>Ga0193727_1000789_pt1 | contig 12697 bp, 12 predicted proteins | sample H2c2metaG_FD_143051 | JGI IMG/M metagenome (GOLD analysis project Ga0193727, IMG submission 143051) | Soil microbial communities from a riparian zone of the East river system, Colorado, United States - H2c2 | ecosystem: Environmental > Terrestrial > Soil > Riparian zone | place: USA: East River...
GAGGCGATATCGGCGTTCGTAACCCTGGAGTCGGGCAACGACCCGTCTGATGGATTGAAGGAAGAGCTGCGAAAGTGGGTAACTCACGAGATCGGCGCGCTCGCCAGACCCGACGACATCCGCTTCACCGAGACGTTGCCCAAGACTCGAAGCGGAAAAATCATGCGCCGCTTGCTGCGCGAGCTTGCCACCAGCGGAGAAGTCCGTGGTGACGTAACGACGCTTGAGGATTTTGCGGTGCTGGCCAAGCTCAAGGAAGAGGAGGAGTGAGGATCCTTCACCGCAGAGACGCGGAGAACGCGGAGCTTGCGCAGAGATGCTCTGGCGTGGCCTTTGCGATCTCGGCGGCTCCGCGGTGAAGGCTCTCGCTAAGAAAGACAATTGCTTTCAGTCGAACTGATGCTATTCGACCTCGACGGTACCCTGATCGATTCGAGGACCGATCTGGCAAACTCGATCAACCTGATGCTCACCGACCTCGGGCGTCCAGTTTTGAACGAAGCGACCGTGAGCAGCTTCGTCGGCGACGGCGTTCGAGTCCTCGTCTATCGCTCGCTTACTGCGACACATCTAGATCGCCAGCCACCCGACGAGGCGCTTCACGCGAAGGGCATCGCGCTTATGCACAAGCACTACGCCGACGAGATGCTCAAAACCACCCGGCTCTATCCGCAAGTTGCCGAGGCGCTCGCGTCGTTCGACAATAAAGGCAAGGCAGTCGTGACCAGCAAAGAAGTTCGGTTTACCAGAATCATTCTCGAACATTTCGACATCGCAGGCTATTTCGACGCCATCGTAGGCGGCGACACCACTCCCGCTCGCAAGCCCGATCCTGGGCCCGTGCTTGAAGCGATGCGACTGCTCGGCGGCTCGGCGCGCGAGACCGTGATGGTCGGCGATAGCGAGAACGATGTGAACGCGGGCAAACGAGCAGGCACTTATACTTGCGCGGTATCGTACGGTTTTCGCACCGCCGGCGAGCTGAGCGAAACAGAACCCGATGCCTTGATCGAGCGAATAGATCAATTGAAGGAATTCTTCTCGTGAAGGAGCACGATTGACCGAGCCGGCCGAGAACATAACCGAACGCGCCCGCCGAATCAGACTGCTGATTCTCGACTGTGACGGAGTACTGACCGACGGGCGAATTATTCTTTTGCCCGATGCCGACGAGACGAAGTTCTTCGACGTTCGCGACGGCCACGCAATGGTGATGGCTAAGCGAGCGGGCCTTCCGATTGCGATCATCTCCGGCCGCAAGAGCTCAGTCGTTCGCGCGCGCGCGCTGGAGCTCGGGGTAGCGCACCTCCACGAGATGGCGTGGAGCAAGATCGAGCCTTACGAAAAGGTATTGGCGGAAGAAGAATTGACCGACGCAGAGGTCTGCTACGTCGGCGATGACGTGGTAGACATCCCGCTGTTGCGTCGAGCCGGACTCGCGGTCGCGGTAGCGGACGCCGCAGACGAAGCAAAGCAGTTCGCGCATTTCGTCACCACGCGTTCCGGCGGCCGCGGCGCTGTAAGAGAAGTCATCGAGCTTCTTCTCAAGGCTCAAGGCAAGTGGGACGAAGCGATGGCTCGCTACACCTTGTAGATGGTGATCCTGTGCTGCGAGGCTTCACTTTGAAACTGGGCGATATCTGGTAAGGCCCGTAATGCTTGACCATGATTGTCCCGCCTCGTATGATGGGCCGTGCTCATTAAAGCGTTCCACGTAGCGCGGACGGCGCAATGGTCGTTCAAGCCTCAGGCGCTTTCTCACCGAATCCATTTAGGTCAGGAGTGAAGAACATGGCAACCGAGCAGGAACACGGCGGAATCGTGTGGCACAACGGCAAGCTCATTCCCTGGGAGCAAGCCACCATCCACGTCATGACTCACGTGGTCAACTACGGCTCGTCCGTCTTCGAAGGCATTCGCTGTTATCACACCAGACACGGCTCGGGCATCTTCCGGCTTGACGACCACGTTGACCGGCTGCTGAACTCGGCGCGCATTTATCGCATTCAAACCGACTATGACTCGGACGATCTGATCGACGCTTGTCGCAAGGTGGTCATCGCAAACAAATACAAAGAGTGTTACCTTCGCCCGTTGATCTTTCGAGGCTACGGCACCTTTGGAGTCGATCCATTCCCATGCCCGACCGAGACTTATATCTGCACCTGGCAGTGGGGCAAGTACCTCGGTCCCGAAGCGTTAGAGCAAGGCGTTGACGTTTGCGTTTCGAGCTGGACTCGCATCGCGCCAAACACCTTGCCGTCGATGGCCAAGGCCGGCGCGAACTATATGAACTCGCAACTCATCAAGATGGAAGCTAAGGTGAACGGCTACGCCGAGGGCATAGCTCTCGATCCGCAAGGCTACATCAGCGAAGGCTCGGGCGAGAACGTCTTCTTGATCAAGAACGGAACGGTAATGACACCCCCGCTTTATTCGACTGTCTTGCCCGGCATCACGCGAGACTCGGTCATCAAGATATGCGAACGGATGGGCATTCCGGTTCTCGAGCGAGCAATTCCACGTGAGATGCTTTACATCGCCGACGAAGCCTTCTTCACCGGCACAGCGGCCGAGATCACACCGATACGCTCGGTTGACAAGGTAACGGTCGGCGCCGGGAAGCGCGGCCCGCTCACGACTGAGATTCAAAAGCAGTTCTTCGACATCATCACCGGCGAAGTCGAAGACCCATTTGGATGGTTCACGTGGGTCGAAACCCCAAAGGCCGCCACTCACGAACCGCAGCTCGCGTGACCCTGAAGGATTTACCTCACTTGCGCTTCCACTTTGTTCCCTGAGGAGTGTCTTCCAGGATGATCCCGCGAGCGGCAAGTTTAATCCTAATCTGATCGGCTCTATCGAAGTTCCGATTCCGGCGCGCACTATTTCGCTCTTCGATCTTCGCTTCAACTTCCGGATCGAGCATCTGCACTTGCTCTTCACCCAGGACGCCCAACACCGAGTCGATTCGCGCAAGCAACTCGAGCACGGACGCGCGATCGTCGGCTCCGAACTCGCCCGCGTCCATCGCAGTGTTCACGTCGCGGCGAAGCTCGAACACCGCAGCAAGCGCCTTCGAAGTGTTCAAGTCGTCGTCCATCCCCGCCTCGAAGCCTTCGCGGGCTCGCCGGATGACCTCCGGCGCTCGCGGGTCCGAGCCGGCCGCGCCTTCAAAGTCAGCAACCCTCCGCCGGAAGTTCCGAAGTCCCTCAAGCGCGGTCTCCGCGCCGCGCAAGCCCTCTAGAGTGAAGTTCAACTGCGTGCGATATGGCACCGACAGCAGCAGGTAGCGAATCGCCATCGGGGAATGCCCCAGGTCGATGAGCTGCCGTATCGTGTAGAAGTTCCCCTTAGACTTAGCCATCTTCTCGCCCTCGACCAGCAGGAATTCGGTGTGCACCCAAAAGCGCACGAATGGCTTGCCGGTCGCGCCTTCCGATTGCGCGATCTCGTTCTCGTGATGCGGGAAGATCAGGTCCACACCGCCGCAGTGGATGTCGAACGATTCGCCGAGGTACTCCATCGACATCGCCGAACACTCGAGGTGCCAGCCGGGCCGCCCTTCGCCAAACGGGGATGGCCAACTCGGCTCGCCTTCTTCTTTCGCCGCCTTCCACAGAACGAAGTCACGCGCATCGGCCTTCTCATACTCGTCGACATCGACTCGCGCGCCGGCGATGTTGCCCTCAAGTTTCAGCCCCGAGAGCTTGCCGTAGCCGGGGAACGACGAGATGCTGAAATACAGCGAGCCTTCGCTTTGATAGGTGTGGCCGCCGTCGGCAAGACGCTGCATGATCTCGATCATCTGAGGAAGGTGTTTCGTCGCATAAGGCATGATTTCCGGGCGTTCGATGTTGAGCGCATCGCTGTCCTTCAAGAACTCTTGAGTGAAAAACTCCGTGTACTCTTCGAGGGTTTTGCCCGAGGCCAGCATTCCGCGAATGATCTTGTCTTCGACGTCGGTAATGTTCATGATGTGCTGCATCTTATAACCGACATACTTCAAATAGCGGCGCAGTACGTCGACTGCGACGAATGTCCTGAAGTTTCCAATGTGGCCGTAGTCATAGACCGTTGGCCCGCACGCGTACATCCGCACGGTGTTACCTTCGAGCGGTTTGAACTCCTCCTGCGCGCGGGTGAGGGTGTTCCTTAGTCTAAGCATGTGGTTTCGAGCGGCTCCTCAGTGGGGAATCTTTGCTGAAAATCAAAACGAGATCGTAGCGACCGGCAGATGACCTTGTCAATAAATCGGCAATGAACGCTGAACTATCTCGTGTATAATGACAGCACCATGAGCACGCTGGAAACGACCATTAGAGCCCCGCTGACCCAGTGGGAAGACGGCACGATCCGAATCACGGGCTCGCGAATTCCACTTGACACTGTGATCTATCACTTCAAACTCGGCGCCACTGCCGAAGAGATCGGTTACAAGTTTCCATCGCTCCGGCTGGCGGACATTTATGGAGCGATCTATTACTACCTTGCTCACCATGGAGAGGTTGAGGAGTACTTACGCCGGCAGGAATTGCAAGCTGATGCCGTCCAACAGCGCATCGAGTCAGACCCACAGTATCAACAAGATAAAGCCGAAATCCGCGCCCGGCTGCTTGCACGTTGGGCTGAGAGAAAGACACCGGTCAACCCTTGTACTGACGCACGATAGGCGCACCATGCCCGATCACGCGGGGGACCGAATTCGCGCGGGCCTCCGAGTGTGCGGGCTTGTTGTGGTTTCGCTAAGGATTCCTTTGGCCCAAGCCATCGGCGAGATCGAATTGATCGCGATGTGCAGTTTTGAAGGCGAGTGGGAGAACAGGGTTCAGTTCTTGCCGTTGTGATAGCCATGTTAAGCGCGCATTGCGCCAATGAACTATATCCGAGGTTCGTTAGTGAACCGGCTAGTCGTCGAGAAGACCGTCTCCCATCTCACAACTGAAGCGACTTCGTTTCGAGAAACTCCTCGAGCCCGTATTTGCCCAGCTCGCGGCCGTTGCCCGATTGTTTGTAGCCGCCGAACGGAGCGAGCGCGTTGAACTTGCCGCCATTAATGTCCACTTGCCCGGTGCGCAGCCGCCGAGCTACGCGCTTGGCTCGCTCCACATCCGAAGACCACACAGCGCCCGCCAGTCCATACATTGTGTCGTTCGCTATTCGCACCGCATCGTCCTCGTCTTCGTAAGGAATGATCGACAGCACCGGCCCAAAGATCTCTTCGCGAGCGATGGTCATATCGTTTCGCACGTTAGCGAACACAGTAGGCCGCACAAAGTAGCCCTTGTCCAAACCCTCGGGCGCTTCGGCGCCGCCGGTAACCAGAGTCGCGCCTTCCTCGACTCCCTTTCTGATGTAGTTACGCACACGGTCGCGCTGAGCCTCGGAGACCAGCGGACCGAGTTTGGCCGTCCCTTCGCGCGGATCTCCGACGGTGAAGCTCTCGGCTGCCTCCCTGGCAATTCGCACCGCTTCGTCCTGGCGCTCGCGCGGCACAAGCATTCGCGTGTGGGCAGAACAAGTCTGACCCGAGTTGAAGTAGCAATTGCTCACTCCGCTTCGAACCGATTTCTCGAAGTCCGCGTCGTCAAGAATGACGTTTGCCGACTTGCCGCCAAGCTCAAGAGCGACGCGCTTGACGGTACGGGCGGCCAACTCGCTCACGCGCTTGCCTGCTCTGGTCGAGCCGGTGAACGAAATCATATCCACGTCGGGATGCGACGCGAGAGCTTCGCCGACGACCGGACCGAGCCCGGTAATCAGGTTGAACACGCCGGGGGGCAGTCCCGCATCGTGAACGATCTCCGCGAGTATGAAGGCGGTGAGCGGCGCGACTTCGCTGGGCTTGAGCACGATGGTGCAGCCGGCGGCGAGCGCGGGCGCGACCTTGGCGACGACTTGATGAAGCGGATAATTCCACGGCGTGATGCAGCCGACTACACCGACCGCTTCTTTGAGGATAAGCGAATTGCCGATTTGCTCTTCGAACGAGTACTCGCCCAGCAGCTTGGCGTAAGAGCCCATCACCATTGCGGGCAAGCCGGCTTGGACCGCCGTCGCCAACGGGAGCGGCATTCCGACTTCGCTGGCGATGATCGCTGCGATTTCGTTTTGACGAGCTGCCAGGCCGGCCGAGATCTTCTGTAGGAATCCGGCGCGCTCGGCCGCCGAAGTCACCGACCATGAATCAAACGCCGCGCGCGCTGCCGCCACCGCGCGATTGACGTCTTCCGGTGTGCCCTCGGGAATACGTCCCATCACTTCTTCGGTGGTCGAGTTGATCACGTCGAGCGTTCCCTCGCCCGCCGGCTCGACCCATTCTCCGTTCACGTACAGTCTGTCGTGAACGCTCACTTCCGGTTTGCGTGAAGCTGTCATCGCGGTCTCCTTGGTTAATGTCGTTGGGTGAACTCCCATTCTAGCGGCTGCTATGCCGATGCGCCAAAAGAATCGGGCCGCGCGATTGAACGAACCGCGCGGCCCCGCTTTCGCGTCCTCGAGCTTGAACTTAATCGGCGAGGTTTACTCCACCGCTGTTACTACTATGTTGAACTCGACATAGAGTGTTGGAGCGAGGCATGCAGGAATGCTTCTGTGACAAGGCAGCTCGCCGATCGCTGTTAGCTTGGTGTTGCCGGGGCGCTGGGCCTCGAACACACCCTGTGATCCTGGAATGATCTCAACGCCGTCGACCTTCTTTAGAATCGTCGGATCAAGCGAGACGGGAACGAACTCATATCCCCCCTTCTGCAAGTACAACAGAAATCTGTCACCGACCTTAAAGTTGAGCGTTTTCCCGCCGTCTTCAAAGGTGACCACGTCACCTTTGAAGAAGCCGAAGGGGTCGGATACGCCGCTCCCGTCCTGCACCTGTAGCGTGACTCCGGTGTTGCTCGGAATAAGCTTGCCCGCCTTCTTCGCTACTAGTCTCGCCGACGGAAAGTCTGAGTCGTTCTTGGTCTTTTGCGGCTCGCCGTCGATAAGAATCACCGCACCGTCGCTAAAGTTCTCGCCGGTCACGATCAGCTTTTTACCCTTCACCCGGGCGTTTAGGATCTTAGACGCGTTGGACTGGATGGTTGTTGCGTGAACTTTATCAGCGCCGGCGTTGAAATAAAGCGCTCCGGCCGCTAACAAGACAAGGCTGATGATCGAGCATAGTTTTAATCTCATAGTTTGAGCCTTCCCAACCCACTGAGATTATCACACAGGCGTGCCACAGCTCGCGCAGAATTTTGCTCCCGCCTGGATGGGCGCCTGACAATTCTTGCACGGCTGAGGTACAAGAGATGTTCCGCAGCTTGCGCAAAACTTTGTACCAGCTTGCACCTGCGCATGGCAAGCGGGGCACTCCGCGGAAGCGGATACCGGAGCTTGTTGCGGGGCTCCGCAATTCGAGCAGAACTTTGTGCCGATTGCGTTTTGCGTTCCGCACTTCGAGCACCCGACGGTCTGCGCCTGACCCTGAGCGCGCCCCGCGCCCTGGCCTCCAATCGCTCCGGCCATAACCTGGCCATAGCCCATCCCAAGGCCGAGTCCCATTCCCTGCCCGGCCGCTCCGCCTTCCTGCCTGGCTGCATCTTGAATGGCCTGCGCGGCTTTGAACTGCATGTAAGCGTTCATATCGCCGATCGCGCCCATTCCCGCGCGCTCGTCGATCATCTTCTGCACTTCTTCGGGCGGCGTGATCGCGGAGATGATCAAGTCAACAAGCTCGAGTCCCTGCTTGCTGAAATCCTCGGCGACTCGCGACTTCACGCCTGCCGCAAGCTCGTCGTAGTAGGCGGGAAGATCGAAAATCGTCTTGAGATTTTCACCGAGCAGGTCGTTGAGCCGGGCTACGACAATGTCGCGAAGGAATGAGCCTATCGCTTCCGTCGAGACGATCCCACGAGTTCCAACGATCGAGCCGGCGAACAACTGAGCATCGGCGATTCGCATCGAGTACTTGCCAAACGCTCGCAGCCTCACCATTCGAAGCTCGGTATCGCGAAACGCGATGGGCTCTTTTGTGCCCCACTTCAGATCTTGAAAGGTGTGCCGCGCCACAAACAATACGCTTGCCTGAAACGGAGAGGTGCCGCCGAACGGAATCGATAGCAACCGGGTCAGCAGCGGAATGTTGTTGGTCGTGAGTGTATGACGCCCGGGACCGAAAGTGTCGAGCGCCTTTCCGTCGCGGAAGAAGACTGCCGCCTGGTTCTCCTGGACTATGAGTTGCGCGCCCAGCTTGATGTCCGTCGAACCGCTCGCGGGTATGCGATGAACCATCTCGGCGCCGGTGTTGTCAAAAAACTCGAGTACTTCGATTGCCATCTTTTCTCCTACGAAAACTCGGTTGTCTACTTTGAGAGCTTAATGCTTCCGTTGACGGTGTTGATCTTCAGGAGCTGGCCACCCGATCCGATTTGCCCGCGAGCCCGCTGGCCCACGAGTTCTTTTTCTACCGGAATGCCGAACTTGTCGTCGATGTTGATGCTGCCTTGCATGGTGGAAGCTTCGAGGTCGGCGTCGAAATCTGATTTGATAGTGACGTCGATGCTTCCGTTTTTGGCCGTGAATTCCATCGGCCCTTCACTGGCCTCTTGCAACACTGCCTTGATCCTGCCGTTTGACGTTTGAACTTTGGACACCCCGGTAACATCGATAAGCTCGATCGAGCCGTTTCCGCCTTCGATAAATATCTGGCCACTGACGTCTGATAGCTTTATCGAGCCGTTCGTTGAAGTCAGCGTTACGCGGCCCAACTCTCTTGGCAGCTTCACTTCGTAGCGAACGTCCTGCCCGCCGTCGCGAGCGCTCCTTATCGAAAGGCTGCCGTTGCTGCTTGTGAAGAAGACACGGCCGCCGCGATCCAAGCCTTGCTTGATCACCTTTACTTCCGCCGTCGGCTCGTCCCAGGCCTGAACCACTATGCTGCCACTGATGTTCCTGAGCTCGAACTTGGCGTCATCATCAAGCTCGAAGGTCTTTGTCAGCGTGGTCTGATTGCCGGAGGGATCGACCTGATCGGCAGTAAGTGTGGTGAGTTCGATTTCACCGGCGCGAGCTTCCTTGCGCGAAGAGTCGGCTTCGCGCGGTAAGTTATCAAGCGCTCCCCTCGCCTTTTGGCTTATGAATATCACGGCGAGGATCAGCGCAACAAACAGACCCATTCCAACGAACGCAATGATCCAACCTAACGGCGACCGGCGGCGCGGCGGCTGGTAAGGCGGCATCGGTTGAGCGATCAGAGGCGGAACCGACGGCTGATAGTATTGCGGGGGCGCATAGACCGGGCTGGTATCCTGGCCGGGTGTCGGCGCTGTGTCTGCGCTGCGCACGCCCCACTCGGCAGGCGGAGGGGGCATTATCTGAGTCGGTGTTTGCTCTTCGTCGAGTTGGTCAGTCGAAGCGCCGCACCCGCGGCAGAATCGCTGCCCGGCGAACATCTCGGCGCCACAGTTTCTGCAAGGTCGTGCCATCGCTAAGAAAGAGTTTCTGGTTTCTGGTTTCTGGTTTCTGGTTTCTGTTGGGCCCGCGGCTACCACGAACCAGAAACCAAAAACCAGAAACTCGAAACCTAGCTGAATAATGGTCGGCCCGGTGGTTGGCCCTCAACGAAATTGTTTATCGCCGCGTAGCGCTGATCGAAAGCTCGATCGATCTCATCCAGCATCGATGCGACTTCCGCGGACGTCGTTTTGAGACCTTCCGCCGTGCCCGCCTTGGTCTTTAGCTCGCCTAGCTTTGCTTCCAACTTGTCGACGTGCTCAACCAACGCGAGATCAAACTTGTATATCGAATCCAACTGATCCTGCTCGATCTTCACCGCGTCGAAGAAGCCCGAGTAACCGTAGCTGGCGAACCTCACGCGGTTCTCCAACCGGTCAAGCTTCTTGATGGCCAGGTCAATCGGACCAACTTCCATCAGGCGCCCACTCGAGCTCAGCTCGCGCATCATGTCCGTCAACGGCGACTTGAGCGCACGCAGCCGGTCGGCCACGCGCTCGCGATGAAGCTTGTCTATGTCGCGCCGGCGCTCGCGCTCTACATAACCCGAATAGCCCGGAATCTTCTCGGTAAGCCGCTCAATCCAGTTGCGCTGGTCCCCGGCATTGCTGCTCATGCTTCCTCCTGACAGATGCTTGTTCCCCGCCTCAGACGAAACTTCTTCGATTGTGCTGACACAGCGCCTAACGATTTGCTGTGCGCCCAGGTTCAGGGATAAACCAATATCGCTAGATCGCCGGTGCAACTTCGGTGGCGCGACCGCTTGCAAGCTCGTCCAGGTATTCGTCGTAGGCCCTCCGGTCGGCAGCCGGCATATCACGAATGTAAACGCCCACCACCCAGACGAGCCCATCAGCTTCCGGCTTATACCATGCGGCGAAGCCTATGCACTTGACCGTCCGGCGAGGAAGATCAAACTCAAGCTCGAGCCTGTTCTTGAATGCAATCGTGTGATCGCGAATGATGTTGAGCTTCCCGGTTTCGATTGTCCCGGTCTGTACTCTCATACCCTGCTTGCCTACATCCAGCACCTGTCCCTCGATGACACGCGAGCGCCGTCCTTCGTCCGCCTGGTCTATGATCGTCAATCGAAGCGGCAATGGTTTCGCAGGCGGCGGTATTTGCCTCTCAACCTTCTCCGGCTCGTGGTTGTCAGCCTTGACCGCGGATTCGACAAGCTTCGTGCCATCGATTGTGCAGAAGCTGTTATCGTCGCGATACGAACGGTTGCAGGAAGGACATTCTTTCATGAGTTTGGCTCCCTCGGCGAGAAGATTACCCAGTGCTTCGAAGAGAAGAAGTGTTCCGAGTTAGCTTACCCGCGCGACTAACTGATTATACGTTGTCAGCCCTTCATTGTCAGCAGCAAGTCGCCCATCGCTTAAGCTGGCTGATCGCATCACCAAGAATCCGTGCAAATCCGTCGAATCAGTGTCATCCGCGGTCTCTGCGGTCCTGGCAAGCCGGATCCTGCCTAAATCATAGAGCACTGATGACACGGATTTGACGGATTTACCGGGATACTTGCCCATCCAATTGCTCATCAGTTTAGAGCGGTATGTTGCCGTGCTTCTTTGGAGGGTTCTGATCGCGCTTGGTGTCGAGCATCTCGAGCGCGCGAATCAGCTTGGGACGGGTTGTTCGCGGCTCGATCACTTCGTCGATGAAGCCGCGCTCGGCGGCGATGTAAGGCGAGGCGAACTTCTCGCGAAACTCGTCCGCGCGGCGCTTAGCCTCTTGCTGCGGGTTGTTCGACTGCGCGATCTCACGGCGATACAGAATACCCACGGCGCCTTCCGCGCCCATCACCGCAATCTCAGCGGTCGGATAAGCGAAGTTCACATCCGCGCGAATATGCTTGCTTGCCATAACGCAATACGCTCCGCCGTAGGCCTTCCGCGTTATCACCGTAATCTTAGGGACCGTCGCCTCGGCAAACGCAAACAGAAGCTTAGCCCCGTGACGGATGATGCCCCCGTGCTCTTGTTGGACGCCCGGCAGAAACCCGGGCACGTCTTCGAAGGTGATCAGCGGAATGTTGAAGCAATCGCAGAAGCGCACGAAACGAGCAGCTTTCACCGAAGCGTCTATGTCCAGCACGCCGGCAAGGTGCGCGGGCTGATTCGCGACGATGCCGACCGGCCGGCCTCCAAGCCTGGCGAACCCGACCACGATATTTTTCGCATAATGCTCGTGCACTTCAAACAGGTAGCCGTCATCGACAACCAGGTGAACGATGTCGCGAGTGTCGTAAGGCACGTTGGGCGATTCAGGCACCACCGAGTTGAGCCGCTCGTCGGCTCGATCCGAGGGATCGCTCGTCGCAACTCGAGGCGGATCGTCCAGGTTGTTTGAAGGCAGGAACGACAGCAGCTCGCGAATCGTCCTCAAACAATCTTCGTCGTTCTCGGCGGCGAAGTGCGCGACGCCCGAAACCGAGTTGTGAGTCATCGCCCCGCCCAGCTCTTCCTTGGTCACCTCTTCGTGAGTGACAGTCTTGATCACGTCCGGGCCGGTGATGAACATATACGACGTAGTCTTGACCATGATATTGAAGTCGGTGATCGCGGGCGAGTACACCGCCCCGCCCGCGCACGGTCCCATGATCGCGGATATCTGCGGCACAACTCCCGAAGCGAGAGTGTTGCGCAAAAAGATATCCGCATACCCTCCCAGCGAAACGACTCCCTCCTGAATGCGAGCGCCGCCCGAATCGTTAAGCCCAATCACCGGCGCGCCCGCTTTCATCGCCATGTCCATGACCTTGCAAATCTTTTCCGCGTTTGTTTCCGACAGCGACCCGCCGAATACGGTGAAGTCCTGAGCGAACACAAACACTCGGCGGCCGTCGATTAAGCCGTGTCCGGCAACTACTCCATCGCCGGCGTACTGCTGGTTCTCCATTCCGAAGTCCAGACAGCGATGCTTCTTGAAGCGATCGAGTTCTTCGAACGTGCCGTCGTCGAGCAGGAACTCGACGCGCTCGCGGGCAGTCATCTGCCCGGCTGCGTGCTGGCGCTCGATTCGCTCGGAGCCTCCGCCGGCAAACGCGACGGCATTCATTTCCGCAAGCTTCTTCAAGCCGTCAGACGAGGCTTTTTCTTCGGCCTTCGCCGCCGGTTTCTCGTCGATCTTTCCTTCAGACGTTGCCATTCGTAACCCTCTGATGATTGCGAGCCTCGTTCTTTGGCCGTAGGCCCACAGT
>Ga0193727_1000790_pt1 | contig 12683 bp, 8 predicted proteins | sample H2c2metaG_FD_143051 | JGI IMG/M metagenome (GOLD analysis project Ga0193727, IMG submission 143051) | Soil microbial communities from a riparian zone of the East river system, Colorado, United States - H2c2 | ecosystem: Environmental > Terrestrial > Soil > Riparian zone | place: USA: East River...
GGATTCTCGCCCGACATCACGGTGCTCGTTGTCAGCCGCGCGGTTCAAGGACTGGGCGCCGCACTACTCATACCGGCCAGCCTCGCGATGCTTGGTGCCACTTTTGACGACCATGAGCGCAGCCACGCGATCGGGACATGGGCGGGTGTCGGCGCGCTGACGGCGGCGGCTGGTCCCGTGCTTGGTGGCTGGCTGGTCGATCAGGTGTCGTGGCGTGCGATCTTTCTGCTGAATTTTCCGCTGGCGGTTGCCGCAGCCGGACTTGCGGCCTTCTTTGTCTGCGAAAGCCGCGATGAAAAGGCAAAGCCGCTCGACTGGAAAGGCGCGGTCGCGGTCGCCATCGGCCTTGCTGCGATCACCTGGGGATTGGGCGCCATTCCGGCGTCGGGATTTCAGGACAAAACCGTGCTCGGCGCGCTGGGAGCGGGAACAGCGTTCCTGATATTGTTCGTGGCGATCGAGGCCCGCTCCCGCGAACGGGCGATGATGCCGCTGTCGCTGTACCGCTCGCGCAATTTCTCTGCAACCAACACCGTGACGCTGCTGCTCTACTTCGCCCTCGGCGGCGCGATGTATTTTCTCCCCTTCGGCCTGATCCGGCTCGGCGGCTATTCCGCGACGCAGGCCGGCGCGGCGTTGCTGCCGTTCGCATTGATCATGGGGTTCGGAGCATCGTTCGCGGGGGCCGTCTCCGACCGTTTCGGGCCGCGGCTGTTGCTGACCACCGGGCCCATCATCGCTGCCTGGGGATTGGCGCTGCTCGCCTTTGCCGACCTCGGGAAATCCTATTGGATCGGCGTGTTTCCGGCGATCGGCGTGCTTGCGATCGGCATGACCATCACCGTGCCACCGCTGACGTCGACGGTGATGGCTTCGGTGGGAGAAGCTCACGCCGGCGTTGCTTCCGGCGTCAACAATGCCGTTGCGCGCGTGGCCGGCCTGTTTGCCGTCGCCGCGCTCGGCGCGCTGCTGTTCGCGAGCTTTTCGGTTCACCTTGCCGGAACACCACCCGCGCACGCCAACGAAGCATTGAATGCGGTTCTGGCCGGCCGGGCCGACGTCACCGGCGGCGCAACCGCCGCATTCGATCGCGCGCTGCGCACGGTGATGCTGGTGACCGCACTCTGCGCCGCGCTTGCCGGCGTCGCGGGCTGGCTGTGGATCCGGCCGATCGGTTCGGAAGCGACATCCTGAGACGCAACTTTTCAAGAAATCGCGCGTTGCACATTTTCAATGATTTCAGGGAGAAACATGGCCGAAACCTCACAGATCAAGGAACATATGGACGTCATTTCGTCGGATAAGAAAACGGTCGGCAGGGTCGACCATCTCGAGGGTTCCGACAAGTCAAACTGATCAAACAGAGTTCGCCCGACGGGCAGCATCATCATTTCATACCCCTGTCGTGGGTCGATCCAGCACGTGCACCTGAAAAAGTCTGGCGCGGACGTGACGCCGCACTGGCAGCACGGACAACAGTAAACGTATCGACACGTGTTGCGCCCGTTGCAGATCCGCGTATCATCGCGGAGGATCAGGGGGATTTCGATGCATCAGGCCGCAAATGTGCAATTTGAACGCGCCGTGCAGGAATTCGCCCGATGGCGCGCGGTCCCCGAAGACGCGAGATCGCCGGCTCCGGCATGGTGGTGGGGGTCGGCGTTCGAGGTCCTCGGCGCGCCGCAACCGATGCCGGCGGCGTGGTGTGCTAGTCTGGAATTGCCGGACAACGCCACCTACGCGGCGGGAGCGGCAATTTTTCTCAATGCGCTCGCCGGCCAGACGTCGCTGCCCTGGCCCGACGAATTTCCGCGCAAGGCAGGACATTCGGGGGTTGGCTAGAGCGGGATGACTTTTCTTCGAATCGTCATCCCGCTCTATCTTTTTGTTTGAGCATGATCTCCGGGCAAACGCTTCGCGTTTGTCCTGAGGGAAAACCGGTACCCACCCATCGGGTCGTGGCCCGAGGGCATGCTTTTCCGGATCATGCTCGAGGGCGCGCTGGCTAGACGGCTGCACTTCTCCGTCCTGGCCGCGGAGTTGAGTTCTCGAGTGCGGCGCTTGCTGCAGGCTGAAGAGGCGGAGATATAAGCAGAGGCGCGGAGCGAAGCAGTTCTGCCAACTGTTGGGATGGCACTGGCTTGCTGAACAGAAAACCCTGCATTTCATCGCAAGCGTGATCGCGCAAGAAAGTTTCCTGCTCGGCGGTTTCCACGCCTTCGGCAACGATCGTCATCCCTAGCGCCTTGCCCATGCTGATGATCGCTTGGGCGATGGCCTTGTCCTCAGAGTCATAGGGAAGATCGCGAACAAAGGAACGGTCGATCTTGATGGTGTCGATTGGAAATTGCTTCATCAGGGACATCGACGAATAGCCGGTTCCGAAATCGTCGATCGCAAGACGAATGCCGCGGCTCTGGATGGCGTCCAGCACTTTGACCGCCCGGGAGACGTTTCGCATCACCATGCTTTCAGTGACCTCGAGCTGCAGCAGCACCGGCGGCATGCCGCTGGCCGCCAGCGCCTCGTCGATATCCTGCAACAAGTCCTCATCAAGGAACTGCCTCGGCGAGAGATTGACCGCCATCGATACCGGCCGCAATCCGCGGCGCTGCCAGGCCATGTTTTGCGCGCAGGCTTCCCCCAAGACCCAGCGGCCGATCGGGACGATCAACCCGGTTTCCTCGGCGAGCGGTATGAATTGTGCGGGCGGCAACACGCCGAGATCGGGATGGGTCCAGCGCAACAGCGCCTCGACGCCGGTTATTTGTCCGGTCATCATGTCCACCTTCGGCTGATAATGCAGCGTGAACTGATCGCGATCGAGGGCACGACGCAGCGCCGATTCCAGCGTCAGGCGCTCAATCGATTGGGTCTTGATCTCCTTGGTGAAGAAGCGGAAGCCGTTCTTGCCATCTTCCTTGGCGAGGTACATCGCCATGTCGGCGTTCTTCGTCAGCGTCTGGACATCGGCGCCATCCGAGGGGTACATGGCGATGCCGATGCTGGCCGTGGTATGACATTCGTGGCCGCTCAATTGCAAAGGTTCGCTGAGGACCGACAGCAAGTCGCGGGTAATGCGTTCGACGTCATGACTTTCCGCGGCTTCCTCCAGTATGACGACGAATTCGTCGCCGCCCAGCCTCGCCACCACGTCGCTTGAACGCAAGGTATGTCGCAGCCGGTTGGCGATTTCCACCAGCAACATATCGCCGGCTTCGTGGCCCAGCGAGTCGTTGATGACCTTGAACCTGTCGAGATCGATGAACAGTACCGCAAACCGCCGCTGGTGGCGACGCGCGGCTTCGATCGCGTAGTGAAGCAATCCGTTGAACGTTTCCCGATTGGGCAGACTGGTCAGACTGTCGTGCGACGCGAGGTATTCGATCCGCGCGTCCGCCCTGGTTTTTTCGTCCGCGCGGTCGAAGTTCTCAAGGGCGAACGACACATTGTCAGCCAGCCGTTGCAGGAGTTCGACGAATTCGGTTGTAAAGGTGTCTTGTTCGGCGGAAAGAAACAGCATGACGCCAATTGGCTGCCCATGGATCAGCAGCGGAAATGCCGCGCCCGACTTTGCCCCATCGCTGCGAATGATGGCGTGGAAAGCACTGGCTTGCTGGTCAGCCAGATAATCGTTGCTGATGCGAGCCTGTCCGGAACGGAACGCGGTGCCGCTAAGCCCGTGCCCCTCCGGGCGCGCGGCGCTGATCGAAACCTTTACGTTTCGTGTTGTCTCCGCGGTCGGCCCCGCCACTGCCGCGATGTCGAGGAAATCGCTGTCGGGATTGGCCAGACTGATGGTGGTCGAGGTGAATTTTCCGCCATTCGCCGCGGCCTCGCACACCATTTCGAACAGTTGCGTCGGCGATTTGGCTCGCATGATCGCTTCGTTGGTTGCGCTAAGCGCGGCGAACATTCGCGTCAGCCGCTCCTTCTGCTCCTCGGTCTTTGCCTTTTCCTCTGCGCGATCGAAGTTATCGAGGGCGAATGAAACGTTTTCTGCCAGCCTTCCAAGGAGCTCCACCAGATCATCCGAAAAAGCGCCTTCTTCACGGGAAAGAAACAGCAGCACACCGACGGCTCTGCCGCCATTTTCCAGCAAGGGAAAGCTTGCGCCGGATCGTGTCCCGTCTTCCCTTGCAAGGGCATGCCAATGAGTGGTTCGCTCATCGGCCAGGAAATCGTTCATGATGCGGGGTTTTTTTGTCCGAAACGACGTTCCGGTCAAACCCCGGCCTTCGGGGGCCGTAGCCGAAACCGCAAAGTGGCGGTTTCTCATGCGGTCGTAATTTATCCCTTTCGACGCAGCAATTCGAAGGAACTCCCCGTCCGGATCTGCAAGCGCGATGGTTGCGGAGGTGAATGTGCCTTCCAGGACAGCCGCCTCGCACACCAGTTCGAACAACTGCACCCGCGTCTTGGCCCGCATGATCGCTTCATTGGTCGAACTGAGGGCTTCAAACATCCCTGTCAGGCGATCCTTTTGTTTCTCTGCCTTCGCTTTTTCGTCCGCACGGTCGAAATTCACCAGGGCGAAGGCGACATTTTCCGCAAGGCGCTGCAGAAGTTTCACTAACTCGGGCGTGAACGTTCCGCGCTCCAGGGAATTGAAGATGACCACACCCTCCGCGCGGTCGCCATTGAGCAATGGCAGCACCGCGGACGATGCTACGCCGCAACGACGCGCGCTGTCGTGCCAAAGCATGGTTCGTTCATCGGCCAGAAAGTCGTTGGTGATGCTGGGCTGCCCTGTTCGAAATGCAGTCCCGGTCAGGCCGCGTCCTTGAGGCAGCCGATCCGCGATCGCGAATTCCAGATTCCTCATCTCGCCTGCATTTGGCCCGTTCGAAGCAATGACACGAAGAAAGTCCGAGTCGGGCTCGGCGAGGGCAAAGGTCGTGGAGCTGAACTTCGCACCTTGCACCGCGGCCTCGCAGACCAGATCGAACAGCTCCGCCCGGGACCTCGCCCGCATGATCGCTTCGTTGGTCTCACTGAGAGCCGCGAACATTCGCGTCAGGCGTTCTTTTTGTTCATCGGCTTTCGCCTTTTCGTCGGCGCGTTCGAAATTATCGAGAGCGAACGAGACGTTCTCCGCCATTCGCGCCAAGAGCTCGATGATCTCATTGTCCGCCGCCCAGGATTTGCTGACAAAGAACATCAATACGCCGACGCTGTTGCCGGTTTTGATCAGCGGAAACGCGACGCAGGCGACAACACCGGTCTTGAGTCCGGCCTGCTGCCACGGCCGTCCCTGCACCGAATTAAGGATATCGTGATTGATGCAAGGCTTCTGCGTTCGAAACGCCTTGCCGCAAACGCCGGTCCCATAGACGTTATCCGGATCGATCGAAAAGCGCGTCTGCGTGATCTGTTCGACGATCTCACCCGTTCCGGCGACCGGCTTCAGCCAGATCGAATCCGGCTCCGCCAGCAAGACCACCGTGGCAATGGATTTTCCGCTGTGAACGGCGGCATCGCAAACAAGCTGGTAAAGTTCCTGCGCCGTCTTGGCGCGAAGGATTGCGTCGTTGGTAGCGCTGATGGCGCCAAACATCCGGTTTAATCTTCGCAAGGCTCGCTCGCTGCTCTTGCGCGCGGCCTCACGGTCGAAATTGTCGAGCGCATATGAAATGTTCGCCGACATGCGTTCAAGCAGCGAGACCATCTGGCCGTTCAGCGACCCGGCTTCGCGCCGGGTGACAAGCAACACGCCGACGCTGCGGCCGTTGCAAATCAGCGGCAACGCCGCCGCCGCTCCGACCTGCGCGTCGCATGCGCCCTTTCGCCAGGCCAGTGAGCGGGTGTCGTTCAGGAAATCATTGCTGACGGTCAGCTTCTGATCGCGAAAGGCTTGTCCGCAGACTCCTGAACCTTCCGAGGTGTCAGCTACAATTGAAATATCGATGCTGCGCAGTCGTACGATGTCTTCGCCGAAGCCGGTGGCGAACCGGAGCACATGGGTGCCCGGTTCCGCCGAAAAGATGGCCGTAGCCAGGAAGTCTCCGCTGGAAAATGCGGCTTCACAGACCTGCCGGTACAGCTCCTCGGGAGATTTTGCATACAGAATGGCTTCGTTGGTTGCGCTCAACGCCGCGAACGTACGCGCGATATTCGTCTCCAAAGGCGTCAGCTCCGTTCGGCGGCATTTGCCGGCCCTTGGCGTATTTATGCGTATGGGACGCCTAAATGGGCGTTATTAGAGGGTGTAAGTTGCGATTCAGAGTAAACATCACGCGAATGACAGCAGGCGAAAGTCCGAAGAACTACGGTTGCTCAGGCGACTTCATCGACCGCAAGACCGGGGAACCGCGGCTCGCGGTCCGGGTGTGCCGAGATGCGCACGGTGCATCGCAGCCAAGATTTTGGCCCGAGGTCATTGCTAACGGGCGATCGCTTTGAGACGATGCGCCTGCGACAACAAGCAAGACCCGCCCCCGTGCGGGCGTGACAAGAGGAAATTCCCATGCCGATCGTCCAGGCCGACCGTCTCATAGGCATTGGTACGGCGCTGCTCAGGGCCGCCGGCGCGTCGGACGAGGAAGCCAGCGCCGTGGCTGTCGGCTGCGTCAACGCCAACCTCGCCGGCCACGATTCGCACGGCGTGATCGCGATCCCGACCTATATCGACCGCATCAAGGTCGGGCATATCGTTCCCGGCGCGAAGTGGACCATCGTGCAGGAATCGCCGACCACGACCGTGATCGATGGCCATTGGGGTTTCGGATTTCACGTCAACGCCAAGGCGATGGCGCTGACGATTGAAAAGGCCAGGACCGCCAACGTCGCGGCCTGCACGGTGTTCCGGCAAAGCCATGTCGGACGGCTTGCCGCTTACCCTGCCATGGCGATGCGGGAAGGCATGATCGGCCTCGCCACCGCCGATTCCGGCCGTTCTCCCAAGCACGTCGCACCGTTCGGCGGCCGCGAGGCGCGGCTCGGCACCAATCCGATTTCTATCGCCGTACCGTCGGACCTCGAGGCGCCGTTTTATCTCGACATGGCGACATCTGCGGTAGCGGCCGGAAAGATCCAGCTCGCCGCCGCCCGCGGCGAGGAAATCCCGCGGGGTTGGATCGTCGACAGCGAAGGACGGCAAACCACCGATCCCAGACAATTCCGCAACGGCGGCGCGCTGCTGCCGCTCGGCGGCACCGAAGGCTACAAGGGCTCGGGCCTGGCTGCGATGGTCGAGGTGCTGTGCGGGCTGCTCACGGGTTTGGGTTTCGGCGTCGAGCCCACCGGCCGGCACAATGACGGATGCTTCATGGCGGTGTTCAACGTCGCCGCGTTCCGCCCCTTGAAAGATTTCAAGAAGGAAGTCGCCGAGTTCGCCCGATATCTCAAGGCGACGCCACCGTCCGAAGGTTCACCTGGCGTGTTCTATCCGGGCGAGGTCGAATATATCCGCGAGCAGCAGCGCAAGGTCTCCGGCATCGAGGTTGAGGATGCGACCTGGGACAAGTTGCGCGCGCTGGCGGGCGAATACAAATTGGCCGCCGAGCTCGATCTCGCGTGACACTTCATTCGGCCGAGACAGGGAGAGCAGCATGACGCGGCAAATGGCGATGGTTGGATTCCTGCAGGCGCAGAACTGCACCAACCTGCCGAGTTCGTGGCGCCATCCGGAATCGCGCGACGATTCGATGTCGGCGGATTACTATCAGGAGATCGCCCGGATTCTCGAATCCGGAAAATTTCACATGGCATTCTTCGACGATCGTCTGGCGATGCCGGATCGCTACGGCAACGATCACAGGCACACCGTCGAATACGGCATCCGCTGCGTGACGATGGATCCGATCGTGGTGCTGACCACGATGGGAATGGTTACCGAAAAGCTTGGGCTCGCATCGACCGGCTCGACCACCTATTTCGAACCGTTCGACGTGGCGCGCCGCTTCGCTACCCTCGACCTGATGACCGGCGGCCGCGCCGCCTGGAACGTGGTGACTTCCGTCAACGACGGCGAAGCGCATAACATGGGCAAGGACGCCCATCTCGATCATGATTTCCGCTACGACCGCGCCGACGAATTCATGGAAGTGGTGCTTGGCCACTGGGATTCCTGGGAAGACGGATCGCTCCTGATCGACAAGAAGTCGGGCCGGTTCGCCGACCCCGACAAGGTCAAGCGCCTCGACCACAACGGGAAATTCTTCAAGTCGCGCGGTCCGTTTACGGTGCCGCGCTCGAGCCAAGGCCATCCCGTGATTATCCAGGCCGGCGCCAGCGGCCGCGGCCAGCGGTTCGCCGGACGCTGGGGCGAAGTCATATTCACGGCGGCGCGCAATCTGGCGAACGCCAGGCAAGGCTACGACGCGATCAGGAACGAAGCCGCGAAGGCCGGCCGCGATCCCGACCAGATGTTCCTGTGCAATCTGACGACACCGGTGTCCGGTGCGACCAAGTCCGAAGCCGAGGACAAGATGGCGCTGATCGAAAAGCTGCCGCTGGAAATCGATGCGCTGTCGCTGCTGGCGGAAGGCCTGAACTTCGACTTTGCCACCAAGGGCATCGACGACCCGCTGACGGGGGAAGAACTGCAGAGCATGCAGGGGATGATCGGCATCCGCGACGGTGTGCTCCGGACCAGCGGCAAGACCAATCCAAGCACGCGCGATTTCATCACCTTCTCGGGCCGCGGCCAGACCCAGGACGCGATCGTCGGCGGCCCGAAGGAGATCGCGGACAAACTCGAAGAGATGTTCGTCGGCCGCGGCTGCGACGGCTTTGTGATCGCAGCCACCTATGTGCCGGGGTCCTACGCCGATTTCGTGCGCCACATCGTCCCCGAATTGCAGCGACGCGGTCTGTTTCACAAGGATTACGCCGGCAAGACCTTGCGCGAAAATCTCGGCCTGCCGCGCCCGCCCGCCGGCGCATGGAAGAGTCAGCCGCGCGTCGCGGCGGAATAACAAATACGAAGGAGTGCGCATGCGTTGGCTCAAATTCACGGCGGACGGACAAACATCGTGGGGGATCGTCGAAAAAGACCGCGTGATCGCGGTCAGCGGCGATCCGTTCGGCGAATGGCAGCGTACGCCGCGCGCGCATGCTTTGGCGGATGTGAAGATCGAATTGCCGCTGATGCCGCGCACTTTCTATTGCGTCGGCCTGAACTACCTCAAGCATCTCAAGGAGGCCGCAGACAAGCGCGGCGAGGTGCCCAACGTTCCGGATCGACCCGAGATCGGCTACCGCGCACAGAACGCGCTGATCGCGCATGACGAAGACGTGGTGATCCCGGCAACCGCCAGCGAAAAGATTCACTACGAGGGCGAACTGGTCGTTGTCATCGGCAAGAAAGCAAAACACCTCTCCGAGGCCGACGCTATGTCCTGTGTGCTCGGTTACACCATCGGCAACGATGTCAGCGAACGCACCTGGCAGAAGGCCGATCGCGGGCTGTGGCGAGCCAAGAATGCCGATACCTTCAAGCCGATGGGACCGTGGATCGAGACCGACGTCGACCTCGACAAGATGGAAACCATCGTGAAAGTGAACGGCAAGGAGAGCAATCGCTTCCGCACCAACCACATGATCTTCGGCATCAAGCCGTTCATCGTGGAGTTGACAAAATATTTCACCCTGTGGCCGGGCGACGTGATCTGGATGGGGACCGACGGCGCCTCACCCGACCTGAAGGCCGGCGACGTCGTCGAGATCGAAATCACCGGCATCGGCACGCTTCGCAACCGGTTTGTCGCCGAGACGCTGCCGGGGAAGTCGTAAGACATGAGCCGTCATAGCACCGCGCACCACTTCCTCGAAGGTCTGGTCGACCTCGAGGTGGACTACATCTTTGCCAATCTGGGCACCGATCACGTCTCCCTGATCGAGGAGTTGGCGCGCTGGGACCAGGAAGGCCGCAAGCATCCCGAAATGATCCTGTGCCCGCACGAGGTCGTCGCCGTCCATATGGCCGGCGGCTATGCCTTGGCGACCGGACGCGGCCAGGCGGTTCTGGTGCATGTCGATGCCGGTACCGCCAACGCCTGCATGGCGATCCAGAACCTGTTTCGTTACCGGTTGCCGGTCATGCTGTTCGCCGGACGCGCACCCTACACGCTGCACGGCGAATTGCCGGGATCGCGCGACACTTACGTTCATTTCGTGCAGGACCCGTTCGACATCGCCAGCATCGTCAGGCCTTATGTCAAATGGGAATACTCGCTCCCCTCCGGCATCGTGGTGAAGGAGGCATTGGCCCGCGCCAGTGCGTTCGCGCAAAGCGATCCGCCCGGCCCTGTTTATATGATGCTGCCGCGGGAAACGCTCGCCGAACAATGGGACGTTGCCGACATGCCCGCCTATCCGCCCGCGCGGTATGGCGGCGTGCACACAGGCGGCATCGAGCCGGCGCGGGTCGATGCGATCGCGCAGGCATTGATGGCGGCGGAAAACCCGATCGCACTGACGGCCTATCTTGGCCGCAAGCCGCAAGCAGTCGTCGTGCTGGACCGGCTGGCGCGGAGCTGCGGCATCCGGGTCGCGGAATTCAATTCGATCGACCTCAATATCTCGCAGGCCTCGCCCTGCTTCGCCGGCTTCGATCCGCTGCCCCTGTTGGAACAAGCCGATCTCGGCCTGCTGCTGGATTCGGATGTGCCGTTCATTCCGCAATATGCCAAGCGTGTCGGCGCCATCAAATGGATCCAGATCGACATCGATCCCTTGAAGTCCGATTTTCCGATGTGGGGATTTCCGACCGACATGCGTATTCAAGGCGATTGCGCCACCGTGCTGCAGCAGGTGCTCGATGCCGTGGAGGCGCGCGGCGACGACGCCTGGCGCCGCCGTGTGGCTGAACGCATTGCAAGCTGGAGCGGCGCACGTGAAGCGAGCGGGGAGCGCCGCGCCACCGCCAGCGCCAACAAAGGCGTCTTCGGCGCGCTCAACCCGGCTTTCTTGTTCGCGACGCTAAGCGCAAAGCTGTCACAGGACGACATCGTCCTCAACGAAGCCATCCGCAACGCGCCGATCCTGCAGCAGCACGTCACGCGAACAAAGCCGCAGAGCTACGTTGGCCTCGCCGGCGGCGGACTTGGATTCTCGGGCGGCATGGCGCTGGGGTTGAAGCTGGCGCAGCCGGATCGCCGCATCGTGCAGGTGATCGGCGATGGCGGATTTCATTTCTCCTCGCCCGACAGCGTCTATTCGGTGGCGCAGCAATATCAGCTTCCAATTCTGACCGTGGTCCTCGACAATGGCGGCTGGCAGGCGGTGAAATCCGCCGTGCAGCGGGTTTATCCAAAGGGCATTGCCGCCGAAACCGATCAGTTTCAGTCGCGGCTGACATCGGGCCGTCAGGGCGAACAGCGGGATTTCTCCGCCGTGGTGCGGGCATTCGGCGCACACGGCGAACGCGTCACCGAGCCGGACGATCTCGCTGCAGCCATTGATCGCTGCCTCGCTGCGCTCGACGACGGCAAGGCCGCCGTGCTGCACGTTCACGTCACGCCGCTTTGAAATAAGTCCGTTTTGCAACACCAACGGAAGGCGAACTCCATGAAAACGCCGAGACGCTCCCTGATCGGCAAGTATCTCGGGTTGATCGCCTTCGCCGCCATTGCGGTCGCCTCTGCTTCCGCGCAGGAAGACCCGTCGAAATATCCGACGCGGCCAATTCACATCATCGTCGGCTTCACCGCCGGTGGCGGCAACGACATCATCGCACGGATCTTTGGGCAAAAACTGTCGGAAAGCCTCGGCCAGCCGGTCATCATCGAAAACAAGCCGGGTGGCGGCGCCATCGTCGCCACGGAATATGTCGCGAAGTCGGCACCGGACGGCTACACGCTGCTGGTCGGCGCCAGCGGCATGGCCATCAACCCCGCCGTCTACGCCAAGCTGCCTTACGATTCCGTCCGTGATTTCGTGACGGTGTCCGAACTCGCATCGTTTCCGCTGATCCTGATCGTCAATCCATCGTCGCCGATCAAATCGGTCGCCGAGCTTGTCGCCTACGCCAAGGCAAATCCGGACAAGACCAATTATTCCAGCTCGTCCGCCTCATTTCAGCTCGTGACCGAGTTGTTCAAGCAAAGGACCGGGGCGCCGATGCAGGTCATTCCCTACAAGGGCGCCAACGATTCGGTGATGGCGGTGATTGCCGGTCAGGTCACCGCGACCATCGCCGATGCCGGCCCGGCGTTGACCCAGGTGCTGGGAGGCCAGGCGCGCGCACTTGCGGTCGCGGCGCCCAAACGGATGGAGGAACTGCCGGATGTACCGACCTTGAAAGAGGCCGGCGCCGACGTCGATGCCGTGCTTTGGAGCGGCCTGTTCGCGCCAAAGGATACGCCGCCCGGAATCGTGAAAAAACTCGAGGGCGAAATCATGCGCATCGCCCGGTTGCCGGATGTGACCGCCCGCCTCAAACCGCTGGGTATCCTGCCCGTCGGCAATTCGTCCGAAGAGTTTGGCCGGATTCTGGCTTCCGATATCGCGCGCTGGGCCGAAGTCGCCAGGGCCGGCCATATCAGGATCGAACAATAGTCAGAGACCCCCACCCCGGCCCCCTCCGCCGCAAGCAGGAGAGGGAGAAGGCAGCAAGCGCTTTACAGGGTGGGTGAAAACACGCGCACCACAAAAGGATGCCCTTCAACGCGCTTGGTTGCTTTGCCTGTGGCCGCTATTGCTTCGCTATTGCCCGACGCCGCCAGCCCCGCGACGCGGTG
>Ga0193727_1000791_pt1 | contig 12681 bp, 10 predicted proteins | sample H2c2metaG_FD_143051 | JGI IMG/M metagenome (GOLD analysis project Ga0193727, IMG submission 143051) | Soil microbial communities from a riparian zone of the East river system, Colorado, United States - H2c2 | ecosystem: Environmental > Terrestrial > Soil > Riparian zone | place: USA: East River...
GCTGGCGGAGCGGGGCGTGAGCGTCACGCTGCATGAGATGCGGCCGGTTCGTAAGACGCCTGCCCATCAGACCGATCGGCTTGCCGAGCTCGTCTGCAGCAATTCGTTCAAATCCGAAGAGCTGACGACAGCCCACGGCTTGCTCAAGGCCGAGATGCGGCGGTTGGGGAGTGTGGTGCTCCCGGCCGCCGATCAGGCGCGCGTCCCGGGCGGCTCAGCCCTCGCGGTAGACCGTGCGGCGTTCGCTGATGCCGTGCAGGCGCGCATCATGGGCCACCCGCGGATCACGCTGACGCGCGGTGAGGTGACCGAGCTGCCGTCGCCGGGCATCGTCGCGACCGGTCCATTGACCTCCGAAGCCCTGGGTCGGGCCGTGGCGCAGCGTCTGGGCGTGGCGGCGCTCGCCTTTTTCGACGCCATCGCTCCGATCGTGTCTGCGGATTCCCTCGACCATGACCTCCTGTTCCGCGCGTCACGCTACGGCAAAGGCGGCGGCGACGACTATCTCAACGCACCGTTCACCGAGGCGGAGTACGAGGCGTTCATCACCGCGCTTGGCGCCGCCGACCAGTTCGAGGCGCAGCACGACTTCGATCGGGCTCCGTACTTCGAGGGGTGCCTGCCGGTGGAAGAGATGGTCCGTCGCGGCCGCGAGACCCTGCGGTTCGGGCCGATGAAGCCCGTGGGCCTGCGGGATCCGCGCACCGGGCGGGACCCGTTCGCCGTGGTGCAGCTCCGGCAGGAAGACCGGGCGGCGCAGATGTGGAACCTGGTCGGGTTTCAAACCCGGCTTCGGATCCCGGAGCAGCAGCGGGTGTTCCGCCTCATCCCCGGACTCGGGCACGCCGAGTTCCTGCGGTACGGCAGTATTCACCGCAACTCCTACATCAACTCGCCGCAGGCGCTCACGCCGCATCTCGCGACGCGCGACGATCCGAGATTGTTGTTCGCGGGACAACTCACGGGCGTCGAGGGGTACACGGAGTCGGCGGCAACGGGGATGCTCGCCGGCATCAACCTCGCGCGCCTGCTCGGCGGCGAGGAGGCGATCCTGCCGCCGCCCACGACGATGCTCGGCGCGTTGTACCGCTATCTGCGGGACGCCGATCCCGCGCACTTCCAGCCGATGAACGCGAACTTCGGCCTGCTCGAGCCGCTGGAAAAGGATGTGAAGGACAAGGCAAAACGGCGGGAGCTGCTGGTCGAGCGGGCGCTCGCGGGGATGGACGCGTTTGCGCAAACCGTGGGAGTGGAGATTGGCGCGTGACACGTCCCCAGGCTGAAGCCTGGGCTCGGCACTGCACTGCCCTTAAGGGCAGCGATTCGCCGAGCCCACCCTTCAGGGTGGGAATACGGTGACGCCCCCTCCGGAAATCGCCGAGTTCGTCGCCTTCCTCTCCAAGGAGCGCAACGATTCGCCCCACACCGTGAGCGCGTACCGACGGGACGTCGCCGGCTTCGCAGCGTTCTGCGAGCGTTTCTACGCCGGACCCTGGACCTGGGCGGGCGTGGACCGCCTCGCGATTCGCGGATTCCTCGGCGCGCTGCACCAGCAGGGCCTCGGCAAGCGGTCGATCGCGCGCGCCCTTTCGGCGCTACGCACCTTTTACCGGTTTCTGAACCTCACGCACGGTATTGAGGTCAACCCGGCCAAGGCTGCGCGGACACCCAAGCTGGGACGCACGCTGCCGACGCACCTCGATCGGGCCGAGGTGGCGCTGCTGTTCGAGGCGGCGGAGCGCCGCGCCGCCGCGGGCGGGTTCAAGCAGGCCCGCGATCTCGCGATGCTGGAAGTGTTCTACTCGGCAGGTGTGCGCCTGTCGGAGCTGGCGGGCCTCAACGAGCCCGACGTGGACCTGGTGTCCGATCAGGTCAAGGTGCGCGGCAAGGGGCGCAAGGAGCGCATCGTGCCGATCGGCGGTCCGGCCGGATCGGCGTTGCGGCGCTACTACCGCCACCGCGACGCGCTCCTCGCCGCGAAGAGCGGCGACCGCCGCGCGATGTTCTTGAATCAGCGCGGCCGCCGGCTCACGCCGCGCGGCGTGCAGCTGGCGATGAAAGAGCTGTTCGGCGAGCTGGCGCGGGGCCGCGATCTCCATGTCCACGCGCTGCGGCATTCGTTCGCCACGCATCTGCTCGACGCGGGGGCCGACCTGCGGGCCGTGCAGGAGCTGCTGGGACACGCCTCATTGAGCACCACGCAGGTGTATACTCATACATCGGTGGAACGACTGAAGAAGGTGTACCATCGGGCCCATCCGCGGGCCTAACGAAAGGACCGTGCGGGTGAGCTTTCCAAGCATCCATAGCACCACCATCCTGTGCGTTCGCCGGGACGCGCACGTGGCCCTGGGGGGCGACGGGCAGGTGACGATCGGCGACACCGTGATGAAAGCGAACGCGAACAAGGTGCGCACGCTCAAGGGCGGCAAGATTCTCGCCGGCTTCGCGGGCGCCGCGGCGGATGCCTTCACCCTGTTCGAAAAGTTCGAAGAGAAACTGGAGCGCTATCCCGGTAATCTGCCGCGCGCGGCGGTCGAGCTGGCGAAGGACTGGCGCTCGGACCGCGTGCTGCGCCGGCTCGAGGCCCTGCTGGTGGTTGCCGACCGGGAGCACGGGTACGTCATCAGCGGGTCGGGCGAGCTGATCGAGCCCGATGACGGCGTGCTCGCCATCGGGTCCGGCGGTACCTATGCGCTGGCGGCCGCGCGCGCGCTGCTCGGCTCCTCGACCCTGTCGGCGAAGGAGATCGTGCAGCGCTCCCTGGAAATCGCGGCGGAGATCTGCGTGTATACCAACACCCATATCACAGTGCTGGAGTTGTAATGGCCGAGCCGACCCGCATGCCTGATGAGCTGCCGCCGGGGCAGCCGCCGCGCGAAGAAGAACAGATGCCCTGGCTGGAAGAGCTGCCGCCCAAGAAGATCGTGGCGGAGCTCGACCGTTACATCGTTGGCCAGGAGGTCGCCAAGAAGGCGGTCGCGATCGCGATACGCAACCGCTGGCGCCGGGCGCAGGCCCCCGAAGAGATCCGGGACGAGATCCTGCCGAACAACATCATCATGATCGGCCCCACCGGCGTCGGGAAAACGGAGATCGCGCGTCGCCTGGCCCGCCTCGCCGGCGCTCCGTTCATCAAGGTGGAGGCGTCCAAGTTCACCGAGGTGGGCTACGTGGGGCGGGATGTCGAGTCCATGATCCGCGAGCTGGTGGACGTCGCCATCAACATGGTCCGCACTGAGCGCGAGGACGAGGTCTATCCCGACGCCGAGACGCGCGCCGAGGAGCGGCTGCTCGACATCCTGCTGCCCCCCACGCCCATAGTGGCCCCTGCAGCGGCGGCCCCGTCGCCCGGGGAAAAGGGAGAAGGTAGAGGGGAGAATCGACCGCTGTTCGTCGTCTCGTCCAAAGGCGACGTCACGCCCAAGGCCGCCGAAGCCGACACCGAATCCCAGGAGCGGCGGCGCCGTACCCGCGACAAGCTGCGCCAGCAGCTCAAGGCGGGAGCGCTCGAGGAGCGTGACGTGGAAATCGAAGTGCAGCAGCAGAGCTTCCCGGGGCTGGAGATGATGCAGCCGCCCCAGGGAATGGAAGGGCCCGACGTCAATTTCACCGAGATGCTGCAGGAGTTGATGCCGAAAAAAAAGAAGCGGCGCACCGTCCACGTGCACGAGGCCCGCCGCATCCTGATCGACGAAGAGTTGAAGAAGCTCGTCGACATGGACGACGTGGTGAACGAGTCCATGGATCGTGTGGAAAACCACGGCGTCGTCTTCATCGACGAGATCGACAAGATCGCCGGCGAGCGAGGCTCGGTCGGCCCGGACGTGTCGCGCGAAGGGGTGCAGCGTGATCTGCTGCCGATCGTGGAGGGCTCCACGGTGCAAACGCGCTACGGCTACGTGCGTACCGATCACATCCTGTTCATCGCCGCCGGAGCGTTCCACGTCTCCAAGCCGTCCGACCTCATCCCGGAGCTCCAGGGGCGGTTCCCGATCCGCGTGGAGCTGTCTCCGCTGACGGAAGACGACTTCGTGCGCATCATGACGGAGCCGGAGAACGCCCTCACGAAGCAGTACGCGGCCCTGTGCGCCGCCGACGGCGCCACGCTCGAGTTCACCTCCGACGGGGTGCGCGAGGTTGCCCGCATCGCAGCCAAGGTCAACGAGCAGCTCGAAAACATCGGCGCGCGCCGCCTGCATACGGTGATGACCACCTTGCTCGAGGACGTGCTGTTTGCGCTCCCCGACTATCCCATCAAGCACATCATCATCGACGCTGCCGTGGTGCGCGAGCGGCTGTCCAAGATCGCGAGCGACGAGGACTTGCGCCGCTACATCCTGTAGCCCAGCCTTGTCACACGTCCCCGGGGGGGCTAAAATCCTCCCCGGGGACTGTCATTTTGACCTGCCTCCAGGGAATCCATGGCCAAGCGTGATTTTCTAGCAATCGCCGACCTCACGAAGGACGAGATCGGGCGCCTGATGGACTTGGCCGGCCGCATGAAGAAGGGCACGTACCGCGAGACCCCCCTGGCAGGCAAAACCCTGGCCATGATCTTCGCCAAATCGAGTACGCGCACGCGGGTGTCGTTCGAAGTCGGCACCTATCAGCTTGGCGGGCAAGCGCTGTTTCTCTCGTCGCGGGACATCCAGCTGGGTCGCGGTGAGCCGATCTCCGATACGGCGCGGGTTCTGTCCCGCTACGTGGACGGCATCATGATCCGGACCTTCGACCACGGCGAAGTGGAGGAGCTGGCCCGCTGCGCCAGCGTCCCCGTCATCAACGGACTCACCGACCTGCTGCATCCCTGCCAGGTGCTCGCAGACCTGTACACCGTCAGGGAGGCGTTCGGCGGGTGGGAGGGGAGGCGGGTGGCCTGGGTCGGGGACGGGAATAACATGGCGAACAGCTGGATCGACGCCGCGGGCGTGCTCGGCTTCGAGTTGCGCCTTGCCTGCCCGAAGGGGTTCCAGCCCGACCGCGCGCTGTTCGAACGGGCCCGGGCTAGAGCGGGGGCGGGGTCGTGTATCACGGTGACCGAGGCGCCTGAAGAAGCGGTCGAAGGCGCACACGTCGTCAACACCGATGTGTGGGCTTCGATGGGGCAGGAGGAGGAAGCTGCCGTCCGGCGCACCGCCTTCCAGGGCTACACGGTGGACGCCGACCTGATGAAGCGGGCCGACCCGGCCGCGATTTTTCTGCACTGCCTGCCTGCCCACCGCGGCGAAGAAGTGACGACGAGCGTGTTCGAAGGGCCCCAGTCGCGCGTCTGGGACGAAGCTGAGAACCGATTGCACGTTCAGAAGGCGTTGCTTGCCACGTTGATGGGCTGACCCGAACTCGAGGAAACATTGACCAGCGAGAACCTGAAGCGCACCCCGCTGCACGCCCTGCACGCGAGCCTGGGCGCGAAGCTCGTTCCATTCGGCGGGTACGAGATGCCGGTCCAGTACCGGGACGGGATCGCGGCCGAGCACCGTGCCGTCCGCGAGGCGGTAGGCGTGTTCGATATCTCGCACATGGGCGAGTTCGAGGTGACCGGTCCCGATCGCAACGCGTTCGTGCAGCGTGTGACGTGCAACGACGTCGGCGCCCTCAAACCCGGGCAGGCGCAGTACTCCGCCCTGCTCACGGAACAGGGCACGTTCGTGGATGATTGTGTGGTGTACCGGTTCGCAGACAAGTTGATGATCGTCGTGAACGCGGCGAACATCGCGACCGATTGGGAGCAGGTGGTGGCCCACAAAGGCGGCGCCAACGTCCGGCTGCGCGACATTTCGGACGAGACCGGGTTGCTCGCGGTGCAGGGCCCCGGGGCGGAGGCGCTGCTCGCGCCACTGACGGCGGCGGGTATCGGGTTGCTCCCCTACTACTACTTCACCGAGGGGAAGGTGGCCGGGAAGGAGTGCTTCATCTCGCGGACCGGCTACACCGGAGAGGACGGCTTTGAGCTGTACTGCCGCGCGGGCGACCTGGAAACGCTGTGGTACGCGCTCGTGGGACAGGGGCGAGCCGTACCGTGCGGCCTGGGCGCGCGCGACACCCTGAGGCTCGAGGCCGGATATCCGCTGTATGGACACGACATCGATGCTACCGTGACTCCCTTCGAGGCCGGCCTCGGCTGGATCGTCAAGCTCGACAAGGGCGCCGAGTTTGTGGGTCTTGCGGCACTGAAACAGCAGAAACTTGCCGGGGTCAAGCGCCGGCTGGTCGGCTTCAGAATGCTCGAACCCCGTGCTGTGGCGCGACCGGGTTACGACGTCTATGTGGGCGACCGGAAGGTGGATGTGGTGCGCAGCGGTACGGTGACTCCGACCGCCAATTGCGCGGTGGGGATGACCTATCTGCCAATCGAGCACAAACAACCCGGCACCCGTTTCACCATCGACATCCGCGGCAATCGGGTGGCTGCCGAGGTTGCTCCGCTCCCGTTTGTGCCGCGCCGCACGTACCGGGCGGTTGCCGCGGGCTGAGGCACTGTCCTCATGCGGATCGGGATCCTCACGGTCTCGGACCTGGGCGCGGTGGGACAGCGCCCTGATACGTCCGGGGACGCGATCCAGGACTGGGCGGGCGCGCAGGGGTACGACGTGGTGGTCCGCAGCGTCGTGCCCGATGAAACGGGGGACATCGCCGCGAAGCTGATCCGCTGGGCCGACTCGGGCGAAGTGGATGTGATTCTCACGACGGGGGGTACGGGACTCACCGCGCGCGACGTGACTCCCGAGGCGACCGGCGCGGCGCTCGAGCGCCAGGCTCCCGGGATTGCCGAAGCGCTGCGCGCCAGTGCTGCCCCGCGGTTTCCGCACGCCTGGCTTTCCCGCGGCGTCGCGGGCACCCGCGGCAAGACGTTGATCGTCAATCTTCCCGGCTCGACCGGTGGCGTGCGCGACGGGCTCGGCGTCCTCGAAACGATTCTCGACCACGCCGTCGAACTGCTCAGCGGGACCAAGGTAACCCATGGCTGATCGCGTCCTCATCACCACAGACGATCTCGAGCACGCGGTCCGCATCAACGCGCAATTTGAGGCGGCGGGTTTCGACACGACTCTGACGTCGTCGCTCGACGACGTGCGACATGCCGTGCAGCGCCGGGAGCCGGACTGCATCGTCCTCACCGGCGGGCTTCACGACGCTCCCGCCGCCCATCTGATCGCCCTCGCGCACGATCGTTCGGTGTCCACGTTGGGGCTGGTGGAGGCAACCGAGCCCGACGCGACGGGTCTCGCGCGCCGCCTCGGGATCACGGGGTGGCTTCAGAAGCCGGCGGCTCCGGACGAGGTCGTGGCCACCGTGCGGCGCCTGCTCGAGCGGCGCAGACTGCAGCAGCGCACCGGCATCATCGGCGAATCCCCCGCCGTCCAGGAAGTCCTGGTGAAGATCGAGCAGATGGCGCCCGTCACCGCCACGGTGCTGATCGAAGGGGAGTCGGGCACCGGGAAGGAGCTCGTGGCGCGCGCTATCCACGACCTCTCGCCGCGGCGCGGCAAGCCGTTCATCGCGGTGAACTGTGCGGCGCTGCCGGACACGCTGCTCGAGAGCGAGCTGTTCGGGCACGAGAAGGGCTCGTTCACGGGAGCGACGGAGCGGCGACTGGGCCGGTTCGAGCTCGCGGACACGGGCACGATCCTGCTCGACGAAGTCGGTGAGATGGCGCCGGCGACGCAGGTGAAGCTGCTGCGCGTGCTCGAAGACCGAACGTTCTTCCGAGTCGGCGGCGTGCAGCCCATCAAAGTGGACGTCCGCGTGATTGCCGCGACGAACAAGCCGCTGAAGGAAGCGGTGGGGCTCGGTCAATTCCGCGACGACCTGTTCTATCGCCTCAACGTGCTCCACATCGATCTCCCGCCGCTGCGGCAGCGGAGAGCGGACATCCCGATACTGGTGCGGCGGTTCATTGCGGAGTTCGCCGCCACCCATGAGCGCCAGTTTCGCGGCATCACCGCCGAGGCACTGCAGATTCTGGTCGACGCCGAGTGGCCGGGGAATGTGCGCCAACTCCGCAATCTCGTGGAATCGATGGTCGTGCTGGCGCCGGAAGGGGAAATCCGCGCGACCGACATCCCCCCCGACATCCGGGAGCGCGGCCGGGGCCTTCCGGTCCGGGTACTCGGCCCAGCGCCGGACACCCCGGGCCGGGAATTGGAGTTCATCTTTCGGAGTTTGGTGGAACTAAAATTGCAGGTTGAGGACCTTCGCCGCCGGATGGACGACCGCCCGCAGCGGGTCGAGGTCATCGAAGTGGGCCATGGGGCCCCAGTTATCCCGGTCGAGGCCGAGTCCACCACCGATCCTGAGGTGCTGTACCGGCGGGGCATGACCATGGCTGAAGTCGAGCGTGCGACGATCGAGGCGGCGCTGCGGGAAACGAAAGGCAACCGGCGCAAGGCCGCGGAGATCCTCGGTATCGGGGAGCGCACCTTGTACCGGAAACTGAAGGAGTACGCCCTCGTTTAGGCCGGTTTTGGAGGCCTAAGTCGCGTCAGCTCTACCCATTGCGAGGGTGTGATCTAGATCACATGTTACGCCACTCCGCTGGTCTCCAGGTTCTCGAACGGACGGTTTGTGGATTTTAGAGTCGAGCCGGATCAGTGCGTGGCGTGCCATGCCTGCGTACGCGTTTGTCCCGCGGAGGCAGTGGCCGTCGAATCCGGAAAGGTCCGGATCGTTGACGAGGCGTGCACCCGGTGCGGGTTGTGCCTACCCGCCTGCCCGCACGACGCGATCATCGCCCTGGGTGACTGGGAACGCGCGTACGAGTTCGCGTGTGGCGGCGCTGCCACACTCATCCTGAGCGTCGAGTCCGCCGTCCATTTCTATCCCGCGACCCCCGAACAAGTGGTCAATGCCTGCTATGCGGCGGGGTTTCGGACCGTTCACCGCGGGGTGCTTGGCGACGAGCTGGTAGCCCGGGAATACCTGCGGGCGTGGACCGACGATGGCTGGGGAACGATGATCCGCAGCACCTGCCCCGTGATCGTCGAGACCGTACGGACCAAGTACCCCGAGTTGATTCCGTACCTCGCGCCGGTCGCCACGCCGATCGAGGCGGAGGCGCGCTACCTCAAGCAGTTGTACGGCGCCGCGACCCCGGTGGTGTACACGGGAGTGTGCGTGACCGAGGGAGGCGAGGACGTAGATGCGGCCATCACTCTGGCCGAGCTGTCGAACCTCCTGGTGCGGCGTGGCGTGCGCGTCGCCGACCAGCCGCTGCACTTCAGCCGGGTGCCCGAGGAGCGCCGCCGGCACTGGAGCACGGCCGGGGGAATGCCGCTCGAGGTTTTGATGGAGGAGCGGCAGTCGAGTCGGCGGTTCCGCAAGATGCGCGGGCTCGGCCAGCTGGAGGGGCTGGCGCAAGCCGTGGCCGTCGACCGGATCGAGCTCGGGTTCGTGGACATCCTGCCATGTGACGGCTGTCTCGATCACCCGTTGATCGGACCGAAGGAAGGCTTGTACTGGCGGCGGGAAATCGTCGGCGCGACGGAACCCGTGCGGGCGCGCGCACCGGTGCTGGAAGACGCGGTGGCGGATTCGGTGCAGGTGGGCGCCGTCTTTCCGATCATCCGCAACGGCCACGGCGCGCCGGCCGAGGCCGTCGAGCTGGTCTTAGCGCAAATCGGGATGGCGCCCAACGGCAAGCCGTGGGACTGCGGCGCGTGCGGCTATGCGACATGCCGGGCCTTTGCCGGGGCGGCGGCGCTGGGGCGCACCACCCTCAAGTCCTGCCCTCCATACCTGGACAAGGAAGCCCAGCAGGCGCACCAGCAGGCCGCGGTGGACGCGCTCACCGGCCTCGCGACGTTCCGCGTGTTGCGCGACCGGCTGGCGACGGAGACGGCCCGCAGCTCGCGCACCGGCGAGACCTTCGTGGTGCTGTTTGTGGACCTGGACAACTTCAAGCTGGTGAATGACAGCTTCGGCCACGAGGCTGGGAACGAGGTGCTGCGGGGCACCGCGCGCGAATGCTCGGCGCTGATCCGCACCACCGACCTCGCGGCGCGTTACGGAGGCGACGAGTTCGTGCTGGTTCTCGTGCGCACCGGCCTTCCGGGAGCCACGGCGGTTGCGCAGAAAGTGCGCGCGCAGGTGGAAGCGCTGGGCCGACGCATGGGCTATCCAGACGGGCTGGTGACCGTTAGCATTGGGGTCGCCGAAGCGCGTGTCGGGCCGGAGCAGGAGGATGTGCTGGTCGCAGCCGACCGCGCGTTATACAGGGCAAAGCAGCTGGGCCGCAATCAAGTCGCAACGGGGGAGAGCTAGAACGTGACGTTTTCCAAGCCGTCACAGCTGTCCGGGGAAGGTGAGTCGGACCCGATACCGCTGACGCAGTCCCCCGATCCCTGGGGTGTCAAGCGCGCCGAGAATCTCATCACGAGCCTGACAGGCATCCTGTCGGCGCGGGTGGTCGTCACCCCCCAGGGCGAGGTGAGCGAGATCCACGTCCTCACCCTGAGCGATGTGCAGCCGAAGCAGGTCGTGCGCAACATCGAGTCGGCGCTCATGGCGCAACTCGGCCTCAAGATCGATCACCGCAAGATCAGCGTTGCCCAGACGGCGGATGTGAGGCCGATCGAGGCGTTGCAGCACGAGGCCATCGCCACCCGCGCCAAGCGGCGGGTGGTGGTGTTCCGCGGGCTCGAAGTCCGGCCCTCCGATCGCTCCCAGCGGGTGTTGGTTCGGGTCCGGCTGGCGTTTGAGGACCGCGAGGCGGAGGCGGAGGAGCAGGGGACCGACACGGTCCGGAACCGGGTCGAAGCCGCCGCGCGGGCTGCCTCCACCTGCCTCGACGAGCTGCTCCCCGATAACTCGGTCGCCCTCGAAGGGGCCACGATCATCGAGGCCTTCGACCGCAAGTTTGTCCTGGTTGCGGTGCATGGCCTGGGGGGCCGCGAAGCCCAGCTGCTGACGGGCACCTGCGAGATCCGGGAGAGCGCCGAGCGGAGTGCGGTGTTGGCGGTGCTGGATGCTACCAATCGGTGGGCTGACGCGCGACGGTAATACATTGTAAAACCGCAGTTTAGCTGTTCCTCAATCAGTGTAGCTCCTCTGGCTGACGGGTCATTGCTATTCTAGTGTTTTATCGTTATTTCCCAATCTGTTGGTATTGCTAGTCAAGCACTCATCGGCCATCCAATCCCCTAGTCCGTTGTGGTGGGGGGGTTCTAGCGGACTTCCTGTTTTGGCGGTATTTCCTATTCCGTGACTATGCCCAAGACGAAGCGGTACTGGGGAACCCAGCGAGTGGCCCGCGCCTGTCAGGTGTCGCCGGCAACGGTAGCCCATTGGATTGACCAGGGGTTGCTCAGCGGGCACAAGACGCCGACCGGACGGCGGCGGGTCGAGGTACAGGAGCTCGTGAGTTTTCTCCGAGCCCATGAGATGGGGGTGCCGACGGACCTCTTCGATGCCATCGAACGGGAAGTGATGGTGCTCGTGGACGACGACCGAGCCTACCTCGAGGCCCTGTCGCGCTTGATCGAAAAGTCGGATCTCGGCCTCGAAGTCATCAAGGTGACGAACGGGGTGGACGCGCTGATCGCGATCGGGCGGGTGCGGCCGACGTTGATCGCGCTGGACTTCAGTCTGCCGGACTTGAACGCGCTACAGGTTATCGAACGGTTGCTCGAGCCGGGGCGCAAGGTCCATGCGGAACTGCTGGTCATCACCGGCGGGATTCAGGACGCGGAGCAAGAGCGGCTGCACAAGCTGGGCGTGCAAACGATCGTGAACAAGGCGGAAGGTGTACCCGCCGTGATCGAAGCAATTCGCCAGGCGCTGCAGCGCCGGAAGGCGGCGTAAGCAGCCGAGGGTTTTCATTTCCCCGCGCGTTTTGTTGAGTGAGAGCGTGGGCTCGACCGGTTTCACGAACTTTGGAAAGAAGGAGGGAAGGGGCCCCGGGTTGCCATTACCCGAGCGAAGACGAGCGAAAAGCTGATGAGCGGAGCGTCGGGTACGCCATAGCGAGGCGTGCCACTTCCAAGTCTATCGAGCAAGTCTCGTAGGCCCTGTGAGGAGGTGACGCTCTATGTTTGCGCTAAAGCTGCTCGCGTTGCTGTTGGGCGCGGTCGTCCGCGTTCTGATGGCAAACATCTCGGTAGGTTGGTAACGACAGCTTGGGGCCACCCTCTCTCATCTACTCTTTGAGGTCCTGGTAGATGGACGTTCGTCCTGGATCGCGTCTACTCAAGTTCTACGTCTCCGCCATCGCGTGCGGGGCAATCGTTGCGCTGGTTCTCGTGGGTCGCAGCGAAACGTGGGATTGGTCCAGTAGATTTTCAAATGGTCTCATCGCAATTATGGCGGTGGCTGTCGCTGCTGAGATGAGCTTCGTCAGCGTGCAGCTCGGCACCGCTACCATGTCAGTAGCCTTCATTCCATTTCTCGCTGCGACCTTCATGTTCGGCCCATTCTGGGCGATGGCGATAGGTGGGGCTACCTTCTTTGCCACAGACCTTCTAGTCCGGAGAAAGCCTTGGATCAAGGTCGTGTTCAACGCATCCAAGGAGATTTTGTCTCTCGGACTCGCTGCATCAGTCTATCGCCTCTTCGGCGGTACACCCTCTCTCTATCAGTTCGACCTAGTCCCCGTTGCGGTGCTGCTCAGTGCCGTCACCTATGCTGCAGCGAGTTCAACGGCAGTTAGCTTCGTTGTCTCACTTTCTGAAGGGATTGGATTCA
>Ga0193727_1000792_pt1 | contig 12680 bp, 13 predicted proteins | sample H2c2metaG_FD_143051 | JGI IMG/M metagenome (GOLD analysis project Ga0193727, IMG submission 143051) | Soil microbial communities from a riparian zone of the East river system, Colorado, United States - H2c2 | ecosystem: Environmental > Terrestrial > Soil > Riparian zone | place: USA: East River...
GCGAGGCTACATCATCACCGGTTTGGACCCCTTCCTGGAGGCCCATACAGCGGCGATTCAGAGGCTGTCAGGTGAGCTTGAGGTCCTTCGACGTCTGACCGCGGACAATCCTGCCCAGCAGCGCCGTCTCGACGGCCTGCAGCCCCTGGTAACAGCCAGGGTTGCTAGGCTTGCCTACGTCATCGACGTGCGGCGGCGCGGCGGGCTCGAGGCTGCGGTTGCGGAGGTGAAGACAGAACGCGGCAAGCGGATGATGGATGATATCCGGCAGGCGATGGATCAAATCGAAGGAGAGGAGAACGCCCTGCTCGTGGAGCGGGCGGCGAGGGCCGAGGCGACGGCCCGCGGGACGACGACGGCGCTGATTTTCGGGACAGGTCTCGCCCTGTTGATTGTGGCCATCGCGGGTGTGCTGCTCAATCGTGCCGTGACCGGGCAGCTGAGGGAGACCACAGGGGTACTCGCCTCGAGCGCGGCGGAGATAGTGGCTGCGGCGACGCAGCAGGCTTCGGGAGCGTCCGAGACGTCCGCCGCTGTGGCGGAGACGGTGGCGACAGTGGATGAGGTGGCGCAAACCGCGGACCAGGCGGCTCAGCGCGCGCGGGCGGTGGCTGACTCGGCCCAACGAGCGGCGGAAATCGGCAAGGCCGGCCGCAAGGCCATCGAGGAATCCACGGCCGCGATGACCGGCGTGAAGGACCAAATGGAGTCAATCGCTGAGAGTATTCTCGCGCTCACGGAGCAGGCGCAGGAGATCGCGGAGATCATTGCGACGGTGAATGACGTCGCTGAGCAAACGAACCTGCTGGCGCTCAACGCCGCCGTGGAGGCAGCTCGCGCCGGTGAGCAGGGACGCGGGTTCGCCGTGGTCGCCGGGGAAATCAAGAGCCTGGCGGAGCAGTCGAAGAAGTCCACCGTGGAAGTCCGGCGCATCCTGGGCGTGATCCAACGGGCGACGAGCGCGGCGGTGATGACGACGGAGCAGGGGACCAAGCAGGTGGGAGCGACGGTGAAGCAGGTGGCGGACGCGGGGGAAACGATTCGTACGCTCGCGGATGCGGTCGGGGAGTCGGTCCAGGCGATGGCCCAAATCGTCGCGTCGGCGGGACAGCAAGCGGCGGGGATGACGCAAGTCCGGCAGGCGATGGGCAACATTCAGGAAGCGACCCAGCAGAACCTGGCCGCGACCAAGCAGGCAGAACGGGCAGCCCAGGACCTGAATGCCGTCGGAGCCAAGCTCCTGGCCCTTGTGGGTGGGAATGGCAACGGGCGAGCGCGGCACGCAGCGAGATGAACAAGGGCGATTTGGCGGCGCGGCTGCGGGTGACGTTTCTCGCAGAGCTCGATGAGCTGGTCGGCGCGATGAACACAGACCTGCTGTCGCTCGAAGCGGAGCCTGCCGACCCCGAGCGACTGCGGTCGCTATTTCGCGTGGCTCACACGCTCAAAGGCGCGGCCCGCGCCGCGGCGGTCCCACAAATCGAGCAGGCGTGTCACGCGTTGGAGACGCGCTTGGTGGATGCACGGGATCGGAAGCGCGCGCTGGGTCCGGAAGAATTCGCCCTGCTCTTTTCCATGGCCGACGCGCTCGGCGATGCCGGCAGTCGGCTCAAGACGGGCGGCGATCTCGCCGACTCGTCGCTCGCCGCGCTACGAGACCAGTTGACGCGGCGGGAGCCGGGGACCCCGCCGCCGGTCACGCCGACTGTTTTCCCACAGAGCCTGCCACGCCTGGAGCCCCGCGAAGACGGCCAGGTGCGCGTCGAGGCGGAGAAACTCGACGCCCTACTCGCCGCCACGAGCCAGCTGTTCGTCACCGGCAGCCGCGTCGCGAGCCGTCCGACGGACTTGCAAGCCCTGCGCGACGGGGCTGCCCGCTCGGCGACGGAATGGGGTCGCACAAGCCGGCGACTCCGCCTGGCGCTCGAGCGGGCGGCGGCGCCCGCCGCTCTGGTCCGCGCGGTCAGCGGGATGGACGACAAATGGCGCCATGTGCTCGATCAGGCGGGCCGGCTGGCCGGCGAGGCGGCGGACGACGCGCGGGTCCTCGCCCAGGCGACCGACGACGTCGCGGATCGCGTCCGCAGGATCCGCAGACGTCCCTTCGCCGAGGTGTGCGAGGGGCTGCCTCGGGTGATGCGTGATCTCGCTGCCACGGCCGGCAAGGAGATCGACCTCGAGGTGCTGGGCGGGGAAGCCGAAGTTGACGGGGCGGTGCTGAACGGTTTGCGGGACGCGCTCCTCCAGCTGGTTCGCAACGCAGCGGATCACGGGATCGAGCTGCCGGCGGAACGAGAGCGACTGGGAAAACCCCGGAGGGGCAAAGTGAGCGTCGCAGCGGCGCTTCGGGGTGACCGGTTCGTGGTCACCGTATCCGACGACGGCGTTGGACTGGACATGGCGGCCGTCCGCGCCCGGCTGGAGCGGCGTGGGCTGCCGGTGCCAAGTGACGACCGGGCGCTGGGTCGCACCCTGTTCGATGGCGGATTCTCTACCCGGGCGGAGGCGACGGCAATTTCAGGCCGCGGGGTGGGGCTGGACGTGGTGCGCGAGATCGTCGCGCGGATCCGGGGGACTGTTGACGTCATCTGGGTTCGGGGCCAGGGCACGACGTTCACGTTGGAGTGCCCGCCGACGGTCGCGACAATCCGCGCGGTGCTTGTGGCCCTGGGTTCTCAACTTCTCGCCATTCCGACGACCTACGTCGACCGGCTGCTGCGCGTGCGGCCCGACGAGATCAAGCATGTTGAGGGACGCGACACGATCGCCACCCCCGCAGCGCCGGTGCCGTTGGTCGCGCTCGCGCGACTGCTTCCGCCTCTGGTTGAGCGGACGGTAACCGGCGCGCTCGCGGTCGTCTTGCTCCGCGCTGGCGATCGGCGTCTGGCGGTCGTCGTGGACGAGCTGGTCGGCGAGCAAGAGATCTTGATGCGCCCGGTAGGGCGAGGCCGGGAGTCGCTCCCGCTCGTCAGCGGCGCCGCGATTCTCGGGACAGGTCGACTCGCGCTGGTGGTGAACCCCGTGGCGATCATCGCCGCTGGACTGGGCCTCGGTCCGGGGCCCGGCTTGGACCTCGTCGACGGGAAGTCGTCCGGGCGCGCCAGGCAGCGGCTTCTCGTGGTGGATGATTCTATTACGACACGAACGCTGGAGCAGAGCATTCTCGAAGCTGCCGGATACGATGTCCGGACCGCGGTGGACGGAGCCGACGGATGGAAGGCGCTGCAGGAGCACGGCTGCGACCTCGTCGTCGCCGACGTCGAGATGCCTCGTATGGACGGGTTCAAGCTCTGCGAGGCCATCCGCGCGTCGAAGCGGTTTAAGGAGCTCCCGGTCGTGCTGGTGACGGCCCTCGAGACGCCGGAGCACCAGGCGCGCGGGCTCGAGATTGGGGCGGATGCCTACATCGGGAAGTCGAGCTTCGACCAGAAAAATCTGCTGGACACCATCCGTCAACTGCTGGGTGAGTCATGATCCGCGTCGTGGTCGCCGAGGATTCGCTGACGGTGCGCGAGCTGCTGGTCGCGATCCTTGAGAGTGACCCGGAGATCCGTGTGGTCGGCCAGGCGAACAACGGCGTCGAGGCGCTGGAACTCGCTACCCGGTTGAAGCCCGACCTGATCACCATGGACATCCACATGCCGGTCATGGACGGTTTCGAGGCCACCAAGGAGATCATGGTCCGGGCTCCCACGCCGATTCTCGTGGTTTCCTCGAGCGTGAACACGCGCGAGGTGGCTCTTTCCCTCAATGCGATGCGGGCTGGCGCATTGATGGTGGTGGCGAAGCCCGACAATCTTGACGCTACGGGATTCGACGCGCGCTGCAGCGAGCTCGTGGCGATGGCGAAGGCGATGGCACAGGTGAAGGTGGTGCGCCGCTGGGCGCCCCGAGCGGGTGCGACCCGTCCGGCACCGACTCGCTCGCCGGTGCGCGGGGGCCCGCTCCGCGCGGTGGCCGTTGCGGCCTCGACCGGCGGTCCTGCCGCCCTGCAGCGTATTCTCTCTTTGCTTCCCCCCGACTTTGGCGCACCGATCCTGGTGGTCCAACACATCGCCACGGGGTTTGTGGGGGGGCTCGCCCAGTGGTTGAGCGCGAGCAGCCGTCTCCAGGTCAAGGTGGCTGTCGACGGCGAGCCCTTGGTCCCGCGAACGGCCTATCTCGCGCCGGACGACCGCCAATTGGGGGCGAGCTCGGGCGGTCGGGTGGTGGTGGCGGATGTACCAGCCATCCACGGGTTCCGTCCCTCGGGGACGTACCTCTTCGAGTCGATTGCGCAGGCCTACGGTGCCTCGGTCGCCGCGGTCATTCTCACCGGCATGGGGCGTGACGGAGTAGACGGGCTGCATGCCGTGAAGGCGGCAGGAGGATGGGTGCTCGCCCAGGACGAGGCGAGCTCGATTGTTTATGGCATGCCGGGTGAAGCTGTCGCTGCTGGATTGGTCGACGCTGTCCTCGCGGTTGATGACGTCGCGCCGCGACTGGTGGAACTCATCGCGGGAGGGAGTTATGCCGACGCGCGTCCTCGTTGTTGAAGACAGCGCCACCCAGGCCGAGGCCATTCGCGGGCTGCTTGAGGGAGCCGGCTATGAGGTCGCCGCGGCCGCGAACGGCCAAGACGGGCTCGCCGCCTTCAACGGGCGCGCGTGCGACGTTGTCATCAGCGACGTCGTCATGCCCGGGTCGATGGACGGATACGAACTGTGCCGGCGGATCAAGGCCACCCATCGGCGGGACACGCCGGTGGTGCTGCTCACGAGCCTCGCCGATCCCCTGGACATCATCCGCGGACTGGAGTGTGGCGCGGACCATTTCCTGACCAAACCGTACCAATCCGACCATCTCCTGGAACGCCTGAAGACGCTGCTCGCGACCCGGGAGACGCGCAGCCGGACCAAGGTGCGCATGGGCGTGAGGGTCTTTTTTCTGGGTCGCGAGTTCACGATTACCTCGGAGCGCGAGCAGATCCTCGATCTCCTGATCTCGACATTCGAGGACGCGGTGCGTCAGAACCGGGAGCTGCGCGAACGGGAGGAAGTGCTCGACGCAACCAACAAGGAGCTGGAAGCATTCATGTACGGCATCTCGCACGACCTTCGCGGGCCTCTGCGACACATGGATGGGTTCTCCAAGATCCTGTTGGAGGACTTCTCCCCGCAGCTCGACGCCACCGGCCAAGGCTACCTCAACCGCATCCGTCAGGGGGCGGAACACATGGGGCGGATGGTGGACAGCTTGCTGAACCTGGGTCGTCTGGGGCAACGGGACCTGAAGATCCAGCTGACGGAGTTGCGGCCACTGGTCGAGGCAGCAATTTCGGAGCTCGAAACGCAGACACGAGGCCGACCGGTCGAGTGGCGAATCGGAGTACTGTCACCGGTGGCCTGCGATCGAGAGTTGATGGAATCGGTACTGTCAAATCTGCTCTCCAATGCGGTCAAATACACCCGCGGACGGGATCCTGCCGTCATCGAGGTTGGACAGACCTCGACCGGCACCCAGACGGTCACGTTCGTGCGCGACAACGGCGCCGGCTTCGACATGAAGCACGCCGCCAGACTCTTCGGAATCTTTCAGCGCCTGCACCACGCGGATGAGTTCGAGGGCACCGGGGTCGGATTGGCCACGGTGCAGCGCATCATCCACAAGCAGGGCGGGCGCGTGTGGGCTGAAGCGGAATTGGGGAAGGGCGCTACGTTTTTTTGGACACTGCCTGGACCCGGGGCAGCGAAGGCGGAGGACAGGGCGGTCGCAACCCCCGCGGGAGTGACGTGAGCCCAAGGTCCAGGTGAAGGGGCACCAGTTGGCGCGGTGCCGAGGCTGCGGATTGAAACGCCCGACCGAACCGGAGACTCCGGTGCGTGGTCCCCGGGGGTAAGTTTGGTGCGGTCAGGGACCGCATGCGCTCGCAACGCGGACGGTGCGGTCAAACCCTACAAGTGGAGGTTTCTATGATGAGCCGGATGCGTACACTGGCTGCTGGTGTCGGATTCGTCGCGGTCGTCGCTGCGGGCTTCGGCGCGCCGGTCGCGGCGGCGCAGCAAGCGGCCGGTCTCGTGCGGGTGCGGATCGTCGAGCCCAAAGGAGGCGACAGCGTGAAAGGGCCATCCATTCACGTGGTGCTCCAGGCGCAGGGCGTAGAGATTGCGCCGGCGGCCGAGCACCGCGCGGGGACCGCGCATCATCACCTGTTTCTCGACACCGACTTGACCGCGCCCGATGGCGCCGTCCCGGTCGGGGTGCCGGGCATCGTACATCTGGGCAAGGGGCAAACGGAGTACACGTTCGAGGCCGTGGCCCCAGGAGTGCACCGCTTGATCGCGTTACTCGCCGACCCGAACCATATCCCTTTGAAGCCGCTGGTGGCTGACACGGTGCGATTCGTGGTCAAACCGTAGGACCCCCCCGGGAAGGCGGGTCCTACTGGACTACAATCGTCCCGCGCATCCCCTGGTGAAAGACGCAGAGGTAGTCATAGGTCCCGGCCTTACGGAACCGGTGACTGAAGATCTGGGTGGCCCCCATGGTTCCGGAATCGAACGATTCGTCGTCGAAGCTGCGGCGCGTCGCGGTGTGGGGCGCGATGTCGTGGTTGATCCAGGTGACCAACGTCCCGGCGGCGACGGTCACCATGAAGGGCACGAACTTGTATTCGTAAATGACGATTTCGTTTGCGTTGCTGGGCGTCGGGGAAGCGACGATTCTGGGATTCTTTGTCGCCGTGGCCGAACACCCCGAGAGCGCGACCACCAGGGCCGCCACCGCGCATATTTCAAGACGCACAAGTCCTCCGGATCGAAGGTTCGAAGATGGTGATGAAGATAAGCGGTCGGACTACTGCACGACGATCATGCCCTGCATGCCTGCATGGGGGACGCAGAGGTACCCGTAGCTCCCGGCGGTCCTGAACGTGTGGGAGAAGGCCTCCTGGTTCCCCAGGAGGCCCGAATCGAACCGCTCACTACCTACGGTTTGCCGCGTAATGGTATGGCGAGCCATGTCGTGATTGACCCACGTGACGGTCGTTCCAATTGGGACCGTCAGCGTCGGTGGATGGAACTTGTAGTTCGAGATGACCACCTGGTTGGCGCCGCCGGGGCCAGGGCTCGTGCCGACATGGCTGGACGCCGACGAGCACGCGGAGAGTGCCGCCACGATCGCGGCCGCCGCGACGCTTCGAGCGCGCACGAGCGCCTTCAAGCTTCCTTATAAACGTATGCACCAATCGCCGCGGCGATGGGCAGTTGGAACAGCGCGACGACGACCCCGATGGCGTACAGGCGCTGCGGGAAGAGCTGCATCGGCGCCTCGCCCAGTGCGTGCAAGAACGAGATGAAGAACCACACCGCGAGACCCGCGATCACGCCCGTTTTCGCGCCGGCACCGAAGCGCGGGCGGATCGCCGCGTAAACCCATACCAGGGCGATCCCGGAGACGAAATCCAGAAACACGAACCACGGAATCAGATTGTCCATTCCCCCTTGCTTACCCAGGGCTTGCATCGCCGCAGCGTAATCCTTGGCCAGCAAGACGCCGAAGAGCGCCCAGTCGACCACGTTCATTACGACCCCTGCTAGCAGCCCTCCTAGGACGACGCGACTCCAATTGATCCTGCCCATAGGACACCTCGCTGAGGGAGACGGCTCCGGCCCAACCCGGGCGGGCCAGAGTTACAGGCCGGGCTGGCGGTCGTCAAGCGCGTGAGGTTACGGCACGACGAGTACGCCCACCATGCCACCAAACCCGTCGTCCACCGTGGTGACGCCGTTCGGGACGACCCATTCTTTGCCGTCGACCAGCAGGTTGAAATGGTAGAGTCCCGGCGGTAGGGCGAGCACACCCTCCCACCGACCCGGTCCGAGCGAGCGCAGGGGCGCCGGCTTCCATGCGGTCCAGTCCCCCGCGATCGCGACACTCGACGCGCCAGCGAGACGGAACCGAACGACCAGACTGTCCCCCACCCGCGCCGGGACGAGCGGCGTCGCCGGTGCGGCAGCTATGGGAGAAGCGGCAGGCCGCCGCCGAGCGTGTAGTCGCACGCCGGCAGTGAAATACCCCGCCCGAGGGAAGCCCTGGTAGGGTTCAGGCAGGTAGCTACCGCCACCGATCTCCACAGCAATTGAGGGTACGACGAACACCTGCACCATCCCGCTCGCCGCAGCGGCCGAGGTGTACGCTGCGCTGACGCGCCCAACCGCCCAGAACGCCGCCATTACGCGCCCGCGGTTGAGCTCCACACCCGCGCTGATGTCGGTGAACCATCCGGCTGGAAATCGCGTGGGCTCGAGGCTCACGACCCAGTTGGCCCATCCTGACTGTCGCCACATTCGACCGCGGAGGTGCAATGCCGCAACCGATGGTTGGTCGGCGATCCATCCGGCGGAGGGGCCTGCCCCGAGCCCCACTCCCCCCTTGGGAGCTGTCCACAGCACCTCGCCGACCGCGTTCGCCGCGGCGCTCCACCCGCCGTCGCTACGGCTGGTTCTCGCGGCCGTCGCCTGGATAGCGAGGTGCACGCGTTCGCTGAGTTGCGGGCTCGCTCCCCAGACCTCTCCTCGCCCCTGTGTGGACCACACCCCTCCCGGCAGCGACGCGAACACTCCGCCGGCGCTTGCTGTGAACAGGGGTGAGTCGTACGTGGCCGTTGGCGAAAAGGATGCCGAGCTGAAGCCGGTGCCGCCGGCATAGCGAACGGTCCCGATCCCTGCGCCCACCGTGCCGTCGACCTGAGCCGCCACGCGGCCCACCAGACATCCCGAGAGCGCGAGGACCGACAGGAGCCGCTTCATTGCTTGGAAACGTATAACGCGATACCGGATACGCTGCGACCAAAAAACGACGTGGGGACCCCAAAGCAGGGCCCCCACGTGTTCCAGGGCGATTCGAGGACGGTGGCGTCTAGGGCCGATGGTTGCCAGACTGCCCGGGACTCGATGGTTTGTGGGACGGCGACGCGGGAATGGCCGGCGTCGCGGGCGTGGCCGGAGTGGCCGGACCCGCACCGTGAGCGGGGGTTGCTGGGGTGGCGCGGGTCGCCCGAACGGCGGGCGTCGCGGCGTTGGGATTCCGTGGTCCCATCGGCTCGACCGAGCCACGGTGGCTCCGAGCGCTCGGGTGACGGTGTTCCGCCACCTTGGCCTTGGCGGTGTCCGACGCGTGCGAATTCGGAATCTCGGGCGTTTGCGCCGAGAGCGCGGCCGGAAGCGCGAGTGCCAGGGCAATACCGATGATCCTATTGAACATCTTCCCTCCTTGAGAAATGCGTTCAAACATTCGGCGATCCTGCGAGAGGTGACCGGGTGGGCCACTCTCGAGCTCGCAGCGCGCCACGTGCCCGATTGCGTGCCACCTCGGCGAGCCAAGCGTGGGCGGAGCCCGGAAAGTCATCGAGTTGTTGCGCCTTGACCTTCACGTGGTCGAAGACCTCGTTGACCACCGCGTCGGCCTCGGTGGCGTCCATCACGATCTTGTACGCGAGGGCGTAGAGCGACAGGTAGTGGCGGTCGTACAGCTCAGCAAACGCGCTCTCATCGCCCACCGCAGTCCGCTCCAAGAGCGTACGGTCCGGCGTCGGTGATCGTCTCGATTGGGATCCAACCATCTGGGGTGATCCGGTCATGGGCTGTCTCTGCGTCCGGTAAAGACGACCGGGCTGGAGCAGAAGTAACGCTCGACGGCGAAGTGTCGGTCACATCGCGCGTTACCATAGCTGCGCGAGGGCACTCTTTAGCCGTGATTGGGTTGCCGGAGCCCTAACGCGCACCTAGCATCCGGGAGCGGCATGGGTGCCGATCTTCCGCAGGCGAGGTGGCATCGGTGGGGTCAGAGCAGACGCGCAGCGACGGCGAGATCGTGAGAAGTGTGCTCGCCGGGGACATCGACCATTACGGCCTACTGGTGCGGCGCTACAGCGATCGGTACGCCCGCTACGCGGCCGCGATGCTTGGCTCGCGCGATGCGGCCGAGGACGCCGTCCAGGACGCGCTCGTTCGAGCGTACGATCAGCTGGCGCAGTGCCGCGACCCGGAGAATTTCGCGGGGTGGTTCTTTTTGATCCTCCGCAACCGCTGTTTCGCGGAGCACCGCCGCCAACAGAGTCAGGCGCGGTCGATGGAGACCCGCGACGAGGCGATCGCGGGACCGGAGCGGGCAGATAGCGCGGTGGAAGTCGCCGAACTCCGGCAGACGATCGGGCGGGCGCTGCAACTTCTCACGCCCGAGCAGCGCGAGGTGTTTGTTCTCAAGCACGTTGAGGAATTGTCCTACGAGGACATCGCCGCCCGGATCGGGGCGTCGGTGGCATCACTCAAAATGCGCATGCACAGGGCGTACGACCGGCTGCGCGACGAGCTGAAGGAGCTGGCATGACGGAGCACTACCACCCGCGGGTCAAGCAGTTGATGGACGGCGAGCTGTCTTTGTCCGAGCTCCCGCCCGAGCTTCGAGCGGAAGGCGAAGCGGCACTGCGGTGGCTCGCAACCGTGGACCGCACGCCCATCGTCCTGTCCTCGAATCTCGATGAACGGGTAATGGCAAAGGTCCGCAGTCGTTTGCCGGCGCGCACGCGCGTGCTCGACCTGCGCCGCCGCATCCGGCCCTGGGTGCTCGGCGCGGTTGCGGCGGCGGCTGCGGTGCTCCTCATGACACTGCCGCGGGAGTCGCGCGTGCGCGTGCCGGTCGTTGCCATCGCGCGCGCCCCGGTTCACGTTCGATTCGTCCTGTACGCACCGGGCGCCGGTCGTGTGGCGGTCGCGGGGACGTTCAACCAGTGGAATGCGGATGCCGCCCCACTCGCGCCGACCCGCAGGCCAGGGCTGTGGACCGCTACGCTTCCCCTCTCGCCGGGGCAGCATCAGTACGCGTTCTTGGTGGACGGACGCCGCTGGGTCTCCGACCCGACGGCGCCCACTGTCGATGACGGCTTCGGTCGTCGAAACAGCGTGGTGGCTGTTAACCCCCAGACTGAGAGAGGTCGCGGGCTGTGAGATCCGCCGTGCTTGTGCTGCTTATAAGCACCGGCATCACCGGCCCAATTGCCGGCCAGGCAGACGTAAGAGGGAGGCTCGGCGGCCGCCTGCCGGCCGCCGTGGTCGCGGCCCTGCAGCAGGTTGTAGACAGCGCGATCGCCAAGGGGCTTCCGGCTGAGCCACTGATCGAGAAAGCGGTCGAAGGGAGCGCGAAGGGAGTGGAGCCCGCGCGGGTCCTTGCGGCGGTTCGGGCGGTCCTGGGCAGGCTGAGCCAATCCGCGGTCTCGCTGCGCTCGGCCGGAGTTCTGAGGCCCGACACGGATGCGCTGGAGGCGGGCGCGTTCGCACTCAACGCCGGACTCAGCCCGGACCAGGTACAAACCCTCGCCGCCCAGGTCAGGGCGCCCTACGCGCTCGCCCCTACCCTGCGCGTGGCGGCGACGCTTGCGGCCCTGGGCGTGCCGGGGAATGATGCCGTGCGTCTGGTGCGCGACGAGCTTGATGCCGGGCACGCGCCCGGGGACGTTCTCGACCTGCCGCGTCGAGTACAGATGGGAATGGCTGGCGGGCGTTCGGCGGGGCAGGCAGCGGGACGGGCCGGGGGTCCCGCGCATCCGTCACCCGAACCTCCCCACGCCCTTCCCCCAGGCCAGGGGCGGCCGCACAAACCGTAGAGACGGACTCGCACGAATCCCCACGAGGCGGGTGTGGCGGAGACGCGCCGCTCCCTTCCTTTCCTAGCTACATTCTCCCCCCTATGCCAATCTCCCACACACTCGGTTTCCCCTCGATCGGGGCGAAACGCGAACTGAAGCGAGCCACCGAAGGCTACTGGAACGGCAAGATGTCCCAGGCCGATCTGCTGCGCGCGGGTTCCGAATTGCGCGCGACGCACTGGCGCCTGCAGCAGGCGGCGGGCATCGACCTGGTTCCGTCCAACGACTTCTCCTTCTATGACCGTGTCCTCGACACGTGCGCCCTGGTCGGCGCGGTGCCCGAACGCTACGGGTGGGCCGGAGGTTCGGTCGACCTGGACACCTACTTCGCGATGGCGCGGGGCTCGCAGCGCGCCGGACGCGACGTCGTTGCGATGGAAATGACCAAGTGGTTCGATACCAACTACCACTACATCGTGCCCGAATTCGACCGCGACCAGAAGTTCAGCCTGTCGTCCACGAAGCCGGTCGATCAGTTCCTCGAGGCGAAGGCGCTCGGGATCACGACCAAGCCGGTGCTCATCGGACCCATGACCTTCCTGCTTCTCGGGAAGGTCCGCAGCGCGGCGTTCGACCGGTTGGTGCTCTTGGACCGGCTGCTCCCGGTGTACGTCGAAGTCCTGAACCGGCTCGTCGCCGCCGGGGCGACCTGGATACAACTCGATGAGCCCTCACTGGTGCTCGACCGGACCGCCGCCGAACGCGACGCGTATCGCAAGGCGTACGGAATGCTGGCCGAGCGTGTCCCGAAGGCGAAAATCCTGGTTGCGACGTACTTCGGCGCGCTGGACGACAATCTGAGCACCGCACTCAGTTTGCCGGTCCAGGGGCTGCACGTGGATCTGACCCGCGCTCCCAAGCAGCTCGACGGCGTGCTCGCCGCGTGGCCCGCAGGCCGGGTGCTTTCCCTCGGCGTGATTGACGGCCGCAACATCTGGAAGACCGATCTCAACGCCGCGCTCGCCCTGCTCGAGCGGGGGCAGGCGAAGGTCGGGGC
>Ga0193727_1000793_pt1 | contig 12670 bp, 8 predicted proteins | sample H2c2metaG_FD_143051 | JGI IMG/M metagenome (GOLD analysis project Ga0193727, IMG submission 143051) | Soil microbial communities from a riparian zone of the East river system, Colorado, United States - H2c2 | ecosystem: Environmental > Terrestrial > Soil > Riparian zone | place: USA: East River...
TGAATTGAAGCGTGCCAACTTCAGTGCCGTGGTAAACACAGAGGTGCATAGCAATCTGTTGAGAGGGCGCAAGCTTAGAATCTCCGACGTCTGGGACGTCGCTGTCATGAGCTACGGCGATTTCCCCATCTACACCCGTCGTTATCCTGCTCAAGGCATCGAGAATTTCGCCTTTGATGTACTTCTTGGGAAACCCTGTCTCGTCGTGATCCATCACGATTTCTTCAGCAACGGATATGACCGATTGGCGCAATTCATCGATCAGCTCAATGCCCTCAACGTTTCTCTTGTCTGGCGCCGCCTTAGCGAGGTCGTAAGGCGCGGTTACCGGCAGAAGAAAGTCTCGTCGGATTGTGTCGAGATTGAAATGTACGGAAGCGAATTACTGATCGAGAATCGATTGGGTCGGGCGACGAGTTACTTCGTCCGGCGTCGCGAACGGGAAACTAAGAGCGTCGAAAGCGTTTATGCGGGATCACGCTGTGTGCCGTGGAATTCTGCTGGAGATCACATCGAATTCAAAGTGGATCTGCCCCCGGGCGAGAGCACAGCGCTAAGACTACTGTTCAAACCTGCTGACGACGTGGCGCAGGCGCGTCACAGTGTTGCCGATAGCGCAAAGATACTGCTACGGCGTTATCTTTCAGAAGCGCGCGATAACTATCTCATGCCGGCAAAGGCGCGAATGGCCACCTTCTCCCGCTCCTAACAAGATACCAAGTCTAAGATGACCACGCTCGCCTTCCCAACTGCATCTTCAAACAATCTGATGGCAAACGCCCGAACAAGTGTGCCGGACGATAGAGTCGCTGCCGTTCTGAGCGATTTCACTCAGTGGCTCGCTTACTATGGAGAATTATCGCGTGACCACCAGACGTTTTTTGCCGGACCAACCGGGCGAGCTGCGAAGAGACTCTACTACGGTAACAAACTCCTGGGAACAGCGGCCGTCGCGCCGATGATTTCCCTTGAGGCTTTCTTCCCGTCAGCTCGACGTTTTTTTCATCACCCGACAAGATTTCCGATCGCTGACGCCCATTACGCGATGGGCTTTGCTTTCCTTTACCAGACGACCGGTGACCCATCGCAACTCGAGAACGCGATCCATTTTTTAAGCGAACTCCAGAAATCGCGCTGCCACCAATTCAAGGAATATTGCTGGGGCTATCCCTTTGACTGGGTCACTAGCAATGGTGTTCTAAAACAAGATACACCGCTGATCACTACCACGCCTTATGTGTACGAAGCGTTCCTTCAGCTTTTCAAACTGGATCCACGACATGAATGGAAACCGATCCTCCAATCGATTGCCCGACACGCCTGCGTTGATATCAAGGATTTCAAGGTCTCGGAAAAGGCGAGCAGTTGTTCCTATACTCCTTACGATAAGGGTGGTGTTATCAACGCGGCGGCCTATCGCGCTTTCCTGCTGACGAGCGCTTCGCAGTTTTTCTCGAATGACGACTACTGGATGATTGCTGAACGAAACTTGAATTTCGTCCTGGAAAATCAGAATCCAGACGGTTCGTGGCCGTACGCCATGGATGGAGTGCGTGACTTTGTTGATCATTATCACACGTGTTTCGTCATGAAAGCGCTGGCCAAAATCCACGCTCTTACCGGCCACGCAGCAACGATTAGAGCACTCGGCAAAGGAGTCAGTTACTACCTGGGCAATCTCTTCGACGTGGATGGTCTGCCAAAGCCGTTCTCACGGGCTCCCCGCCTCACGGTCTACAAGCAAGAGCTCTATGATTGCGCGGAGTGCATCAACTTGTGTTTGCTGTTGCGTGATCGCTTTCCTGTCCTCGGCACAACGTTGGAAAGAGTTGTTAAACACGTGTTGCAACAATGGGTGAAACGCGATGGATCGTTTCGCTCCCGGAAGCTGTACCTGGGTTGGGATAATGTTCCCATGCATCGCTGGGGACAGTCGCAGATGTTCCGGAGTCTCGCGTACTATCTCAGCGAATCGCGGCAACAAACGTGTGTGACACCTGAGGTGAAAAGTGCCTTGGAACGCCAACTCTCATCTTTCAACGCCAATCCTTAATATGTGCGGAATCGCAGGCCAATTTAACTTCCAGCGACGCGAACCAGTGGAGCGCGCGTCGATCGTGCGAATGGCACGTTCGATCGCTCATCGCGGACCCGACGATGAAGGCTTCTTCGTTGCCGGCGCTGTCGGTTTGGGATTCCGACGACTATCGATCATCGATCTCACCAGCGGTCATCAGCCAATGTCGGACGCAGAAGAAACAGCGTGGGTAATCTTCAACGGCGAGATTTACAATTATAGAGAGCTCCGACGAGAGCTGCAAGGCAAGGGCCATCAGTTCAAAACGAATTCCGACACCGAGGTTATCGTTCACGGCTACAAAGAGTGGGGCACCCAGGTCTTCGATCGTCTCAATGGCATGTTCGGTCTTGCCATCTGGGATGTGCCCAATCAGCGCTTGGTCGTGGCGCGGGACGCCATGGGTATCAAGCTTGTCTATTACAAGATCGACAATGGAACCTTAACTTTCGGATCGGAAATCCGCTCGATTCTGGCTGCGGAAGATTCCACGCCGGAGGTAGATCCCGTCGCGCTTAAATTGTTTCTCCAATTTCGCTATACGCCTTCTCCTTTGACGATACTTCAAGGCATTCGAAAACTGGCACCTGGCACGATGCTGGTTGTCGAGAAAGGCCAATGTCGCGAAGAACGCTGGTACAACTTCACACCAACACCGTTCTCAAGGCCAAAGAAGGAAAAGGACGCCGCGCAGGAATTACTGGAACTATACAAGGGCGCGGTCGGGCGGCATCTACTGAGCGATGTTCCGGTTGGAATTCTCCTGAGCGGCGGCCTGGATTCCGGTCTGCTCCTGGCACTCATGAATGACCATGGAGACTCCTGGCCAGCGTACACAATAGGTTATGGTAAAAGCTTTGCGGACGACGAGCTATTCGACGCAGCAGAGACCGCTTCGCTTCTTGGCGCACGGCACGTAACCGTAAAGCTCGATCAGAGCGAATTCGAACGGTCTCTTCCAGGTATCGTCGACTGTTTGGAGGAACCGATTGCAGCTTCCTCCATCGTGCCGATGTACTTCGTATCTCAACGCGCGCGCCAAGACGTCAAGGTCGCACTGATCGGACAGGGCCCGGACGAGTTATTTGGCGGTTACAAGCGGCATCTGGGGGTTCATTATGGCGAATGGTGGCGCAGTTTGCCAGGCGGCCTCCGATCGATGATCGGGTTTGCCGTGAACGGCTTGCCGCGCAATGAAATGCTAAAGCGCGGCGTCCACTCGCTCGGTGTTGAAGACCGTCTGAAACGCTATCAAGACGTTTTTTCTTTGGTGTCGGCGGAGACGATAGACGAACTTTTCCGTGACGATGTTCTTCCCGAGAAGCAAGGCCATGAATTAGTCGAGTATTGGCGAGGCCTAACGCCGCAAATGGAACAGACAGACGAACTCGGAGCTTTCCAGCTCCTTGAAATCCGCTCTTCGCTGCCTGACGAGCTGCTCATGTATGCAGACAAGTTATCCATGGCCCATAGTCTCGAAGCTCGCGTACCCTATCTGGATCGGACTGTGGTGGAATACGTCCAACGACTTGGCGCCAATTTTAAGGTCCGCAATGGTACTCGAAAATGGCTGCACCGGCAGGTCTGCCAGCGTTATCTCCCGCGACAGATCTTTCGGCGGAAAAAGCGCGGGTTCGCTGTAAATGTCGTGGATCAATGGTTTCAGTCGTCGTTCACCGGCGAGTTACCGGACCTCCTTTTAGATGAAAGCTCGCTGATGTTCGGCATGCTCGAACCGAAGTCAGTTCGAAAACTCCTGAACGCTCATAGATCGGGACGACAAGATAACCACAAGCTTCTTTTCAGCCTGGTTATGCTCGAGCATTGGCTAAGGCAAGTTCGAGCGAAAACAGGTGCTGCGTTAGCGGTCTAACAGGATACTCTACGGATTGATTTCGGAGAGGTGGCTGAGTGGCCTAAAGCAGCGGCCCGCAACGGTCGCTATGCGACACTAAGTCGCATCGGAGGTTCGAATCCTTCCCCTCTCCGCCATCCGCCCGATTAGACAGGCGGCTACCAGCTTTTATTCGCAAGATACAGTATGTCACACAAGTATGGAAATTGACGGGAAGCAAATCAGCATCGACGGCGCGATTCCGGGGGTTGCCCGTCTCGACCAGGAATGGTTCGAAGACGTGGAGAAGCCTGAATTGCTCGTTGACGCGCTTCGAAAGACAAAACCCGCCCCCGACATTTTTACATTCTGGCAACGCCTGCCGGAACTGCGACCGAAGTATGCCTACAGGATGGAGGCAGAGGCGATCGCAGCTCTTCCAATAACGAGCTACTCACATTGGTGGGATAAACAAATCGATGGAGCAGCTCGAAACAAGGTAAGGAAGGCGCAAAAGAAAGGCGTCGAGGTGCGGTTGGCGAATTTTGATGATCGATTTGTTGAAGGAATGACATCTATTTTCAACGAAACCCCAATCAGACAAGGAAGGAACTTCCTCCATTATGGAAAAGATTTCGAAACGGTGAAACGCCAGTTTAGCCGCTTCTTGTTTCGCGAAGAACTTTTCGGCGCATATCTGGGCGAAGAGCTGGTCGGATTCATCATGTTGGCGAACGCGGGAAGATATGCAGTCCTTGGTCAAATTATTTCAAAGATCGCGCGTCGGGATTTGGCGCCCACGAATGCCTTGCTGGCCAAGGCCGTTGAACGCTGCGCGGAGAAGGGAATCCCATACCTCGCGTATGCATATTGGCTCGACGACGGCCTCGGCGAATTCAAAAGGAACAATGGGTTTCAAAAATTCGATCTGCCCAGATATTTCGTACCCCTAACGCGCAAAGGAAAATTGGCTTTGCATCTCGGTCTTCACCGCGGTTGGAAAGCGTCGATTCCAGATGCTGTCAAGGGGCCGTTGAAGAAGGTGAGGAAAGTCTGGAGCAGAGTGAGGCGGTAGAAAGCCATCCTGAGGCAATTCTACCTGTATGCCTCGAACAGCTGGAATGATCGGTAGCACGCAACACGCTCGCCTCAGACCATGTATCTCTAGCCGAGCTCACACGAAGAAAGCAGAATCGCAAGACGCTATGCTCAAAAAGGCTTCAAAATCTTGTTGGAAAGAGTACTGGGACGAAAAGAACCGCTCTACTGTATCTGACTACCAAGTAGATCGCGGGACGCGGCCACGGAACGCGGAAATTGAAACCCTCTCCAATAAAGAATTGCTTGCCTTCATCGCAGCAGAACCTACGGACGTTGTCTTCGACGCGGGCTGCGGTACTGGAGCTAATATCCTGCTCTTGCAGCCCTGTGTCTGTCGAATCAGTGGCATGGACTATTCGGACGTTGCTGTGGCACGCTGTAAAAAACGGCTGGCACTTACGAACATACGTAACGTGGAAGTCTTCCAAGGGAATGTCACCTCCATCCCACTTCCGGATGAATCCGTGGATCGTGTCCTCTGTATGAGCGTCCTCCAGTATCTTGATGATGCACAGTTGCGCGCTGCGTTCCGCGAATTTGCGCGTATCCTGAAGAAAGATGGAGCCCTGGTCCTACATGTGAAGAACCTTGCCTCCCTTTATTTATCGACTTTGTGGTTGGCGAAACACCTTCTTCGCGTCGTCGGCAGAGATACGAAGCTGGAATATTTTCGTACATTCCGCGGGTACGTCGGAGAACTCAGAGCGGCCGGTTTTCGCGTTTTGAATTACAGGTCTCTGAATGTTTTTATACTGGAAAGAATGCCGCGAAAACTAGTGCTCTCGCTACAGAAGTTCGAGCTATCCCATCAAAATCACTTTCCTTTCTCATCCGGCTTTTTGCGGCGGCACGGACCTGAACTGAAAATCCGAGCCCAGCTTCAGAAGTAATAATCCCCCTCGCGGCGTGCACGCCTGGGGGAATCACGCGACTTAAGGAGAATCAAAGAGACTATGCCGGGTATAACAGGAATAATCCGCTTCGCACCCGATGGACGGATCGATCGAGATCTTGACTCTATGCTGGGGGCAATGAGGTATAACAAACGATATTCGCATGGCCGCTTCTTTGAGGAAGATTGCGGGCTGGGGATCGGTTGGACCTGCCACCCTGGCTCATTTGCGGAGGGCATGCCGCTCATAAGTCACAACGGCGACACGGTCATGATCTTTACCGGTGAAACCTTCGAAGAGCCTGAATTAATCGCGCATTCAAGGTGCTCCACTTCCAATGGCACCTCCACGAAGGCTGCCTATTTGCTCGACCTATACGCCGAACTCGGCGAGCAGTTCTTTACGCGGCTCAACGGGTGGTTTGCCGGAGTGATCGTCGATCGCCGATCGAAGCGAGTCACTCTTTTCAACGATAGATATGGGATGGGACGAATTTACTTCCATGCCACCCCTGATGAGTTCCTTTTTGCCTCGGAGGCCAAGGCCTTGCTCAAAGTTCGTCCCGCACTGCGCACTATCGAGACAGAGAGACTCGCAGAATATCTGCGATATAACTGCGTCCTGGGCGATGGCACGCTCTTTCGTGGCATTTCCCTTTTGCCAAAGGCGTCGGCATGGTCCTTTGAACGGAATACTTCTCCGAGGAAGCGACAATACTTCAATTTCGTTGAGTGGGAGAACCAGCCGCGCCTCGAGGACGAAACCTTCTACAGCCACTGGGCCGACACCGTTGCGCATGTTGTCCCTCGCTACGCCCGGGAGGGTAGCACAGTCGCCCTCTCTACTACCGCCGGACTCGACACCCGCCTTATCATGGCGGGGCTCCGCGAGCAGATCAAACGACATCCCTTTTATACATTCGGTGGCGCGTGGGGTGAGCTATTCGATGTTAGCACCTCGCGACAAACAGCCAACGTGTATCACCAAGCGCACCAGTGCATCTCGATCAACGACCAATTTCTCCGAGGGTTTCCTGATTATGCGCGACGCGCGGTGCATATTTCTGACGGCACGCACGACGCCTTTGGAGCGCACGATGTATTTTTCAACGAGATCGCGAGCGAGATTGCTCCTATTCGTCTGACGGGCAAATTCGGGAGCGAAATCGTTAGGATTCGACGCTTGGTTCCATCGATTAATTATCGGCCCGGCTTCCTGCTTGGTGACCTGCAAACGCTAGTTGAACAGCTTCCGACCTTCGCGAACACTAATCCGCGGGGAAACGCTCTTACTCGCGTAGTGACGGAAGAAATCCCGTGGCACGAGCATGGGCGCGTGGCAGTGGAACAATCGCAACTTGTTCTGCGGACGCCATACATGGACACTGAACTAGTCAAACTGATGTACCAAGCTCCGGAGAGTTCGCGGGTTGCAGGCGATCTTCAGGAGCGTTATGTGCGGGAAAGAGCGCCGGAACTAGCTCGGAACATCACAAATCTAGGTCGCTTTGCGAGCCGAAATCCGATCGTGACGAAGCTCTTCTATTATGCCTTCTGGGCATTATTCAAAGTCGAGTATACCTACCTCTACGCAACTCCCCATTGGTTTACCTGGCTGGACCGAAAGCTCGAGCGTTGGCATCTTGAGCGGCTGCTGAGCGGCCGGCAGAAGTGGGAGGGATATAGGATCTGGATCAAGACCGCTTTTGCGCCTTTTCTGCATGACACATTGTCCAACCCGCAAGCAGAGTACACGCGTTTCTTCGATTACCAGACGATGGCAAGGATGGTTGAGCGCCATATCGCAGGAACGCACAATTATCTCGAAGAAATCAACAAGGCTTTAACTGTACAACTCATTTTCTCATCGTTGCTGAGGGAGTAAATATGTGTCGAGCGGCAGGATTAATTGTTCGGATTTGGAACTCATGATGATGCCCCTTGGGCAAGAGTCGAGCGTATCCGTTGCGGCTTTGAGACAAGAGGGGGCACGCCTTGCAAGGAACCGGGCTGCCGAGAGGGTTGCTTGCAACGCCGGGACCTCGATTCGTGTATGTCTTCTTACTGGGGGCGATGACCGACCTTACGCACTGGGCATGGCGTCCGCTTTGGTCGCTCAGGGAATAACTGCTGATTTCATTGGCAGCGATAAGCTGGACGCGCCCGAGTTGCACCGCTCGCCGCTCATAGCCTTCCTAAATTTGCGCGGCGATCAAAACGAGGATGCTCCTTTGCTGCGCAAGGTCGTCCGCATTCTGACCTATTATGCCCGGCTCGCCGGGTATGTTCCGCGCTCGCAGGCCCAGATCTTCCATCTGCTCTGGAATAACAAGTTCGAGCACTTCGATCGAACGCTGTTGATGCTCTACTATCGCTTTTTCGGCAACCGGATTATCCTTACAGCGCACAACGTCAACATGCGCAAGCGGGATGGCCGCGACAATTGGCTCAACCGCTTTTCCTTAGGAGTCCAGTATCGGCTTTGTGACCATATTCTGGTGCATACCGCGGCGATGAAACGCGAATTGACAACTGACTTCGGCATTGCCTCGCAGCGAGTTAGCATCATCCCTTTCGGAATCAATAACACGTGTCCAACTACCACGCTTGGGCACCGCGAAGCGCGAGAGCAAATCGGTCTACGTCCAGGCGAGAAGACCCTCCTTTTCTTCGGCCAGATCGCGCCCTACAAGGGCCTTGATTATTTGATCGCTGCGATCTCGGAGTTGGCAAAGGAGGAGGAAAATCTTCGCCTTGTTATAGCGGGAAGGATCAAGCCTGGATGCTCCAGTTATTGGAACGCGATCCGGAGTCAAATCTCGCTTCGAGGGTTAGGGAATCGCATCATTCAGCATGTCCGGTTCATTCCTGAAACAGAGGTGGAAGTTTATTTCAAGGCTGCAGATGTTGCGGTGATACCCTATGTCGAAATTTTTCAAAGTGGTGTTCCTTTTTTGAGTTACAGTTTCGGCCTGCCTGTTATTGCAACCGATGTCGGGTCCTTAAGAGACGATATTATCGAAGGTAAAACGGGGTTTCTCTGCCGGTCAAAGAATCCGGCCGACCTGGCGAGGGCGATTAGGACTTATTTCTCGAGTGATCTATATCAGAATCTGGAAACGCGCCGCAGCCAGATTCGAGAGTTTGCCAACGACCGGTACTCGTGGATGAGGGTTGGGAAAATTCTGGATAGCGTGTATCAGGGAGTGCTATCTAACCTTTGTCCACTCCCCCGCTCCTGATCCAAATTTAGAGTCAATAGCAAATACGATTTGTGAAGAGGATCGGAACCCTTCTTTTTACCCTGTTCGCCCTAGACGGATTGAGCGACATTTCGGTCCCGCTTAGCGGGGCAACGATTTACCAGTCCGACGGATCAGCGGCGAATGTGCAGGCTTTGCATAACGCGGCGTTAGACGGTGATACAATCATATTGCCCCCCGGAACTTTTATGTGGTCGCGGCCCGTGACCATCTCAAAAGCAATCAAAATCCAAGGAGAAGGCTCAGGTCGAATCGTAGGATGGAGCAGAAGCAGCCAGACATTCGGAACCGGAGCTAAGACTTTCGTGGTGCAAAATGGATTCACGGCTGCAACCGGAACGAATCTGCGAATATGGCGAATAGCAACGAATAAGGAAACAAGCTACATGCTCGGAACCGTGACTAGCGTTTCGGGCACATCCCTGACAGTTAATGTCACGTCAAATACGGGAAACGGAAGCGCGTCACTATGGTTAATCGCAACGGAGTTATCCACTCGTGTTTCTCACGGCGCGGGAGCTAATTCGCTTTTATCTCTTTGCGAAAGCACGGCTGGTGACGTAGAGGTTTCGGGCATCCAGTTTACTACAGCAACAGGGACAGGGACAATAGTAGCATTGAATTACACCGCGAGCGGACGCCCTATCCTGATCCATGACTGCTGGTTTTATCAGACCGCTGAAGGAAGTGATATTATCCGCGACCTTGACACGAACAGGGGAGTTATCTGGAATTGTTCTTTCGCATGGTCGTTTTGGGCGCAATCAAATTCACAGGCGCTTCACTTTCCCCTTAACAAGCGAACCGAGGTTTGGTCGTCACCATCTACTATGGGAATGGCCGATAGCACGGGCGCCAATAATTTCTATGTTGAGGACTGCGATTTTCATGGCGGCGTAGGGGTATCTGATTTCGATAGTAACTCCAAGGTGGTATGGCGGCATAACATCAACGATCACGCCGGACTCGCTTCACACGGATACGACACATCGGCATACGGTACGCGCCACTGGGAAATTTACGACAATCAATTCCTCTTTGCGAACCTGGGCGATTGCGACGGCAGCAAGACGCTTAGCTTGATTAACCACATGCTCCTACGCGGCGGCACGGGAGTAATTGCCAATAACTACATTGAAGATATTACCTCTTGCGCGTGGGGCAATAAGCCTGAAATCCAATTTGGGGTTTGGTGTCTTGGCCGATGGAGTCAATCACCCGGAGCATACGACGCCGACGATAACTGCATAGCTCATTATCCCGCTCCACGGCAATTCGGATTTGGCCGTGTTACTGGTTCTGGCGTGGACGGACAGGGGCATGCCACCAGCAATGGCGTTTACGTTGGTGATTCGGAACCTGCTTATATCTGGGGCAACACCGGATTCCAGCCAGCAATCTCCGTCACAACCGATGGCCAGGCTTGCGTAGCGAATCAATACGGGCACGTCCCTGATAGCCCGACTGATTATATTCAGGCCGGACGAGACTACATCATGGGGGTTAAACCGGGTTATGTGAAATTTATTTATCCACATCCGCTGAGAACTGTGTTAACTCAGTCGCCGCCGACATCAACCGCTACATCGAACACTACTGTGGTAGCGGTAAACAAGCTCCAGAAGCATTGGAAAAAGACAAAAATGATCGGAAGTAAAAAGACGACAACTAAAGGGAAACTCGGTCATAATGCGGCCGAAAACTCACCAGAACCCCACGAGTGAAGTAGCCGAGCAACTATTTCGTGTTTTGGAACGGAACTTACAACGCCTGGCGGTGCGATCGATCGTAACAAACACATAGCAGGCGATAACAATTTCATGAGAGCGTTTGTTTCCATCTTGATCCCGGCGTACAACGCCGAGAATTGGATTGCTGATACACTGGAATCGGCCATTGCACAGACCTGGCCCCACAAAGAGATCATTGTCGTCGATGACGGTTCCACTGATGGGACTCTGGCAATCGCGCGGCGTTTTGAGCGTAAAGGTGTCCGGGTGATAACGCAGCTGAATCAAGGAGCTGCAGCCGCCAGAAACACAGCATCTTCGTTGAGTCGCGGCGATTATATTCAATGGCTCGATGCGGACGACCTGCTTTCGCCGGACAAGGTTGCCCACCAGATGGAGGCAGCTCAGCAGGTAAGAGATAGACGAGCGCTCTTTTCTTCGCCTTGGGCTTACTTCCGATATCGGCCAGCGAGGGCGAAGTTCATTCCGACTCCCCTCTGTTCCGATCTTGATCCAACTGAGTGGCTGACAAGGAAGTGGGAAGGCAACTGGCATATGCAGACTGCGACCTGGCTTATTAACAGAGAGTTGACCGAGGCCGCTGGGCTATGGGACACGCGACTCCTGGGGGACGACGACGGCGAGTATTTTGCTCGTGTGATTAATGCCAGCACTGGCATTCGGTTTGTTCCGCAGAGCAGGGTCTATTACCGCATCACGCCAAGCAGCCGCCTAAGTCATATCGGCCGATCGAACAAAAAAATGGAAGCGCAGTTCCTCGGGATGAAACTGCAAATTGGATATCTGCGTGCCCGGGACGACAGCGACCGAGTCCGCGCCGCCTGCGTGAATTATTTGCAGACATGGCTACCAAATTTCTATCCGAACCGACCTGACTTGGTGCAGGAAGCGCAACAGCTTGCTGCCAGTCTGGGAGGCCGGCTATCTCTCCCCAAGGCTTCGTGGAAGTATGCCTGGATTGAAAAGCTCTTTGGCTTCGCGGCCGCGAAGCACACGCAGTTATCTTACAATCAGATCAAGTCTTCCGCGCTGAGAGCGTGGGACAAAATGATGTATTCAGTTGATCATCGCAGCCGGTCGGTCAGCTAAAAAGAAGGTTCGAATCGCACGACCGCGCTCCGGTTCGTAATAACGTGGCGTGTGCTTCTTAAGCTTCCGCCGGCGGTTAAGAAACCGCCGCTCCTTGAGGAGCATGAGCAAGAGCTAAGAGGGGCATAAATCAAATGAGCGTGTTAATCATAAAGCTTGGAGCTACCGGCGATGTTGTCCGCACGACACCGTTGTTGAGACGATTCGATGGACCGGTCAGCTGGATCACAGCCAAGAACAATCTCGAGCTACTCCAAGGAGTTGATCCCGAGGTGCGTTGTGTCTCATGGGAAAACCGCAACCGCGTGGCAGACACCACCTACGATCTTGTGATCAATCTGGAAGACGATCGCGAGGCCAGCCAATTTTTAGACGAATTAACGTTCAAACAACTCTTTGGCGCTCACCTAAACGGAGACGATCAGCTGGCTTACACTTCGGATTCACGCGACTGGTTCGACCTAAGCTTGATTAGCACCTATGGGCGGAAAGAAGCAGATCGACTTAAGCTCTCAAACCGTCGCACGTATCAGGAGCTGGTCTTTAGCGGACTTGGGTTCGATTTTGCCGGTGAGACGTATTTGTTGCCGGAACCGATCGAAACCGGGCTAGCAGGCGATGTGGCCATAGCAGTCGATGCCGGCCCTATCTGGCCGATGAAAC
>Ga0193727_1000794_pt1 | contig 12667 bp, 12 predicted proteins | sample H2c2metaG_FD_143051 | JGI IMG/M metagenome (GOLD analysis project Ga0193727, IMG submission 143051) | Soil microbial communities from a riparian zone of the East river system, Colorado, United States - H2c2 | ecosystem: Environmental > Terrestrial > Soil > Riparian zone | place: USA: East River...
CTCATCCAGAGTCAATCCAGTCCACTGGAAGGCCATGCCCGGCATCATCATCTGCTTCGCAAGGTCTTCCATCCCGGCAATTCCCTGGCCCGAGCTGTACCCGGGTGCGGCCGATCCGTCGATCTCAACGGAGCGAAACAAATTGTAATGATTGATCACGGGAGGCCCGGCGCTATTGACCACGCTGACTAGGTTGTCGAGCGGCACCATCTGGCCGGGATCCGATCTCACGTAATAATTGTGCAGGTCTTTAGACGTCATGCGGAACTTCTCGTCGGCCTGCACAAAGACCCTGTAGGTTCGGTTGTTGAAGTCGAAGTCATTCACATACTGCGACCCCATAAAGACGCCCAGCGTCGTCGTAATCTGCGAGAGCGGAATGCTCATTGCCTTCGCTTTTTCGCGGTCAATGGTCACCAGAACCTGTGGATCGTTGGCCGAGAACGTGGTCAGCAGTCCGGTCAGATCCTTGCGCGCGCGGCTTCCGCCAACCATTTGATGTGCCACGCGATCGAGATCGGAGATGGTGTTTCTGCCCGTATCCTGGAGCTCGAACTGGAAGCCGCCGAAGCTGCCCACGCCCTGTACGGCGGGCGGTTGGAACATGGCTACTAGGCCGCCATTTGGAGCAAACATCAGCATCTGCAGCTTCGGTCCTATCCGCGCCGCGATGTCTGTTGCGGTGTGGCCTTTGCCACGGCGCTGGTCGGCTGGCTTTGAAGCGATAAACATCAGGCCTGCGTTCGATGCGCCTCCACTAAAGCTGAACCCCATTACGGAAAACGCGCCGATAATGTCTGGGTCTTGCCCAATGATCGCCGTCGCGCGATCTGCCAGCGCTCCGGTGTATTCCAGTGAAGACCCCGGAGGAGCCTGCACAATGGCGATAAAGTAGCCCTGATCTTCCTGGGGAATGAAGCCGGTAGGCACACGATTGTAAATCCAATATGTAGCCGCGAGTCCTACGAAGAAGAGCAGAAGAAGCACGTAGCGAATGCGCAGGGCAATGTGGATTGATTTCGCGTAGGTGCGGCTGATCCACGACACAGTGGCGTCAGTGCCATGAACGAATGCGGCAAAGGCGCGCGACAGCGGCCGGATGTGCAGGAAATCCAATTGATGCGGACGCTCTTCCTCGCCGCGCAGAAACAGTGCTGAAAGAGCAGGCGAAAGTGTGAGCGCATTGAACGCCGAGATGGCGATGGAGAAAGCGATGGTGAGCGAAAACTGTCGGTAAAGAATGCCTGTCGTGCCGGGAAAGAACGAAACCGGCACAAAGACGGCAATGAGCACCAGCGAAGTGGCGATTACAGCGCCCGTCACCTCGCCCATCGCACGCGAGGTCGCTTCATGCGGGTCGGAGTGCTCCATCGAGATATGTCGTTGGACGTTCTCGATCACAACGATGGCATCGTCCACTACCAAGCCCGTCGCAAGAGTAATGCCGAATAGCGTGAGCGAGTTGATTGAGAAACCAAAGATTTTCGTGAAGGCGAATGTGCCGATCAACGATACCGGAATGGTGACAGCGGGGATGATCGTTGCGCGCCAATCGAGAAGGAAGAGGAAGATCACCGCGATCACAATCACGATCGCCTCGCCGAGCGTCCACATCACCTCCTTGATAGAGTCGCCCACAATAGTTGTCGAGTCGAATGCAATCGCGTATTCAAGCCCTGGCGGAAAGCTCTTTTGTAGCTCTTTCAGCGCCGCCTTGGCCTGCGCGTCCACGGTGAGGGAGTTGGCGGTGGAGAGTTGCTGAACGCCTATGCCCATCGCAACCTGGCCGTTGTACTTGAGAACGGAGGCATAATTCTCGGCGCCCACTTCGGTGTGGCCAACATCTTTTAGTTGCACCAACCCTTTTGAACTGCTCTTGAGAATAATTCTGCCGAATTCAGCAGGGTCGCTGAGCCGGCCCACGACGCGTACCGGAATCTGGAATGCCTGACTCGCATTGGACGGGGGTTGGCCGAGCTGCCCAGCAGGGATCTCCACGTTCTGTTCGAGAAGCGCGTTGACAACGTCGCTTGCGGTGAGGCTTCGTGACGCAAGACGAACCGGATCGAGCCAGATGCGCATCGCGTATTTGCGTTCGCCGAAGATCACAACATCGCCAACGCCCGGCACGCGTTTGATCGCGTCTTTTACGTAAACGTCAAGGTAGTTGGAAATGAACTCGTTGGAGTAGCGCCCATCCCGGGCAAAGAAGCCGGCGGCGAAAACGAAATTCTGACTAACCTTGACGATGCTGATGCCGGTTTGATTGACGGCTGCCGGCAGGCGGCCCTGCACGCTGGCAACGCGGTTCTGGACGTCGACGGCGGCGATGTCGAGGTTGTATCCCGTATTAAACGTGGCGGTGATCGTACTGGTTCCGCTATTCGTGCTCGAGGACGTGATATAGCGCATTCCTTCTACGCCGTTAATCGCTTCTTCAAGCGGAATGGTGACCGCCTTCTCGACCGTGTCTGCGTTCGCGCCCACGTAGTTGGTGGTAACCGAAACCTGTGGCGGCGTTAGCTGCGGGTAGAGCGAGATGGGGAGAAGCGGAATGCAGATCGCGCCCGCCAGAATAATCAGCAGCGCGCAGACGGTGGCAAAAACCGGCCGGTGGATGAAGAAATCAACAAACAAGATCAGCCTTCCTTCTCAGCGTTTACAGCAGGGTGAGTCCGTAACCAACTACTGGTCACTCGATATCCAGACGATCGCTTCGACTCGGGTCGTCAAGCCCCCATCGGTGTCACTGGCATGTTGTTGACCAGGAATTGCGTGCTCGACACAATCACTCGGTCACCCGCATTCAAGCCTGAAGTCACCGAGTACGTATTGCCAACCGTATCGCCCAGTGTGACCGGCGTCTGTGCTGCGAAGAACTTGTCGCCCTGCTTATGCGCCACGAACACGAAACTCTGTCCGCCCTGGCGCGTGACCGCGAGCACTGGAACCACCGCCATTGGCGCGGTGCTCCACACGATGCGAGCCTTTACTAGCTGAGCATTGCGCAACATTTCACGGCTCAGATGCACGGGCGCCTTCACCAGGATTCCCTGCAGCGAGTTGTCCACTTGCGGGGACAGAAAATCGATCTTCGTCTTTTCAACCATCTTGCCGGATGTGTCCATCAGGTCCACTTCCAAGCCAGACTTCAACTGCGCCTCGCGCTCGGTCGGCACATAAATGTAGGCTTCCAAATCCTTGTTTTCGTCCAAAGTGGTGAGCAGAGTGGACGCCGAAACGTAGTCTCCCACATGAACGGGAATATCGCCCACCACGCCATCGAACGGTGCGCGAATCGTGTAGTACGAGAGCTGTTCTTCCTGAACCTTGCGTGACGCAACCGCGGACTCGTAGTCCGCCTTCGAGTTGTCAAAGGCCTGCTGCGCCTGCTGGTAAACGTCCCGGCTAATAATGCCGGCTTCGAACAGCTTCTTCTGCCGGTCGATCTGCTGGGTGTTGTAATCGTAAAGCGCCTTTTTCTGACGCTCGGTGGCCGTTTGCGCGTCGACCGATGCCTTCTGATGGAGTGGATCGATTGCCATCATTACCTGGCCTGCCGTTACGCGATCACCGGAACTTACATTGATCTCAGTGAGACGCCCATCTACCTGCGGCTGCAGAGTAGCCGAGCGGCGCGATTTGATGGTCGCAACATATTCGCTGCTTTGCGGAACCGGTGCCAACGATATCACGGCAGTTTGAACTGGCATCGCCTGCATTCCGCCGCCCGCCTGCGCAGGCGGCGCAGCCATCTTTTGGCAGCCCACGGCTGCCAGGCCCAAAACCATCAAACCAATCAACCCGCAATTCAATTTCAAAGGGTTATCCTCACTTGCCGGTAGTTCACCGAGGCAAAACATGTCGTCCTGAAAATCGATTGAGCCTAGCCTGGACTTCTGATTCCTCGAGCCGCTTCATTGTCGCAAATTATTCGCTTTCCCGCCGTGATGGTGTTGCAAAATGGACTCAGTCCTCACCAGTTTGCAACCTACTAGTGTTGTTCGGGAAGTCGAGGCTAGGACTTTCGGGAGGCTAGGGCGAGGGAGCCTTGGATCTGGATTTCCGCGGTCAGTCGGACTGAACTTGATTTTGACATACCCTGCTTGAGTTGATAGCCTTCAAAAGGGCGAATCCGGCCAACCCGGCCGCTCCTGCGGCAGCAGGTATCGAGTTCCATTCCTCACCTCGGTCCACCCGCCATTAATTCAACGTCCCCGTCGTCTAGCCCGGCCTAGGACACCGCCCTTTCACGGCGATAACACGGGTTCAAATCCCGTCGGGGACGCCAATTAAGAATCAACGAGATACGCTCAGTTTCGCCGAAACTTCGTAGGCACAAAAAGGCACAACTTTTACAGGCTCTTGACCTCCTTCACCGCCTCGAATCTCAAAAAGACGTAATCAAATGTCACGCCTCTGAGTGTCTGTGAGCGCGGTGTATCCGCTGAGTTTGTGGCTTGAGTCCGCGCACCATACCAGCGATCTTGTTTTGCGCTGCTCTCTTCTGTTCGGTAACGGCTTGGGTGTAGGTGTCTAGAGTGACGCGGCAGGAGGCATGCCGGAGGAGTTCCTGGACAACCTTGATATCAGCGCCGCTTGCCCGCAAAAGCGTTGCGCAGGTGTGGCGGAACGTATGCCACCCTATTTTCTTCGTGATGCCAACACGGCGCGCCACCACGCTGATTCGGTTCCTCATGAGCGACTGGCACCAATACGGCTTTCGCCCTTGGCTGTAGGGGCTGGCAAAGACCCAGTCGGTTGCGGTCTTATACCTCGTGTGAGCTCGCCAAGTGCGGAGTGTCTTCGCGAGAAGCGGATCGAGCGGAACTGGTTTCTGCGACGCTTCCGTTTTGCATGAGCCGATGACTTGATTAACGATGGAGCGCGTGACGCTGATCTCGTTGCTGTTGAAGTTGACGTCTATCCACTTGAGTCCGAACAGTTCACTTGCCCTCAGTCCTGTAATGACGTCAAGAAGGACCATCGTTCGTTCGCGGAGATCGAGGGCACCGAGTAACGATTTAACCTCTTCGACTTCGAGCACAGCCGGGATCTTCTTCCGCTTGGCGCTTTGGCGCACCCATTGAACGGGGTTCCGATCCAGGAGCTCATGGCGCAAGCCGTGATTGAAAACGACACTCATCACGTTACGAATCTTGGCGCAGGTAGAACGGGCTAATGGCAAAGAGCGCAACCAGAGCTCGATCTCGCCTGCGCGAATGCTAAATAGCGTGTAACCGCCCCATCGCGGAATGATCCACTTGCGCAGGTAGCCTCGGTAGCCCATTTTGGTGGAGTGGGTCTTCCAACGATTACTGGATGCAAGTTCGCGCTGGTAATAATGGTCCACCAACTGGCAAAGGGTAACAAGCTTTCCTTTGCATCGAACGCTGGCCAGATTGATATCTCTGCGAAGAGCGCTTGTCGCACGAAACACCGCTGCCTTGTCCACAAATTGGTTGGTCGTTCCGATGACGATTCTGCGGTGCTTGCGCCTGCCATCGGCGCCAGGCTCTCGCCACCTGTACTCCCAGACGTCGGGGCCACGGTGACGCTCGGATCGCGTGATGCTGCCATTCTGCATAGACTGACACTGACCTCCGATTTCATTTTTGCTCGCATACGGGTCGAATGTGCGCTTCGCAGGCACAATCTAGGCACAATTTCTTGTGCCCGCAATCGCCGGGAGCCAATAAAATCGAGGCTTTCAGTGGGTCTTACTGCTTTCCTCCGGCGAAACGATGGTCAGACTGTGATCGTGTGAGCGCCAAGATGGTCGCGCCGCGTGTTGAATATCAGGCTTCCATTCGGCATATTCCCGCGCTTCGCTCGGAAAGGACAGCATGCCCGAGGGTGCCCTCTAAACTCTGTCAGAGCGTGCTTGGGGCCGATTTTCGCCAAGTAATGTTCATCTGGTGCGGAGTTGGAGCATATGCCGCGTGCAATCCGCAAGCGCAAAAGGTATGATTCTGCTGCTGTGAGCTTGGCAAACCCAATTCGCAATATTTCGGATACCGCCCTGTGGGTAACTGGTTATGAACAAAAGGACTGAGGGGTCTGAGAATGGCTGGGAAAACGATTGTGGACAAGGCTGGGCTGGCGGTTGGGATCGGGATAGCGGCCGCGTCAGATGTGGCAGGCGCGATCAAAACAGCATTTGACGCGGCCGTGACCACTGTGGGAGGGGTGCTCAAGAAGGCACCTGCCAAGCAGGCCGCGAAGAAAGCCGTGACTAAGAAGGCTGCCAAAAAGGCTACTAAAACCGCTGTAGTCAAGAAGACTGCGGCCAAGAAAACTGTGAAGAAGGCGGTGAAGAAAGTCCCGGCTAAGAAGACAGCCAAGAAATCTGTAAAAACGCCCGGAAAGCAGGCTGGCCGAGTGCAACGGTGAAAATGGAAATAGGAGCCCTCACAACGGTCTCACGGGCCAAAATTGCGTCAGACCCATTCTCCAAAGCCGCCTGCTGGTAGATTGCCGCTTTGATGCGGCCTGACGTGGTGATCGTCGACGCAATCCTAGGACACAGCAACGGCGTTCGGTTAGCCGAGAAAATCGTGAGGGGCCAAACCGGCTGCAAGGTGCTTGTCCTCGCGGAAGCCTCGATCGCTGCAAAGCTCCTCGGCGCGTCACCCTGGCTTGACGACCCGTTCCCCGTCCTCGCCAACCCATAAACCCGCGAGCCATTCTCGCCTTCCTCGCCAGCATCTAACCCCAAGCGGAAAATGGAGTTCCTCTCATGTCTGAAATGCTCCAGTCTCGCGTCAGGCTTTTCGCTTGGAGCAGCGATTTTAGTCGGTTTAGGTTCTATTCGGGCTTCTTGCGCGGTCTACCACCGCCCAACGTCTTGCGCTTAGCTGCCATCTGGCGATAGTGCTCTACTCCATGCCGCAGCGACGTTGTAGAGCCTCCCTTGCGGCCCAGAATGGCAGCGGCAGGGATGGGGGTCTTTATTACTTTCAGCAGATCACCAGTGAGGTCAAGGGCAGCTGACAGCAACTCCCGGCAAGCCGCCGTGCGGTTCTCTGGCAGTTCGGGACTAGTAGCGAGAATCCGGTCAGCTTGGGAGAGTAGGTTCTTGAGACTGAGGAGTTCCGTGCGGCTCGATGGCATGAGTTGACGATAGGAGTGTCACAAGAGAAAAGCAACCGATAGCTGTTTTCATTCAACGCACAATTAGGACTCCACCGTATGTAAATAGACAGTGTATAGATCGCCGCATACTATCGCGATGGGGGACGACGTATGAATGCTCACTTTGGAACTGGTCTCCGATGATGGGCTGCTTGCGATTTTCTATGTGCGGTGCGTGTTAGTTCGCCCCATCTACTCGGATAGATTCGGCGGGGTCGTATGAAGCAAGCAGCTCTTGGCTTTCGCGCCCATTCCGGCTGGACCGCCCTCGTCGCGATCGCGCTTGAGGAGGGCTCACCGCTCGTCCTTTTGCGCGATAGGCCTCACCTCGTCAAGACTTTTACTTATGAATATCGTCAGCCGTATCACACAGCAGAGAAGAGATCGTCGGCCGAAGCTCACGATTTCGTCTTGCGTGTGCGCTCCGAAGCCAGGAGTCTTGCTTGGGATGCTATCAGTTCCGTCCAATCGATTCTTCAGCATAAAGGTTGTGAACTCAAGCACTGCGGTCTCATACTTTCCTCCGGAAAGCCGCTTCCCGATTTCCCGCAAATTCTGGCGTCTCATGCGCTGATTCACACCGCGGACGGAGAGCTCTTTCGCGAAGCGCTGCATCACGCTAGCGAGCGCTGTGGCTTAGAAACGTTCGCAGTGAAAGAAAGCGAGATGTTCGAAAGAGCATCACACACTCTGCAGCTGAACCGTGATGAGCTCGGTCATCGCCTTGTCCATCTCGGTACTGCGATTGGTTCCCCGTGGACGCAAGACGAGAAGTTGGCCGCGCTGGTCGCGTGGCTTTCGCTCGCGGGTCTAACTCACCCTCCGGGTGCGAGTGGCGCGGCCAAACTTCGATGACGTGGAACGAATATCACGAAGGTACAAAGCATAGCGTTGATTCGCTCACGCGAGCTCGGCACGATCTCGACTGGGCAAACATGCCGGGTCCGTTTCGCCATTACGAAGGAGTTCCGGTTTTCGATCTTCCGGCAGATCCGCCCTCTCCTGAGATTCCAGCACTGAAAGTGCTTCAAGGTTCGTCGGGTACAACTCGTGCGGTTGATGGGCCGGATTTCCTTTCGCAACTGCTCTTCTATTCCGCCGCGATAAGCGCGACCAAACGCGTCTCCTCTAGCGGATATGAATACGCGCTAAGAGTCAATCCATCCTCTGGAAATCTGCACCCTACCGAATTCCACTTTGTCACACGGGGCGTCAAGGGCTGGTCAGATGGGCTATATCACTATGATCCATCAAGGCACATGGCGGAGCAACGAGGCCGCGGCCCGTTTAAATTGATGACGGCCAGTAGCGATGCACCAATTGTCTTTGTTTTGACGAGTATTGTTTGGCGTGAGGCATGGAAGTACGGTGAGCGGGCATATCGGTACTGCTTGCACGACATAGGACACGCCTGGCAAGCGCTTGCACTCTCGGCTCGGGCTATCGGATGCGATACCTTCGCGACCGCAAATTTCGTGGATGATGAAGTCACCCGGATGTGTCGCCCGAGCCTGGATGAATGGCCAATGCTGATGCTCAGCCTCCGCGGCGTGTCCATTCCAATGCGCGAAGCAGACACCGGGGAGGCCGTGTGGCTCGGAGGGCAGGCTAATCTCCTTTCAAAGGAGACGATTGCTCAGCCACTGATTGACAGCATTCACTTCGCCACAAAACTGAACAGCAGCGGGATCGGTGGTGCCTCCTTCGCAGAGCCGCCCCCAAGTGGCTCCGGCGAAATTGAACTACCTCCTTCGGCTTCATCGACTAGCAGCTTTGGCGAGGTATCCCGAGCGCGACGCTCGGCGCTCGACTTCATGGGAGGGAAGCCCTCCATATCTTTGGAGAAACTTTCTACAATCCTCGTTTCGACCGCCCAGCCATTGTCAGCTGACTTTAGCGGTGCCCGTTTCATCCAGCTATATTTGTTCGCTCACCGCGTCGATGGGTTGCAGCCCGGTGTCTATAGATTTTGGCCGGAAGGTGGCGAGTTGGAGCGGGTGAAGACTGGCGACCAACGCCTGTTCGCCACTGCTCTGAGCCTCGGACAGCGACTGGCCGGTAACGCCTGCCTGAGCTTTTCGATGATTGGCGATCTCGCTCGTGCCACTGCTACATATGGAGACCGTGGTTATCGCTATGTGCATTTTGAAGCCGGGGCCGTTGGCCAACATCTGTATGTCGCCGCTGAGGCGCTTGGGTTGGGCGCGACCGGCATCGGTGCCTTCTACGATGATGAGGTGCATCGTCATCTCAACTTGACGCCCAAAGAAGGACAGGTCGTCTACCATTTTGCGATCGGCTATCCGGTCTCTGATCCGCGAATCTCGGCATAAGACGACGCATGTACCCCCCCTTGCCGCTGTAGGTTCACATTCAACGGTCCTGGCAAAGGCCCCCAGCTGAAGCTGGGGGCCTTTTGTTTTGCGCCGCAATCACTGGCTGTTGTGCCCGTGTTGGCTACCTAGTACATGCCGTCAGCACCGCCGTAGCCGCCGGCTGGGACTGCTGCCTTGGGTTCGGGAAGCTCGACAACCATGGCTTCAGTGGTGAGAAGGAGACCGGCAATCGAAGCTGCGTTCTCGAGCGCCGTGCGGGTCACCTTGGTCGGGTCGATGACGCCGGCCTTGACCAGGTCCTCGAAGACACAAGTGGCCGCGTTGTAGCCAAAATGCTGATCCTTGGATTGGAGGACCTTGGCTACGACAACAGCTCCTTCTTCGCCCGCGTTGGCCACGATCTGGCGCAGAGGCTCTTCGAGAGAGCGCCGCACAATCTGCGCGCCGATCTTCTCATCTCCTTCGAGCGTCTTGATGAGGGCATCGACCGCCGGAATCGAACGAACCAGCGCCACACCGCCACCCGGGACGATGCCTTCCTCAACTGCCGCACGGGTTGCGTTCAGAGCGTCCTCAACGCGAGCCTTCTTCTCCTTCAGTTCGGTCTCGGTTGCAGCGCCTACCTGGATAATGGCAACCCGCTCCTGTAGCTTCTCCTTGTCGTAATCTGAGGTGGACTTCTCGATCTGCAATCGGATCTCGCTCACGCGGCCTTTGATCTTGCTGGCCTCGCCGGCGCCGTCGATGATGGTGGTGTTGTCCTTGTCGATGGTGATCCGCTTGGCCTTGCCGAGATCCTCGAGCTTCACGCCTTCCAGCTTGATGCCCAGGTCTTCAGTGATGGCTTGCCCTCCGGTCAGGATGGCGATGTCGCCAAGGATCGCCTTGCGGCGATCGCCGAAGCCAGGAGCCTTGACGGCTGCAACATTCAACGTGCCGCGAAGCTTGTTGACCACCAGGGTCGCGAGGGCTTCGCCCTCGACGTCCTCTGCGATGATCAGGAGCGGCTTTCCGCCACGAGCTACCTGCTCCAGCAAGGGCAGTATGTCTTTCATATTGCTGATCTTCTTCTCGAAGATCAGAATGGAGGGCTCTTCCAACACCACTTCCATGCGCCCTGCGTCGGTGACGAAGTAGGGGCTCAGGTAGCCACGATCAAACTGCATACCCTCAACAGTTTCAAGAAACGTGTGGCCCGTCTTCGAATCTTCGACGGTGATGACGCCATCTTTGCCGACCGTCTTCATCGCCCCAGCGATGATGTCGCCAATCTCCTTGTCACCATTGGCCGAGATCGCACCTACTTGGGCGACGGAACCCTCGTCCACAGGCTTCGACAGCTTGCCCAGTGCGCCGCCTTCGACCCACTTTCCATCCTTGTCGCGGGTGCCGATAATCGCAGTCACAGCCTTTTCGATGCCGCGCCTCAGTGCCATCGGGTTGGCGCCCGCCGCCACCGTCTTCACTCCTTCGCGGAAGATGGCCTGCGCAAGAACCGTTGCCGTGGTTGTGCCGTCTCCGGCCACGTCGCTGGTCTTGGAAGCGACTTCCTTCACAAGCTGGGCACCGACATTCTCCATCGGATCCCTCAGCTCGATCTCTTTCGCCACCGTGACGCCGTCCTTGGTAATGGTGGGCGAGCCAAACTTCTTTTCGATAACAACGTTTCGGCCCCTGGGACCAAGCGTCGCCTTCACTGCGTCGGCCAGAATGTTCACCCCGCGCAGAATCGCCTGACGGGAATCCTCACCGTGCAAAATTTGCTTTGCCATACTAGTAACTCTCCATTTCAGTAATCAGTTTCAGTGGTCGAATCTCAGTTGTAAGGGCCGTTGAACCGGCAGCCTTTTGAACTTCTGCAAGCCCCGCTAACATGCGCTTACTGCAGTTGCCTTGCTATTTCTTGACGATGCCGAGAACTTCTTCCTCACGCATGATGAGAAACTCCTCGCCGTCGAGCTTAATCTCGGTTCCGGAGTATTTCCCGAAAAGCACCCGGTCGCCCGCCTTGACGTCGAGAGGGAAGACCTTGCCCTCGTCATTCGATTTGCCCTTGCCGACGGAGATGATTTCGCCTTCCTGGGGTTTTTCCTTGGCGCTATCGGGGATGATGATTCCACCGCGCACAGACTCGCCCTCTACGACGCGGCGGACAAGGATGCGGTCATGGAGCGGGGTGAAGGTGGTAGTTACCGATGTCGCTGTCATATTTTTCCCTTTCAGGCACGCGCAAATAGGAGCGCACCGCTCGAGGTTCAGGTGGGTTTTGGGAGGGAGGCTTCTGAGATCGCGGACTGAGGCTTCAAAGATAGGAGCAGAGGATCCGTTCTGGCAGTTCCACCATAATAAGAGAGCGCGGTTAGCACTCTGACCTTCTGACTGCTAACGATAGGGAGATGCGTCGGCGCTGTCAAGTGGTTTCTCCATCCAGTCCGCTACGTCCGCCCGTCAAGTTCTTTCACTTTGAGATTGAGGCGGCCGAATCGCAATGCGCAGACCAGGCGTCCGCCGTGAGGAATTTCAGCCGGAGCACGAAAGGTCACTTGGCGAGTGATGGCAATTGGGGGGTAACCCAGTTTTGGGCTGTTTCCTGGTAGCCGGTGATACACCCGTCCCCAGCTACGGTGCGGCCTGCTGTTCCAACCACATTGCGATGTATGGAGTCGTGCTATCGTCTTCTTCAAGCTGCGGCCCGTCCCCAGCGGCACACTTCCAATGCCAAACGCCAAACGACCCCTGCGCGTTCTGGTGGTTGACGATGAGCTGATTGTCGCCGACACACTCACGGCCATTCTGTGCCTTCGCGGCTACGACGCGTTCGAACTCTCAAGCGCAGAAGAGGCCTTGCCGTGGTGCAACACCCACAAGCCTGACGTAGTCATCGCCGACGTGAAGATGGGAACCATGAGCGGTGTCCAACTTGCCATTCTCCTCGCGGACAGCCTGCCTGAATGCAAGGTGCTCCTCATCTCAGGTAGCGCCCTCACGTCTCCACCCCAAAAAGATTGGCAATCAAGTGGCTACCAGTTCGCCTTCATGGCCAAGCCGGTCCACCGCAAGACATTATTGCCTTCCTCGACAGTGTCTACCCAAATTAAAGGGCGCGGCGCTCACGCGCCGCGCAATTACTCGTCCAATGGTTTATTGGCGCGATCCTACTCCTCCGATGCCGTCATTGACCGTTCCCCAACCCCTTT
>Ga0193727_1000796_pt1 | contig 12658 bp, 12 predicted proteins | sample H2c2metaG_FD_143051 | JGI IMG/M metagenome (GOLD analysis project Ga0193727, IMG submission 143051) | Soil microbial communities from a riparian zone of the East river system, Colorado, United States - H2c2 | ecosystem: Environmental > Terrestrial > Soil > Riparian zone | place: USA: East River...
TTCCTGTGCGAACGCGGGAAGATCAACGTAGATCGACACCAGCAACCCGCCGGCGGCACCGGCGGATACACGCAGGAACTTTCGCCGGCTCAGGCGCCGACTGATTGCGGCTTCGAGGAATGCTCGCATCGTCCGCCTCCTTACTTCAGTTGCGCCGAAGCAGTCGCGATCGCTTCACGAATGCGCACATAGGTGCCGCACCGACAGAGATTCCCACCCATCGATTCTTCGATGTTCGTTTCCGTGGGTCTCGGCTTGTCCTTGAGTAGCGCGACCGCGGTCATGATCTGTCCGCTCTGACAGTATCCGCACTGCACGACGTCCTTCTCCACCCAGGCGTCCTGCACGGCCCGACCCACCGGATCCGTTCCGATTCCCTCGATGGTGACGATCGGACGGTCACCGATCAGCGAGACGGGCACGACGCAGGAGCGGGTCGCGACGCCGCCCAAGTGGACGGTGCAGGCGCCACAGGCGCTGATCCCGCAACCGTATTTTGTGCCGGTCATCTTCAGCTCTTCGCGCAGAACCCAGAGCAATGGCGTCGTGGGATCGACGTCAACCTCTCTACGCTCGCCGTTTACGCTGAGTTGGTAAGTCGTCATCGCTGCTCCTCAAGGTCCTTTCGGACACGGCGTGCCCGCGGCAACCCAGCGGCGGGTTGCGTCGACAAATTGGTCATGGGTGAGTGGCGGGAGTGACCGCGTCGTGCCGTCTGGTCGTCGACCCGGATTCCAGGCCCAGAGAACGAGCGGCTCCTCCTCGTGGTGTTTCAACAAGCCGGGTCCATCAAGACCGTTATTCTTCGCGCGATCAGTCAGCGCGCGACACACCGCCGCGCTCGACAGTCGGCGGTCGTTCAGGTCCTGCCAGCGCATGGATAGTGGTGCCAAATGCCAGTTGTGTCCGCCCGGCACTCCGGTGGCGTCGGAATTCCTCTCTTGATGGCAACTCGCGCAATTCAGTCCCGCCACGCCTTTGCCCTCCGGACCTCGGATGACGTTGGCAAAGTGACGGTGGCGATCATCGCCTTGCTGCGGATAGTTGGTGGCAGTGTGGCAATTGATGCAGCGCGGATAGGTCAACACCGAATAGACTCGCTGCCACTCGGCCAAGCCGTCCGCCGGCCTTGCGTCCGTTGCGGTGGTTTGGCCATTCGTGACCTTGACGGATGCCAGCACCAAACGACTGGCAAAGACGACAAACATTGCAAGGAAGGATCGAACTACCGAAGAGCGGGTGGCGAACACGCTTACCTCCTTTCCTTGCGCGTCGCGTACGGAAATGCGCGACGTCTTGCTGTTACAACGGCACACTACAGACGGCGTTTCGCTGTGTCAAGAGACTGACGATCGTATTAAGTTCCGGCTCACTCCTCCCCAGTTATCGAGGTCGTGATCGGACATGCCAGCAGTCGGTAACAGCGTCGCGCGCAAGGACGGGATCGGGAAGGCCACCGGCAGCGCGCGTTACGCAGATGACATCACTTTCCCGGGCATGATCCACGGCCGCACAATCCGCTCGACGATCCCTCGCGGCCGTATTCGCGGCATACGCTTCGACTTCGATACCGCCGGTTTCACCATCGTCGACTACCGCGACATTATCGGACGCAACTCCGTCGATCTGATCGAGAAAGACCAGCCATTTCTCGTCGAGACCGAAATTCGACACATGGCCGAGCCCATCCTGCTGCTGGCGCACGAGGATCGCGAGCGCCTCAACGCGGCGCACGTCGAGATCGAGTACGAAGAGGAGACGCCGCTCTTCGATCCCGAGCAATCGTCGCAGGCATTCAAGAAGATCGACATCATGAAGGGCGACCCGGCGAGCGCGCTCGCGTCGGCGGACCTCGTCGTCGAAGGGACGTACCGCACCGGTCACCAGGAGCACGTCTACATCGAGCCGAACGGCGTCATCGCCGTGCCGGAGGAAGTGAACGGAAAGAGCGGCGTCGCAATCTTCGGGTCGGTCCAGTGCCCGTTCTACGTCATCAAGGCGCTGAGATGTCTTTTCGGCGCGCACCCTCCCATCCGCGTGGTGCAGACTGAAACAGGCGGCGGCTTCGGCGGGAAGGAAGAATATCCGTCGATGATCGCGGGACACGCCGCGATGTTGGCGCTCAAATCAGGCCGCCCGGTGAAGATCATCTATGATCGCGAGGAGGACATGATCGCCACGACCAAACGTCATCCGGCGATCGTGCGTCATCGCACCGGCGTCATGCGCGATGGCCGCATCGTGGCGATGGACATCGACGTTCTCATGGACGGCGGCGCTTATGTCACGCTTAGCCCGGTGGTGCTCTCGCGCGGATGCATCCACGCCGCGGGTCCCTACCGTTGCGACAACGTCAACATCCGCGGCCGGACGGTGTTCACCAACACTCCGCCCAATGGTGCGTTCCGCGGCTTCGGCGCGCCGCAGACCGAGTTCGCCGTCGAAGTGCACATGGAACGCATAGCCGAGGCGCTCGGAATGGACTCTGTTGCGCTGCGGAGGCTCAACGCGCTGCAATCCGGTGACACGACCGCAACCGGACAAACCTTACGTGAGGACACCAGCGCACTCATGGTTCTCGACGAAGCGATACGCCGCACGGACTTTCTGCGCAGGCGCGAACAACTCAAGGGCACGAACCGCGCGCTGGGCCTGTCGTTGTTCTATCACGGAGCCGGCTTCACTGGCAGTGGTGAGCTAAGCCTGAAATCGAAGGCTCGACTCGAGCTGACGCCGACCGGCGTGCGAATCGCCACCGGCAGTACAGAAATCGGCCAGGGCACGCGCACGACCCACGCGCAAATCGTATCGGACTCTCTTGGAATTCCATACGAGGGGGTGGAGGTTGCGCAGCCGGATACGGCGCGGGTCGCCGACAGCGGGCCCACGGTTGCTTCGCGAACTTGCATGGTGGTGGGGAAGATCCTGGAGGAATGCGCGCACGAGATGAAGGAGAAACTGAACGGGTCGTCTCCCGCTGAATACCACGCGCGCCATGGCGCGTTCTCGGTGGAGCGGATGTACGCCCCGCCCGACTGGATCAAATGGGACGACGCAACCTATCGCGGCGATGCCTATGCCACTTACGGCTGGGGATGTGATGTCGTCGAGATCGAAGTTGATCCGGACACTTTCGAGGTGCGGCCGTTGAAGCTGACGGCGGTGCAGGAGTTCGGGCGGCCTATCCATCCGGCGCTTGCTCAGGGGCAGATCGAAGGCGGAACCGCGCAGGGACTCGGCTACGCGCTGCTCGAGCGCGTCGTAATGCGAAATGGCGCGATGGCCAACTCGCAGCTCACCAACTACACCATTCCAACGACGCTCGACATGCCGGAGCTCGATGTGGTGATGCTGGAGAATCCCTACCCCGGCGGTCCGTTTGGTGCGAAGGGCCTGGGCGAGCTTCCGATGGACGGTCCCGCGCCCGCCGTGGTAAACGCGCTTCGCAGCCTTGGATTCGATGTCCGCGAAATCCCCGCAACGCCCGAGCTCATAGCCGGTTGCATGGCGACAGTATGAAGTTCGTTCTGAACGGCACCGGTACCGAAGTCAAGTCGCACCCCATGTCACGTCTCCTCGACGTGCTGCGCGAGGAATGTGGGCTCACCGGCACCAAGGAAGGGTGTGGCGAGGGTGAGTGCGGCGCCTGCACCGTTCTCGTGGACGGCGAGCCCGTCTGCTCCTGCCTGATCCCCTTGGCGCAGGTCGAAAGCGCAGAGGTTGTGACGATCGAGGGACTGGGTGATGACCATCCACTGCAGCACCTCTTCATGAATGAAGTTGGAGCGCAGTGCGGCATTTGCACGCCGGGCATGATCATGACCGCGATCGCGCTCGGTCCCTCACCGACGCTGGATGACGTGAAGACAGCGCTCGCCGGAAATCTCTGCCGGTGCACGGGCTACTCTGCGATCTACCGCGCGATTCTGAAATGGCGGGAAATGCCGGACGCCACGTCGTCCGCGAGCGCGGCGCGATGAGATCCGCCATATCGGGTCTCGAGGTTCGAAGCGCTGCGTCGCTCGGCGAAGCACTCGCCATTCTGCGCGATGACGAGCGAACGCCGCTGGCCGGTGCAACCGACCTCTACGTTGCCCTCAATTTCGGAACGCTCAAACCAAGACGATTTCTCGACATCTGGGCGGTGAGCGAGCTGCGCGACATCTCGATGAAGGGAACAACGCTCGTCATCGGGGCGCTCGCGACTTACACGTCGCTGATTCGCTCCCCCCTGGTGGGAGCGCACGTGCCGATGCTCGTCGAGGCATCGCGGCAGGTGGGCGGGGCGCAGATACAGAACCGTGGCACGCTGGGCGGGAATGTCGCGAACGCGTCGCCCGCCGGAGATTCGCTTCCGGTGCTCGCGGCCGTTGACGCAGTGATCGTGCTTCGCAGCGCGGACAGTGTGCGTCGCATCCCGATCACGAAGTTCTACACCGGCTACCGCGCGACGGTGATGCGAGCCAACGAGCTGATCGTCGCGATCGAGATCCCGCCAGTGGAAGGCAGACAATGGTTCCGAAAGGTGGGCACGCGGGCGGCGCAGGCAATCTCCAAGATCGTGGTCGCGGGCGTGAGAGCGAGGGCGCCGCGGATCGCATTCGGGAGTGTTGCACCCACGGTTGTGCGGGTTCCGGAGACGGAGCGTTCGCTCGCCGAGGGCGCCACGATCGACGAAGCCACGCTGGTTCTCTCGCGCGAGATCACCCCCATCGACGATCTCAGATCAACGGCGGAGTATCGTACGCGCGTGGCGACGAATCTTCTACGGCGCTTCTGGATCGAGACGGGGTGACTGAGCTCGTTATCCGCGGCCGGGGCGTCGTGACTCCCGACGGTGTGCGTTCGGCGTCCGTCCATATCTCTGAAGGCCGGATCGTCCGTCTCGGCAAGTGGGAAGAGGCGCCACCCGATATCCCGATCGTCGACGCTGGCGAATCCATCGTGATGCCGGGGCTCGTTGATACGCACGTCCACGTCAATGAGCCCGGGCGCACGGAGTGGGAGGGGTTCGAGACCGCGACCCGCGCCGCTGCAGCTGGCGGCGTAACGACCATCCTCGACATGCCGCTCAACTCGATCCCGGCGACGACTACGGTCGAGGCGCTCGAAGCCAAACGCGAAGCGGCGCGCGGAAAGTGCGTTGTGAATGTCGAGTTCATCGGCGGCGTTGTTCCGGGGAACGTGGGTCACCTCGAGGGACTTCGTGACGCGGGTGTTCGCGCATTCAAGTGCTTTCTTTCGCCGTCAGGGGTGGACGAATTCCCGGCGGTTAACGAACGCGATCTGGGCGAGGCGTTTCCAGTGCTGGCACGGCTGGGGCTTCCACTGATGGTGCACGCCGAAGATCCAGCGTGTCTGCTTCCGAGTCAGGGCAGCTCTCGACAGTACGGGGATTATCTCAACACGAGACCAGTCGCGGCTGAACGCGCGGCAATCTCGCTATTAACCCGGCTGATGGCGCGGACGCCCACGCCAGTTCACATCGTTCATCTGTCTTCCGCGACCTCGCTCGAAATCGTGCGCACTGCCCGCGCGAGGGGGCTTCCGTTAACTGTTGAAACCTGTCCGCACTATCTGACCTTCGCAGCGGAAGAGATTCCTGAGGGTGCTACGGAGTACAAGTGTGCTCCGCCCATCCGCGACGAGTCCGAGCGCGATGCGCTCTGGGAGGCGCTCATTGCCGGAGACATCGATTTGGTCGCGTCGGATCATTCGCCCTGTCCTCCGGAAATGAAGCAGACAGACGGGGATTTCTCTTCGGCATGGGGTGGGATTGCGTCGCTTCAGCTCTCGTTGTCTGCCGTGTGGACGGGCGCTCGCGCCCGAGGGCAGAAGCCGGGGCGGATTGCGCAGTGGATGAGCGCGGCACCCGCGAAACTCGCCGGCCTACAAAGCAGAAAGGGATCGCTCGCTGCAGGATACGACGCCGACATCGTGCTGTGGGATCCGGACGCGCGATTCGTGGTCGATCCCACCAAACTTCTGCACCGACACAAGGTGACGCCGTACGCGGGGCGCGAGTTATTCGGCAAGGTGTCGGCGACGTATGTCGGGGGGAAACGTATCTTTAGCCGATGACCGTCGCATCCAGAAAGCGCACAAAGTCGCCGTCATTCGCTGACCTTCCGGATCTTGCTGCCGAGCGCCTGGGCGGACTCGTAATTGCCGCGAACGACGACTTCTTTGCGGCGAAGGAAAACCTTGTCAAGGCAAGTCGCCCCGAGTGGCGCGAGGGCGAGTACACCGACCGTGGCAAGTGGATGGACGGGTGGGAGACGCGCCGCCGCCGCAGTCCCGGCCACGACTGGGCGATCGTTCGCCTCGGCTTGCCTGGAATCATTCGCGGTGTCGTCATCGACACCAGCTTTTTTACCGGGAACTACCCGGAAGATGCCAGCATCGATGTCACTTCAGCGGACGGGTCGCCTTCAGTCGATCGAATGATTGGCGACGACATTGAGTGGCGACCTCTCCTCAAGAAATCTGCGCTGAAGGGAGATCGCGCTAACGCATTCGCGATCAAGTCAACAAACCGGCGTGTTACGCATTTACGGCTCAACATCTTTCCTGACGGCGGGGTCGCGCGTCTTCGCGTACACGGTGAGGTGGTTCCCGACGAAGACGTGTTCAAGCCGGGGCGCGAGGTCGACCTTGCCGCTCTCAAGAACGGCGGATTCGTCGTCTCGTGCAGTGACATGCACTACGGGAATCGCCAGAACCTCATTCTGCCCGGCCGTTCGACGCACATGGGCGATGGCTGGGAGACGAAGCGTCGACGGGGTCCGGGTCACGACTGGGCGATCGTTCGACTGGCGAGGCGCGGAGTGATCGAGCGCGTCGAGCTCGACACCGATCACTTCAAGGGCAACGCGCCGGGCAGGTGCATGCTCGAGTACACAGACGCCGGCGCGTCGTTCAACGCGAGTGCTGCGCGATGGAGCGTGCTGGTGAAGGAGAGTCCGCTCGAGGCGCACCAGCAGCACCGCTGGGACAAACTGTCGCCCAAAGCGGCGACACACGTTCGGCTCAACATCTATCCCGACGGCGGAGTCGCGCGGCTGCGGTTGTTCGGTCGCGTTGCGGGTTGAAGCCAGCGTGGAGGTAAGCGTCGCCGAGCTGAATGCGATGTCGGACGCAAACGCGAGCAAGTTGCTCGCCGACTGCTGTGGCGCATCCCGTTGGGTGGCGGGGATGTTGGCGCGGAGGCCGTTCGGATCACGCGCCGTTGTTCTCTCAACGGCGGACGAGATCTGGCGATCGCTGGATGCGGGCGACTGGCGGGAGGCATTTTCGCACCATCCGCGGATTGGCGAGCAGAAGAGCGCCGCGCCGCAGAGCGAGCGGGGAAGCGCCTGGGCTGCCGGTGAGCAATCAGGAGTCAAGCGGGCGCACGATGATTTGCTCGCCGAGCTAGCGGCGGCGAATCGAGAATACGAGCAGCGCTTCGGCTACACTTATATAGTATTCGCCACTGGGAAGAGTGCTGAGGAGATGCTCGCCCTCGCGCGTGAGCGCCTGCGAAACGATCCGGAAGTCGAGATTCGCGCCGCGGCAGAGGAGCAGCGGAAGATCACGCGGTTGAGACTCAACAAACTGTTAGGGGAGGTAGCGTGAGCACGCTCAGCACGCACGTGTTGGACACGGCACTTGGGAAGCCGGCGCAGGGGATCAAGGTGACGCTCGAGCGTGCGGACGATCTAATCGGTTCCGGGACTACTGATGCGGACGGAAGGGTGCGCGACCTCCACAAGAAGGAAGAGCCGTTGGGAGAGGGGAACTATCAGCTCACCTTCTACGTTGCCGAGTATTTCTCAAAGGCCGGGCGCGAGACTTTTTTCCCCGAGATCATGGTCACCTTTCGCGTTAGCGGGGGCGATGACCACTATCACGTCCCGTTGCTCCTTAGCCCGTTCGGGTACTCGACCTATCGAGGTAGCTGACGCCCTCTAGCGCGTGACCGCGCCCTGAGCGATCCACCGTCCGAGCATCTCCCGCTCGACGTCCGTGATCTTCGTCTTGTTTGCAGGCGGCATCGTCCGCGTCAGCACCGCGCGCTCACGAATTCGTTGCACATAAGCGTGGATCTGCTCCGGCGTATCGAACTTCACCCCTGCTGGCGCTACCCCAAAGCTGACATCGCTCGGCTCCTCTGAATGGCAAGCGGCGCATCGACGGTCAATAATGCGGCGCGCCTCAACGAAGGTGACGGGCCCAGCTAAACCGGAGTCGCCAATATCCTCCATAACCAATCCAATTCGAAGGATGGCGATGAGCACGAGCACGCTCACAACCATTGTCGCGGCGAGCGCGGGCCGCCACGCCGCAAAGGTGAACCGAATGTTGAGGATATGGCGCACCAGCGCGCCCGCCGCGATCAACACGAGCAACAGCAGCCAATTGAACTGGCTCCCGTACACTCCCGGAAAGTGGCTGATCAACATCAGCACGATGACCGGAAACGTGAAGTAGTTGTTGTGGATCGAGACCCGTTTAGCGCGCGCTGACACGGCGGGATCGGCACCACGTCCCTCGGACACCGACGCGACCAGCTCGCGCTGAGAAGGCACGATGGTGAACACGACGTTCGCAGCCATGATCGTGCCGAGCATCGCGCCGACGTGGAGAAAGGCAGCGCGGCCGTTGAGCAACTGGGTCAGGGCGATGGCGATCGCAGCGAGGCCCGTGATCCACACCGCCACCGCGATCCTCGGCGCACGCGGCGCCACGAAGCGCTGCATCGATTCGTACAGTACCCAGCCGCCAACAATCGCTGCCACCGCAACCAGCACAGCCATGCGATGACTGAGGGGCGAGACGGTCGCGTCAGCGAGCATCGCGCGGCCTCCGAACCAGTACACGACCACGAGGAGAGTGACTCCGCTCCACCAGGTGGTGTACGCCTGCCACATGAACCAGTGCAAAGGCCGCGGCAGCGGTTTTCCGCCCAGCAGGGTCTTCTCGACGAAGTAGAACGCGCCGCTGTGCAACAGCCATATGTTGCCCAGGGTCCCACTATTTGCCGGACTGCCTGAGGTTTCTACCGTTGGGGGGCGCAAGTTCCGGTCGAGCCAGTTGAACAGCATCGAATTGCCGACCCACATGATCGCGGCGATCACGTGAATCCACCTGGCCACCAGGTCGATGAGCTCCGCGGTCCCCGCGCTCATGGTCGGCGAATCAGATGCAGTCGATGATCTCTGGTCACGTCCGACCGCGCATGATCTTGACGAACGACCGCCCGCGGAACTCATCGGCGTTGAGGCCGGTCATCTTCAGAGCCTCTGCTTCGGTGATCGCGCCCGAGTTGATCCCGCGCAGGAAGAAGTTGAGAAGACCCTGACCGGTTGCGGCATCGTCGAACACGTCGCCGATGAGCGTCGCCTGCGCGGCTTTCCCAACGAAGTTGCTGAGACGAACGCCGGCGGCGTCGATTCCGTCGAGGAAAAAGCTGTACAGCGCGGCGTAGCGCGTGACGAGCTGCGCCGGGTGGAGATCCCAACCCTGATAGAAGCCGCCGGCGAGCGAGTGACGCACGTCGTCGAAATGGAGTCGCCAGGCGTGATGCACGCTCGCCGCGTTGTCCGCCTGCTGCTTCTTCGTGAGCTTCGGCCCGCCCTTGGACTCACGGTGGACGGGCACCGGCATTACCGTTGTCGACCCGTCGGAGAGCCACACGTCGGTGCCCGCGAACGCGACCTGCATGAAGTGCTTCGCGAACTCGCAGGCTGGATGCTGCATGCGCTGGTACGCCGCGGTGATGTTGATGCCGGCCGTGTAATCGTAGGTGCCGAAGTGGGCTCCTCTGAGCCTCCCGTCGGATGCGTCGAGAATCCGCGGAAGGAGCGACCGGCCGCTGGCGTCGAGTACGATCTGAGGCGTCTCGACCATTGCCTCGAAGAGCAACGTACCCTTGGCGAGGCCGAGCTTGCGTTCGAGCTGTCGAAGGATGGCGACGGTATACTCGACCTGCTCGAGGATCGTGATCTTCGGTATTGTGACGATCCAACCCGGCGGCAACCCGACATCTTCCTCGACGAGCGCCGTCAGAACGAGATCGAGCGTGCGACTGCTGCGTCCGCGCAGCTCCTCGTTGAGCGGCTTGACGCGCATGCCGATGAATGGCGACAGCGTCGCGTTGCGCATCCCCTTCGCCAGCTCGCGCGCGACGACAATGGCGTGATTGTCTTCCTCGGCGTCGGGCCGATTGCCGTACCCATCCTCGAAATCGATCCGAAAGTCCTCGATGGGCTCGCGCGCGAGCTTGTCGCGGACGCGCCGGTCTATCGTGGTGAGCGCCGGATGGTCCGGGATATCCAGCGCGGCGCCGAGCGTGACCGGTTTCGCGGCGTATTGATCCATCGCGCGGAGAGCGATGGAGCCGAGCTTGGGAACTGAGTCGGACTTGAAGAGCTGCGCGCCGCCGTACACGGTGTGCACGGGCTGGCGGCCGGGACTTTCGCCGGGGTGCGCTTTAGCGAACGTCAGATTCGCTTCGCGGACTGCCGCCGATGCCTCGGCGAGCAGAGACTGGTCGAGACTTGTATTCATCTGTTACGGGGCTGTGGTCTCTTGCTTCAAGCGTGTCGTCATCCGTTGTAGATCTTTCCGCCCTTGGCGCGGTACATCTCGAGCACAGCGCGCGCTTCATCGCGCAGAACGTTGCGCACGATCCGGATACCCCGCTCCTCGAGGTACTGGTACGATTCCGGAAACACGGGACCCTCGTCGAAATTGAGCCGCGAGGCATCTTCACGTGTCGCGCCGTAAACGACCCGCTGCACGCCGCTCCAGAGCGTGGCACCGAGACACATGGCGCACGGCTCGCAGGATGTGAACAGTTCGTGGACGGGCAACTTCGCAGCGTTCAATGTGAAGGATGCGACACGTGCCTGTGCCATCATGAACGCCATCATCTCTCCGTGCAGCGTGCAGTTGTTCAGGCGGACGACGCTGTTCATTCCCACCGCCACGAGCTTGCCTGACGCAGCCTCGAAGATTGCGGCCCCGAATGGGCCGCCAGTAGCCCGCTCGACGTTGGCGTGCGCGACTGCGATCGCGAGCCGCATCCGCTTCTCATCGGTGGGATAGGCCTGCTCCCAGTCGACCACGGAGTTTACCCAATCAGGGTAATCGACATGGACAACGGGCTGCGGTGGGTCGCGTTTCATTCGGAAGAACGTTGCGCGCAAGTGTTGCCATGCGGAAGGCTCGCACAACCCTTCTGCGACAGTCGCGAGCGCTATCGCCGGTATATATTGGAGACAGACAGGGGTGCCGAGCGGGATCATGGCTGCCAGTTCCGGCAGCGACGCGCGGCTGAGAAAGTCCCTCAGAACCTGATCCGGTTAGTACCGGCGTAGGGAGTCGAACGATGGAAGCAGCAACAACGGCACAGCCGCCCGTCGGGCCGCTTGCCACATCCAACGGAGCGAATGGCTCCGTCACAGCGCGGCCACCGGCAGTCACGCAAATGCACCACGCGCGTCGGGGCGAGATTACTGACGCGATGCGCTTCGTAGCGGAGCGCGAGGAGCTGGCACCCGAGCTGGTGCGTGACGAGATCGCGATCGGGCGTCTCATCATCCCCGCCAACATCCACCACCTGGCCGGCGCACTCGAGCCGATGGCGATCGGGAAGGTCGCACGGGTGAAGATCAACGCCAACATCGGCAATTCCCAGGTGTCGTCCGATGTGAACGGGGAGATCGAGAAGCTCCAGATCGCGGTGAAGTACGGATCCGACACCGTCATGGACCTCTCCACGGGCGGCAACATCGACGGAATCCGGCGCGCGATCATCGCCGCATCGCCGGTTCCAATCGGAACGGTCCCCATCTATCAGGCGGTCCAGGGCGGGCCCGACGGCAAATGGGACAAGCAGCTCGAGGAGCTTACCGCCAACGACCTCCTGGACATGATCGAGCACCAGGCGAAACAGGGCGTCGACTACATGACGCTGCACGCCGGAATTCTGATCGAACACCTGCCGCTCGTGCACGGGCGAATTACCGGCATAGTGAGCCGCGGCGGCTCGCTACACGCCGTGTGGATGATGGCGCACCGCAAGCAGAACCCGCTCTACGAGCGATTCGACGACGTCCTCGATATCCTCCGCCAGTACGACGTTACGGTCTCACTCGGTGACAGCCTGCGTCCGGGCTGCATCGCCGACGCCAGCGACCGCGCGCAATTCGCCGAGCTCGACACACTCGGTGAGCTCACGCGCCGGGCCTGGGAGCGCGACGTGCAGGTGATGGTAGAGGGACCCGGACACATCCCGATGGACCAGATCGAGATGAACGTCCGTCGCATGAAAGAGGTCTGCAACGAGGCGCCGTTCTACACGCTGGGTCCACTGGTCACGGATATCTCCCCGGGCTACGACCACATCTCGAGCGCGATTGGTGCCGCGATGATCGGTTGGTTCGGATCGGACATGCTCTGCTACGTCACGCCGAAGGAACATCTCGGCCTGCCAAACGCGGAAGATGTGCGGCAGGGCGTGATCGCCTACAAGATCGCCGCGCACTCCGCCGACGTCGCGCGCGGCAGAAAAGGCTCACGCGACCGCGACGATGCGCTGTCGCGCGCCCGCTACGCGTTCGATTGGAAGGAGCAGTTCCGCCTGAGTCTCGATCCCGAGCGGGCGCAGGAG
>Ga0193727_1000797_pt1 | contig 12653 bp, 10 predicted proteins | sample H2c2metaG_FD_143051 | JGI IMG/M metagenome (GOLD analysis project Ga0193727, IMG submission 143051) | Soil microbial communities from a riparian zone of the East river system, Colorado, United States - H2c2 | ecosystem: Environmental > Terrestrial > Soil > Riparian zone | place: USA: East River...
AACCAAAACGACGTTGAACACGAGATCTCTCAGGAACCCAGGAAAGCAAGAAAGAACATTACTTCAGAATTTTCCTGCGTTCTTGCTTTCCTTAGAGATTACAATTTCGAAGCGACAAATTTTTCCAGCTTCACCACATCGGCGGCGAATTTGCGGATCCCCTCACCCGTTTTCTCGTACGCCATTGCGTTCTCGTTTAGCAACCAGCGGAATTTCTTTTCGTCCAACTCGAGTTTGTCAATCTTCGCCGACTTGGCTTTTTCGGGATCAAGTTTGCGTTCGAGCGGCTCGGTCGACTCGGAAAGTTCCTTCATCAGTTCGGGACTGATCGTGAGCGCGTCGCAACCGGCGAGCTCGCGGATTTGGCCGATATTGCGAAAGCTCGCGCCCATGACTTCGGTCCTGTATTCGAATTTCTTATAGTACGTATAAATTTCATTAACTGACTGAACCCCTGGATCTTCCGGTCCAATATACTCGCGCTTGTATTCCTTCTTATACCAATCGTAAATCCGCCCGACGAACGGAGAGATGAGCTGCACTTTCGCTTCGGCGGCGCGCACCGCCTGCGGCAACGAGAACAGCAATGTTAGATTGCAGCGGATCCCTTCTTTTTGCAGTTGCTCCGCGGCATTCAATCCCTCCCAGGTCGACGCGATTTTGATCAACACCCGTTCGCGCGGAATTTTGCGCTCTTCGTAAAGTTTGATCAGCGTCCGCCCTTTTTTGATGGAACCCTCGACATCGTACGACAATCGCGCATCGGTCTCGGTCGATACGCGCCCCGGCACAATCTCCAGAATGTCGGACCCAAATTGGACAAGGAGATGATCACAGATGTCCTCGATCTGCGCCTGGCCGCTTAAACCCGATTTCTTTCGATCAGCCAACACTTCGTCGAGCAAGTGCCCGTATTGTTGCTTTTGAGTAGCGGCAAAAACCAGGCTTGGGTTCGTCGTTGCGTCCTGCGGCTTGAATTCCTTGATCGATTCAAAATCCGCCGTGTCGGCGACGACCTTGGTGAATTTCTTAAGCTGGTCGAGCTGGTTCAATTTCGTTTCGGTTTTTTTCTCTTCAGCAACAGCGGTGCTCATAATCTTTCCTCTTTCTTTGTAGAACGTACGCCCGAACGACGTATCGACAACGGAAAATCTGCTGCGAGCAGTTTCAATGCGTGGCTGCTTCTTCCACGTCGCTGAAGCGAGGTGTTAATGAGAGCGACATTACGCCGAAACGGCTGGCCGCGTTTCGGCGGACCGCCGCGAGCCAAGCGCAGCTTTGACAAAATTGTTTCCGATCTCCCACATCGGTCCCGGAAATTTGCGGCATTCCGTCAGCACCTCGTCCAATCCATTCACGAACATGTCGATTTCGCGCTCCGCAATGATCAACGGGGGCAGGATTTTCATCACGTCCATTGCATGCCCGGCCACTTGAGTCAGGATACGGTGCTTGCTCAACATTTGCGTCACAATCATTTGGGCGAAGAGCACCTTGTCGATCTTATGCAATAACTTCCAGGCCATCTTGAGTTTGAATTCCTGTGGCTCATGAAATTCGATCCCGATCATAAGCCCTTTGCCGCGCACCTCTTTGATAAAAGAATGTCGCGTCCGCAACGCATCGATTTTTTCCATGAGCAACGCACCCGTTTTGGCCGCGTTCTCAATCAAATTTTCCTGGTCGATGATTTCCAGCGCGGCCAAGCCACAAGCCATCGCCAGATTATTGCGCCCGAACGTGCTCGAATGCACGACGCAACGATCCATTCGGCTGAACGTCTTCTGGTAAATGGCACGCCGCGTGACGATCGCACCGCACGGCACGTAGCCGCCGCTCAAGGTCTTGGCCAGCGTGATGATGTCTGGCTCAAGATTCCAATGCTGAAAACCAAACATCTTGCCGGTGCGGCCCAGTCCGGTCTGGACTTCATCGGAGATCAGCAGCGTTCCATATTTGCGACAGAGTTCCTGTGCGCGAACAAAGAAATCGGTCCTCGGCAATTTGCAGCCCTTTCCCTGAACGGTCTCGATCACAAAGGCTGCGACGTCACGCGAGGATAATTGTCGATCCAACGCTTCGATGTCATCGAGCGGGACCCGTGCATCGAATCCTTCCATCAGCGGCCCAAACCCTTCCGTGAAACTTTCGCAGCCCATCAGCGACAGCGAGCCGAGACTAAGCCCGTGAAATGCGCTGCCCAGCGAGACCACGCGTTTTCGTCCGGTTGCAGCGCGAGCGAATTTCAAGGCACCTTCCATTGCCTCGGTGCCGGAGTTGCAAAAGAAAACTGCATCCAGATGTGGCGGCGTTCGTTTCGTGAGCGCCTCGGCCAGTAACCCGCTTAGAAGCGAGCAATCCATTTGCACCATGTTTGGCAAATCGAGATCGAGCACATCACGAAGCGCCTGCTTCACCACTGGGTGATTTCGCCCGATGTTAAAAACGCTATAGCCGCTCAGAAAATCCAGATACGGCTGGTTGTCCATATCATAGAGGTAGGCCCCCTCGGCCCGCGCATAGACTTTGTCGAAGCCGATCACCCGTTGCGCCGCCACCAGCGTAGGGTTCACGTGTCGCTCGTGCAGTTGATAGTTTTCACCCAGCCGTGCCGCTACGATTTCTTTCAGATCAAAAGCCATTGTGGAATGTTCTGCGATTTCCGGTGGAAACGCAAGGTGGGGACCCTGGGGCTACCCGGCCGACGTCCGTAAAAAATCATCGGCTGGGAAGCCGATGCCGCATTCACGGCTTCCAGTCGCGATAGGCTTCGTGCGCACCGATCTGCAAGCTCGTTTTTCCCGGTGAATATCGTTCCAATTGTGTAGCGAGCCATTGAAACCATTCAAAAGTTTTTTGTGAACCGCCGCGTTGGCGTTCCTCTTCGATGTAGGGCCGCAGTTTACGCCAGGCCAGACGCACTGTCCCACCCAACAAGTCCCCCACCACATGTAACGGAACAATGTGCGCATAAACCGAATAGCCAAGCCCCTCCAGAATGCAGCCGACTGCATGCGCCGCCTCCTGCACGCGGGCGTCTGCGGCGATCGCCGACGCACTTGACCCATCCGGAATATTCTGGACCACCATCATCGAATTCATCCACTCGGGGGTGAGAATCGCCTGAACGGCGGCGAACGCAGCGCGCTCCGCGCGTTCGTGACGGGCGCGACGCGTTTCCAGCAAGCCGAATGCGACCGCAGTCAAGACCGTTAATGCCGTGGCTACATTGGCCAATGTCGAAAGATCCACCCGTCCAGCTTATCAGAACATTCGCGAGCAGAGCGAAGTCGAAATTCGCAACGAGAAAAAAAGCCGCAGGATCCCAGGGAATCCTGCGGCTTTGAGTGTGCGGATTATTCTCCGCTCAATCTTCGACAATTACCCGCTCCACCACGCGCTTCTCAGTTGGGCCCGTGTAGTAAACACGTACCTTTTGACCAGCTTGCAGCGGGGCTGTCACTACTTTGCCCGCATGGTCAACGATTCGCGCAGCCGTGCCGAGCGCGAAGCTGACCGGGCCTTCATGACTTTTGACCACGATGGTTTTCCCCGGCTCGTAAGTAGTTACGGTACCGACTGAATACGTCGTCGTTGTACTCGTGGTCGTCTCGGGCACGGTTGTGGTTGTCTGCTCAGTAGTTGTCGTGCTTGTCTGCGCAAAGGCCAGTGGGGCGATCAGCGCACAAGCGAATCCAAGGATTGTCTTCTTCATAATTAGTTTCCTTCTGTTGATGCTTTCTTCTTGCCTTAGACTTGGAGCACCGTGTCTATATTCACCTTTTCTTGCAAATTGAGCCGTTGAGACATAGGCCACATCGGTTAGTGTGATCGCGTCGATGACCAGCCAGAAGCCGACTACCGATCCGGTCGCTACACCCGAACTCGTCAAGCAGCATGGTCTCACTCCGGAAGAATTCGAGCGCATCCAAAAACTCCTCGGCCGTGAGCCGAATTTCACCGAGCTGGGCATCTTTTCAGTGATGTGGAGCGAGCACTGCTCATATAAGAATTCAAAAAAAGAACTGAAGAAATTGCCGACCACTGGCTCAGACATTCTCGTGAAAGCCGGTGAGGAGAACGCCGGGGTCGTCGATATCGGTGACGGCTGGGCGATTGCGTTCAAGATCGAGAGCCACAACCACCCGAGCGCCATCGAGCCGTTCCAAGGCGCGGCCACTGGCGTTGGCGGAATCATTCGCGATATCTTCACGATGGGCGCGCGCCCGGAATTCTGCCTAAACTCGCTGCGCTTCGGGCCAATTACGGAGCAATCGAACAAACAGCAAACCTCAAACATCGCCGCTAACCGACGGCTATTCACCGGCGTCATCTCCGGCATCGCGCATTATGGCAACTGTGTCGGCATCCCGACCATCGGCGGCGAGATTTATTTCGACGAAGGCTTTGAGGGTAATCCCTTGGTGAACGTTTTTTGTCTCGGAGTCTTGCGTCACGAGCAGCTTGCGCGCGGCACAGCCAAGGGCGCAGGCAATCCGGTCTTTTATGTCGGCGCGGAGACAGGACGTGACGGTCTTGCAGGCGCGGCATTCGCATCGCGCGAATTAACCGAACAATCACGCGAGGATCGCCCCGCGGTGCAAGTAGGCGATCCGTTCAAGGAAAAGTTATTGCTCGAGGCGTGTCTGGAACTTCTCGAGCGCGATGCGGTTACTGGCATTCAAGACATGGGTGCAGCCGGTTTAACCTGTTCCACCTGCGAGACCGCGAGCCGCGGCGGAAGCGGCATCGAGATCGATCTGGCCAAAGTGCCGAAACGCGAACCTGGCATGACGCCGTACGAGATTCTACTAAGCGAATCGCAGGAGCGAATGCTGATCATTGCCAAGCAGGGAAAAGAAAATGTTGTTCGCGAAATTTTTGAAAAATGGGACGTGCCCTGCGCAGAAATCGGCCGTGTCACTGACGATGGACTGATGCGTGTCTGTAACAACGGCTCGATTGCCGCCGAGATCCCGGCCAGAGCGCTAGCTGATGAAGCGCCGCTTTATTCGCGCGAAGCCGAGCCTCCTTCTGTAGCAGCGGCCTATGACCGAACTAATAGTCTCCCGGAGATAGACAATCACGAGGCGCTCCGCCAATTGCTGCGCGATCCGACCATCGCATCCAAAAACTGGGTCTATCGTCAGTATGATCACACCGTGCGCACGGGTACAATCGTAAAGCCGGGATCGGACGCAGCCGTATTTTTCGTTCGTTACGCGAACAAAATTCTGGCCGCTACCACCGATTGCAATTCATTCTATTGCGCGCTTAATCCGCGCGAGGGCGGTAAAATCGCTGTTGCGGAAGCCGCACGGAACCTCACCTGCTCCGGAGCAAGACCGTTGGCTGTTACCGACAACCTGAACTTCGGCAATCCGTATAAGCCGGAAAATTTTTGGCAATTGCGCGAAGCGGTAGAAGGGATCGCCGAGGCCTGCCGCGCATTCGGCACGCCGGTTACAGGCGGAAATGTCTCTTTATACAATGAAAGCCCTGCCGGAGTTGTCGATCCAACGCCAACCATCGCGATGGTCGGTTTAATCAATGACGAGAAGCACATTACCACGCAATGGTTTAAACAAGAGAGCGACACAATCATTTTAGTTGGCGAACTGGGAAGTGAACTTGGGGGGTCACAGCTTCTAAAAGTTTGCTACGGGAAAAAGGTCGGTCCGCCACCACATGTCGATCTCGAACTTGAAATCAAGGTGCAAAATGCTGTTCGCGATTTGATTCGCGCAGGTCTCGTAAAAAGCGGACACGACTGCAGTGAAGGTGGGTTGGGGGTTGCTATAACTGAATGCTGCTTTAATCCCGAACAACTTTTCGGAGCAGAGATCGATCTGAAAGCGGACGAGACGTCTGCCGCTACAGTGCTTTTTAATGAATCGCAGTCCCGCGTCATCATTTCCGTCGCTTCGAAAGACGCGGAGAGGACGATGTCGACCTTGCGCAATTGCGGAGTTCCCTTTCAACAGCTCGGGAAAGTCGGCCGGGATGAACTGAGCATCCGTGTGAACGACGAGACTTTCCGCTGGCCGGTCGCCGATCTTCACGACGACTGGTTCAACGCCATCCGCCGTGCCGTGGAAGGTGAATCGGAAAGAATTCCAAGCTTGTGAGGAAGGCGTTCGTTATGAGGCGGTCCGCCGAACCGTATTTCCTATCGCTGGATATTATCCGCGCATTCCAACAGACAGACAATGCGTCATTGAATGCTAACTAATTTGGTGGATTATTTAGTGTGACCTCTCCAGACAACCTCCAGGCCGTCGAGCCGACCGAAGCCGGGGCCTACCCGCAGCACGAGTGCGGCCTTTTCGGCGTGTTCGGCCACCCGAACGCGGCCGTGTTGACTTACTACGGTTTGTTTGCGCTGCAGCATCGTGGACAGGAAAGCGCCGGGATCGTCACGAGCAACGGTCCGGGCTCAAGCTTTCTGAGCCACAAGGACATGGGCCTTGTCTCGCAGGTGTTTGGCCAGGAAGAACTGGCCAGGCTCAAGGGCACACGCGCGATCGGGCACACCCGCTACTCGACGACTGGCACGAGCACAATTAAGAACGCGCAGCCCTTTGTAGTTGACTGCGTGCGCGGCCAGATGGCGATCGCACACAATGGCAATCTGATTAATGCCGATCTTTTGCGAGACGAGCTGGAACATAAGGGGTCGATTTTCCAAACGACCGCCGACAGCGAGATCATTTTGCATTTACTGGCGCGGCCGGCCGATAACGGCACCAGCGTGCTCGCGGCATTGCGCAGAATCGAAGGCGCATTTTCGCTCCTGATCATGAGCGAGCGCGAACTCATCGCGGTGCGCGATCCTTTCGGTTGGCGGCCGCTCGCGCTCGGTAAGCTCGATGGCGCTTATATTGTGGCGTCCGAAACCTGCGCTCTTGATCTCATTCACGCGGAGTTCATCCGCGAAATTGAGCCGGGCGAAGTGCTGATCATCGATGAAAACGGATTGCGTTCCGAACGACCATTCCCGGACCAACAGCCTGCGTTTTGTATGTTTGAATATGTCTACTTCTCTCGCCCGGATAGCATGATCGGCGGCGTAAACGTGGGGAAGGTACGAATGGAAATGGGACGCGAACTCGCGCGCAGATTTCCCGTTGAAGCGGACATTGTCGTGCCGGTGCCCGACTCTGGAAACTACGCCGCTCTCGGTTTTGCTCAGGAACTCGATATTCCGTACGCGCACGCGTTTGTCCGTAATCACTACATTGGCCGCACATTCTTGCAGCCGAGCCAGCTCATCCGCGATTTCGATGTTCGGGTGAAATTGAATTTGATCAGGGAGATGGTCGCCGGCAAACGCGTCGTGGTTGTTGACGATTCAATCGTACGCGGCACGACCGCGCGAGCGCGCGTGGTGAACTTGCGCGAAGCCGGCGCGAAGGAAGTGCATATGCGCGTGAGCTGTCCGCCACACCGGTTTGCTTGCCACTACGGCATCGATTTTCCCGATCCGGAAAAATTGATCGCCAATCAGATGTCGATGGAAGATATCTGTAAATATCTCGGCGTAGACAGTCTCGGCTATCTCGATGTCGAAGGCATGGTGAAGGCGACCGGGAGGCCGTTGAACACCTTCTGTCTCGCCTGTTTTACCGGCGATTATCCCCTGCCCGTCGATCCCGCACTCGATAAATTCATCATGGAAAGACGAGAGGGCCGAGCGAAAGCCCTCGCCAATCAGGAAACCCATCCGACGTTGTTCGCAGATTTAAAATAAGGCCGGCACATTTTTTTGTAGGGGCAGGCGTTGCCTTCCCGAGGGAAGCTGACAGCTTCCCCTACAGAAATGACAAAGAAGTCGTATGCTCGCGCCGGCGTAGATGTCGATCTCGGCAATCGACTAAAACGCCATCTTCATTTGCTCGTGAAGCACACCCACGGGACACAGGTGCTCGGCAAGGTCGGCGGTTTTGGCGGATTGTTCCGGGCAAACTTCTCTGGCCTGCGCGAACCCGTTCTCGTGGCAAGCATTGATGGTGTCGGAACGAAATTGAAGATCGCTTTTGCGATGAACAAACACGACACCGTGGGCGCTGATCTGGTGAACCACTGTGTAAACGACATCGCCGTGCTCGGCGCACGTCCGCTTTTTTTTCTGGATTATATTGGCTGCGAGAAACTCGACCCAGCTATTTTTCAGCAACTGCTGCGCGGTTTTTCTCGCGCGTGTCGCTCCGCCGGCTGCGCTTTGATCGGCGGCGAGACAGCGCAAATGCCCGGAATCTATCGCAAAGGCGAATACGATCTCGCTGGTTGCATCGTCGGCGTGGTCGATCGCGCAAAGATTATCAATGGCCGCAAAATCACACCAGGCGACGTTGTTCTCGGCCTCGTTTCAAACGGCTTGCACACGAATGGCTACTCGCTGGCCCGCAAAATCTTGTTCGAGAAAATGCGCCTAAAACTCACTTCGCGCCTCCCGGGATCGAAAACCACCGTTGGCCAGGAGTTGCTTCGTGTACACAAAAACTATCAAGCGCTTCTCGCAAAAGTTCCTGGCGGCACGATCAGAGGTCTCGCGCACATCACCGGCGGCGGCTTGATCGACAATTTGCCACGGATATTGCCGACGAATTGCGACGCGGTGATCGATACGAAAAGCTGGAAGCCCCCGGCGATCTTCCAAATTTTGCAGCAAAATGGAAACGTCGATCCTAAGGAGATGTTTCAGGTTTTCAATATGGGCATTGGGATGGTGGCAATTGTCGCGCCGCAGGACGCCGCTAAGGTAATGGCAATGCTGCGCGCAAAACGGATTGGCCGAATCGAGCGCGGCACGAGGAAGACGCGGTTGTTATTCTAGTGAGTGTTCGTTGATTCTCAGTTGGGGCTCCTTCCTTGAAGGCATCCGTCGTTACAATGCTTGATTCCACCTGTTCTGCAGATTAAGCGTGCTTCGCGTCATGTCTCGCACCTCGACATCGTCCAGCAGTGAATTGTTGCGCGCTCACTGCGCCGCCATTGCCAGGGAGGAAACCGTTCTGCGTGAAGGCGGAGGCAAGGCCGGCCACGAACGTCAACGGAAGATGGGCCGGCTGCCAGCGCGCGAACGAATCAGTCATTTGCTCGACAAAGGTTCGCCATTTTTCGAGATCGGTCTCTGGGCCGCCTATAAGATGTACGAACAATGGGGCAAGATCCCGGCGGCCGGTGTAGTCGCTGGGATCGGGAATATCGCGGGAGTTCCGTGCATGATTATCGCCAACGACGCAACCGTGAAGGCCGGCGCGTTCTTTCCGCAAACAGCCAAAAAAGTGATCCGGGCCCAGCGCATCGCTTTTGAATGTGCCCTTCCCATCGTCTACCTGGTTGATTCCGCCGGTGTGTTTCTGCCGATGCAAGACGAAATTTTTCCAGATGAAGATGATTTCGGCCGCATCTTTCGCAATAACTCCGTCATTTCCGCGGCCGGCATTCCTCAATTCGCCGCCATCATGGGTAATTGCGTCGCGGGCGGCGCGTATCTCCCAGTCCTGTGCGACAAAATCTTAATGACGAAGGGAAGCGGTTTGTACCTGGCCGGGCCTTCACTCGTTAAGGCCGCTATTGGACAAATAGTCGAGGCCGAGGAACTGGGCGGGGCGCAAATGCATGCGGAGATAAGTGGCACGGTAGATTTTTACGAAAAGGACGATCCATCGTGTCTCAAACGCCTTCGTTCGCTCATCGCATTGCTGCCGGAAGCAAAGGAAACGTCTGAGATGGCGAAGGAAACGTCGAAACCGGTGAAGAATTCTGATTCGATCTACGATTTGATCAGCTTTGACGGTCAGAAGCAGTACGATACGCGCGATCTGCTTGCGGCGGTCGTCGATGCAAACTCAATCGACGAATATAAAGCCGATTACGGCAAGACAATCGTGACGGCGTATGCCCGCATTAACGGACGCGCAGTCGGCATTGTTGCAAATCAACGCTTGCAAGTGCGGACCAAGAAAGAAGGCATCCAGATGGGCGGCGTCATTTACTCCGATAGCGCCGATAAGGCGGCGCGTTTCGTGATGGACTGCAATCAAACGAACCTGCCGATCATTTTCTTCCAGGACGTCACCGGTTTTATGGTGGGACGCGATGCGGAAGAGAGCGGGATCATTCGTAGCGGCGCAAAGTTGGTGAATGCGGTCAGCAATTCCGTCGTTCCGAAGATTACAGTCGTTGTCGGCGGGTCGTTTGGCGCCGGGAACTACGCGATGTGCGGGAAAGCTTACGATCCGCGATTCATCGTCGCCTGGCCGACGGCTCGCTACGCTGTGATGGGCGCCGCCCAGGCGTCCGACACCGTCTTTGCAGTTCTTGCTCGGGCAAGGGAGCGCGACAAAAAATCTTCGCCGGAAGAACTGGAAGAATTGCGCGCTACGGTCAAAAAGAATTACGAGGAACAAACCGATATTCGCTACGGCGCCGCCCGCGGCTGGGTTGACGCGATCATTCAGCCGCACGAGACCCGCGATGTTCTCATCCGTTTGCTACAATACGTCTCGCGCCCGATGCCCCAAGCGCGCTTCCACACCGGGGTGATTCAGGTTTAGATCGATCATGTTGTCGAGCGTCTGTGTCAGACGCCATCCAAGCAAAAACTTCAACCCTTTAACTTTGTAACTTTCTAACCTTTCAACCTCTCTGCCATGCCCGTCGTTCTGATCGAAAAACAAACGCCGCAAATAACTGTTCTGACTCTCAATCGTCCCGAACGCCGAAACGCGCTCACAATTGAGTTACTCGGTGAGCTGGTCGCCGCGATCAAGATTGCGTCGGATCAACCGCAAGAGCGGGTGCTTATTTTGCGCGGAGCAGGCGCAGCCTTTTGTACTGGCTTGGATTTGAAGCAAGCTGCGGATTCGACAAAAGCACATGCTACTGCCGAGATGGTCGCGCGCACGTTGATCGCCATCAGCGAAACTCGTTTGATCACAATCGCCGCTGTGCATGGCGCGGCGGTCGCCGGCGGCGCAGGTATTATGTCGGCTTGCGATTTTGTTGTCGCAGCAGAGGGCACGAAGATTGGTTATCCGGAAGTGCGTCGTGGTTTGGTGGCCGGTCTGGTCATGACTTTTCTCCGGCGGCAGATAGGCGAACGAAATATGCGCGAACTATTGCTGGGCTCGGAATTGATTAAGGCCGAATACGCAAAGGAAATCGGTCTCGTCAATCGCGTTGTCGCTCAAGATGATTTGATGAGCGAAGCCCAAAAGTTTGCCGACTCTGTCTTGCAGGGCGCGCCGGACGCATTGGCGCAAACGAAACGATTGATCGAGGAGCTATGGTGGCTTTCGGTGAAAGAAGATGTCAATGTTGCGCTCAAATATCATATGCAAGCGCGCGAATCGAGCGAAGCGCGCGAAGGGATTGCAGCCTTCAACGAAAAGCGGCTACCGAATTGGGTCCTATAGCCGCGACGCTGGGCGACGCGGACCCCGCCATAGGCCAGCTGCTACATCTTTTAGATTCTAGGCGTTGCAGCAGCGCCTTGATATTGCGCACTGCCGAAGCCAAGGATCGGCCAAAAGATAACTCCAAGTAAAGCGAGGCCAATTCCGAAGCCTGCGCCTTTGCCGAAGCTCTTCGCCGTATCGATGCAAAGAATAATCAGGATGATGAAGTTAACGAAAGGGATGAGCATCAACAGAATCCACCACCATGGCCGGCCGACGATCTTGCACCAAATGTAGAGATTGTAGATCGGGATGATGCTGGCCCAACCGGGCTGGCCGGCTTTCGTGAATACTTTCCACATCGCCATAATTATCAGCAGCCCGATGAGCAGTCCGATGATCCCCGGAACGGGACTGCCGCCGCCGGCAGAAGTCGTGTAATCGGTTGTTTCCTGAGCCAGCAGAAATTGGCTTGGGAGCAAGAGGCAAAACGCAGTAAGCGAGAGTTTTAGGAGTGATTTCATGGTTAAGGTTGGTTGGCGCGGGTTTTAGCGGGTCGAGCCAAGGGCGGCAAGAAGAATCTTTTCGTGGGCTTCCTCGGAATTGGGGCGCCAGTCCGTCTTTACGGATCGCAACCAACACGCGATGGTCGCGCGTCGACGAAAATGAAAACGACATCGTGGAAACAGCATTGGCGGCCCAAAGTCGGATGGGGCGTGCCTGTGGCATGGCTTACGCTTTGTGTCGTTTGGAGCTCAACCTGGCTCGTGATCAAGATCGGATTGCGTGATCTGCCGCCGATTTCCTACGCCGGAATCCGTTTTCTGCTCGCGATCATTGTGCTTGTCGCCGTTTCCGTTGGGCGAGTTCGCCTGTTGCCACAGCAGGCGTCGGATTACGCAGTGCTCGCATTCACTGGCGTCCTGATGTTTGCCGTAAACTACGGACTGCTTTTTTGGGGTGAACTGCATGTTTCATCCGGGCTGGCGGCGGTGTTGCAGGCGACGATCCCGATCTTTGGAATGGTGTTCGCGCATCTCATGCTTCCCGATGAACCATTGCGCCTGCAAAGACTCGCCGGCGCGTTGCTTGCCCTCGGCGGGGTGACTATAATTTGCGAGCGGCTTCTCGGTTTCAACGGATGGATGGCGTTCTGGGGCGGACTCGGCATCGTGTTCGGGGCTGCCGGCGCGGCGTTCTCCAATGTCCTGCTCAAGGCGCGACGGATGCAGTTGGCTCCAGCGATGA
>Ga0193727_1000798_pt1 | contig 12653 bp, 11 predicted proteins | sample H2c2metaG_FD_143051 | JGI IMG/M metagenome (GOLD analysis project Ga0193727, IMG submission 143051) | Soil microbial communities from a riparian zone of the East river system, Colorado, United States - H2c2 | ecosystem: Environmental > Terrestrial > Soil > Riparian zone | place: USA: East River...
GTAACTATCGGGCGGCCCTATTTCTCGGATGAGTTCGAGTACGAGCCCGCGGCGGTCAAAAAGAATTTGAAGGACGAGCGGCTCAGAGACCTGCTGCCGGCGTTGGCCGATAGTCTGGAACGCGTCGAACCTTTTTCTCACGAAGCCACGGAAGCGGCTCTGAGAGCCTTTTCAGAGGAACGAGGCGCCAAGGCCGGGCTTCTTATCAACGCCGCGCGCACGGCGCTCACCGGCCAATCGGTCGGGCCGGGCATGTTCGACATAATGGTAACCCTTGGTCGCAAGAAAACGGTCGAGCGGCTCAAGCGCGCGGTCACGATCGTCGCGGCCTGAAAATCAACCTGCGCTGAAGTCTTTCCGCCTACCCAAAAAGGTAACGGGCTGGTAGATTCACTGCATTCTTCATTTGGCGGAATGGGGGCGACCCTTTTCAGTCGCTTTGTCGGATCGTTACCGACAGCGCTGATGCAAGGATCGCCCTCGCGAATTATCGAGTTCTATGAGAAGACCCCAACTACAAATCGACTCGCTCGGCCGATGACACGATGGACGCACAAGCACGAAAAACTATTCCGAGCGGCATTGAACCCATTGACAGGTTGATGCGCGGGTTGGATAGCGGCAGGCTGTACCTCGTTCACGGCGAGGCAGCAGGAAAGAGTCTGTTTGGGATATTGTTCTTGATCGCGGGTTTGAAACGCGGCGAGCATGTCGCGCTCGTCATTCGCTCCTCGCCGGAAGACGCAGTCAGGCGCTTCGCGCGTCTCGGCTACGACTGCCTCGAAGACATATACAGCGGCCGCCTGGTCATCCTGGACTTCTCCGACGACCTGATTCCGCAGACCGCCCGTCTCGAACAACTTACTCCGGCGCTTCGAGAGATTGAGTGGCTCCTCGGCGAAACGCGTCCGCTCCGCCTCGTGTTCGACCCCGTCACCAGCGTTGTGGTTAGCGAGCAAGCTAACCTTGAAGCCCGCGTCGCGGAATTCGCGCGGTGGACGAGGTCATTGGGCGCCACCGTTCTGCTGACGGCAAGCGCCGACAACTCCGAAATCATTCGATTTCTCACACCTCATGTCGTCGAGTCATTGCGTCTCGAAGTGCGTGAGGCCGCCGATCACGCAACGCGTTTTATCGCATTCGAGAAAGCGCTCACGATTCCTGACCAGCCAATCGAAGTTGACCCATCGCGTGGGGTCTTCCTCTTGGACCGAGCGCAAGGACTCAAGCAATCGAGCACTTCACACACATCTTTCGATTTCGGTTTATTGGAAGTTGACGCGCCCGCAGCGAGAAAGCAGCAACCATCTATCATCAGCCTACCCGAAGCGAAAGCGCCGGCTCCTGAGTATGGCTCGAGTCGCGAGAACCCAAACGGACTGCTCGACCTGGATCTGGAAAGCATCGAAGACGTCCTCGCGCGTCTAGTCGAAGAAAAGAAGGATGACATCCCGGCGCGCCCGCAATCGCCTCCGCCCCAACCTTCGTGGCGCTTGCAACAAACATCTGCTGAAACTCGCGAGGACACAAGAGGAAACGCCTCACCGTTCGCGTCCGAGTTGCCTGGAGAACTGGCGGGCGTCTTTTTCCCCGGCGATCTTGGTTCGGGCCAGGCAAGCCCTCGTCAAACGAGCGGCGGGGTTCGGCCGGTGACAACCAAATCCCTGGAGAAATCACCCTCCGGGCTTGAGCAAATGGCGAGCGAGGCTGGGACTGATTCAGGACCCGCTCCATTCGAGAATCGCAAGTCTGAACCCGCGCGTCCGGAACCGAACGCAGCCGCGCCCGCTGGCCGACGAGCCGCAAGCCGCAATCGCGCGTCGGACATCAGAATTGACGCGGCTCTTGCTGCCAGAGCCGTCGAGACATTGCTCAGTCAGCCGAACACGAAACGAAGACCATCCGATCCCACAACCCAGGGGGTCGCCGAGTCAGCGGCGGACGCCGCCGTGCAAGAACCGGTCGACCCCAGGAGCCTCAAAGTTCTGGTGGTCGTAGGCGACGCAAATACCTGTGCGTTGATCGCTCAGTCGCTCGACGATTTCACAATCGAACAAGTTCACGACGCAATGAGCGGGTTGGCCAAGCTGATCTCCAGCAGACCCGATCTGGTCATTTTGGATGTTGACCTTCCAGTCATCGATGGATTCAAACTTCTTGGCCACATTCGCGCAAGCCTCAACGTACCGGTAATCATTGTCTCGGGCATCCTGCTGCGATCGAGCGATCGCGTTATGTCAACCGAGCTTGGCGCCGACTACCACTTGACCAAGCCGTTCAGCGCGAAAGAGCTTTGGCACAAGGCGCGACAGTTGATCGCTCGTTACCGCGGCATCGATTCCTGGATCATAAACCCGCCCGGCCGGGCGGTTGATGGTTCGGCGAGGCACTCCGGCACGACTGCACGCGAACAACCAGGCAAGATTGACGATCAGCGGTTCGCACCTTATCACGCGTTTGCCGCAGAAGTGGAAAAAAGAGTGAAGGCAGTACTCGACCACGGCTCGGCTCTTTCGATCGTCGGCTGTCGCGTGCCCCAGATGACCACGACGCACGGCGGATTTGCCCAACTACGACTGCGCGAGATCGTGCGACACGAGGTGCGCGATACAGATCTGACTTCCACTAACCCTCCGGGTGACGTAGTGGTCTTGCTTGCTGATGCTGCAGCGAGCGGCGCCCGCGCTTTTGCGAGCCGCTTACGCGAAGTTGTCGCCCAGAAGATGAACCAGGAACCCTCCCTTTGGACGAGAAGCTTCCCTGAGCGTGAAGCGGGGGAGGCCGCATCTTCGCCCGCTGAGCCCACCAACGGTGACCCGCTCGGCCGGCGAGCGAGCGACAGTCCGACGCGAGGCTGAACTGGCGCTAACGATGAGGCTCACAAGCTGACGTCCGGCGAAGCCGCCTATTGATTCCGGCTCTAGTTTGAGATTCATACTCGCTTGAAGCGGCGCGCTTTGAGCTCGTATCTTGGGAGACTGCTTGCGGACGCTTGCTCGATGCTGACGCGAATGTTGAACCGGGCCCGAAACGCATCCACAACCGAGCGCGCGGTTTCCTCGAACGTCGCCACATCGACGGTCTCACATCGAATCAGAAGGTCATCCAAGCCGGCGACGCGGCGGATGCTCACTTCATATTCGGCGACTTGAGGCAGGCCGTGCATCAAGTCATCGATAGCGCTCGGATAAAGGTTGACTCCTCGCACGATGAGCATATCGTCGGCACGGCCGAGAACGCCGCCTTTGATCCGCGCGAACGTCCGCCCGCACGGGCATGGCTCAGTCGTCATCTCGACGACGTCGCCCGTGCGATACCGGAGCACCGGCATCCCGGCGCGGCCCAGGTTAGTTATCACAAGCTCGCCGCGTCTGCCCTCGCCGATCGACTCGCCGGTCTGAGGGTCTATCACTTCAAAGATAAACTCGGCTTCGTTCAAATGGATCGCGCCGGTTTGAGCTTCGCAGTCGAAAGCCCACGCGCCAGCCTCGGTCGCACCTGCGTGATCGAAGCAGGACACGCCCCAGGCTTGCTCAATGGCGCGCTTGACGTTCGGCAGACTCGCGCCCGGCTCGCCCGCGTGGATGCTTCGACGCACCGACGACGACTGCAAATCAACTCCAACCCGTTGGGCGGCCTCCGCAAGGTGAAGCGCGTAAGTCGGCGTACAAACCAGCACCGTGCAGCGATTGTCGATGATCGTTTGCAACCGCTGCTCGGAATTCATTCCTCCACCCGATATACACATCGCGCCGACGTGCCACGCGCCGCAGATCGCCGTCCAGTGACTCAAGTAAGGGCCAAATGAAAACGCGCAGAAGACTACGTCACCCGGACCCACGCCCGCGCCCCGATAGACGTAACCCCAGCAGCGCATCCACCACTCCCAGCTCTCGGGCGTGTCCAGACATTTCAGCGGCCTCCCGGTCGTGCCCGACGTTTGATGAAAATAGCGATAGCGAGAAACTGGATAGGTGAGCAGTCGACCAAACTGCGGGTTTGCAGTTTGATCTTCGACGAGTTCCGCCTTGGTGGTGAACGGCAGCGCGTGCAGATCTTCGGCTCCCTGGATCTGGTTCAGGTCGATCCCCGCCGTACGAGACTTATGCTGATAAAACTCGTTCGAAGTGAGCTCACCAATCAACGCGCGCAGCCGCTTGTCTTGCACCTCGCGCAGTTGATCTCTATTAAGCGTCTCTAGACTGTGATCGTAGAACTGCACTTCTCTGCCTTTCACATGTGCTGCCACACTCAACTGAGTCAGGCTAACGTTTCTCGCAAAGAGGCCAAATCTCGCAATGACTAGGAAGCCTCTCTTCGGAACAGTTGCGGCTTTGCGTGAAACTCGATGGCTCGCCGATCTAGATTCTCGGCTTAGGCTCGCGAGAAACATCACCCAGCGCGTGTTGAATAAGAGTCATCGCAGCAATCGCTGCCGTCTCAGTTCGCAAGACGCGAGGGCCGAGCGTGACTGACTTGACGTCGCGGGTTGCAAACAAGTTGAATTCGTCGTCGCTCCATCCGCCTTCAGGTCCTATCAAAACAGTAATCCTGGAAGCGTCCGCAACTCCGGCCAAAGCGCCGCCGACCGGCGACCCGCCCTGCTCGCTAAAGACAAAGACTGCGCCCGTTTCGAAAAACTTCTCGCCGGAGTCGCGAGCTCTTTCACCTAAAAGCTCTCTAACGCTCATTGGATCTCTGATCTCGACAATCGTGCGCCGGCCACACTGCTTCAACGCTTCAAGCGAGATTCGCCGCCAGCGTTCCAGTTTCTTCTCCGACCTTCCTTCCGCGAGTTTCACATCCCCGCGATCTGTAATGAGCGGTACTATCGAGCTGATCCCAAGCTCGGTTGCTTTTTGGACTATGAAGTCGAACTTCTCTCCTTTCGCGAGCGACTGCCCAAGGGTTAGACGAAGCGGCGACTCGACCGCGTCGAGGAGCTCCGCGATCACTTCGAGCCGCGCCCGACCATCTTCGACCTTGAGGAAACTGCAGCGGTACTCGCGCCCGCAGCCGTCGAAGACGAAAGCCTCATCGCCCGGCTTGAGGCGAAGCACGCGCGTCAGGTGATGAGTCTCTTCGCGCGAGAGCATCGCAGTCGCACCGATGATCCCATCTGGCGGGGCGTAGAACCTTCGCCGCTGCATCAGCGATCACCTCGTCGCGCCAACAGCGCGGACCACTCACCCAAGTGCTGCCGCTCGACTATGGTTAGTCCTGCGCGAGTCGCACTGTTCTCAACGTCGGCTTCAAGCGTCGTGAGTATGCCCGAGAGTATCAACATACCCGCCACGGCAAGACACTCGGTAAGATCAGCAACAAGGCCGATTATCACCTCTGCGGTCAGATTTGCGACGACCATATCAAATCCGCGGCCCGTGAAGTCGCGCGGCCCGCCTTCGATTATCTCGATCGAGCTCGAGACGTTATTTATCGCAGCGTTCTCACGAGCGACTGCGACGGCTTGCGGATCGATATCAATCGCGGTTATTCGCGAGCCCGGCTGAAGCAACGCAGCGGCGATAGCCAGAATGCCGGTGCCGGTTCCCACGTCGAGCAGCCGACCATTCCGCCAGCGGGCTTCGATCGCTTCGAGACACATTCGCGTAGTCTCGTGTGTGCCGGTTCCGAAAGCCATCCCCGGGTCTATCTGAACGATGAGCCGGCCGTCGCTTTTGTGAGGCAGCTTCCACGACGGCGCGATAATCAAACGGCTGCCGATCTCGATTGGTTCGAAGCCTTCCTTCCACTTCTGCAGCCAGTCCTGGTCGGGGATCGAAGAAACAGACACTCCGCGCAGATCACGAACCCGGCCCGCCCGCTCGAACTCAGCTTGAATCTCTCGCGCGATCTGCTCGGCGTTCGCGTGTTCTTCAAAGTATCCGCCAAGCTTCACTTCGTAATCTTGCTCTTCAAGCGTGACGATGCCAGTCGTGCCAAGCTCGAAAAGCAACGACCCAGCCATCTCTTCAGCCGCGCGGTCGACTTGAACGGCAATCAGACGCCAAATCTTCGGTTCATCAGATTGTTTGGAAGGCATAGCTAGCAACTGAAACCACAGATGAACAAAGATGAACACGAATTGTTGGTTGACCCTAATCCGTGTTCATCGGTGTTGTCATCTGTGGCTTATCCCTGAATCCCAAGTTCGTTCAGCGTCCGTTCGTCGTCGCGCCAGCGCTCGCGCACTTTCACGAAGAGGCTCAAAAAGACGTGGCGGCCTAAAAGCTTCTCAATATCCCGGCGAGCCGCCGTGCCTATCTGCTTCAATCGCTCTCCTCCGCGGCCGATGACTATTGCCCGGTGCGACCTGCGCTCGACATAGATCAGGCAATTGATTTTCGTGGTGCCGCCGGCGTCTTCCCAGCCCTCGGTCACGACTGCGGTCACGTATGGCAGCTCATCGCCGGTCACTTGAAGAATCTTCTCGCGCACAAACTCGGCGGCCATCACGCGTTCCGGCTGGTCGGTCATCTCGTCTTCCGGATAAAGCGCCGGGCCGTCAGGCAAGTACTCGAATGCTTTCACAATCAGCAACTCGACTCCGTCGCCGGTGAGCGCCGAGATCGGAATAACTTCGGCAAAGTCCCGCTCGCTCGCGTAAGCAGAAATCAACGGAAGCAGCTTTGACTTGTCTCCAACCGCATCGACCTTGTTCGGGATGAGAAACGCGGGGGTCTCGATGCGCTTGAGCATATCCAGAACGAAGCGGTCGCCGCTCCCCATCGGCTCGGCAGCATCAATCATCAGCAAGATCAGATCAACGGTTGCAAGCGCGTCGGCGACGATGCTCATCATACGGCGATTGAGTTTGTATCCAGGCTTATGAACGCCAGGAGTGTCGAGGAAGACTACCTGCCCTTCCGGGCGCGTGAGGACTCCGTTGATTCGCGTGCGAGTAGTCTGCGGTTTGTCGGAGACTATCGCGATCTTTTCGCCGATCAGTTTGTTGAGGAGCGTCGACTTGCCGGCGTTGGGCCGCCCAATGAGCGCAACGACCCCGGATTTGCGATGGGTGTCTTCAATGGCGCTTTGTTGATCCGGCATATGGTGTGATCTGATCTATTAAAGGTGAGCCGGCATCTGAGACTAGTCGACGACTATGTCCTCGGCCTTGATTAGCCGTATCTGACCGTCTTGCCAACCGGCAATCGTATTTCCCGCACGCTTATGTTTGATCAGCGCTTCACGCACAGCCTCGCAGAAAATCTTCTCGATGTCCTTGGCGTGTTCAACCAACAGCATTGGCGATGCATAGATGTCGATCTTCATTTTGCAGCCTCTTTGATTTCATCCCATATTTGCGTTTGCACTATATCAATAGGTGTTGATCCTTGTCCCGAAGCAACAAGCACGGGATTCGGCGAGGGTTCGGAATTATCGAAGATCGTCCAAGTGTCAGCGAGGGGTTGATAAAGATGAAAGAGGTTGCGAATTCCTCGCAGGTAGCGTCTTCGGACCACATCCTCCGGAACATCGTGACCACCCGTTCGCGCACGTTCCTGTACTCGGTACAAAGCCAGCTCCGGACTTCGAAGCCATAGAAACAAAACATGAACCTTGTAGCCTCGCTGCTTCAAGTGCGTTAACCAGCGAGCGTATGACCGGCTAGCCAGAGTGCTTTCAAATGCAAAGCTCCTGTTCTGTTCGGCAAGAGAATACAACCGCTCGAGCATCACGCGTCCAGCTTCGAAAGCGGCGCCTTCCGGATCAAAGCCGGAAAGGCCCACTGCTATCGCGTCGGCGTTTACATACTCCGGCAAATCGAACGAGTCTCTCAACAGGTGAGGCGCAAGCGTAGACTTGCCCGCTCCATTTGGGCCCGCGATCAGGATAACCTGCGGTGACTTTAGACTCATGTTTGTTCGAACGATATTGAAACATTGCGAAGAAGAAAACCGATGAAATCACCCTGCCCTCGAACCGTCCGGAACCGCAGTTTCTGGCACAGCGAGTACAGCCGTAAGCCCATCCGCATGGCCTATGTCGAACAACATTCCCTCCGAGATCTCGCCCATCATTTTTCTTGGTTCGAGATTCACGACGAAAAGCGCTTGTTTGCCTTCAATATCTTTCGGCTCGGAGAGATCGAGCTTCATTCCGACGAGTATTGTCCTTTTGTGATCGCCAAAATCCACGGAGAGCTTGACCAGCTTTTCTGATCCCGTCACGTCTTCAACTCGTTCGATCGTTCCTACTCGAATATCTATCTTGTCCAGCACATCGAGCGATATTATTGGCTTGATCGGCGCTACGTTGATTGTCTCCATCTTCGTCCTTCAGTCGCTGGTAACGGTTGACTCAGCCTGTCCGGAAGCCGGCTCGTCAATCCTGGAAAGCCGCACGCGATTCACGTGCTTGCTATCGGCTTCGACAACCTCGAATCGCAGCCCTTTGAATTCGAGCTTCGCGCCGGCCGCCGGCACGTGACCTAGCTCGTTGATGATCAGCCCTGCTACCGTCGTGAAGTCATCGGCCTCGACTTCTCGATCAAACAGCAGCTCCACCTTTCTTATTTCAGCGCTCCCGTCGATCAGGTACGAGCCGCTTTCTTCGCGTACTATTTCCTGATCGCTCGGCGCCTCGTCTTCGTCTTCGATCTCGCCGAGGATCTCTTCAATTATGTCCTCGACCGTTACAAGCCCGGCCAGACCGCCATACTCATCAACAACCATCGCGATCTGCACCTTAGCCTTCTGCATCTCTTCGAGCAATGCCCGAACCGACTTGCTCTCCGGTACGAAGTAGACCGGGCGCATGCATTCGGTTACCGGAGCGGTCTTCGTCCCTTCATCGCAGAACGCCAGCAAGTCTCGCACGTAGACGACGCCTTCGATGTTGTCGATCTGATCTCGATAAACCGGAATGCGCGAGTACTTGGATTCAATGATCAGTGCACGCGCGTCGGCGACGGTCGCCGCAGCTTCGATAGCTACGATCTGCGGTCTCGGCTGCATGATTTCGCCGACCAGCGTGTCGCTGAACTCGATGATCGACTGGATCAGCTCGCCTTCTGACTCCTCGATGATGCCTTCTTCCTCGCCCACGTCGATAAAAGCCTGTATCTCGTCCTTGGTTTCGTCAGCTTGCTCTTCAGTCTCCTGTTGTTCCGGCTCGGGCTTTCTCATCAGGTGCAGCAACGTGCTTATCGGGGTTACCAGGATCGAAAGCGGAACGTAGAAGATCCGGAAGACCGGCAGCAGAATCCAGAACGCCCCTTCCGGGTTGTTTTGCGTGAGCAGCCGCGGCACTAGCTGGCGGAACAGGACGATGACCGCGAACACGGCGGCAAAGGTGACGGCGATTGCCCACCGTATTCCGATGGCGTTGAGAAGCTCGTAGAGGAGAATGGCGATTGCGGCGATCGAGAGCTGCGTGCCCATTATCAGTATCAACTCGAATCGCCGACGGTGTTCGAGCAGCTCTCGAAAGAAGCGCGCGCGTGAGGTGGTTTCGCGTTCGGCACCCATCACCCTGAGCGAAACTTCGCTCAGAGATTCATAGGCGCTTTCGATCGTCGAAAGAAAAACCAGCGCCAGCAATACCAGGCCGGTCAGTATTAACTCGGTCAACATGTTCTGAAGTGCTTAGCGATGTAACCTGTAGGGGCGTCCCTCCGCGGGCGCCCCTCCTTGCGGCCTAACGAATGCTAGGCCGGATTGAGGGGCGCCCGCGGAGGGACGCCCCTACAGGTTACATCAGTCGTCGTCTAGAAGCTTTCGCCTGAGCTTCAGCTCGAGCCGGTTCATCTCTCCGCTGTCGCTCTCGTGATCGTAGCCGCAGAGGTGCAACACTCCGTGAATGAGCAGCTCGCTGACTTCCCGCTCGAATGAGTGCCCGGCTTCGCGAGCTTGCCTCAGAGCTGTGTCAATCGAGATCACCACGTCGCCCAGGCTTTCGTCATTCCCAACACGAGAGTCGCGTGCTCGTTCGGCGAAGGCTGGAAAGGAGAGCACGTCGGTCACGCGATCGTCTTGCCTGAACTTGTGATTCAAGCTCCTGATCGCCTCATCGCCCACAAACGCTATTGTGACCGACTCGTCCCCTCGATCCAGCGCCGCAAGCGCATTGCTCGCCAGCCGCGCAACCTGGCGCCTGTCTACCCGTATTCGCCGCTGCCGATTTACGACTTCTATCGCCACGACTGCTCTCAGCGGCTCCGGCTCTTGGCGACCGCCGCGGCGGGACGAACTTCCGGCGTTTCGGGTTCGACACGCGCAAGCTGCTCGACGCCGGCCGACGCCGCGCGATTGAAATCAAAGCCGGGGTACGCGATGCGGTGATGATGAATCCCGATGAGCACCCTGGTGAAGCTTTCGGCTACGATTCGCAACTCGCGCAGAGTTATGTCGCACTCGTCGAACTGCCCGTCGTCGCGTATTCGATTGGTGATCGTATCGATCATGTTTCGAAGCTTGCCCGGCGTCGGGTCCTGCACGGTGCGAGCCGCTGCTTCGACCGAGTCCGCGATCATGATTATCGCCGCTTCTTTGCTCTGCGGCTTTGGACCCGGATAACGAAACTCTTGTTCGAGCGCGGTGGAGTCCGCGCCGTCGGTCGCCGTGCGAGCCTTGTAGTAGAAAAACTTCATCAGTCCGGTGCCGTGATGCTGCGGAATAATTGCCACTATGCGCGGGGGGAGCTTGTGCTGGCGCGCGATTTCGATCCCCTGCTTCACATGGTTGGCGAGCACGATCGCCGACATCTTTGGTGAGAGCTTATCGTGCCGGTTCTCCATGTAGCTCTGGTTCTCGACAAAATAAGTCGGACGCACGCTCTTTCCTATGTCGTGGTAATAACAGGCGACGCGAGCGAACAACGCATCGGCGCCTATCGCTTCCGCGCCGGCTTCGGCAAGCAAACCGACCATTATCGAGTGATGATAAGTACCCGGCGCCTGCTCTGCCAGTTGCTTCAGCAGCGGGAGATTCAAGTTCGAAAGCTCCAGCAGTTTGATGCTGGTCGTGATCTTGAACAACCACTCGAACAGCGGCAGCAAGATTGAAGCCACCATCGTTGCAAGCAACCCGCCTACGAACCCGCACATCGAGTCGAATAGCAGAAGCAGCATCTGCGGCTCGCTCGCGCCGAGCAGATCCAGCCCAAGCGCAGTCGCCGCGTTCAACCCTCCGATCCATAACCCCGCTGCAACCAATGCCGTGCGATCTCTGCAGTCCTGCAAGTGGTATATTGCACCCGCGCTTGACATGAGCGTGTAAGCTGCCAGATATACGTTCCCCGACAACACTCCAACGAAGACCGTCAGGATCGCAGAGAAGACAAACGCTGCGTGCGCATCGGTCAATATCGTGACCAGCACCGCGCCCAGCGCCAGCGGCGCAAGGTATTGGTAGCCCATCTGCGAGTTGAACGGGCTGATCGCCGTGGAGTGGCCCATCGCCGAGCCGAAGGCGAACAAGATTCGTGCGAGCCCAACCGTAACAACCATGCTCGCAATCTGAAGCAGGAAGTGGCGCCGCACTCGCAGGTGTTGGCGCTGGTAGCGTACGAGATACTGCCATAGCACCAGCACCATCAGCATGACGATCACGACGGTACCCGCGAACTCGATTGAGCGCTGTCCGATCGGGCGATGCCTGGATGCTTCGGCAAGGAGCAGCGCCTTTGCAGGATTCACCATTTCCCCGCGCGAGACGATGGGCTTTCCTTTCTCAACGCTGACCGCCACCGGCGGAATGCCTTCACGGGCCGCAACTCGACGCGCTTCGGTCTCGGTTTCGTTATAGTCGAGATTCGGGACGATCAGCGCGCCTAGCACTTCGCCAAGCAGCTTGCGATCGCCTGCGTCGTAATCGACCGGCCAACCGGGCTTCTCCGAGCGGAGTGACGCGCCCGCAGTGAGCTTGTCGCGGATCGTGCTCAGGTCGGTGACCATGAACTCCTGACCGCTCCTGGGCTCGCGGCGGACGATCGCGGTCGCTCCCAGCCTGCGAAACTGGCTGCGGCTCGCGATGATCGGCGTCATCATCACCGATTCGAGTTGATCGACCATCAAATGTTCAAGCTCAGCGCTGAAGCGGTGTCTCATCAAAGCGCCCACCTGATCGGCTTCAAGCGGCACCCCGATTCGTTCTTCTATATAGGCTTGTAGCTGATCCGGCGTCGCGCCCGTTCCTGCCTCGCGGCCGCCCGCGAAGAGTTCCTCGACTACTGCGGTGGCATCGCGGGCAGCCTTGATGTGAAAGTCAAAGACCGGAAGCGTGGATAAAGCCGCTTGATCGCGCAGCCGTTTGGTTTCTTCGACGTCGGTGATCTTGAGGTCTTCGGGTGAAATTATGTCGGCGCCCGCGACCGCGCCCGCGGGAAGCTGCTCGATCGGCGCGCGCTGATAGTTGCGCAGCAAGAGCATTGACAACGCTACGATGATGAACAGGCCGACGCCGGCGTCGATCATCGCCTGGTCGGTCAGGCTGGATGAGAACGCTTTCACCGCGCCGACCGCCTTCGCAGAGGGACCGGGAGATGGTGTAGCGGGCTTGGACATAGGAAAGTGACGAGTGATGCGTGATTCGTGATGCGTGATGCGCGGCACCGTTCTCACGTATCACGCATCACGCTTTCACAGCTTGTCTTCGAACTTTGTTTTCGAACGATGCTCGTAGGCCTGCACGATCATCTGCACCAGGTGA
>Ga0193727_1000799_pt1 | contig 12650 bp, 13 predicted proteins | sample H2c2metaG_FD_143051 | JGI IMG/M metagenome (GOLD analysis project Ga0193727, IMG submission 143051) | Soil microbial communities from a riparian zone of the East river system, Colorado, United States - H2c2 | ecosystem: Environmental > Terrestrial > Soil > Riparian zone | place: USA: East River...
ACCGCTTCCTGCGGAATTACCATCGCGCCTTTTTTCATGTCGGCGACGAACCGCACGTTTCCAAACTGTCCGGGCCGCAAAATGTTCCCCGGATTCGGAAACGTCACATAATAGCGGATCGATCCAGTCTTCGGGTCCAGGCTGCGATCGAGCGCATAAAATTTTCCTTTATGCGGATACAGCTCGCCATTGCCGAGGATCAAGTCGAAGTCGAGAGTTTTTATATAGGCGTTGCGCTCAGTCGCGTCGGGATGGCGCGAGACGAAATCGGTAAACGGCCCTTCGCCCGCAGTCACGACTGCTTTGATCGGATCAATCTGCGACATGGTTGTGAGTGGTCCCGTAGTTGGCCCGACCAGATCGCCGACCTGATTGTTGGCAAATCCAACGACACCGTCAATCGGCGCCGTCACCCTTGCGTATCCTAGATTGAGCTCTAACTGTTTCACCGCCGCTTCGTCTGCTTCCACACTTGCTGTGGTTGAGTCGGCGGCTGCAACGGCTGTATCTCGCTCCTGAGCGCTGATGACTTTCTTGTTGAACAAGTCCATCGCGCGTTTTTTGTCCGCGTCAGCTTTAACCTGGTTGGCTTGGTCTTTTGCCAAAGTGCCCTTCGCTTGTGCTAATGCAGCCTCGAACGGACGCGGATCAATTCGAAAAAGCAGGTCGCCCTTTTTCACTACACTGCCTTCCTGATAGTCTCGCGAAACGATGTAACCCAGCACCTGCGCATTGATGTTGGCGTTGATGAAACCGTCGAGCGTAGCGACGCGTTCCAGCACACGCGGCACATCCTGCGGCCTCACGGTTGTCACAAGAACTTCAGGCGGGGGCGGAGCGGTCTGTGCCGGCTTTCGTGAACAACCGACGAACAACGAGCCACAAATCAGCATGGAACTCACGAGAGCAATTCGCATCATACTTTTGTTATCGCTGCTGGCGTTTAGATGTCGAGCGGGAACATGACGTTGCGGCATCTGTCTTTTGGGGGATCGTCGAGCTGACTTGCTTCGCGCCGGAGGTGGCGAAGGTGCGAAGAACAAACGGAGCTTGCGCTGCGGACAGCCGGGCATGGTTTCCACGCCGGTGTCGTGATCACAGTTTTGAAATTGTCAGCTGCGTTGAATACCTGCGATCGCGCCATGAAAGCGGCCTGCTCAGCAGACAGGTCGGCTGCGAAGTACTCATGAAACTGCGCGGAGTCGAGGTTGCTTCCGTGTGATCGCCGAGACCCGATCGACAGTTAAATCAAATCACTTTCTTCACCACGAAGCCAGTTGCAATGCGAGCGCGGCGGCCCCCAGGAGAAGGAACACGATCGCGAGGCCGAACGAGTAGTCGTGCCCGCGCAAGTGAGTGATGATGGCGCCGATAAAAACAGGACGAGGCCGCCGGCGGCGGCGATTCCAACCGCAGACACGCCGATACCGATCAGCAATCCGAGCGCGCCTGCTGCTTTTAAGATTCCCAGTGTGGTTATCCACGATTTCGATACGCCAACTTTCGCCATGTTGATGAGGATCGGCTTGTAACGGATGAAATCGAGCGTGGCCGAGAAAATGTTGGCCGCTGCCGCGGGTATTGTGACAACGATGTAAATAATAAAGATGGAACGCTCCGTTGGTTATTTCGCGATGCCGACAATTTTGTGGACGTGTTTGTACTGTTCGATCGCGTCGAGCATGAATGCCGCAACTGCTTTGCGAGAAAGCGTGAAACCCATTTTCGGCGCAGCGGCTTCGCGACTTCGGTAAGTCAGGTAATCATCCTGTGTGAGACGAGGAGGCCGGGCGATGGTCCACTCCAAGCCGTTGGATCGCACGATTTCTTCCATGGCCAGCGAATCGCGCATGTGATTTCGCATGATGAAACTGGCGATCCGATTGGGAATTCCAGGGAAGTGCGCCGCTGCGGAGAGAACGACGAGCCGTTTCACTCCTGTGCGATTCATTGCCCGAGTAGTGGCAAGCGCGCTGTCGTGAAGCATCGAGCTTGGTTTGATAACTTCGCGCGGCCCGAGTGTCGAAATGACCGCGTCGTGATTTTGCATCGCGTTAAACAATTGATTTTCATCCAGGACATTTCCTTTGAGAACGGTGAGGCGTTTACTTTTATCGGTGATTTTGTCGGGTGAACGAACGAACGCAGTCACCTGATGACCTCGCGCGAGGGCTTGCTGAACGATTTCCTGGCCAGTCCGGCCAGTTGCTCCAATGACGAATAGTTTCATAATCAATTCCTTTCTCTTCTTCCCGAGTGCAACTTGGGAACTAGCAACGAATTCCGCCCTTTGGCCGAACGACAAATTTTATTCGTCTAAATCGCCGCTTTAGGGGCGCTCAAGCTTTTACTGTAGAATCCTGACCGATCGAAGCAGCAAACGCGTCGCTTCCCGGCCGCGAGCATCGAGCAGGCATTTTTGATCCGGCGCGTGCGCGTCTCTTCTTGTTTGGCGGAGGTGATCCACTGGATCCAATCTCGGCGCGCGATGGGCGTGATGTCCTCCCACAACGTCCGCGCCTTCGGCTCGGCGATCGCGAGAGCTTTTCGCAGATCTTGCGGCACCTCGCGTTCGGTTTCTTTTCCCGCCGGCGCGATCTCCAGTGTGACGATGTCGCCTGGGTCTGCGCCCGCAGATTTGCTTAGCTTCCGGTCCACTTTAAGCCAGTGGCTTTTCTGGCCGTCGGGTTGGACCGTCGCTTGAAAAGGAAAGCCATTGATGGTGCCTTCGATCGGCGTCATGCCGCGGGAGGGAAGCTTCGCACTGGCGTTCTTTGGCAGGATGAGAAAGCTCCAGGAGCCGGCCTTCTCGCTCTGCGCCTGACGGAAGAGTTTCGCTTTGAAACGGATTTTGGAAGCGGGTTTGGTCACTTTGCTTCGTATCACTGATTAGGTGCCGGGCAAGCAACAGTTGATTCACGAGCCGCGGCTCGCTTGAACCGCATTCACAGTGGCCCGGAGGACATCGATCCCGCGATCTAACTGCGAAATGCCGAGATCCACATGAGCCTTTCCGCCCTTCGACGCACCCGCGCGTTGATGAAAATGCTCGCCTTTAACGACGAACACTCGTCTAATTTTCGTTACGCAGGAATGACGGCGTCGCGCTGCTTCAAAGAGCGCACACTATGATACTGATTACTGGAGCGACCGGAACTGTGGGAATCGAAGTCGTCAAAAGATTGTCTGCTCAAGGCAGACAAGCGCGCGCGCTGACGCGCGACTTACGCAAAGTGGAGACGGACGAGTTCCCACATATTGAATTCGTCCAAGGCGATTTCGATGACGCCGATTCCTTACAGCGGGCCTGCTCAGGCGTGGAGCAGGCATTTCTGCTCTCCAATTCGAGCGAGCGTGCGGAGCAGCAACAGATTGGATTCGTAGAAGCGGCGCGAAAGAGTGCTGTTAGATACATCGTGAAGCTCTCGCAGTTGCACGCCGACGTGAACTCGCCTGGGCGGTTTCTCCGTTATCACGCCGCAGTCGAAGCTGCCATAGAAGCTACTGATCTAACTTTCACCTTTCTGCGCCCGAACCTGTACATGCAGGGCTTACTGAACTTCGCGCAGAGCATCAAAGAGAAGAGCGCCTTCTTTGCCGCAGCCGGCGACGCGCGCATCAGCGCGCTGGATGTCCGCGACTTGGCGGACGTAGCAGTAGCGGCGCTGATTGATTCCCGGCACGAGAATAAGATCTACTCTCTAACTGGACCCGAAGCGTTGACCTTCGGCGAAATGGCGGATGGGCTATCGCAGGCGGTTGGTCGGACTATCTCGTTCGTTGATGTTCCGCCTGAAGCAATGCGCGGAGCGTTGGATGGGCTTGGTTTTCCCGCCTGGCAAGCCGATGGGTTACTCGAGGAGTTCGAAATGTATCGCCGTGGCGAGGCTGCCGGAATCGAATCGGGAGTGACTGAAGCGCTGGGCCGAAGTCCGCGGCCATTGGAAGAGTTTGCGCGAGGTTATGCGGCGCTCTTTTCCTAACCAGGCGGTTGCCTGCCGATTACTACCGTGGAGGTTCGATTCTTCATCTCGTCAGTTGATAAAAAGTTACTGAAATGTCCAACTGATCCGGCACCGTTCGCCTCGTTACAGCCTGCGTTGTTGCTATGCGTTCGAGCGAGGGCGTTCGAGCGAGGGCGTTCGATGGCGTGATCAAGCCTGACTCCCAGCGTCGTCCGAATCAAGCCGAAACAGGCAAATGAGCAGTCCACACAAGATTGCGATTGCGATCATATCTTTGCTCCTACGGAATTGAACCTAGTAAATGCGTCTGAAACGGAAGGCGCGAGCTCAAGACGAAGCTTTTGCAATGCATAACCGGATAGCGTCTCCAGGCCACTCTGCCAGCGTGCAAGCAATTTCGTACCGTTACTGCGGCCTCCTGTCCGTAGCGACTCCGGAATGGGGCAGTTGATTGGTTCCCAGTTTGTCATTTTCACAACCTCTGCATTTCTGCGCCGCTCGATGAGTGCGATGGCCGTTCGCTCGGGACCACCGCCTGCGGAGCGCCAAGTGACCGAGCCGTTTGCTCGAGTAACTGAGCCCGCTCATCAAATTTAACCTGATCGAAGATCATAGCTTGCGTGGCGATGAGCCAGATCGTGAAACAAACCATCAAGGTCCGGAGCGGGAACGGTCGAGGGACGGATGCTCCAACAGTGCCACTCGCTGAATCGCCTCTTGCAGGATTGCGGTTGCTCATGGCGCGATCGGCGTCAGCCGGGGCCCTCGCGTCAGTTGCTGAGGACGGCAACGTGGACGCTTCAAAGTCGCCTCGATATGCGTTCGTTTTCATGCCTAACCATTCGCGCCCGTGACGGAGCACCGCTATTTCGCGTTGGCGAGATTTTCCGCTGCCACTCCGGAGGTCATTCACAATCCCTCGTTCGAGATACGGTGAAAATTCTGAAGCGTATGCACCTGTGCGCTGCCCGCGTGACTCCCTGATTCGCCGCCCTGGGGTAGGTGAGCCTGTTCATCGTCAGGACTTGGAGCATCTGACATCGCTCATCATGAACAAGAAGAAGTCCGTACGAGCGGACGGGCGAGTGTTCGCGTCTCTATGCTCGACTACGAATAATAGACGGGGCGATCGCCGCCTTGTTTTGTTTCACACCGCTCTCGGCCACTTCGCCAAGCCTGATGAGATGCTGCAAATGCTTCCGCCATGGGTGCCCCTTCGGAAAGTAGTGGTTCTGCTCAGCGGCGGCCTCGAGCTCGCATTCGCGGTTGGAGTATCGATACTCGCGATCTCGCATCCCACCGCCATTACAGCGATCGTTTTCCTTTTCTTGGCGGCTCCGCTCAACCTTTACTCAGCGTATCATCGAGTGAATTTTGGCGGCCACGCGGGCGGCCCTGCCTATCTCTTGGTACGTTTACAGCTTCACTTTTTCTGATCGCTTGGATTTGGTGGTTCGCTTTGCGTACCTCTTTGATCTGATTTCAATGGTGCGCGTGGAATACCGGAAATGAAGTTTTTTAAGCTTCTTCTCGTGATTGTGGCCGGAACGACAACGGCCGCGCTCCTATATTTCGGAACCGGGCTGCATCCCATCTGGCCGCTGCTTTGGTTTGCACCTATAGCGGTCATCGCGATCGCCCCCCAACTACGTGCGAGCCACGCCTTCGCTCTCGGAACGGTGGCGTGGTTCTTCGGCGAAACGAATTTATGGAAGCATCTCGCCTACGGCATCGGTCTGCCCTGGCCGCTGATTGTTGTCTCGTTTCTGATCCCGGCAATTGTTTTTGCTCTCGGCGTTTTGTTCGTGCGCAGCTTTCTTCGGCGCGGCTCGTTCTTTCTCGCTGCGATCGCGTTTCCATTTTACTGGGTGAGCTACGAATTTCTGAGCGCGAGCGTTTCGCCACACAGCACCTACGGGAATCTCGCTTATACGCAGATGAATTGTCTGCCTCTTATCCAAATAGCGTCTTTGACTGGAATTTGGGGCATCAGCTTCGCCGTCTTTTTGTTTGCCGGAGCGACCGGCGCCCTTTTGAGCGGCGCAGGGAATCAGCAGCAGCGGCGCATGGTCGCCATGGCGACGGCAGTTGTCCTTTGTGCGGTCTTTCTTTTTGGCGCTTCGCGATTGCGATCCAATCCGCCCGCTCGATCACTCGCCGTCACGCTCATCGCGAAGGACGTGCCGATGAGTCTTTATCTCGGTTCCGAACAGCAGACGCTGGAATTGCTGCGCGAATATGCCGATGAAATTCGTCGCGCGACCCCGGCCGGAACGGAGCTGATTGTTCTTCCAGAAAAGGTGGGACGCGTGAGTGAGAAGGTCCTGCCCGAAGTGGATGCGCTCTTTAATTCGGCCGCGGCTGCAACCATTGACATCGGGCTCGTGCGTCGAACTTCGTCCGGTGCTTTCAATTCATCGCGCGTCTATTCGCCTAACGGGGCCGTGCAGGCGAACTACGACAAGCATCATCTCGTGTTAGGCGTCGAACCGGAGCAGCCGGGAAATCCGAGCGAACGAGTGCTGCTAAATCTGCAGAGCAGCCGCGCGGGCTTGCAGATTTGCAAGGACATGGATTTTCCGCAACTCAGTCGCGAGTACGCGCGCGACGGCGCCAGCTTGCTGCTTGTGCCCGCGTGGGATTTCGACCTCGACCGCTGGCTGCACGCCCGGATGGCGGTGTTGCGGGGAGTAGAGAATGGTTTCGCGCTTGCGCGGGCAGGACGCAACGGGCTTCTGACTTTAAGCGATAGTCGCGGCCGGATCCTCGCGGAGAAAGCGACGGTACCCGGCGAATTCGTTTCGCTTAGCGGGCGGCTAAGTGTCGCGTACGAGCAAACATTCTACACACGAACCGGCGACTGGTTTGCCTGGATCTGTGTTTTAAGCCTGCTCGCGCTCTTGATTTCGCGCGTAACGCCAACCGGTCGCTCAATAAAATCGCGAGCGGCGTCGACCTAGCCAAACGATACGCCTGCATTTCGATCTTCATTCGCGCGCGTTTGGATCGCCCATGATTAACTTCCAGCTGCCGGCGGGTTGCCGGCGCAGAACTTCGATCGCCTTGCGAACCGGAATAGTCTTCCCGGCGTCATCGACTTTTGTCCCTTCAAAGTCTGTGTACAACTGAGCGATGTCACCGACGATGGCCGTCCTAACGACCCGGCTTTGAAATTGCGTTTTCGTCTCAATCAAGCCACCGAGCACTTTCCGAATCGCGTCACGGCCGACCAGCGTTTCTCCAGAACGAGTGACGAAGTGCGCTTCCGGTTCGTACAACGACATGACTGCACCGAGGTCACCGGCGTTGAAATGCTCCACGAACTGACGCGGCCAATCCTCGGACTTATGCGGCGATATTGTGGACATCGCTGGCGACGACGCTTTGGCTCGAGCAAAATCGAACGGTGAAGCAGCGCGACAAAGTCCAACTATAAACAAAGCTGCCGCGGCTAGGGCCGCTCCTGTCCGCAGGTGATTCCAAGCTGTCCACTTCTTGAGATAATCTGTCCACACGCGACCAGCGTCGGCACTCGATGGGTCGACTGCGGCGAGCGCATCATTCAGCGGCACGTTGCATGCGATTGTCACGATGATCGTGCCAATGAGATAAAGCAGACTGCCGGCGAACAGATAACCCGCGCCTGGTTTCTCCCAGCGAGAGAGTGAACTGATACCAAGCACGAGGCAGCACGCTCCAGTCCCAAAGAGCACCGCGAAAAACCATATGTTGAGCACGGTGAGGTTAATGGATTGCATGACCGCAATTCCCTGAGCGGGAGGCACGCGCGCCAGTGCCTTCATAATGAAGCTTGAGAACGCAAAGAAGATTCCGCCTACGAGCCCGGAGCCGAGCGCCGACACGACAATTAAGATAGACTTCAAATCAAACATCTCTTGGGGACTCATCCTCTTTCCGCAAAGACTCGTTCCGGAATCATCGTCTCTTCAGCCTCCCACCGGCGGGGGAGAAACACAAAAGTCACGTAGTGAGTTACCAATAACAGCGGACCCCAACAAGCGGGAATCCCAGTAGGCCCGTCCCATCGTCACGGGTCATTAGCGCGGATTTAAAGAAAGTTCACCAGTGCCTCAGTGGTTTCTTTCGGCTTTTCTTCCAAAATCCAATGACCGGTGTTCGGCAACACGATCACGGTGGGGTTCTCCGCGACGAGCTTCATTTGCACGCCGAGCTCGTTGCCTAACGATTTCTCGCCGCCGATCGACAACACCGGCATCGTCAGTTTCGTTTGCGAAAGCTGCGCGAAATCTTTCGCCAGCTGCGGCCACGACGCGAAATACATCCATGCCGCGCGCATTCGACCCGGCTTCGCATAAGCTTCGGTGTAAGCTTTGCGATCCGCTTCAGGAATCGATCGCGTTTTGTCCGCAGCGAGAACGTTCCAGAAATATTCAAAGTAAGTTCGCTCGCGCCCCTTCACTAATTTTTGGGGATACTCGCCGTTGAAACGAAAATGCCAGGTATTCGGATCATTGTAGATCGGTTCCCACCCGGGAACGCCGGGAAGAAACGCATCCATCACCGCGAGCTTCTCCGTTTCGCCCTGGAATTGCGCTGCGTAGGCGTACGCGACCATCAGCCCGATGTCGTGTCCCACCACGCGCGCCTTATCGATCTTCAAGGAACGAACCAAGTCATGGATTTGCTTCGCCGCTTCCAACATGTCGATCTTGTCCGGAATCGATGAGTCGCCGATCCCCGGCAAATCCGGCGCAATGACAGTGAACTTTTCCGCGAGCGTGGGAATGATCGGTCGCCACATCCGCGATGTTTCCGCAAAACCGTGCAACAAAATCACCGTCGCCGGTCCGTGGCCCGCGGTCAGATAATGCAATTGCACATTGTCGATCGTGGCGTCATGGGCGGTGATGGGTTCAGCGGCGTGAACGATGCCGAGCGAGATAACGGTTACTATCCAGAAATAAAATGAGCGCATATGATGCATGTAGAGTTTCAGCTCCCCCACGGGTGTCGGAGAAGAACAAACGTCACGTAATGGGTGACCAATAACAGCGGGACCCAGAACGCCGGAATCCAGTAGGTCGGTCCCATCGCTACCGGCGCATTATAAATAGTGGCCATAGTGATCGCCGCGAGCAGATCGGCCGTCCCGAAAATGTTGAATATCCAGACAGTCGGCTTCGCAAAAGTAGAGCCGCGCAACACGAGCGGAATTGCAGCAAACGCGATGATCGCGGTGATCAAATCTCCGAACGCGGCCGGATACGCGAATTCCTGTGGTAATCCCGGATAAGTTGCGCCGCGGGTCAGGAACATCATCCCCAGATGTCGCGTTGAATGAAGAAGCAAAATCGGCACGAGAATCTGTTGTGGCCGAAAGCGCGAGACCAACGGCAGCAGATATAACCGCGCCGCGACATAGAAGATCACCGTGTTCGCGATCAGATTCAGCGGAAGCACGCGATCAAAGATGTCGGGCATGACAGTATTGTAGATGGCTACCCGACCTTGGCTAGACGAGTCAGGGTTTTGGACGACTTTGCTACCCATGATCGGCTTCTTCGAGGAAGTGCAGCGGCGAAAAGTCTATCGAATCGCGGCCGCTTATATTGTCGCGGCAGGTTTCCTTATTCAGATCGCCTCCGCCACATTTCCCGCGTGGGACTTGCCCAACTGGAGTCTGCGTTTGGTTATCGCACTGTTGCTGATCGGTTTTCCAATCGCGCTCATCCTCGCCTGGGCCTACGACGTCACCCCGCAGGGAATTCAAGTCACACCAAACGTTCCGGGAACGCATCGACGCCGCAATCTTGTTTTTCTGATCGCGACCGCCGTCATCCTTTCAGTTGCCGCGGGATTTTTTCTGTTACCGCGCGCGTCCGCGCGCAAGATCGACAAGTCGATCGCAGTTCTGCCTTTCGAAAATCTGAGCGACGAAAAGGAGAATGCCTATTTCGCCGATGGAATGCAGGACGACATCCTGACAAATCTTTCGAAAATCGGCGACCTCAAAGTGATCTCGCGCACGTCGGTCAACTCGTACCGCGGCAACGACACGCGCAGCGCCCGTGAAATTGGCAAAGCGCTGGGCGTGGCCACGCTTCTGGAAGGCAGCGTGCGTCGCATTGGCAACCGCGTGCGCGTGAACGTGCAGCTGATCAACGCCGACAATGACGAGCACATTTGGGCCGAGGATTACGATCGCGATTTAACCGATGTCTTTGCCATTCAGACCGATCTCGCACAAAAAATCGCTTCCGCCCTGCAGGCAAAACTTTCGCCAAGTGAAAGAGCACGACTCGACCGACGCCCGACGCAAAATTCGGATGCTTACCTGTTGTTTATTCAGGCCGAGCAATATGCCAATCGACCCGACCATTCCCGCGAGAGCATGCTGAACGCGGAGCACCTTTACGAACAAGCGATCAAGCTCGACCCAAATTTTGCCGCAGCATTTGCCGGCCTTTCCCAGGTGGAGAGCTGGGCTTATCACACCTCCGAGCCGTTGCCGGCGCGGCGAGAGAAAGCGCGACTCACTGCTGAAAAAGCTTTGCAATTGGACGGAGACCTCGCCGAAGGCCACCTCGCTCTCGGTTTCTCATATTATTATGGCGATCGCAATTATGCGCGCGCCCTCGCTGAATTTGAAATTGCGAAGCGTGAGCTCCCGAATGAGGCCGACGCCTACATGGCAATCGGAGCCATCCAACGACGTCAGGGAAAATGGCACGAATCGACCACCAACCTCGAAAAGGCGGCTCAGCTCGACCCGAAAAACGCCAGTGTCCTGTTTAATCTCGGTGCCAATTATCTTGCCCAACGTGATTACACAGCGGCGGACAAAGTTTTTGATCAGGCCATCGCCGCCTCGCCGCAATCTTACAGCGCGCACGCTTTCAAAGGCGCGGTGGCGATCTTGTCAAAGGGGGACACCAGCGCGGCCGAGAAGCAACTCGCCCTTCTTCCGAAGACAACCGATGTGGACGGAGGGGTGACCTCTAATCGAGTCTGGATCCTGACACTTCAGCGCAGGTTTGCTGACGCCCTTCAAGCGCTACAACAATTTCGCGGAGAGGTGCTGAATGCCTACGAAGGTTCTGTTCCAAGAGCTTTTCTCGAAGGCGTGTTTTATCATTATCAGGACGATCAACCCAGGGCGAAGATGATGTTCGAGCAGGCCCGCGTCGTGGCCGAGCGATTAGTGAACGAGAGTCCTGACGACGCGCCCCGCCGCGCTATGCTTGGTCAAATCCTCGCAGCGCTCGGTCAAAAAGACGCCGCCATCGCTGAAGGCAAACGCGCGGCGGAATTGTTACCGGAATCCGAAGACGCTTTCGGCGGACCATCGATCACCACTGCGCTCGCGCAGATTTACGTTTGGACCGGTGACTACGATCAAGCCTTTCGCCTGCTCGAGCATCTGCTAGAAACGCCAAACGGCCTCACCGTTCCATTTCTCAAACTCGATCCCGCTTGGGACCCGCTGCGCAAAGACGCGCGCTTTCAGGCTCTGATCGACAAGCACGGCGGAAATACTTAGCGCCCGAAATCGACGCCTGGAACCGCTACATTCTTACTTCTTACCTCCATCCATGTAGCGATCGGCGGCGGCGGATGCCTCTTCCGGACTGCTTCCGTTCTGACGCGCGCTCAAGTACGGCGCATACCAATCCCACCAATTATGCGTGCCGTGCGTCTTCTCGTAGTTGCCGTGGTGCTGCTCAGTCTCATGAAGAAGCTCTGCTAGCGTTGTCACGTCTGCGGTCGATTTCCATTCGCGACCGGGAAGCCGCGTTTTGATTTCCTGGAGCAAGTAACCGTTTCCATCCGGATCCTCGAACGATGCGAACGAAAAGTAGGAACGACCATCCGCGTCGCGCCCGCTGACGCGTGGATTCTTCCCGGTGTCGTTGAATGGACCGCCGGCGAAGTGAAACACCTCGCTCACTTTGGCGCCGCGTGCGATCAAGTCTTTGCGAGCAGCATCAACGTCATTCACTGCGAGGGTCAGACTCTTCACCGCACCCTGCCTGGCCGCCGTAACTCCTTTGCCAAAAATAATCGAGGCCTGCGAGTTATGCGGCGTGAACTGAATAACGCGGAATTCATCGCTTTTCGCGAAATCAGCGTCGAGCCGCCAGCCGAGTTTCTCGTAAAATGCCTTTGCACGATCGACATCGGAAACGCCGATCACTACGACTTCGAGTTTCATTTCCAATGGTTCACTCATTTTTGTCGCTGCCATGATTGCCCTCCTTCTTTTAGTCCTGTTCGCGGATCGTCTCGGCGAACGTTTTTCCGTACGGATAAAACAGTTCCTTCCGTCCTTCCTGCCACGCGGTCTTCATTTCAGGCGTTGTGATGTCCCAATCGGGTCGGTATTTCTTAAGCACCACCCGCAGGTCCTGACGCAAATCTTCCACCGTCGGCCTTCCGAAGAACCAGTAGCCCATGTAGATCTTATGTATAATGAGGCCCGGCTCGAGGATGACCGTGTGGGGAATCATCGGGTTATGCTCCGGATCGGTGTACTCGGCGATATCGAGATCCTTTTGGATAATCCGGCGCGGATCGGAAAGGAACGGCCAATGAGCTCCCACTCCGGTGCGAAATTCGTTCGTGTCAGTGATGTTGTCGGTGCTGATCGTCACTAACCGGCAATAGCCAACTTCCATTTCACGATGTAACTGAAGCAGACCCTCG
>Ga0193727_1000800_pt1 | contig 12640 bp, 14 predicted proteins | sample H2c2metaG_FD_143051 | JGI IMG/M metagenome (GOLD analysis project Ga0193727, IMG submission 143051) | Soil microbial communities from a riparian zone of the East river system, Colorado, United States - H2c2 | ecosystem: Environmental > Terrestrial > Soil > Riparian zone | place: USA: East River...
TGTCGACGACCAGGTCGCCGTAGCCGAAAAAGGTGCCGCGCTCCGTCACCGCCACTTCGGGGGCCCCGCCGGCCCGCACCTTTTCGATCGAGCCCGCCATCCCATCGGCCGACATCCACTGACCTTTTTTCACGTTGACGGCCCGGTTCGCGCGACCGACTGCGAGGAGCAGGTCAGTCTGGCGGCAGAGGAAGGCCGGGACCTGCAACACGTCCGCGGTCCGCGCCGCGGCCGCTACCTGGGCGGCTTCGTGGACGTCCGTGAGGATCGGCAGGCCCGTCGCGGCCCGCACCTTGTCGAGGGCGGCGAGGCCTGGCTCGAGACCGGGACCGCGGAGGTTGAGGTCGTCGGACTCGACCACGCATGGCCCCGCGATGAGAAACGGGGTGACCGCGAAGTGGTGCGACATGCTCAGTCGAGCAGACTCGCGACGCTCGAGGACTGGCGCTGGCGCGTGCCGGCGGCCGGTGCATTCTGGCGCTGGTGGCGGGCCGCCCCGATGAAACCGGAGAAGAGGGGGTGAGGCCGCGACGGCCGGGACTTGAGCTCCGGGTGGAACTGGCAGCCCACGAACCAGGGATGGTCGGGAAGCTCGATCATTTCGACCAGGGAGCCGTCGGGGGAGAGGCCTGACAACCGCATGCCGAACTCGGCGAGCACGTCGCGATAGGCGTTCGAGACCTCGTAGCGATGACGATGACGCTCGCTCACTTCCGCGCTGCCGTAGATCTGCGCCACGCGCGAGCCCGGACGCAGCTTGCACGGGTACGCGCCCAACCGCATGGTGCCACCCATCTCCTGAATGCCCTCTTGCGAGCGCATCAACGCGATGACGGGGTTCTCGCACTCGGGCTCGAATTCGCTCGAATTGGTGTTGGGGATCTTGCACACGTTGCGCGCGAACTCGACGATGGCCGTCTGCAAGCCGAGACAGATCCCGAGGAACGGCAACTTCTGCTCGCGGGCCCAGCGGACGGCCTCCACCATACCGTCCACGCCCCGGACCCCGAAGCCACCGGGCACGAGCAGCCCGTCATACGCCGCCAGCAGCTCGCCGGCTGTCTCCTGGTTGGTGAACCGATCGGAAGAGATCCAGGTGATATCCACGCCGCACTCATTGGTGATTCCGCCGTGCACCAGCGCTTCGTGGATGCTCTTGTAACTGTCCGCCAGCTCCGTGTACTTGCCGACCACGGCGATTTTGACCCGCTCCTTGGCGTTCATGATCTTGTCCACCATCGCCGCCCAGGTGCGCAGGTCGGGCTCTTTGGTCTCGAGGTGCAGGCGGAGACAGACTTCTTTGTCGAGGCCCTGGTCATGCAGCTTGAGCGGGACCTCGTAGATGGAGCGCACGTCGGCGCTTTCCACCACACACCCGAAGTCCACGTTGCAAAACAGCGCGATCTTGCGCTTGATCTCCTCGGACAGGGGCCGCTCGGTGCGGCAGACGAGGATATCCGGCTGGATTCCGATCTCCATGAGCTCGCGCACCGAGTGCTGCGTCGGCTTGGTCTTGAGCTCGGCGGTGGCGGCGATGTAGGGGACCAGGGTGAGGTGGATGAACAGCGTGTTGTCGCGGCCGACTTCCTGGCGGAACTGACGGATGGCCTCGAGAAACGGCAGGGATTCGATATCGCCGACCGTGCCCCCGATCTCGGTGATGACGACGTCGTGGTCCGGGGCGAGGCGCCGGATGGCGCCTTTGATCTCGTCGGTGATGTGCGGGATCACCTGCACCGTAGAGCCGAGGTACTCCCCGCGCCGCTCCTTCGTGATGACGGAGAGGTAGATCCGGCCGGTGGTGACGTTGTTCATCTGCGAGAGCGAGCGATCGATGAAGCGCTCGTAGTGCCCGAGGTCGAGGTCCGTTTCGGCGCCGTCGTCGGTGACGTACACCTCGCCATGCTGGAACGGCGACATCGTGCCGGGGTCAACGTTGATGTATGGATCGAACTTCTGAATGGTCACCTTGAGGCCGCGTTCGACGAGCAGCCGGCCGAGCGACGCGGCCGCGATCCCCTTGCCGAGCGAAGAGACCACGCCACCGGTCACGAAGATGTACTTCGTTGAGCTCACGGACTCACCTCCTTCAGTTGTCGGGCCAGCGCGGTTTCTACCAACCGCAGATCGTCTGCCGTGTCGACCCCCGGCGCCGCCGGGGCGTTGAACAGGGCCACACCAATGGGCATGCCGTGCAACAGCGGGCGCAGCTGCTCGAGCCGTTCCCACTGCTCCTCCGGGACCGGCGCGAGTCGGACCCAGCGCTCCAGCGCCTCACGCGTGTAGGCGTAGACGCCGACGTGCTGGTGGTACACGACCTCGCCTGTCCCATCCCGGTCGAACGGGATTGGTGCGCGGGAGAAATACAGCGCGCGGCCCGCCGGGCTCACCACAACCTTGACGCGATTCGCGTCAGCGGCGAGGTGGCGCTCGAGTGTTCCAGCCGCCGTACCTATCGGTTCGCCACGGTGCACGCACGCCAGGGCGCCAGAGAGCGCGGCGCGTGCTACCAGCGGCTCATCGCCTTGCACGTTGAGGATGACGTCGAACCCGCTAAAGGATTGGTTGGCAATCACTTCCGCGGCGCGTTCGGTGCCCGACTGGGGAGCCTGCGATGTCATCACGGCTTCGAATCCGGCACGCTCGACCACGGCCGCGATCTCGCGCGCGTCGGTCGCCACCACCACCCGATCACACAGGGCGGCCTCTGCGACCCGGCGGACCACCCAGAGGATGAGCGGTTCACCTGCCACAGACAGCAGGGGTTTCCGAGGAAGGCGGCTGGAAGCGAGCCGGGCGGGAATCACACCGAGGACAGGCACAGGGGAAGATACAAAAGTCGTGCCGTGGAGTCTAGGTCGTTACCTTCGCCGCCACTAAAAAGTTTTGTAACAAGCGCTTACCGTGCTCCGTTCCGATTGACTCCGGGTGGAACTGCACCCCGTAAATCGGGTGCTTCCGGTGCCGCATGGCCATGATCTCCGTGCCTTTCGGGCGGTCGGCGCTCCACGCGGTGACTTGCAGCTCCTTGGGGAGCGATTGCGGCTCGACGACGAGCGAATGATACCGCATGCCTGTCGGACTCGGGATCCCCTCGAACAAGACATCCCCTTCGTGGACGACCCCGCAGGTCTTGCCGTGCATCAACCGCTCGGCCCGCACCACCTTGCCCCCAAACGCCTGGCCGATCGCCTGATGGCCCAGACAGACGCCCAGGATGGGAATCTTGCCGGCCAGGGCCTTTACGAGTGGGACCAGAATGCCGGCATCGGACGGTGTGCAGGGGCCGGGGGAGAGGACGGCGGCCGTCGGTTTCAACGCCAACACTTCCTCGACGGTGACCGCATCATTGCGGTACACGGCGGGCTCGGCCCCCAGCTCGCCCAGGTACTGAACGAGGTTGTAGGTGAAGGAGTCGTAGTTGTCGAGGACGAAGAGCATGAAGAAATCTAAAGGTGTCAGGTGCCAGGTGTCAGGTGTCAGGGGCTCTGTGCATCACAATATCTCGGCTGTGCCGAGTGCCACGCGCTTGCACTTTGGCTCAACCTGCATCGCGAAGGGCCAAACCTCGTTTCACGGGGCCCGAACCTTGGCTGTGAGGGGGTGCGGAGAGAGGCACAGGGAAAAAACGGGAGCGCGGCGGGAGTGAAGGGAGGGTCACAGGGGAAAAGCGCGCGCGCTTTTCACCTAAACGGACGCGGTGTCGCGATAAATGGCGCCCCAGGGGTTTATCATGCGCCCCCATTCCGGCTAAACCTCGGCGATTGTCGCAACGCGGGCCCTCGGGCGGCTAAACGGAGCCGCTAAGGTCCTAAGCCGCGGTGCGGAATCGACAAATGAACCCTGTAGATCGGCCAAACCGAGATCGATCGGAGAGAAACCGATGCCCAGAACATCACGATGGCAGCCCTGACACCTGACACCTGACACCCGCCTCTTAGAGCTTCATCCTTTGCACGAACTCCCCGAACCTCGGATCCGAGCGTAACGGATCGAATATCGGCTCGACCTTCAGGTACGCAAGCCAGCCGCGTCGATCCTCATAGCAACGCTCGAGCCAGGTGAACGCCTGGTCGTGGTTCCGAAGCCCCAGATGGACCATCTGGAAGGCGACCGGTGAGACGTACTCCGTGTGGCTCCGCACCTCGAGGTCCGCGAGAATCGCTTCGGCGCCCTGCCGGTCCCCGCGCCGCGCGAGCAGGTAGCCCAAGGCCGCCGGCGCGTACGAGCTTTCCTCAGGAATAGCGATCGCTTCCCGCAACGCGCGCTCTGCCTGGTCGTATGCACCCTGTTGGGTGAGGGCGATCCCCACGAGCCGGTAGGTTTCCTGGGAGGTGGGGTTCATCGCGATCGCGCGCCGCAGATGCTCCAGTGCCGTGTCATAGCGTCGGGCGTAGTAGTAGAGCCAGCCGACGGAGCGGCGGATCGAGTGGGAGGCCGGGTCGAGCTCCAGGGCAGCATGACCTTCGGCCAGCGCCTGGTCCAGGTGTCCGAGCGCGGCGAGGACGAAGCTGTACCATTGGCGCGCGGTGGCGTAGCCGGGGTTCAGCTCTACGGCCCTCCGGAATGTCCGCACGGCGCCATGCCAGTCCCAGTCATGGATGAAGTGCACCCAGCCGAGCGACGTGTGGGCCTCCGCGAGGGTGTCGTCCAGCGCCAAGGCCTGCTGCGCGTACTCGCGGGCCCGGGTGAGGCCTTCGGTCACCGGAACCCGGCGGTAATCGACCTGGAGCGCATACGCGTCAGACAGGCCGGAGTACGCGAGCGCGTACTTCGGATCGGCGGCGATCGCCTGCTCGAAGTACGCGATGGATTCCAGCACGCCCTCTGCCGAGCGTTTGTTCCAGGAGTAGCGCCCCCGCAGGTATAGCCCGTACGCCACCAGGCTCTCGGTGTAGCGTCGCGGTGTCGGATCGGCCACCTCGGCGAGGAAGGTCGTCCGCACGGTGCTCACGATGGTCCGGGCGATCTCGTCCTGGATCGCGAACACGTCGTCGAGCCGGCGATCGTAGCGGTCGGACCAGAGGTGGCGGCCGTCGTCCGCGGCGGTGAGCCGCGCGGTGATGCGCAGCTGGTCGCCAGCCTTGCGGACCGACCCTTCGAGCACCGCCGACACGCCGAGCAGGGCCCCGATCGCGCGCACATCCTGGGGCTTGTTCTTGAGCGCGAAGACCGACGTGCGGGAGGCGACGCGGAGCCCCGCGACCTTTGTCAGGGCGTTGATCAGCTCTTCCGTGATCCCATCCGAGAAGTAGTCGGTTTCCGGGTCGGGGCTCATGTTGACGAACGGCAACACGGCGAGCGAGCGGGTGGTGCCCAGCAGCGTGGTTTCCGCGCGGGGCGCATCGCCTGCCTCGAGCGCCTCGATAAACCGGGCGACGGTGGGGAAACGGTCCTCAGGGTCCTTCGCCAACGCGCGGGCAATTGCCTGCTCCACGGCGACTGGCGCGTCTGGTCGCAGCACCCGGATGGGACGGGGGTGCTCGGTGAGCTGGCGGGCAATGATCGCCCGCGAATTGGGGCCGGCGAACGGCGGCTCGCCGGCCAGCATCTCGAACAGCACGCATGCGAGGCTGTACAGGTCGCTGCGGACGTCGAGCTCCCCTTCGGCGCTTGCCTGCTCGGGGCTCATGTATGCGGGCGTGCCCAGCGCCAGGCCCGCCTCCGTCACCGATTCCGCGCCGGCTGCGGAGATGGCACGCGCGATGCCGAAATCGGCCACCATGGCGTGCCCATCGGCGAACAGGATGTTCTCCGGCTTGATATCGCGATGGATGAAGCCCTGACGATGGGCATAGTCCAAGGCTGTGCCCACGTCGCGCGCGGCCCGGAGAGCGTCTCGCAGCGGCAGCTGACGCTCCCGAATGAGGCGGTGCCGGAGTGACTCCCCCGACACATACGGCATCACGTAGTACAGCGAGCCGGCCGCTTCGCCCGAATCGATGAGCGGCAGAATGTGCGGGTGGGTGAGCCGCGCCGCGATGCCGATCTCGCGCAGGAACCGCTCGGCGCCAAGCTGAACGGCCAGATCGGGGCGCAGGGCTTTGACCGCGACCTTGCGGTGATGTTTACGGTCCTCGGCGAGATAAACGGTGGCCATGCCGCCCCGTCCCAGCTCGCGTTCGATGGTGTAGCGGGCGGCGAGTGCCGCGACGAGGTCAGGAGGGACTGCGGGCGCGTCAGGCATGCGGCGGGATAATACTACGGCGGCCGACGCGGGTGGGAGTGTGGCTCCCGGTGCTCTAGAACTCGCGCTTTTTCATCTCGGAAAAGAAGTCGCGCAGGTCCGTGTCTTCTTCTCGATCGGGCGGAAGCGTGCTGTCGTACTGGCGGCGCCGGTTGGGCTTGCCTTTTGCCGGATTCGCCGCCGCCTTCGCGGCATTCTTCTTGGCCAATGCCTCCAACTTCTGATCGTCGCTCTTCGACATTGCGTTGCTCTCCCCCCGGACTCGCGGGTCTTGGATCGCCCCCACGTTCGGTGCGGCGATCGCACAATTGACGCCTCAATTTAGCGTATTCCCGTCGCCGCGTCACCTGCCGATGATCACTATGGGCGGGCGGGAACCGCTCCCCGGTCATGCCCGCGGGTGGAACTGCTTGTGTACAGTGCGCAGGTACTCGCGGTCCACGTGCGTATAGAGCTGCGTTGTCGCCAGATCCGCATGGCCGAGCATCTCCTGCACGGCACGCAGATCGGCCCCTCCCTCGAGTAGATGGGTCGCAAACGTGTGGCGCAGCATATGGGGTGTAACGCGCTTCGTGATCCCCGCCGTGCGGGCTGCCCGTTTGATCACGGCCCACGCCCCGACCCGCGACAGCCGCGTACCGCGGGCGTTGAGAAACACGAACCCCTTCCCTGCCCCGTGGTCGAACCTGGGCCGGATCTCGCGGGCGTACAGTGCTACCGCGCCCAACGCGCGACGCCCGACGGGGATCAGCCGCTGTTTCGACCCCTTCCCGAAGAGGCGCGCGAGCCCGTCTTCGTACATCACGTCCTGGAGCCGGAGCGCGACGACCTCCGAAACGCGCGCGCCCGTCGCATACGCGAACTCGAGCAGCGCGCGGTCGCGAATCGCCAGCGGTTCGTCGGTGTTGGGAGCGGCGAGCAGGCGCTCGACTTCCCTCACCGTCAGCACGGACGGGAGGGTGCGGCCCAGCTTGGGAGACTCGATGCGCTCGCTCGGGTCGCGCGCGGCGAGCCCTTCGCCCACGAGGAACTTGTAATAGGTGCGCACCGCCGAGATCTGGCGACGGATGGTGGTGGGGGCTAACCCGAGGTCCTTGAGGGCGTACACGAACTCGCGCAGGCCGGCCGCGGTGATGGCATCCGGGCCGCGCGCGCCGCCCGGTTCCACGTGCGCTACGAGGCGCCGGATGTCGCGCAGGTAGTTGCTCACGGTGTGCGCGCTGTTGCCCGCCTCGAGCGCGAGGTAATCGCGAAACCGTTCCAGGTGAAAGGCCCGCTCGAGCGGCTCGAGCGCGGTCTCAGGCATTGGAAGGGTCCGGCTCGGTCAGCCGGCGCGCCTGCGCCAGGTGATGCTCGAGGTGCGCGACGTAGTCCTCGATCAGGTAGCCCAGCGTGGCCGGCTCGGTTCGAGGAACGGGGCGCCAGGCCAGCTGGTCGAGGTTGTGCACCGGTCGTGCCCGTTCCAGGGCCGCGGGCGGCATTGAGCGGACTACGTGGACGAGATGGTCGTTGTAGGCCGCCCACAGGGCCACCAGGGAAGGCCAGGCGGCCTCCTGGTAGCGTTGCCCGATCACCCAACTGTCCTGGGCGTACCCCGGGAACGTGAGCGTCTCCTGGAACTGTGCCTCCACAAAGCGCCGGTGGTTGTTGGCGGCAGAGTCGATCAAATGGCCGACGATCTCTTTGACGGACCACTTGCCGGGGGCGGGGCGCCGGCGCGCCGCGGCGTCGTTGAGCCGGCCAAGCTCCGCAGCCGCCAGTGTCACGTCCTGCTGCCAGCGGACGAGCAGATTGCTCATGGGACTCACCACACTGCTCGCCGGCATCATGGACCCGTTAGGCTCCCCTCTCCCACGACAGTGGTCCACTCGCGTACGCGCCACCGGCTCACCAGGCCGTGGCGCACGTACGGGTCATCGCGTGCGAAGGTTTCCGCGACCGTCGGTGAACCCGCCCGGAACAGGAGCACGGCGCCGTCCACCGGGTTCGCCAGCGCGCCCCCCAAGATCAGCTCACCGCGCTCGACGAACCGGCGGGCGTGCTCGAGATGGGCGGCGCGCAGCGGGAGGCGCTTCGTAGCGTAGTCGTCCACCGCGTCATAGAACAGGAGGTAGTGCACGATGTCCGCCGCTCACGGCAGCTCCGAGGTGCAGTGCGGGCACCGCGTGGCCTTCAGCGGCACGGCGGAGATGCAGAAGGGGCAGTCCTTCGTCGCTGGGGCTACCGCCTCTCTGGGTCTGAGCTTCGCGAGGGTCCTGATGAGCAGGAAGACCACCCACGCAATGATCAGGAACGTCACGAGCTTGGTGATGAACAGGCCGTAATTCATCGTCACCGCGCCCGCGGCCTTGGCTTCCTCGAGCGACGCGTACGGCCGCGCGGTCTTGGCGCCATCCTTCAGCACCAGGAAAAGGTTGGAGAAATCCACCCGTCCCAACAGCAGCCCGATCGGCGGCATGATGATGTCTGCCACGAACGAGCTGACGATCGCGCCGAAGGCCGCGCCGATGATCACGGCGGTCGCGAGGTCCACGACGTTGCCGCGCGTGATGAAGTCGCGGAACTCCTTGTGTACGGAACTCACCCTAACGCGGCCACAGCCATCCGAACGTGCCCGCCATCAGGGCCGCGTACAGCAACCCGTCGAGCGTGGACCGGATCGTCGTGCCGAGGGCACGGCGGTACCATATAAACAGCGGCCACAGCGCGAGCGAGTACCCCATGAACGCGGTCGCGCCGACGAACTGGAAGACGCGGAGGTATTGCGCGCCGGGGGGCAACGCGCGTCCTGCGACGTAGGCGGCGAAGAATCCGACGACGACAGAGAATAGAAACCACAGCACGAGCTCCCGCCCCATCGTGACCGGGCCGTTGGGGAGCACGGTGACTACCATGGCTGGGCCCTTGCTCCGCTTGGCGGCGAACTCCGGTGAGCGCATCTGCTCCATGCCCGACGGGCGGGGGAACATGTAGTCGCCCGGAGGGATGGCCAGCGGGCGGAGCGCATCCATCACCCGGTCCTCGTTGGGGATCTTGGGGTAGTCGCCATTGTGCCACGGCGTGAACATGTGAATGACGGAACTGACGGCGAAGACGATCACTGCAGACAGCAGGATTGGGAGCCACAGCGCGGACAGGTCTGTCATAACGATCTCCTGGGAAGAGATGCTCCGGCCTGGAACGATTCCGCTCTAACTTGCGACCATGTTGGAACGGGCGATAGCCCGATTGCTACCGCTTCCTGCTGCTGCGCCACAGGACCAGCGCCACCGCCGCCAGCGCCACCAGGGCGCCGAGCGCCAGGGCGCGGTTGACGCGTCCGAGCTGCGCCATCACGGCATCGAAGTTGGTGCCAAGGCGCACCACGAGGAGGGTCAGCGCACCGTACCACACTCCCGACGCGAGCGCGACAGGAATGAGGGTGCGCGCCGGTGAGAGACCGGCGATCCCGGCGAACGGTGCCACTACCGCGCGCCACACCGGCAACAGCCGGCTGAAGAATATCCCGTAGGTCCCGTGCCGCTCATAGGCCTGTTCGAGGCGGGCAAGCGCTCGCGGCGAGAGGAGTTTCCGGCCCGTCCGCGTTTGGAAGAAGGCTCGGCCCTGGCGGCGCGCCAGGGCATAGACGCACGCCGCACCGCCGACGTTGAACACCCAGGTGACTCCGAGCACCGCCCAGGCATTGAGCGTCCCGCGGCCCGCGAGGAAGGCTCCCAGCGCAACGACGCTGTCCGCCGGGACGGGTGGAAAGATGTTTTCGATCGCGGCCAGCACGCCGATCAAGGCGTACAGGGCTCCCGGCGGGAGGCCCTCGAGGAAATGGAGGATGGCTACTCCAGGACGGCCACCGCGATCGCCGCGATGCCTTCACCCCGCCCGATGAAGCCCATCTTCTCGTTCGTCTTTCCCTTCACCGAGATGTCTGCCGGGGCGCACAGCAACGCGCCCGCGAGCTTTGCGCGCATGGCATCCACGAACAACGCGATCGGCGGTTGCTCGGCGATGACCGTGATGTCGGCGTTCACGAGGTGCAACTGCTTTGCGACGACCTGCCGATACGCCTTGGTGAGCAGAGAGATGGAATCGGCGTCCCGCCACTGCGGATCGGTGTTGGGGAACAGCGCGCCAATGTCGCCCAGCCCGGCCGCTCCGAGCACCGCATCGGTGATGGCGTGCGCTACGACGTCGGCGTCGGAGTGACCGGCGAGGCCCTTCGAGTAGGGAATCTCCACCCCCCCCAGCATGAGCTTCCGGCCCGCAACAAAGCGATGTGAATCGTAGCCAATACCGACGCGCACCTAGACCTTCAGGATCCGGATGGCCAGGTGGGCCGCATTCTTCGCGTTGTCGATCCCCACGGTCGCTACTGGGACGCCGGGCGGCACCTGCACAGTGGCGAGGAGCGCGTCGAGCCCGTTCAACGGACCCACGGCGAACGGCACACCGATCACGGGCAGGTCGGTGAGCGAGGCGGCAAATCCCGGCAGCGCGGCGGACAACCCCGCCCCGGCGATGATGATCTTGAAGCCGTTCTTGCGGGCCTGCTTGATCAGCTCCGAAGTCTGTTCCGGCTGGCGGTGTGCGGAGGAGACATGGAACTCATGCGACACGCCGGCCTTGGTCAGGATTTCTAGAGCAGGCTCGATCCTCGGCTTGTCGCTCTCGGAGCCCACGACAATGAGAACGTCAGCCACTGTACCCTTCTCCTTGAGTCATGCCGCATCCTCGAGGACCGTATAGTCCTGCCTCCGCTGCTTCGCCGTATACCCGCCGTCCGTGATCATGCGGCGCATTTCCTCGAGCGTCATGCTGTACGTCGTACCGGCGGCCGACACGACGTTCTCCTCCATCATCAGGGAGCCGAAGTCGTTGGCGCCGAAGCGGAGGGCGACCTGCCCGATCTTCGGGCCCATCGTCACCCACGATGCCTGGATGTTCGGGACCTCTTCGAGCACGATGCGCGCGATCGCCTGGGTGCGGAGGTAGGTCGCCGCGTCGGTCTTGGGCGTGTCCGCCATGCCGGTGTTTTCGGGCTGCAACGGCCAGCAGATGAACGCGGTGAACCCGCCCGTGCGGCGCTGCACATCACGCACGCGGAACAGGTGCTCGATCCGGTCCGCCGCGGTCTCGCCCAGGCCGTACATCATCGTCACCGATGTCTTGAGGCCGAGGCCGTGAGCGATCTCCATCACCTCGAGCCAGCGGTCGGCCCCCGCCTTCTTTTTGGCGACGCGGTCGCGCACCGCTTGCACCAGGATCTCGCCGCCCCCGCCCGGGATCGAATCGAGCCCTGCGGCGACCAGCGCACGGATGACGTCTTCGATCGTCATGCCGAACCGGCCGGCGAAGAAGTCGACTTCCGACGGCGAGAAGCCGTGGATGTGAATCGGATGGTTCCGCTTGATGTAGCGCAACAGGTCGAGGTACCACTCGAACGGGATGTACGGGTTGTGCCCGCCCTGCATCAGGATTTGCACTCCCCCCAGCGCTTTCACCGCGTCGACCTTGCGACCGATCTCCTCGAAGGAGAGGACGTAGCCCTCCCGGTCCTTGGGACGGCGGTAGAACGCGCAGAACTTGCAGTCTGCCACGCACACGTTGGTGTAGTTGATGTTCCGGTCCACGATATACGTGACGACGTGCTCGGGGTGCAGCGCCCAGCGCATGCGATCCGCAGCGTCGCCAAGATCGAGCAGCGGGGCCCGCTCGTACAGCTCGAGGTAGGAGCGGAATTCGGACGATGTGCGGTCGATCACGGTCATGCCACCTGGAGGAATCGGAGCGAGCCTTCGGGCACCATGCCGCGGGCCGCGAGCCGGCGGAAGAAGTCGCTGAGCCCGGCGAGATGCGTGTCGCTGAAGGCGTAATCCAGCCCCGCGAAATACGTCCGGCAGGCCGCAACCGGAACACCCGTGGCAGCCGCGGCCGTCTCGGCGAGCAGGTCGAGGTGGCCCAGTCCCCAACTGCGAGCGTCGAGCAGGGCCTGATGGATGGCGCGCACCTGTTCGCCGCTGGTCTGGCGGCGGGCGGCCCACACGGCGAACACGAAGGGAAGTCCGGTCCACTGCTTCCACGCCGCCCCCAGGTCCACGCGATGCGGGTAGGAGCCGCGTGCCGCCAGCAACAACGCCGGGTCACCGATCACGAGCACCGCCTCATGCGGCAGGCCGGCGAGTGAGTCGAGGTCGCTGGCTTCCGCGCGCGCCTGCGCGAATCGCGGGCGGACGCGCCACAGGTCGCGGCACAACAACTCCAGCAACGCGACCGACGTGCGGGACGACGCGGTGACGAGCACGGTGGCTCCATCGAGTTGCGCGACAGGCACCTTGCTGAACAGCGCGACGCTCTGCACCGGACCGTCGCACGAGATCGCGAGCCCGGGGAGGAGGACGAGGTCTTTCGAGTGGCGCGCGTACTCGATCGCGCTGATCACGCTGACATCGAGCTCCCCCG
>Ga0193727_1000801_pt1 | contig 12633 bp, 13 predicted proteins | sample H2c2metaG_FD_143051 | JGI IMG/M metagenome (GOLD analysis project Ga0193727, IMG submission 143051) | Soil microbial communities from a riparian zone of the East river system, Colorado, United States - H2c2 | ecosystem: Environmental > Terrestrial > Soil > Riparian zone | place: USA: East River...
CGTCTATGTGTGCCCCCCACAGGCGCGTGGCTACAGCGATGCCTGATCGAACCTTTTCCGGACAAATTGGCGGATGAGGAAGAACAGCGAGGCCACTGCGAGACATATGCCCGTGATCTCAAATTCATCTCGCGCCGCGTGGGCCAGAATCCAGATGATCACCACAATCGCGAGAACCGGAATGAAGCTCGCACAGGGAAATCTGAATGGCGCGCCATCGCTGCGGACATCGCGCCTGCTTAATTCCAGCGCAGCAAGGCAGCAAAGAATATAAAGTAGCAACACCGCCATATTCGACAGCACTGCGAGCCGTTGAAACGTCGAGCTGAACGAGAGGGCAAATCCGATCACCGCATAAGTGATGATTGCGACATCGGGCGTGTGAAATCGCGGATGCACGTGCGCGAACCATTTCGGAATAAAGGCATCCCGTCCAAAGGCAAAAATGATTCGCGGCGAACTTAGAATATCGCTGGTTGCGAAGCCGAACGCGGAAATGGCCAACCCGGCGAGCATCAGCGTCCTCCCGACGTTCCCCAGAAATTGCGCGGCGGTTTCGGCCAAAGCCGCGTCTCCGGATTTTCCCAATTCGTTGCCCAGAACACCGAGCGCCACAAGTTGGATCATGGTATAGAGCAAAGTCGTAATCCCTAGCGCGATGAAAATCGCACGCGGCACCGTGCGTGCCGGATGTTTAACCTCGCCGCTGGGCACGAGCGCGACCTCCACGCCCACGAAAGCGAAGATCAACTGCAGAACACTTCTGCCGAGCGGTTCGCTGTCCGGCCAGCCAGGCCACGCCAAGGCTTCCGGTCGGATGAAAAAAATCCCGGCAACCACAAAGATGATCAGCGGCGCAAGTTTAATCAAGGTGACCGCCTCGACCGCGCGCGCGCCGATCCGCACGCCCCGAATATTGATTGCGGCAAGAAACAGAAAGACGAACAAGATGACCATGAAGCGGCCAGCTTGGGTCGCCAGAGGCGGGATTAATCCGCCAACTGAAGTAGCAATAAGCCCGACGACACCGGAAATGGCGAGTATCGCCGTGAGAAAATAAAGGACGCCGGCCAGGAATCCGACATAACGTCCAAATGCAACTTCAACGTAAGCGTAAAGTCCGCCAGTGAGCGAAACGCGACTGCCCGCCATCGCAAACGAGGTGACGAACAAACACATCGCAACGGCGCAAATGATGTATGCGAGAGGTGACGCTGCGCCGAGCTGAGCCGCGACTAATGCGGGCAACGCGAAAATGCCCGCGCCGACGGTCGCGTTAACGATGTTGGCGGTCAGTCCCGGAATTCCCAGCGCGCGTATGAGGCCGGCCTCTTCTTTCGGAGCAGAAACCACGGACATGCTCGCACGCTGCCGCATGGCAAAACGCGAAACAAGCTCATTTCGATTTGCGTTGCGCAATTCAGAGGCAAACGCCGACAAGTTGGTTTAACATTGCCGGTATGCAGCCAAGTTACCTTGAAGATTTTTATTCGTTCCTGCGGTTTCCAAGTATCTCGACCGACGACCAGTACGCCGAAAGATTGGCCGAATGTGCGCATTGGCTCGTGAAGAAACTCAAGAGTGTTGGTCTGGAAACGCAACTCGTTCCCACGTCTGGTCATCCGGTCGTTTGGGCGCACAATCAACACCAGCCCGGACGTCGCACCGTTTTGATCTACGGACATTACGATGTGCAGCCGCCAGATCCTCTGGAGCTTTGGGACTCGCCGCCATTCGAGCCTGTTCTGAAGGAGGGCTACGTTTTTGCGCGCGGCGCAACCGACAACAAAGGACAGATTCTTTCGCACATCCTCGGCATCCAGGAGATGATAGAGCAAGATCGTGAATTGCCGGTAAATTTGCATCTTGTGATCGAGGGCGAAGAGGAAATCGGCAGCGCGAATCTCGGCAAATTTCTAAATCAAAATCGCGATGCGCTGAAATGCGATGTGGCGGTGGTTTCCGACACCGGGATGATCGCACGCGGCGTGCCCACGTTGAGCTACGGGTTGCGCGGAGTGACCGCGCTCGAAATTAAGGTGACCGGCCCGAAGATGGATTTGCACTCTGGCATTTATGGCGGAGCCGTCGCGAATCCGGCCACTGCGCTCGCGCAATTGCTCGCCAGTCTCCACGATCGCGAAGGTCGGGTGGCAATTGCGGGATTCTATGATCGCGTCAAGCCGCTTGAAGATTGGGAACGCCAAGCATGGCGCAAACTTCCGTTCGATGGCGACAAGCTCGTTTTGAAAGAAACCGGCGTGCCCGAACTTTTCGGTGAAGCCGGGTACAATTCGCTTGAGCGTGTCTGGGCGCGGCCAACCGCGGAGATCAATGGAATGGGCAGCGGTTATCAAGGAAAAGGGACGAAGACCGTGATCGCCAGTCATGCGATGGCGAAACTGACATTCCGTCTCGTTCCGGACCAGGAAGGTGGCGAAATCCTAAAACTGGCGAGAACGCATTTACGAAAGCATTTGCCAAAAGGCGTGACGCTCGAAATTACCGATGGTCATAGCGGGCCGTGGTATCTCACTGATCCACATTCACAGATCGGCGAAGCGGCACAACGCGCTTTGCGCAAGGCTTTCAACGCCGAGGTCGCGCTCATTCGCGAAGGTGGCAGCATCCCAATTGTCTCGCAATTCCGCAGCATCCTTGGCATCGAAACCCTTCTGATGGGGCTCGCACTCCCTGATTGTCGCGCGCACTCGCCTAACGAGAATTTCCCTCTCGAAAATCTCGAAGGCGGCATTCGCCTGAACAAAGCGATTCTTCAGGAACTCGCGCGCTGATCTTGTCTCCTGTAATCAAAATATTGCTTCGACCGTTTCTAATTGCCGCGATGTTAGTTGGCGCAATCGAGGCCTCACTGGCGGCAGAAGAGTCGTTAGGCGCGAAAATTAAAAAGGTTTTCGAGGCGACACCAACGCCGACGCCAGCGCGAAAACATCGGAAACATTCAGCCAAGAAGTCCACGCCTAGTCCATCGCCGACCGCTTCACCAAAACGGAAGAAGACTTCGCCGACTCCGTCTCCAAGTCCGACACCGGAAACAAAACGAAAACGCAAAAAAGGATCTCCCACTCCCAGCCCAAGTGCATCTCCATCCGCGACAGCTACGCCGGAAGAAACGCCGTCACCAAGTCCAACCGAAACTCCGCAACCGAGCGCGACGCCTTCGGTGACCGCGCAGCCTACTCCGGAGAAAAAAGGCGCGCCCAACGTGACGGTTTCGCCCAACGAAATCGCGGGCTATGAAACTTACCCGCCGAAAGTGCGCCAAATTATCGAGGCCGGGCTCGAGCTGACAAAGCAGAACCTCGGTTACGCATATGGCTCCGCCGATCCCGTAAACCGCGGCATGGATTGCTCCGGTTTCATTTATTACGTTCTCCGGCAAAACGGATTTTCCGATGTGCCGCGCGATTCGAGCCAACAATATGTCTGGGTGCGCAAGACGGGAAATTTCAATGCGGTCTTAAGCCGGAATGCCGATACGTTCGAACTCGAGGCGCTGAAGCCGGGCGATCTGCTCTTTTGGAGCGGCACCTACAAGATCGATCGCGACCCGCCGATCACGCACACGATGATTTATTTGGGACGCGAAAAAGGAACGAAAAAGCGCATCATGATCGGAGCGAGTGATGGTCGCACTTACGATGGCAAGCAGCGCTTTGGCGTCAGTGTTTTCGATTTCAAATTACCACCGCCGCCGAACAGCAACGAGGCCAAGCTCAGTCCGGTCTTTGTCGGCTACGGACGAATTCCCGGCTTGAGCGAGGAGTGAACTCTATTGTTCATTCTCGGCTTCCGCAGGATTCGGTGACGCCTTCAGCTTCGTTGCGGTTGTCGGCTGAACCGGAAATTGATGAGCACGACGTTGATATCCCAACAACGCACCCACGATCAATACGAGAACGATGAGCACGACGACGCGTTGTTCGCTTTTCGAGAGAATGAAAATCCTGAAGAGGCGTTTCATTTTCTTGCGTAACGAATCGGATCTTCTATCCCAGTTTCGCGAAAACCTTTGAGCCGCAAGAGACAGGAGTCGCATCCTCCGCACGCGAGACCTTCCGGCGATGGATCATAACAACTGTGCGTGAGCGAAAGATCGACATTAAGCTCGACGGCTTTGCGGATGATTTCGGATTTGGGAAATCTGATTAATGGAGCGTGAACGCGAAATCGCGTGCCTTCGACGCCGGCTTTGGTTCCAAGGTTAGCCAAAGTCTCAAACGCTTCGATGAATTCAGGTCGGCAGTCTGGATATCCGCTGTAATCGATCGCATTGACGCCAAGAAAAATATGAGCGGCCGGAATCACTTCGGCCCAAGCAAGCGCATAAGCGAGAAAAATTGTGTTGCGCGCCGGGACGTAGGTGACCGGAATTCCATGCGCGATTTCTGTTTCCGATCGCTTTTTCGGTACGTCGACATCGTCTGTGAGCGCCGAGCCGCCGAAGATACGCATGTCGATCTTTGCGACACGATGCTCTTTTGCGCCTAACGACTTGGCGATTCGCCGAGCCGCATCGATCTCGATCTGGTGACGCTGGCCGTAATCAAACGACAGAGGATACGCTTCGTAACCTTGCTCGATTGCAATCGCCAGCGTTGTTGTCGAATCAAGTCCGCCGCTTAAAAGAACGACCGCGCGTTTCATAGGCCATCGCGGCCCATCTTTCTTGCGCGAACAGTCTTATCCGGATATTCGGCGCGCACGGTGAGCGCGATCCCGCCGCGCGCTGAAAATTGCGCGGTCACAATCGCCTCACGCGGCGCGCACGCTTTCACGAAATCGTCCAGAATGCGGTTCGTGACCGCTTCATTGAACGCGCACTCGCTCCGATACGACGCAAGATAAAACTTGAGAGACTTGCTTTCGACGCAGAAACGATTCGGCACGTAATCGATGTCGATCCTTGCGAAGTCTGCCTGGCCAGTCACCGGACAAAGCGAGGTGAAATCATCCGTCTCAAAATGAATCCGGTAATTTCGTCGCGCCGGATTTGGGAAAGTCTCCAATCGCGCTTCCGCTGGAGATGCGGGCAGTTTCGCCTCGCTTCGTCCGAGGAGTGTTAGTCTCGATGTTTTCGTCTTCGCCACATTCCAATCAATAGGCGGACGTGATTCGTTTCAACGCTTTTGTGCGTGTGCGCTTGTAGCCACGGCCCTGCAAGCCGCTTAATTTTCATGGAGCGGCATCTCCTCGGCAGTCAGATCATCGGTCATGTTTCTCAGTCGGAGTTTTAACAGGGCAGTTCAACTGAACTGCCTTCCTTGCTTGAACATCCAACGCCGAACATCGAACGTCTAACCTTGAATCGGCCGAATGAATAGCAAGCATCAAGCTGCAAGAGCTACAGATCGGACGGGCGTGATCGACGTGATCGCGCACGACACCAAAACAGGCGAAGTCGTCCTGGTGATGAATGAACCTGACGACTGGGACGGTTCGGACGCGCGATTGCTCGGATTGCAGGATCGGTTCAACGCTTACGTTTCATTCTTGCTCGACGGCGAGATGGCGAGTGAACATCCCGAGCTTGCCGGCAAACCGGCCCGAATCGAGCTGCGTTGCGCGCACGTGCCCGACTCGCGTGCGCTCGAGTTGCTTGGCATGATCCACGATCAGCTCGGCTTCCAGGAAATCAAAATGGAAGTCATCGTCGGTGGGGCGTGACCGCCGTGGCGGCGGCTTAATATTTCAAAAACGAGGTGACCGGCGTGGATAGGAGCTTTTCGCGGCCGTGAAGGAATTCCAGCTCAATTAAAAACTGCGCTTCGAGGAGTTTACCGCCTGCCTTAGCGATCAACGCCGCAGCAGCGGCGGAGGTCCCGCCGGTCGCCAGCAAATCATCGACTAACACGATTTGCTCACCCGGTGTCATGGCGTCGATGTGCATTTCCATTTCCGCTTCCCCGTACTCGAGCGAGTACTTCGCGACCTCAGTTTTATAGGGCAATTTTCCGCGTTTCCGGATCGGAACAAAGCCAACACCGAGTTCATACGCGACCGCTGATCCAAAAAGAAATCCGCGTGCGTCAATCCCAACGATTTTGTCGATCTTTTTTCCACGACAGTGTTCTAGAAAGAGATCAATCGACATACGAAACAGTGCGTGATCGCTCAAGATCGGAGTGATGTCTTTGAAAACGATTCCCTTTTTTGGAAAATCAGGAACGTCACGCACACCCGCGCGCAACTTGTCGATCGAGTCCGCCATCGCCGGCGGGATGCTAGCGTTCCGCCCGCAAACGTCAACGCTTAGCCGGTAAGGGGATAACAGTCGTTACCGTTTCACATTTTGATCGCTGGCTGCTTCGGTTTGCAACTGAACAACATGACAAGCCCGAGTAGAATGTTTTGGACGAGACTGGAAACGCTCGATTGCCAAGAGAAGCGGGTAATTTTACATTGGTGGCCCACAGTGGATCGGCAACTTCTTATCCTTTCGACAATCTGTTTTTTCGCGGCGGTCGTGCGGACTGTTATCGCTTTGCGCGCTGGCATTTTCCGGCCAGGACCGTTCAATTTTCTCGCAATCGGGCTCGGGTTTATTTTTCAGACGGCATTTTTGTCAATTCGCGGTCACACGCTTGGTCGCTGCCCGCTCACGAACTTGTTTGAGGTTTTCATCTTTCTCGCCTGGTCGGTGGCGCTGATTTATATGTTGGTCGGCCCGGCCTATCGCCTTTCGCTGATGGGCGCATTCACGGCGCCCCTGGTCGTTTTGTTGCAAGGTTTTGCTTTAATTGCGCCAATCGACGTCAGGCACCCGGTGAAATTGCCGGCCAATCCGTGGCTGGAATTTCACGCCTCGATTTCGCTGGTGTCCTACGGGGCGTTCGCGCTCGCTTGCATCGCAGCGATGATGTATCTGGTGCAGGAGCGCCAGCTCAAGACGCATCAATTGCATTCGATTTTTTATCATCTTCCGCCGCTGACCGATCTTTTCGCAGCAATCACGCGACTTCTTTGGTGGGGCTTTGCACTTTATACGGTTGGATTGGTGAGCGGTTTCTTCGTCGGGCGCCCGTTACCGTATGTGCAAGTGGTCTGCGCTTTTGGCGTCTGGCTGCTTTACGGCGCAATTTTGCAAGGCCGGCATCTTCGCCGGCTCGCACCGAAACACGTGGCGGCATTATGCATCATCGGATTCAGCGCGGCGTTGGCACTTCTCTGGGGTATCACCTTCACCGCGCAAACGCATCCGTTGCCATGAACCTTTTCTGTGTCGGCTTAAGCCATCACACCACGAACGTGGAAACGCGAGAACGTTTCGCTGGCCACGCTGAGACCGATTGCATTCTGCGCCGCGCAGGATGCGCAGAAGCATTGGTTCTTACCACGTGCAACCGCGTGGAGGTTTATGGCGCCGCCGCGGCGCGCGTGCCGACAAAAGAGATCGCACGCTGCCTCGCGCGCAAGGTCGACAACGAATCTCACGAAGACGCGACGGAATTTTACAGATACGAGGACGCGGACTGTGCGCAGCACCTCTTTCGAGTCGCTTCAGGCCTCGATTCGATGGTAGTGGGCGAGACGGAAATACTGGGTCAGACGAAAAAGGCATACGAATCGGCGCGCGCGTCCGGTGCGGCTGGACCTTACCTGCACCGTTTGTTCCAACGAGCGTTTCGCGTGGCAAAGCAAGTTCGCACGCATACTGAAATCACGCGTGGCTCGGTCTCGGTCGGGTCGGTCGCGGTTGATCTTGCCCAGAGAATTTTCGGCCAACTCAGCAATCGAAAAGTGCTTGTGTTGGGCGCAGGTGAAACGAGCGAACGCACGGCACGGGCGCTTGTTTCTCACGGCGTGACCGACCTACGCGTGAGCAACCGTTCGAGTGACCGCGCCCAGGAACTGGCACGAGTGGTCGGTGGTCAGGCTGTTCGATTTGATGACTGGCCGGCGCAATGTCGCGCAATCGATATCTTGATTACATCGACATCTTCCGAAACGCCTTTGCTCACTCCGGAAAATCTCGCGCCGATGTTACGCGATCGCATCGATCGTCCGCTCTTCATTATCGATATCGCGGTGCCGCGTGACGTCCATCCAAACGTAAATGAAATGGAAGGCGTTTATCTTTACGACATCGATTCCCTGCAATCGGTCGCGCAGCAATCGCTTGCGCTCAGACGCCAGCAGATCGCCGCCGCCGAAGCGATTATCGCCGAACATGTCGCGGACTTTGGCGATTCGATTTCGCATGGATCGAATAGCGTTTCCCGAACTGTCGAGCATCCGTCGGTCGCTGATAGTTCGCCGCGCGCTTCAGAATTGTAGGGAAAGCTGCCGGCTTCCCCTACAGACCATAGGGGCTACATTTGCTGCGGATGGGAAAGATTGTCCTTGGAACGCGCGGTAGCGACCTTGCTCGTGCGCAAGTGCGTTTGGTTGAGAAAGCAATTCAATCAGCCTGGCCTGAATTGAAGATCGACACAAAAATCATCGTGACCAAAGGGGATGAACCGCGGCGCCCGCCAGTTGGAGACTTGCGCCAGGGACGAAAAGGATTGTTTACCGCAGAAATCGAGCGAGCCCTCCTCGCCGGGGATGTTGATGTTGCAGTGCACAGTGCGAAAGATTTGCCGAGCGAAACGAACCCGAGCGCTGAGATCGCAGCGGTTCTTCCGCGTGCACCAGTGGATGACATGCTGGTTGCGAAACAGCCGGGCGGTTTGGCTTCGCTTCGGGAAGGTGCGATGATCGCGACCGGTAGTGTGCGAAGGAAACATCAGCTTTCCTGGAAACGTCCGGACTTAAAGATTGTCGATCTTCGCGGCAATGTGCCAACTCGCTTGCGTAAACTCGCGGAGAACGATTGGGATGCAATCGTGCTTGCGCGCGCGGGGCTCGAGCGGCTCGGTTTGTCGCCAGCGCAGAACGCGATCAATTTCGACGGACGGCAGCTTTTTACTGAGATCCTTCTTAGCGATACCTTTTTGCCGGCTGGAGGGCAGGGAATCATCGCTTTGCAAATTCGCTCTGATGATCAAAGCGCAAGAGAGATTATCGATCTTGTAAGCGATCGCGAGGCGTTGCTTTGTTTGCGCGCGGAGCGAGAATTTCTGCGGCTTATGCAGGGTGATTGTCAATCGCCGGTCGGGGTATTGGCGACAGTTGAAAACGGCACGATGAAAATGCGCGCGCAGGTTTTCGAGCCCGGTTCGACGGCTCCGCGCGAAGGCAAAGTTGAAGGGGGGCGCGACAATGGCGAGCGTCTCGCTGCGCAGTTGCTGAGGCAGATCAATGGAAAACAAGAGCAAGCGTAAGAACGGAAAGGTTTATCTCGTCGGAGCAGGTCCGGGCGATCTAGGCCTTGTCACGTTGCGCGGCAAGGAGTGCATCGAGGGTGCGGACGTGATCGTTTACGATCATCTCGCAAATTCGGAGATGCTTGGCTGGGCGCCTGATGACGCGGAGATTATTTATGCCGGCAAACAAGCGGGCGAACACGCGCTGAGTCAGCAGAAAATCAATGCGCTCCTGGTTGAGAAAGCGCGCAAAGGAAAACAGGTCGTTCGATTGAAGGGCGGCGATCCGTTTGTTTTTGGACGCGGCGCGGAAGAGGCAAAGGCAATCGTTGATGCAGGAATTGAATTTGAAATCGCGCCTGGGGTAACATCGGCAATTGCCGGACCGGCCTACGCAGGAATTCCAGTGACGCATCGCGCGGAGAATTCGCACGTTACATTTTTTACTGGCCACGAAGATCCAGCGAAGACTGAAAGCGCGATCGATTACGCGGCGCTGGCAAGACTCGGCGGCACCCAAGTGATGTTGATGGGTGTGGAACGTCTTGAAGCAATTACGGGCGAAATGCTCAAGCAAGGCGTGCGTGCGGATTTGCCGGTGGCGCTCGTTCGTTGGGCTACGACTGGCCGTCAGGAAACGCTCACGGGAACTCTTCAGGACATTGCCCAACGCGCTATCGACCGAGGTTTCGAAGCGCCAGCCATCGCGGTGTTTGGCGAGGTGGTTTCCTTGCGGGGAAGTCTGAATTGGTACGAGAGGCGGCCGCTTTCGGGAAAACGGATTGTCGTTACGCGGACGCGAAAACAGGCGAGCGCGCTCAGCAGCAAGTTGCGCGCCCTCGGCGCTTACGTGATCGAACTGCCGACGATCCGGATCGAGCCACCGACTGATTTACGCGCCTTCGCGGAATTGGTGCAGGACTCGCACGCTTATGATTGGATCATTTTTACAAGCGCGAATGGCGTCGAAGCGTTTTTCGAGATCTTCTTCAAGCTGTATGACGATGCCCGCGAGATCGACGGCGCACGAATCGCCGCCATCGGTCCCGCCACGGCGCAGCGGGTGAAGGACTTTCATCTGCATGTCGATCTTCAGCCGGAGGAATTCGTTGCAGAAGCGGTCGTTCGCGAGTTTCAGAAACAAGGCGACGTCGAGAATTTACGGATTCTCCTGGTGCGCGCGGAAAAGGCGCGCGACGTCCTTCCAAAACAACTCTCGGCTTTGGGAGCAATTGTGGACGAAGCTTTCGCTTATCAGACGGTTCTGGAGACCCGCGATACCGGTGCGCGCCGGCAGTTCTCGGAGGAAGGGGCCGATCTGATCACCTTCACCAGCTCATCCACCGTGGAAAATTTCCTGGCGCTTGGATTGCCGTGGCCAAAAGGAATGCAAGTCGCCAGCATCGGCCCGATCACGTCAAAGACTGCGCGCGATCACGGTTTGAAGATCGACATCGAAGCGCGTCGCCACGACATCGACGGATTGGTGCAAGCCATCCGCGACTTTTTCTCGGCGGACAAGCCCGCCAAGCAATAGAGTTAGAACGTCGAGTTCCGGAGGTCGAAATCCGAAATCAAATTGTTAGGAGGGGTTGAATCGGAACTTCGTTCGACCGCGTTTGGCGTTGGCTTTTGCTTTGCGGCGGGTTTTTTGCGAGGGCGTCTCGAACGCGCGCAAGCGCCGGACTTCCTCGAGAATGCCCTCCGCATCCAGTTTATTTTTCAGCCGCTTTAACGCGCGATCGACCGGTTCACCTTTACGAACGATCACTTCTGGCATCGATAATCACTCCTGTCCTCAGTTTCGAAATTGGCTTGCTTGACGGGGCCGAGCCTACGCGGGCGAGGCCGCCTCGTCAACTTTTGTGAATAACCTACGCTCTGGAGCAGGCCCCTCGCGGCTGGTGTCGGCTTTTTTGGTCATTTCGCGCCACCCGGACGTGGGCATCGCCTCGCCCCGGTACGGGACCTGTACAATATTGCGCTACCTCTGGGCGAGCGGGTTGGCCGTGGTCGCTTTTTGGGTGACTTCTCGCCGGAGGGCGGTGGTGCTCCCACCGCGAGCGCGGGTCCACCAGAGAACAATTGGCGAGGCAATAAAGATCGAGGAGTAAGTCCCGACGACCACGCCGATAATGATGGCGAGCGAAAAGTCGCGCAGGACTGCGCCGCCAAAGAAAAATAGGCACAAAATCGGGATCAGCGTCACCGTGCTTGTAAGAATCGTGCGGCTGAGCGTCTGGTTGATGCTTTCGTTCATGATCTGTTCGATCGACCCACGGCGTCCACTGGCCAATCCTTCCCGGATCCGATCGTAAACGACAATGGTGTCGTTGATGGAATAACCGGCGATCGTCAGGACGGCGCCGACCATCGTCAGGGTCAACTCGCGGCCGAGGAGCGAGAACATGCCAACCGTCATGAGCACGTCGTGCAAGAGGGCGACAATCGCGCCGACCGCGAAGGAAAGTTCGAAGCGGAAGGTTACAAAAATCAAGATGCCGAGAATGCCGAGGCCGAGCGCGATCAGAGAGCTCTTCGCCAGTTCACCGCCAACGAGCGCGCCGACGCGCTCCGAGCCTTCCACCTTAAAACCAGCACTTGGGTTCGCCTGGATGATTTGCTTTTCCACTTTGTCACTTGTGTTCAACGGAGTGCGGATAGTGATGTAACTCTTGCCGCCCTGGGCGGATTCCTGAATTGATGCGTCGGCAAGTCCGATTGACTTCAGGGCGTTGCGCACCTGTCCGATATCGATCTTGCCCGGCGCGCTCAATGTAATCAGATCGCCACCGCGAAAATCGACGCCGAAGTTACGGTCGCCTCGCGCATAAAATGCCATCGCGCCGGCCAGGAGCAGCGCGAGCGAGCACATGCACGCAATAAAGCCTTTGCCCAAGAAATTGATGTTCTTCGATGAAATCAAATGCAACATCGAGATGCGCTTCAACTTTCCCGTATCGACAAACCAGCCCAGACAGTTCCGGCCGACGATGAGGGCCGTGAACAACGAGGCCAAAATACCAAGCGTAAGCGCGATAGCGAAGCCCTTGACCGGGCCGCTCGCCTTCCAAAACAGAATCGCCGCCGTGATCAGGGTCGTCACGTTGGCGTCAAAAATGGAGCTGAAAGCTTTCTCGTAGGCCGCTTTTACCGCGACCTTGAGCGATTTCCCGAGGGCCATTTCTTCGCGCAATCGTTCGTAAATGAGCACGTTCGCATCCACCGAAAGGCCAATCGTCAAAATAATGCCGGCAATTCCCGGTAATGTGAGGACGAAGTGAAACATCGTCAGCGCGCCGATAAGCAGGACGATGTTAATCAAGAGTGCGAGATTCGCGACGAGGCCGGGAATTTTGTAATA
>Ga0193727_1000802_pt1 | contig 12621 bp, 12 predicted proteins | sample H2c2metaG_FD_143051 | JGI IMG/M metagenome (GOLD analysis project Ga0193727, IMG submission 143051) | Soil microbial communities from a riparian zone of the East river system, Colorado, United States - H2c2 | ecosystem: Environmental > Terrestrial > Soil > Riparian zone | place: USA: East River...
CAAATGCGGGATGTCCCGGCACGCCAGGGGACTGCGCGAGGCGCTCGTGAGAATTCCGGAGTTGCGCCAGGAATTTTGGAGAAATGTCCGTGTACTGGGCAGGAAAGAGGATTTTAACCAGTCGCTCGAACGCGCAGGACGCGTTGCCGATTTTCTCGAGTTCGCCGAGTTAATGTGCACTGACGCGCTTGCTCGCGACGAATCAGCCGGCGCGCATTTTCGCGAAGAGCACCAGACGCCAGATGGCGAAGCGCTACGCGACGACGAAAACCACGCCGCGGTGTTTGCGTGGGAGTTTCAAGGCGACGAGCAACTCGCGTCTCCGAAACTGCATCGCGAACCACTTCACTTCGAAACCGTGCATCTGACGCAGAGAAGCTATAAATGAATAGAATACAAAATTGTAGGGGCGGCGCTCCGCCGCCCGACCACCGCCAGGCAACCGATGCGGTCGCCCTACAATTATTTCTTGTATGAATTTCAAACTCAAGATCTGGCGGCAACCTAACGCAAAAGTGCGTGGCAAACTTGTCGATTACGAAGCGCGCGACATTTCGCCGAACACATCGTTTCTCGAAATGCTCGACATTCTAAACGAAAAATTGCTCGGGCAAGGCGACGAGCCAATCGCGTTTGATTCCGATTGTCGCGAAGGGATTTGCGGCACCTGCTCGCTCACGATTAACGGGGAAGCGCACGGCCCGGATCATCCCGGCGCGGTCTGCGAGCTTTACATGCGAAAGTTTCGCGACGGCGCGAGAATTACAGTCGAGCCCTTTCGTGTCGGATCATTTCCGATCATCAAAGACCTCGTAATCGATCGGAGCGCACTGGACCGGATTGTGCAGGCTGGGGGATTCATTTCCGCGCGAGCCGGGTCGGCGCCTGAGGCGAATTCGACTCCGATTCCCAAGCACGACGCCGACCTCGCAATGGAAGCGTCGGCCTGCATCGGCTGTGGAGCGTGCGCTGCGGCTTGTCCAAATGGGTCCGCCATGCTCTTCACGGCAGGAAAAGTGTCACATTTATCGCTGCTGCCGCAGGGAAATCCCGAGCGCGCAAGGCGCGTTTTGAAAATGGTGCGCGTGATGGATGCGGAAGGATTCGGCAATTGCACCAACACTTACGAGTGCGAAGCGGTTTGCCCCGCTGAGATCAGCGCCAGTTTTATCGCGAAACTGAATCGCGAATACGGGCGGGCTTCACTGCAACGCGGCGCCGGCGAATAACTCACGCAGCGCGGCGGACCGATCTGGTAGCGCACGCGCACGTCCACAATTCCGGATCGAGCTCCGACTTTGCACGCTCGGCCACAAGATCGACATCTGTATTCGAGCGCAGGACCGCGAACATCGTCGAACCGGACCCGGACATGAGCGCCGCGCCCACCTCGGGTTGTTTGAGCAACCACATCTTCAGTTGCGATAGAAAAACAAACTTCTCGAAAACGGGACGCTCCAGATCGTTGATAAAAATTTGATCAGCGAATTGTTGGGCTGCGTAAGGGACACCGGGAATTTCTCGGGAATCCTGCCAGCGCGAATATGCCCATTCCGTTGGCACGGCAAAAGCAGGCTTCAACAGCAAGATCAACAACTGTTCGTGGAATTTTAGCGGCGTGACCAGTTCGCCTTGTCCGCGGCAGGTGGCTGCGGACTGGAAAATGAAAAATGGAACGTCTGACCCGATTGCTTCAGCCATTTTCGCCAGCGCTTCACGCGGCAAATTTGTCTTGAACAACTTGTTAAGCACGAGCAGCGTCGTTGCCGCATCACTGCTCCCGCCGCCCAGACCCGCGCCGTGCGGAATTTTCTTTTTGAGCTCGATTGCAATACCGCTCTTCACTTTTGTCGCTTCCAAAAACGTCTTCGCTGCCCGAACGGCGAGATTGTCGTCTGCCTGTGGAACTGATGCGTCATCGCAGCGAAACTCGATTCCCTTCTTGCCATCGTCCTTATCGATGTTGATCTCATCAAAAAGCGAAATCGGCGCCATGACGGTCTCGATTTCGTGGAAACCATCTTCGCGCCGGCCCAAGATCTTCAAGGACAGATTGATCTTCGCGGGAGCGAAAACTTGCATAGCTTGCAATTTGTTCTGTCATTCCGAGCGAAGTCGAGGAATCTCTTAGCCTTGGTCGGAAATATTGAGAAATTTCTCAACTCCGCTCGACATGACAGATTGGACGCAGGCATGACAGAAACCGCCGACAAAATCATCGTCGCGTTGGATGTCGCGACAAAAGAAAAAGCGCTCGATCTCATAGAGGAACTGCACGGCCAAATCTCGTTTTTCAAAATTGGCCTGCAACTTTATACAACAGAAGGGTCTGAAATTGTGCGAGCGGTGTTGTCCACTGGCGCCAAAGTTTGGCTCGATCTCAAGCTGCACGATATTCCCAACACCGTCGCGAGAGCAGTCGAATCCGCGAGTAATCTGGGTGTGCAAATGCTCACTATTCATTTGAGCGGTGGGAGCGAAATGATTCGCGCCGCGACTGCGGCGCGCGCAAATAACATATTGATACTGGGTGTCAGTGTTTTAACCAGCGCGACGGAACAAACGCTTCGCGAAATTGGAATCTCCGACAAAGTCGATGATCAGGTGTTGCGCCTGGCGAAGTTAGGCGTCGAAGCGGGAATCGATGGAATTGTGGCGAGTCCGCATGAAATCAAAACATTGCGGGCAGCATTTGGCCACAAGATCAAAATCGTGGTTCAAGGAATTCGTCCGACCTGGGCGGAGCCGGGCGATCAAAAACGATTCATGACGCCGCGCCAGGCACTCGGAGCTGGCGCAGACTATATTGGCATTGGTCGACCGATTACTAGACATTCGCGCCCAAGCGAAGCTGTGACCAAAATCTTACAAGAATTAGGCGCCTAGCACGAGATGTCGATCTTCGCTGCGCTCAACGTTTATCACGACCTCGCTCCGAGCTCGGCGGCAATGAACATGGCGATCGATCAAGCGCTGCTCGAGTCGGCCTCGGCGCCGTCGATTCGTTTCTATCGCTGGGAGTCCCCCGCCCTTTCGTTTGGATACTTTGGTAGATTTGCCGATGTCGCTGATAAGGCTTCTGAACGCGATCTGGTCCGTCGATGGACCGGTGGTGGAATGGTTTTTCACGGCGAAGATTTGACTTATTCGGTCGTGATTCCTGGGAACGATCCGGTCTTTGCCGAATCGCCGATGTCGATCTACGAAAATGTTCATCGCGCGTTGCGCAAGGCGTTGGTCGCCAATGGTGAGCGCGCGGAATTAGCCCCTGTAGCCGGCATCGTTGACGCGGAAACCGCGATCGTCGATCCCGGCTACAATTGTTTCGCAAATCCTGTCCGGGCAGACGTAACGATCGATGGCCGCAAGGTTGCAGGCGCGGCTCAACGGCGCACACGCGCCGGGTTGCTCCAGCAAGGCAGCGTCCAATATGTCGATCTTGGGAATGGTTTGGCAGAACGGTTCGTGCAGGCGTTATCGGCAAATTGCAGCGAGCGCAAAATTGCTGACGACGTTTTGAAGCGCGGACAAGAACTCGCCGAGCAAAAGTACGAAACTGATGCGTGGTTGCGTAGGCGTTGAGTCGTCTTCGGCAAGCTGCCGAGGCCTGTCCTCCCCGGAAAATTTGCGAGCGTGATGCTTTGACAAGGAATAAGCCGCTCCTCTATTCTCGAACCGTGGAAGTTTTTGCACGCTCGGGTCAGAGCCGGTATGGCATTGCGACAAGCGCTTCTTCGCTCGGCCCGCTGGCGCGAGTGGCGCAGCTGGTGCAGCCACAGCTCGATGAAGTTGAAACACGGATTGTCCAGCAGGCGGCGGCTTTTGATCCCGACATCGAAGGCTATGTGACCTATGCTGTTGGTGGCCGCGGTAAACGTCTGCGCCCCCTTCTTGCGCTTCTCGCCGGCGGGGCAACTGGCAAAATCACCTCGGGACACGTCGATCTCGCCGTGATCGTCGAACTCATCCACATCGCCACGCTCGTGCACGACGACATTATGGATGAGGCCGAGCGTCGTCGGGGACAGCCCACCCTGAACGCACGCTGGGGCAATTCGCTCAGCGTTCTTTTGGGCGATTGTCTTTTCGCGCATGCGCTGAATCTCTCCACAAATTTTGAAAATGCGGATATCAGTCGCGCGATCGCCCGGGCCGCGCGTGAAATCTGTTCCGGAGAAATGATCCAAACGCAGCGCCGCTTTGATCTCAAGCTGCAGGTCGAAGATTACTTGCGGATCGTAGAGAAGAAGACCGGGTCGCTTTTTGCCGCGGCGGCGGAATTGGCCGCCCTCATTAGTGAGGCCGATTCGAATGTGATCGAAACGTTCAAGAATTTCGGGATTCAAATCGGCACGGCCTATCAAATTTATGACGATTGCCTCGATCTCGCCGGCAGCGAGAGAGCGACCGGCAAGACACTGGGCACAGATCTGCGCAAAGGTAAGTTCACGCTTCCGGTGTTGATCTTTTTGCGGTCTGCTTCTGATTTTGAACGGGAACGTTGTTGCCGGCTCGTCCTTGAGGAAAGAATTGAAGAGATGACCGAGCTTCTGCGGATTGGCGCCACCAACGGTGCGCTCAACGAATCAATCGCAGCCGGCAGCGACTTGATTCGCGAAGCGCAAACTGTCCTGGATGGAATCGTGGCAAATCCGTACGCAGACGCGCTCTTCGCGCTGGGCGATGCGCTACGCAAAATGTTCGATCAACTTCGCGTCTGAGCTGCGGACCATTTTTGCCACCGGATGTCGATTTAACGCTCGTTTCCCGAATGTCGCAGCTTAAGATCCGCGAAATGCCGCGGGACGAGCGGCCACGTGAAAAACTCGCCGCTCACGGGGCATCCGCTCTAACCGATCCGGAGCTGATTGCAATTTTGTTGCGCACCGGAGTTCCTGGAGCAAATGCGATCGAGGTGGCGCGGAAGCTATTAAAGGATTACGGCTCGCTTGCCGGGTTGAGCCGCTGCACGGTTGATGAGTTAGCCAGGATTCGCGGTATTGGCCCTGCCAAAGCGGTGCAGTTGGTCGCTGCTTTTGGGCTCGGCCAGCGGCTTGCACGCGAAACGTTATCGAAACAAAAAATCGATTCGCCCGAACTGGTTAATGAACTAGTCGGGCCGGAGATGCGCCGGCTACGTAAGGAATCGCTGCGCGTGATTCTACTCGATACGCGTTATCATTTGATTCGAGTCGAAGAAGTCTCAATCGGAAGTGTCAACGAAAGTATCGCGCATCCGCGCGACATATTTCGGCCAGCCGTAGTCTCTTCGGCCTATGCGGTCATCGTCGTACACAACCACCCTTCCGGCGACGCTTCACCGAGTCAGACTGACCACAGCCTGACGAGACGGTTGGCTGAAGCCGCTGAGCTTCTGCAAATCAAATTGCTCGATCACATCATCATCGGCGCGCCCGCGGAGGGAAGCCCCGGTTATTTCAGTTTCAAGGAAGCAGGCGTGCTTTGAAGATTCATCACACGGCGATTCTCGATCCAGGCGCGCGAATCGGCGCCGATGTGGAGATCGGTCCGTTTTCGACGATCGGACCAGAAGTGGGGATTGGCGACAATACGATCGTGCAATCACATGTCGTGATTGAAGGAAAAGTCGTCATCGGAACTGGTAATTTCATCGGACACGGCGCAGTTATTGGCGCGCCGGCGCAGGACCTTTCGTTCTCACCGGAACGAAAAACGCGGGTCGAGATTGGCAATGAGAATGTCATGCGCGAATACTGCACCATCCATCGCGGGAGCGCGGACGGGAGCGCGACCAAAATCGGCGACAAAAATTTTCTGATGGCCGGTGCGCATCTCGGTCACAATTGCGCAATTGGCAACAATGCGATCATCGCCAACAATTGTCTGCTCGGCGGTCACGTTCGCGTGGACGACGGGGCATTTCTCGGCGGCGGCGGTGTCTTTCATCAGCATATGCGCATTGGGCGACTGGCGCTCACCCAAGGCGCCTCTGGTTTCAGCAAAGACATCCCACCGTTTGTTATCGCGGCCGAAATAAACTATGTCTTTGGCGTGAACGTGATCGGTCTTCGACGCGCTGGTTTCAGCGGGCGAGATCGAGATGAAATCAAAGCCGCATTCAAATTGCTTTACACAAGTGGACTAAACATTTCGCAGGCGCTGGAAAAGGCCGCCACGATGGAATTTGGCGCACCCGCTCGGGAATTTTTCGCATTTGTCGCAGCGGCAGGAAAACGTGGGATTTGCCCGCTAAAACGCGGCGGCGAGGTGGGAGAATTGTAGGGCAGGCGCTCGCCTGCTACGTGCACGATCGGCAGCCGGAACGGCTGCCCTACAATTTGGGATCCAACGCGAGCAGCGCGAGCATGCGACCGGTTTTTCCTTTTTCGGCGCGATAGGAATAGTAACGATCCAGATCGCAGGCGGTACATATGCCAGAATCGTGGATTTCTTGCACGCCAAGTGCCCGACATTGTCGGACAATTTCGGCCGCGAAATCGAGCTCGTAATGAGGGGGGCGAATACACGGACTCAGTTGAACAATCATGTTTGCGGGATCCGATCCGAAGCGATCAATCATTTGTGTAATTGCGTTGGGGACGACGCCGAGCTCGGTGCCTTTGCGTCCGGAATGCACCAGACCGATGGCTGGCGTTTTTGGATCGACAATGTAAACCGCGCAACAGTCGGCGACGTAAACGCCCACCGCGACCCGGGGCTGATTTGTAACGAAACCATCGCACCCGGCGAAATGTTTGTCCGACTCGACCGGTCTATCGATAATTGCAACCTTGTTCCCGTGAATTTGTTGAGCCGTGAGCAGCGGCCAATCCCCGATGGCAATTGCGTTGCGAATTTCGCGATGGGCGGCACCGAGCCGCTTCAACACTTCGGCCTTATCGCACGAAACGTCGATACCGGGGATTCGTTGCGTGAAAACGTGGCGACAGATTCCAATCGCGCTGAGCGCCGGAAATTCCTCAAACGGAAGCTGCATCATTTAAACTCCAAATTCCAAGTCCCATCCGGATAAGGTCGCAATCGTCAAATCCAAAAAGCTGCTTGCGGCCGGTCTGGAATTTCGAATTTGAACTTATTTGGAATATGAAGTTCGGGATCTCTTCGCCGGAATTCGCGGTGGGCTATCGTCACCGTGTTTTGGCTTTCCTTCCGCGTCCACGCCACTACCGGTGTAATAGGTCTTCGTTTTCGTGGCGCGCGGCGCCAGGTTGGCAAATGATTCGCTGTAGGTGCTCTGTGCACCGGTCGCGCGGTCGAATTCCGCGAGGGAAGAGTTATAGCCAAAGAGCGCCTGCAACCGCGTCGATTGCGCCGTGAGCAACTGGACCTGCGCGTTGAGCACATCCAACTGCACCCCTGCGCCAGCGTCGAGCCGGGCTTTGGCCAGGCGCAGCGCTTCTTCAGCCTGCTCGACGTTCTTTTCCTGGCTCGTAATAAGTTCGCGGTTCTGCTGCAAATTTGAATACGCGGTCTGCACTTCCAGCTCAACCTGCCGAACGTCATCGTCGTAAGTGATTTTCGCCTCCGAAAGGAGCGCCCGCTGTTGTTTGACCTGGCCATATATCAGGCCGCTGTCCCAAATCGGCATGCTGCCCGTGACCGCCGCAACCCAACCTTGCGAGATGTCGTGCCAGCTCGAGTTTATCGGCGAACTGTCCCATTCGTATCCCCCGGTTGTGTTGATACTTGGAAGTAACTGACCCGCCGTCGCGCGCACTTGCTCGAGCTGGTTTAGAACATTCGCCCGCGCCTGTTTGAGAAACGGCCGCCGTTGCTTTCCGAGCTCGATTGCATCGACCAGCACGATGTGGCGCTGGATGTAGGGCATTTCGCCGACAACTTCGAGTGGCGGGTTTTCGCCGCGCAGCGGGTTAAAATCCAGGCCGATGGTCTTCGCCAATTGCAACTGTGCGATCCGATAATTGTTTTGCGCGGTGATCAGTAGCGGAATCTGATTGTAGAGCGCGACTTCCGCCTGGAGCACATTGAACCGCGGGACAGTTCCGGCTTCGAACCGATTTTGCTGGTCTTTCAGCTGGCTCTCCAAGAGGTGCACCGATTGCTCCTGCACTTTGATGAGCTCTCGATTGACTACTACCTGGTAGAACTGCGTTTTCACGGTCGAGATGAGTTGGTCCAGAATAGCGCGGAACGAGAAGTAGGCGCCGTCTCGCTGAAAGAAAGTCCCTCGGATCGACGGCCAGGTAGTGCCGTTAAAAACCAGCTGCCTTCCAAGAACGCTGATGTTGTAGGATATATCGCTCTGCTCAATAAAGGTAACAGGTGTCGGCGATGGAGCGGCCAGCGGCCGGGCATCTCTGACCTGTGAGAGCGGTGAGTCAACAAAGGACTCGGCCCCGCCCGTGGTCGTGGGTCCGGTCGTTGTACCGGTTCCGCTGGGCAAATTTTGTTGAAATGCCCGGGTGCCACTCAGGTTCGGATCAATCCATTCAAAACTCCCGCTTGCATCGACGCGCGGCAGCGCCTGCGCGCGGATTTCAATGATTACGCCTTTCGTGCGTTTGATCTCTTGTTCCGCGATGAGGAGAGTCGGATTGCGCTGGAGCGCGGTAATAATGGCCTGGTCAAGCGTGAAGCGGCGCACGCCAGCTGTCGATGCCGATGCCGATGTTCCCTCCGTGCCAGCGCGCGCTACCAGTCCGGCGGCAAGTATCGCCGCCGCGAACCCTGAGATTACAAGATATTTTCGCATTGAGAAGATGGACGTCTGTCGATTAGATACGCAAAAGCCGGCGCGCGGATTTAACGTTCTCTGTTTCGAGCGGATGTGGTAGCACCGCCATCGAAAAAATGGAAATCATTTCGACTGGCAGTAATCATAAATCTTACTGTAAATCTGCAACCACGCCTTTTGTTCATCGGGCGTCAGGTGCTCCAAAATCTTCATCAGATTGCCGACCATTTCCTCACGAATCCGACGGACGAGAGCCGAGCCCTTCGGCGTAATGCAGACCAATACCTTGCGGCGGTCATCCCGTGCAACTGAACGCATTATGTAACCAAGATTCTCGAGCCGCGCCACCAGGCCGCTCGCCGCAGCAGTCGTGTGCCCCATCTTTTGCGCAATCGCGGACATGGTAAGGACTTCTTTCTGGTCGAGGAACGCGAGAAGGAAAAATTGGGGGAAGGAAACGTTGCCGGGCGCAAGTTCCTTACACAGATGCAGCACGAAGCAGCGCTGCATTTCGAGAACGATGTGGGAAAGCCGCTCCGCATCCGCACGAATTTGATCGGCCGGATTTCGTGCAAATGCGATGGAAGCCCCTGTATTCAACGCGCGCTTAAGCTAAAAGCGGTCTGTAGTCTGTCAATGTCACCGAGACAAGAATTCCGCTAATCCCAAAGCTGTAGTTCGACCGCCGCGCCCTTTTTTACTGACTCCCCGGGTGCGAGGCGAAGGAGCGCGTTCGATTGGCTCAATCCAAAGATCGCATGCGATTCCTGGCGGCCAACCGTGAGAAATTTTCCATTCTCGAACCTCCCGCGAACGTAATGCGCCCGCTCGCCGTCGTTGTGAAGATCGATTTCTGATTCCGCCGTCACCTTCGTCAGAGCGAGTTCACCGTCCGACGCCGACATCATCTTCAAAGCCGCCGGACGCACAAATTGCAGGAAGGTAACGAAGGTCGATACGGGATTGCCGGGCAGGCCAAAGACGGCGCAACTACCGGCCTGACCAAAAAGAAATGGTTTGCCCGGTTTGATGGCCACTCGCCAGATGTCGATCTTAGCGCCGAGAGAGAGCAACGTTGATTTAACGATGTCATGTTCGCCGACCGATACGCCGCCGCTAATGATGAGAACATGGTATCGAATGCCGCGCTTAAGCGCCTCAGTTAAAGAGCGCTGATCATCCGGGCAGTTTTCCACGGACCGCACGGTCGCGTTGCAGCGTTGCAGTAGCGACTGTAACAACACCGAATTGCTTTCGTAAATCTGTCCCTGTTTGATTCTTGTTCCGGGTTTTACCAGCTCGTCGCCCGTCGAGATGATCGCCACATCCACTTCGCCGCCGATGATGACCTCAGAGAAACCTTGTGACGCGAGGAGCGCGAGTGTCGCCGCACGGACTCGTTCGCCTTTGCTCAGGATTTTTTGACCTTCGCTCAGGTCACAACCACGTCGCCGGACGAAATCGCCAGCGTCGACATCGACATTCAGCACGATCTCATCGCCATCGCGTGAGATATCCTCTTGCATCACGACCGCGTCCGCGCCGACAGGCATTGGTGCGCCGGTAAAAATCCGGGCCGCTTCGCTTGGAGAAACTCGAATTCCTCGATCAACGCCTGCCGGCTGTTCGCCGATGACCCGTAAGCGTTCGCCCCTCCGGCACGAGCTTGCCACGACCGCATAACCATCCATTGCGGAATTGTCGAAACCCGGCATGGGCAATCGCGCGACGAGATCTTGCCCACTAAAGCAATCGAGCGCACGGAAAAGCGATACTGTGCGCTCCGGCAGCGGCTGGATCGCTTCGAGAATTTTTGTGCGCGCTTCTTCCTCGCTGATCATTATCAGATTCTCAGAGGCCGGGCAGACCTATCGCGTAACAGTGAATAGGCGCCATTCAGCCGGGATGCCTCTTAACACGTGTGCGCCGCGGTCGCGGAATTCGATGGCCGATCCGGCGGCAAGATCTTTTACGGTGCTCGAGACGAGAACTTCGCTTGGCTGCGCCGCCGCAATCACGCGAGCAGCGATGTGAACGGCAATTCCACCGATATCGCCATCGCTCAGCTCGATTTCTCCCGTGTGCACGCCTGCGCGAATCTCGATCCCGAGTTCCGAAACGCGATCACGAATGCTGCACGCGCATCGGACCGCGCGAGCGGGCCCGTCGAACGTGGCGACAAATGCGTCACCGATGATCTTAATCTCGCGCCCGCGAAACCGAGCCAGCTCCTTACGCACCAGAGCATGATGAGAATCAAGAAGGTCTTGCCACGCGCGGTCGCCCAGCTGCGCCGCCCGTTCGGTCGAGCCGACGATGTCGGTAAAAAGCACAGTCGCCAGAACACGATTGAATTCGGGCACTGAGCGAACTCCAGTCAGAAATTCCTGGATCTCGTCTAGCACCGCATCCTGATCGCCGACCCACGGGATGTGATCTTCACCCGGCAGCTCCACGAAGCGCGCATTTGGAATTTGACCTGCGATCCAGCGACCTTCTTCGACCTTCGCGTCCCGATCCCCCGTTCGATGGATCACAAGTGTGGGAACGCGGATGGTGGGCAGCACGTGGCGAATGTCCATTTGCGTGTTCATCCGCAGGAGCGCGATGGCAGCGCCTGGACTCGCAGACCTGCGGAAGTAGGTAGCGAGTCGGCGCGCGAAGGCCTCGTCACCGGCCTTGCTTGGGATGTAATGCTCGAGGTCCATCAGCTCTCCCCATTCATCCTCGACCACTTCGTATTCCCGCTCGCGATCCTCGGGTTTGGGCGCCCACGGATAATTAGGACTCCAGATTCGCTTGGCGAACGTGCCAAACATAACAAGCGCGGTGGTCCGCTCTGGGTAAGTTGCGGCAAAGAAGGCGCTGAGGTTTCCGCCCTCCGAAAAGCCAAAGACGGCCGCACGTTCCGAACCGATTGCGTCCATCACCGCGCGCAAGTCGTCGATTCGTTCCTCCAGCGTGGGCAGTTTGTCATTGGGCACGCGATCGGAAAGACCGGTGCCGCGCTTGTCGAACATGATCAGACGCGAGAAGGAAGCCAGCCGGCCCAAAAACCTGGCGAGAGTCGGTTCTTCCCATGCCAGTTCGACGTGGGAAATCCAGCCGGGGACGTAAACGAGATCGAGCGGTCCCTCGCTAACGACTTGATAGGCAATGTGAAGATCGCCGCTGCGAGTATATTGAGTTTTTGGTGGTATTTCGCTTGTCTGCATTTCAGTCGTGGATATTTTCGGCCACATTTTTCAAGCGGCAATCGACAACTCCGATAAATCGCAAGCGCCGATGAATGTCGATGTTGGCAATGGGCAATTCTTCACGATATTCTCGCAGCCGATTTTTGGTGAGGTGGCTGAGTGGTTGAAAGCAGCGCTTTGCTAAAGCGCCGTAGCCCAAAAGGCTACCGAGGGTTCGAATCCCTCCCTCACCGACTCCGTTCGATGATCACTCTTAACCGCGGAACGTTTTTGTTGTTTAGGATTCGTTCCATCATTCATTAACCAACAGGTATGAACTGGGAGATGATCAGCGCCATCGGACAAATGCTGGGCGCTATCGGAGTCATTATTTCGATCATCTATCTGGCCGCGCAAATCCGGAACCAAAACAAGGAAAGCCAACGCGCAGCGATGAATGTTTTGACCACGCACTGGAGTGATTTGAATAGAACGCTTGTGGAGAATCCTGAAATGGCCGTTCTCTGGCTTCGTGCTCTGCGATCCTTCGACGACCTGGATGCCAAGTCAAAGCTGAGGTTTGGCGCGCATCTGGGGCGTTTCTTGCGGTTTGCCGACAGCCTCTATCTTAACTTTCTGGATGGAACGCTCGACAAGCGATTGTGGCGGGGATATGAGCGCACAATTGCCGACACCGTGGCGTATCCCGGCTTCCAAACATGGTGGGCTACACGAAAACACTGGCAC
>Ga0193727_1000803_pt1 | contig 12610 bp, 10 predicted proteins | sample H2c2metaG_FD_143051 | JGI IMG/M metagenome (GOLD analysis project Ga0193727, IMG submission 143051) | Soil microbial communities from a riparian zone of the East river system, Colorado, United States - H2c2 | ecosystem: Environmental > Terrestrial > Soil > Riparian zone | place: USA: East River...
CGCAGATGGGCGTGTCCGGTTCCGAGGGCACGATCACCAAGTGGCTCAAGCAGGAGGGCGAGCAGGTCGAGGCCGACGAGCCGCTGCTCGAGATCTCGACCGACAAGGTCGACACAGAGGTGCCGAGCCCAGGCTCCGGCACGCTGACGCAGATCCTCGTGCAGGAAGGCGCCACGGTCGACGTCGGAACGAAGCTCGCAGTGATCGGCGGCGAGGGCGGCGCCTCTTCGTCGACGGACGACGTGCCCGAGCCCGCAACTGCACAGGCCGCCGCCGAGTCGGCAGCCGTCTCCGATGCGCCGGAGACCCCGACCGCCGAGACGGTCGAGGAGGCGACGCCCGCGCCGCCAGCGGCGAGCGAGACGACGGAGCCCTCGTCCACGAACGGCAAGACCTTCGTGTCGCCGGTCGTGGCGAAGATCGCGTCCGAGCACGGCGTCGACCCGAGCCAGGTGCAGGGAACCGGGCGCGGCGGCCGCGTGACGAAGAAGGACATCCTCGGCTTCATCGAGTCGGGCGGCAAGACTGCGCCCCCCGCCGCGGCACCCTCAGCACAGACTCAGGCACCGAGCGCGCCGGCTCCAGCAGCCAAAGAGGCGCCCGCACCGGCGGCCGCTCCCGCGCCGTCGCAGCCCGGCGAGAGCTTCGAGCCGATGACGGCGATGCGCAAGGGAATCGCCGAGCACATGCGGCGCTCGCTTGACACGTCCGCGCACGTCACGAGCGCGATCGAGGTCGACATGTCGAGAGTCAGTGCGATTCGCGCGAAGCTGAAGAAGGAGTATCAGCAGAGCTACGGCGTCAACCCGACATACCTCATCTTCGTCGCGCGCGCCGCGGCCGAGACGTTGCGCGAGTACCCGTGGATCAACGGCGAGATCCGCGGCGATCAGATCGTCACGCGCAGCTACGTCAACCTCGGCTTCGCCGTCGAGCTGCAGGACGGCAAGGGCCTGATCGTTCCGGTCGTCAAGAACGCCGAAACGTTGAACCTGCTCGGAATGGCGAAAGCCGTGACTGACATCGCGCAGCGCGCCCGCGACAAGAAGCTCCTTCCGGACGAGGTTCAGGGCGGGACGTTCACGATCACGAACCCCGGCGGCTACGGCACGTTCCACGGGACGCCCGTGATCAGCCAGCCGCAGGCTGCGATCCTCGGCACGTATGCAGTGGTGAAACGCCCGTGGGTCGTACAGGACGAGCTCGGCGAGGACGTGATCGCGATCCGCCCGATCATGAACCTGACGTTGACCTACGACCACCGCCTCGTCGACGGCGCGCTTGCCGGACGCTTCCTCCGCGATCTGCGCCACAAGCTCGAGACCTGGGACGAATCGGCGTACTAACCGCGAAAGCTTCGCTTTATCAAGCTGGGGTGGTGGCGTGCCGCACGGTGAACGCGATGAACCAGTCTTCTTTTGTCTCGTCGTTGATGGTCAGCCGCAGCTCGTAGCGCCCTTCGTCGAGCACCAGTGGACCGAACGGCACGACTAGCGGTGCGTCGACGGGTGTTCCGGGCCTGAGGCCGGCGGGGCGGCCCGCCTCGAACTCTCCCTCGGCACGCACGCTTTCACCGGTCGGGATCGGGACGCCCTGACCGTCGGCGTCGAGCAGTTCCAGCCTGAACTTGTGCTTCGCGTTCGTCTGGTCCCACGGAATCTGGAAAAGGGCAGCGACGAAGAAGCCGAACGGGCCCTGCGCGTTCATCATCGACCAGCCACCGCCGATGACATCGAGCTTTCCGTTCGCCACCCGCGCGAAGTCGGCGATCATGAGAGTCACCTTCATGGCCCCGGCAGCTTTGCAGGTCGCCGCTAGGCTGAACCGCATGAGCCGCGGTGCCTACCTGCTCGATCTCGGCATCGTTCCCTACCAGGAGGCCTGGGACCTCCAGCGATCGCTCGCCGGTGCGGTCTCCCAGGGCGCGATCCCCGACGCGGTCGTCTTCCTCGAGCACCCTCCGGTCGTCACGCTCGGCCGCCGGAGCGAGACGGAGGAACTACACGTCCCCGAGGGAGCGGAGGTGGAGGTCGTCGAGACGAATCGCGGCGGCAAGTCCACCTTCCACGGGCCAGGTCAGCTCGTCTGCTACCCGATTCTCGACCTGCGCCGGCATGGCAAGGACGTGAAGAAGTACGTGCGCGACCTCGAGGAGGCACTCATCCGGACGCTGGCGCCGCTCGGCCTCGAGGCGACGCGCATCGACGGCCTCACGGGAGTCTGGCTCGAGCGCCCTCCGCGCAAGATCGCTTCGATCGGCGTCCACATCTCACGCTGGGTCACGACGCACGGCTATGCGCTGAACGTCGACCTCGATCCCGCACCGTTCACCGACTGGATCACCGCCTGTGGTCTCGAGGACGCGGCCTTCACGACGATCGCCCGCGAGCTCGACCGTGCCGTCACGGTGGACGAGGTCAGGCCCCTGGCGCGCGAGGCGCTGGCCGAGGTCTTCGACCTGACGCTCGAGCAGATCCCGGCCGACGAGGGACACGGCCTCTGGAGCCAGCCGATCCACGGCCAGCTTGCCGCGAAGAGATGACGGTGCGGGGCCGGCGAGGGCCCCGCACCGAATGATCGATCCTACGGGTTGAAGTTGGCGATCAGGACATCCTGGTTCGCCGGGGTGTGCCCCGGGTTGCCGCGGAAGTCCGTCCAGGAAGCGTGGGCCTTTCCGTCCGTGCCCATCGCGATCTGCGAGTAGTCGCCGATGAAGCTTCCGTCCGCGAACTGCACGAACGGGTTGGAGCTCTGGCTCGAAAGTCGCAGCTGCGAAGCGAATCCGCTGGTCGACGACGTGGCCGCATAGTCCATGCAGACTGACCGCGACGTCGGCACCGGAGTGATTCCGGTCGGCACGGGGTTCGTCTGGAGGTTGCAGACGGGCGCCGCAGAAGTGATCCCGTAGTCACGCGTGTAGTACGAGACCACGATCTTCCCGCCACGACTTACGACGGCCGGGAACACCTTGTCCTGCGCGCTCGATGCGACGTGCGTGACCGCGGCTGACTGGATCGACGCCCAGGGGGCGTGAATCAGCTTCACCTGGTTCGAGGTCGTGCCCGTGAACGAGCTCGCGCCGGTCCCGCATGTTCCCGATCCCTGCTGGTCGGTCCACGCAATGGAGATCTCGCCGGTGAGCGGATCGACGCTCATTGACGGGTAGCTGTTGAGGCGGAAGTGCATGTCCGTCAGCGTCTGCCGGCCCGCAAAGACCGGATAGCAGTCGGAATCGTCGTAGACGCGTGCGAGCTCCTTCGTCTGGAACGTCGCGCCGTCGTCGGTCGAGCGTGCCACGACCATCGCGTCGGTCGTGTATCCGAGGAGCGGCGATGTCGCCTCGTAGGACACGTACAACGCACCGTCGGGGCCGTATTGCACCTGAGAGCCCTGGTCGAACGGATGAGCGTTGTCCGACACCGGCGAGCCCTGGTTGTTCCAGGTGTGGCCGTAGTCCTTTGAGTTTGCGCTCACGATCGGCGACTGCTTGTACCCCGCACCCTTCGGGCCTTGGCTGAACTTCGTCCACGTGACCGTGACCTTCCCGTTCGGGCCGGCCCCGATCCACTCCTTGTCGTTGAAGAAGTTGCCGGCATCGCCGTACGCGAGCAGGTTCGGAGAGCTCCACGTCCTACCGCCGTCACGCGAGGTGCTGACCGCCACGCCCGTGACGAAGCTCACCCTGCTGAAGACGATGTTCGCGTAATAGGCGACACCGTCAGGGCTGAACGCCAACGACGGGTCGCCGGCCGAATCGAACTTCTTCATGGAGCCGGTGGCTCCCGTCTCTGCAGTGAGCCCTGGGACCTGGACGTTGCCCCACGTCTGGCCGCCGTCGAACGAGTAATACGCCCAGCCGGTGCCGTCGTTCAGCCCCGTGAAGTCGCAACAGACGCGGTAGTCGTTCGCGCCCGCGACGAGATTGTTGGCGTTCTGCGGGTTGACCGCGATGCTCGTCTCGTTCTGCGGCGTCGTGCAGCCGAAGTTCGAGAAGCCGCTGTTGTTCGTCGGGTCACCGTTGATCGCGTCCACCTCGGTCGATGCAAGTGGCGCGTACGCCCCGGCCGGCGTGTTGAACGGCGTCGAGCGGCAGAGCCCTGCCGCTGCATCCGGTGCGTCAAGCTCTTCGTCGTCACCTTCCATCGCCCACGGTGCGTTGATCGTGGGGTCGAACTTCCACTGGTGCGTGGTGGTCGTGGCGGCGCTCGATCCTCCGGCCATCACCGACATGGCGACGACGGCACACGCGGCCGCAAAAAGCACTGCGAGACTGCGTCTCACAAATCCCCTCCTTGTTTGGTCTCTCCCCGTTGCCCGGTCCTGCGGGCTCGGTGACTTTAGACCGCTCCGCGGCAGTCGGCAACCCGGTCACTAAACTGGCCGAATGGAGACCTCCCGGCCCGTAGCGGAGCGGCCTCGCCGCCCGGACTGGATGAAAGTCAGGGCGCCGACCGCGGATTCGCGCTACTACGACGTCAAGAAGCTCATCCACGGGCAGAGCCTCCACACGATCTGTGAGGAGGCGCGCTGCCCGAACATCGGAGAGTGCTGGGGCCGTGGAACAGCGACTTTCCAGATCCTGGGCGACACGTGCACGCGCGCTTGCCGGTACTGCTACGTACACAGTGGCAGGCCGGACAGCCCACCGGATCCGCTCGAGCCCCTACGCCTGGCGAACGTCGCGGCCCAGATGGAGCTGAAGCACGTCGTGGTCACGTCGGTCGACCGCGACGACGTGCCGGATCGCGGCGCGGGCCATTACGCAGCGACCATCCGCGCGCTGAAGAAGAAGCTGCCCGACGCATCCGTCGAGGTCCTGACGCCCGATTTCCTCGGCGTGGAGGAAGAGGCGCTCCAGACCGTCATGGCCTCGCGGCCCGACGTGTTCAACCACAACATCGAGACCGTCCGGCGTCTTCACGCGCGCATGCGCGGCGCGAAGGCGAGCTACGATAAGGCGCTCTGGCTCTTGCAGCGGGCGAAGAAGATCGCCGACTATCCGGTGCTCACGAAGTCGGGCATCATCGTCGGCCTCGGCGAGACCAACGACGAGGTGGTGCAGACGATGCGCGACCTGCGTGCATACGACGTCGACGTCGTCACGATCGGGCAGTATCTGCAGCCGAGCTCGAAGCACGCGCAGATCGACCGGTGGGTGCATCCCGACGAGTTCCGCTGGTTCCGCGAGCAGGGCGAGGCGCTCGGTTTCGGCTCGGTGTTCTCAGGTCCGCTCGTGCGCTCGTCGTATCGGGCGGACGAGCAGCGGCATGCTGCCGCAACCGGCCGCGGCGCCGTCGCCTACTAGCGGATCCCCGTGTCGATGTCGAAGTTCTGGTGGCGCCACACGGTGCGTACACGCACGGACGCAGGGTCGATGCGCCCGCCGATCCCGCCCGCGGGCGCACCGGCGACACGCACCGTGTAGACGCCGCGCGGGAGCCGAACGCGATAGCGGCCGTGTAGATCGGTGCGGGCCGTGGCGACGAGCGTCCCGGCGCGAAGAAACCGGAGGCCCACATGAGCGGCAGGCTCGCTGCACGGCGCCTCGTTCGAACACACCGGCGTCGTCGGGCTGCGAGTCACCGACCCGTAGAGGCCCTGGGCGGTCGCCGCACCGGCGGGTGCCACGAGGAAGAACGCCAGCAGCACGAGGAGCGCGGCTTTCCTCATGCGCACATGGTGCCCGAAGACGAGAAGGGCCGCCAGCGGGCGGCCCTTCTCCACCAAACGAGCTTGTCCCTAGTTGAGCGGGACGCCCTGGTCATGCAGGAACGTCCGGGCTTGCGCATTGTCGAGCCGGAACGCACCCGATGTGCCGTTGCAGTACTTCGTCCCGAACGAGATCACCGCGACGTCCCACACGTTGCCTGCGGTATCGGTGTGGAAGATCGGGCCGCCGGAATCGCCGAAGCAGGTTCCGCCGCCGCCCGTTCCGCCGCCGTTCGAGTCGGTCATCATCAGGTTGTAGCCGCCGGCGATATGGCTCCGAAGATTCTGGAGCTGGTTCGTGCCGACGAACCGCTGCTTGATCGCGACCTCGAGATTCGGGCGCTCGAACTGCACGCCGTACCCGACGACGGTGAAGTTGACGTTCTGCTGCCCACGCTGGGTCGCAAGGCCGTCGAGATACCCGAGCGGGGCGATCTTCGACAGGCCCTTATTCGGAGCCTGCGTCAGCTGGACGACGCCCATGTCATGCGTGTTGGGAATCGTCAGTGATCCGTTCCACCCCGGATGAGGCACAGGTGTGCCGGTGAACTCGCCCTTGCACGGATAGCCCGTGTCCGTGGCCTTGCACGGATTGCCGTCAAAAGCGTACGAGCCGAGCGGAATCGGGCCCGAGTCGAACCACACCTCGGCCCGGTCGGGAGCGATCCCCAGACCCGGATCGATGCCCGTGCAGTGGCCGGCCGTCAGATAGACCTTCGCGGCGACCATCGTGCCGGAGCAGCGCCACAGCGGGATGCCGTGGTAGAGGAATACGGACAGCCCGACGTTCGGATGCCCGTTGCCGTCAGGCGTGCCGCCCTGAACGGCGCCTGCCGGAGTGACGAGAATTGCGACCGCGGCCACAGCGGCTGCGAGCGCAGTCAGAAGCTTGCGCAACGTTTTCTCCCCTCTGGACGTTGACCTCGGATCCGCCGGATCCCCGATCCGGCTTGCTTGATAGAGGATTCTACTTCAGGTCGGGCCGGTCGTCTACCGGATGCCCGTGTCGATCGAGAAATCCAGGCGAACGTACCGTCCGGTGCGGATTCGCACGTGATCTGGCTCGAAGCCACGACCGACCTTAGGCGTGCTCGTGAGGCCCACGCGGTAGGTGCCAGACGGCAGGCGAAGGTGGTAACGACCTGCGTCATCGGTCTTGGCCCGCGCAACAACATGGCCGTAGCGGGAGAAGAGCAGGGTCGTATTCTTTGCAGGCTGGGTGCAGGGCTGCTCGGCAACGCACATCGGCGCGATCGGGCCCCTCGTGACGATGCCGTGCACGCCACTCGGGACTGCGACAGCCTCCGCGCCGCCCGCGAGGAACAGCGCAACTGTGACGACCAGGCCCAGCTTTTTCATCCCCATACATGGTAGATGCAAAAAGAGGGCCGGCCTTGCGGCCGGCCCTCCACTTGTTGCGATTCAGCAGTCGATTACGGCGTGAACTTGCTGATCCGTGTCGACCAGTTGCCGAGTGCCGCACGTGCACCCGGTCCATGCGAGGCACCGCCGCACGTGCCGAGCAGGTTGTCGCCTGTGCCACCCGTAAAGAACGGGCCACCCCAGGGGATGTAGCTGCACGGCTGGGCGATGTACTCGCTCGCGATCCAGATCGAGTTCCCGACCACGGCTGCCGAGCCGTAATCACCCCAGCGGGTGCGTGGCGGGTTGCCGACCTGCGACTTGTAGCTCGTGAAGCCGTCGTCCTGCACGGCTCCTTCGCCACCCGGAACGACGTTCCAGGCACCGATGCCTGCGTTCGCGTCGATCGACGCGTAGGCAGCGCTCGGGTTCATAGCGTCACCCGTGGCGGTGAACGCGATGATCCCGCGACCGCTCGGCGTGACGCCGACCGCCGGGTAGGTGAAGTCCTGCCCGGTCGCACCGAGATAGCCGTCCAACGCGACCTTCCCGGCGTCCGGCTTCACGATGTACCACGCGATGCCGGCCCGTTGCGGGCCGCCGTCCGGGTTGATCGCCGTGTCGAGGGCGCCCCAGACCTTGCCGTTCGCGTACATGACCTGCTGCATCCGGGTGTCATTCGAGTCAGGCCTCGAGATCACCTCGTTGTGTGCCGGCTCGGCTCCGAAGAGCAGCCGCCAGCAGCCGACACCGGCGATGGTCGGCGTCGTCGTGTCGTTGATGCAGTGCCCCTGCGGAACAGCTTCACCGGGAGCGCTACTCGACCCCGGCTGCTTCTGCTTCGGTGGGAGCGCGTAGGTGTGCACCCCGAGCAGCTTGTTGCTGAGACTGACCGACGGAGTGGCCGTGTTCAGCGACGCGGTGTTCGTGAGCGTCCAGAGGACGATCTGGTTGGAGACGTAGTTTCCGCCCGTACCGGCCTTCGGATGCGTAGCCTCGTCAGCTGCGTTCGAGCTGAGGAAGTACTCCGTGCCACCATTGTCGGTGTTGAACGAGCCCGTCCCGGGGGACTGAGCCGGCCACACCGTGAAGCCCGGCTGTGTCGGGCCTGCGTCGCTCGGAGCGTTGACCATTCCGGACGTGTCGATGTGCTGCATCGAGACGCTCGCGGCCCCCGCGGCCATCTGCGCCTTCGAGAAGGCGTAGACCTGCGCACCGGAGAAGCCGTTGCAGCACCACGGATAGGCGTTCGTCGTGATGTAGAAGCCGTTGGCGTCGGCCCCGATATGCGGGTAGTCGCCGAGATACGGCCCCGGGTTCGTACCGCCGGTGTTCGTTCCGTCGTTCGTGACGTCCACGCGGTAGATGTTCCAGAGGCCCGTCGGGTCCGACGTCTGGCTGACGGCGGTATCGAGATGGTTCACCGTCGTGAAGGCCCCCGAGGTCGGTACGACCTCGAGCGTCAGCACGGTGACGAAGAACCGCTGAGTTGCCGCGTCGTACAGGCACGACGGATCCGTGACGAACTGCCCGCGAATGCCCGTCGCGCGGTTGATTGCGGGTGCGTAGCCGTAGAACGAGTTGAGATCGACGGCGTGGTTCACGTTCCGCGGGAAACCGTTGACGATGTTCGTCGCCGTGTTGTCCGGGAGCACCGACTGTCCCGCCGTGTTGTAGACGTTCAAGACGTCGTTGACAGCCTCGACAACGTAGCCGTTACCGGCGCACATGCCCTGGTCGGGCGGCTCGACGGAGAACTGGTTCCCGCCGCGCGCGTAGCGCTGCTGGTAGAAGTTCAGGCCTTCGAAGCCGAAGTTGAACTGCGGGTCCGACTTCGCCTTTTTACCCGTCGTCGTCGGCACGCCGACTGCGGTACCGCCGGCGGACAAGCTCCGGTCGATGATGTTGCCGCCGTAAGGGTCAGGCTGGCCTTCGTCGTCCGCCTCGCCGGCGAACTCCTCATCCGTGACGTCATTGACACCGGACGGAGTAAAGGCCCCGGTCTGCGGCGAGCCGGTGCCGGCCTTCGGAATCTGTCTGCCCGCAGCGGCAGGTGAACCCACTGCAGCGGACGCCGTAATGGCACACGCTGCCGCCACCAGAACCGCTCCAAGCGCAAGCTTGGTCCTTCCTCTCAATTGCATCTCTCCCCCTCTGGAGTAGATGAGGCGACCGTAGCCCCGGACGGGCCGCCTCGTGACAGGCGTATATGGGTCCCTCGATACCGGTTTGTCAAGCCGGAACCCTCTGTGGTGCACGAGATTCTTCGCATCGAAGGAACGAAAAATTCGGGTCTAGTTACAGATACGTTCCTATATACGTTAGGACCATGCGAGGCAGCGGTCAGACCAGCTGCAGCGTTATCCGTCTTCGTTCGGCTTCGCCATCGCGCGATAGTCGAGCGCTTTGTCGAGCACGTCCTGCGCAACACCCTTGTCTCGCGCTACATCGCGAAGCGAACGGCCCGAGGCCGCAGCTTCTTTCACGATCTCGCCGGCCGCGTCGTAGCCGATGTACGGGTTCAGAGCGGTGGCTGCGGACAACGTCAGCTCCGCATAGCGCTCGCACTGCTCCCGGTTCGCCTCGATCCCGTCGACGCACTTCTCGGCGAGCAGCCTCGAGGCCGCGGAGAGCAGCTTCACGGAGTCGAGCAGGTTCCGGGCCAGCATCGGAACGAAGACGTTGAGCTCGAAGTGACCCTGCATGCCGCCGACGGTGATGGCGGCGTCGTTGCCGATCACTTGCGCAGCGACCTGCGTCACGACCTCCGGAATGACGGGATTGACTTTGCCCGGCATGATCGAGCTGCCCTTCTGGAGCTCGGGAAGACGGATCTCGGCGAGGCCAGCGCGAGGGCCCGAGCCCATCAGCCGCAGATCGTTCGCGATCTTGGTCAGCGACACCGCAACGGTCTTCAGCGCGCCGGAGGTCTCGACGAGCGAATCGCGCGCCGCCTGCGCCTCGAACGGGTCCGCGGCCGCGGAGATCTGCAGTCCGCTCTCCTCCGCGAGGCGCCGTCTGACCTTGGCGGCGAACTCGGGGTGTGTGTTCAGCCCCGTGCCGACGGCCGTGCCGCCGAGGGGCACCTGCCCGAGCCGCTCGAGAGTCGAGCCGACGCGGTCGTAGCCCTGGCGCACCTGTGCCGCATACCCCGAGAATTCCTGCCCGAGTGTGACCGGGACCGCGTCCATCAGATGCGTGCGGCCGGACTTGACGACGTCGTCGAACTCGGCGGCCTTCGCTTGCAGCGACTCGGCGAGACGTTGCAGCGCAGGCAGGAGGTCGTTCGTAACCTCGTCGAGTGCTGCCAGATGCACGGCGGACGGAAAAACGTCGTTCGACGACTGCCCCATGTTCACGTCGTCGTTCGGGTGCACGTCTTCACCGGCGAGCGCTGCCATGACCTCGTTGGCGTTCATGTTCGACGAGGTCCCCGAACCGGTCTGGAAGACGTCGATCGGGAACTGATCGTGCAGCTCGCCCGAAGCGACCCGGTCGCCGGCCTCGGCGATGCGCTGCGCCTTGTCGTCGTCCAGTAGACCAAGCTCCGCGTTCACCCGCGCGGCGGCCGCCTTGATGCGTCCGAGCCAGCGCGCGACGGCTGCGGGGATCGGTTCGCCCGAGACGGGGAAGTTCACGACCGCCTTCCTGGTCTCATCGCCCCAGAGCTCCCGCTTCGTGTCGGTCTCGGACACCGTTCGAGTCTAGCGAGGGGCCGGCGCAAAACCGGCCCCTCGCCTCGGTGTTGATCTAGTTTCCCGGACTGTGGGTGACGGCGGTGAGCGCGTCCACCTGGCCGCTCCCGTACCACGAGTTGTTCCCGCTACCGCCCTGGCAGGTCGCGAATGTCCCGCTTTGGGTCCCGACGCCGAAGGACGACTCGTACGTCGGCGGGAGCGTCCCCGGACACGGCTGCGAGTCAGCCGTCTGACCGAGGTAGGCCTTCACCCGCCCTGGGCTCATCTTGCCGAACATGCTGACGATCAGCGCGGCGACTCCGGCCACGTGCGGTGCCGCCATCGACGTTCCCTGCAGATAGCAGTAGACGACCGTCGGCTCGATCGGGTCACTGCTCGGCTCCGTCACACGGCGCGCACAGGGCTTGTCCGGCGGATAGGTCGAGAGCACCCTGCCGTTCACCGCCTCGGGCGTCCGGCCGAAAACCGAGTCCCCGCCCGGCGCCGTGACCTGGGTAACGCCGACGCCGACGCTCGAGTAGAACGACTTGAGGTAGCCGGTCGGATTCCCGTTGCTGTCGGTCTGACGATCGTTACCGGTGGCACTGACGCCGATCACGCCGGCAACTTCGACCGGAATCACGACGCAGGCGTTCGTGACCGAGCGCGGTGGCGGATTCGGATTTGTGTCCGGACTCGTCGCGTCGACCGAGGGATGGGCGAGATCCTCGCTTTCGTTTCCTTCGGCAGCCACGACTGTGACGCCGTTCTGCTGCGCGAACGTGATCGCCCGCTGCTCCGCCTTCCAGATCGCGTGCTGCACCGGGTCGTTCCGGCAATTGAAGAGGAACGGGTCGGCGAAGTAGCTGTTGTTCGTGACGTCGACATGGTGCGTCGCCGCCCAGTAGAAGGAGCAGATCACTGCCTCCGGGAAGAAGAACCCGTCGGCATTGCCCGCCTTGATCGCTGCGATCTTGACGTTCGGAGCGACGCCGACGATCCCGAACCCGTTGCTGGCCGCCGCGATCGTGCCGGCGGTGTGCGTGCCGTGGCCGTTGTCGTCCTGCGCCGCGGTGCCCGCAACGGGTGCACCGCTCACGCAGTTCGCGCTGTTCGCGACGTCGATGTTCTGCTTGAGGTCCGGGTGGTTGAAGTCGATCCCCGTGTCGATGTCGCCAACGAGGACGGCCGGGCTGCCACCCGTCACCGCATGAGCCTGCGGCGTCTTGATCTGCCGCATGTCCCATTGCAACGGTGACAGCGAGTCGGCATCGCTCGCCGGTGCATTCGAGAGGTCACCGGGCGGAGGCCCTTCCGAACCAGCCTGCTCGTTCGGCAGCTGGGTGGCGAACTGGGCCGTCGCCGACGCATTGTCGACTCGGCTGTCTTTCAGCAGGTTGTCGCGGAACGTTGCGTTGTTCGATCGGGCGATCGCAACGCCGATCTGGTCATAGCTATAGACGAGCGTTCCCCCCGCGCTGGAGATCGTCGTCGCCGCATCCTTTGGAACCGCCTGGCTCTTGTAGAGCACGATGTAGTTCGCCGCAGATCCGGTGCTGGAGCCTGAAGCCGCGGTGCCGACCGCAACGAACACGGCACCGGCGGCGAGCGCGAGCAGCAGCACTCTGAATCGCAGATGCATGCAAACCTCCCCGTTTTGCCCCCGAACCCCACGTTCGGGGTCGGCGGAACCTTAAGCGACCGAGGCGTAGGGTGTGGCGGTGCGCGCCAGGGAGCTGGGAATCGTCATCGGGGAAGGCACACCGGGTGCGGTCAATGCGATCACGGACGTCGCCGGCGTACGTATCGGCCACACGACGCTGATCGAAGGCGACTCGGTGCGCACCGGTGTGACGATGGTC
>Ga0193727_1000804_pt1 | contig 12602 bp, 15 predicted proteins | sample H2c2metaG_FD_143051 | JGI IMG/M metagenome (GOLD analysis project Ga0193727, IMG submission 143051) | Soil microbial communities from a riparian zone of the East river system, Colorado, United States - H2c2 | ecosystem: Environmental > Terrestrial > Soil > Riparian zone | place: USA: East River...
CCCGCCCGCGAAGATCAAATTTGGTCACGAACGAAAGTAGCACAGACATCTTGTCTGTGGGGCAGGCGGGCGTCTCGCCTGCCGAAGAGCTCGTAACGCGCACCAAGCGAGACGTGCGTCTGTTCTACTCGACAGGCAAGATGCCTATCGGCCACACAGGCAAGATGCCTGTGCTACAGCGACATTCGCGCGTGTTCGTGAATTCGATTATTCTTTCCCATGGCTGATAAGCCCTCGAAACTGAAGATCGCCGATCGCGAGTTCGCATCGCGTCTGCTGGTTGGCACTGGAAAATTTGCGTCGAATGAGTTGATGCGGGACGCGCTAATCGCCAGCGGCACCGAGCTGGTCACCGTCGCGCTTCGCCGCGCCGATCTCTCAGGCAAACACGATCCGTTCGCGAACATTCTCGATTTTATCGATCCCAAACGTTTTCTGCTCCTGCCAAACACTAGCGGGGCCCGAAACGCGGAGGAGGCCGTGCGCCTCGCGCGGCTGGCGGCGAGCGCAGGTTTGCCGACATGGATCAAGCTCGAGATTCATCCAGACCCGCGCTACTTGCTGCCCGATCCTGTTGAGACACTCGCCGCGGCGGAAATTCTGGTGAAGGAAGGGTTCACTGTTCTTCCGTACATCAACGCCGATCCCGTGCTAGCGAAACGATTGCAGGACATCGGCACGGCCACCGTGATGCCGCTCGGGTCGCCGATCGGTAGCAATCGCGGCATCGAAACGCGCGCGCAAATCGAGATCATCATCGAACAGGCCTTCGTGCCGGTTGTTGTGGATGCGGGACTTGGCGCGCCGAGTCACGCCGCTGAAGCAATGGAAATGGGCGCCGACGCAGTGCTGGTAAACACCGCAATCGCAATCGCGTCAGATCCGGTCCGCATGGCAAAAGCATTCAAAAAAGCCATCGAAGCTGGACGCGAAGCGCGCGAGATCGGATTAGCCGATAAACTCAACGCAGCGTCAGCCACGAGCCCGTTGACTGGATTTCTGACGAGATAGTTCCGCAACAAAACGCTGTAGTGTGCGCTGTCCTCAGCGCAAATCTCTTTTCACACGGCAAGGCTATCTCCGCTGAGGACAGCGGACGCTACAGTGTTCGAAAACGCGTCTTCGTTAGATCTGCTACAACGTCGTTTCGCTCACGAGCGGTTCGCGATGCCGGACGCCGCGTTTCGTTTCCTTTTGCAAGCGTTTCAGGCGACTCGACAACGCGGCTTTTGCCGCGGAGGTCATCCGATCGATGAACAAGATTCCGTGGAGATGATCGTGCTCGTGTTGAATCGCCCGGGCGAGAAGACCGCTCGCCTCGATTTGAAACATCTCGCCTTCCAACGTCTGCGCGCGCACCAGCACCGATTGCGCTCGTTCAATGTCGGCGGTGATCTCGGGAAAGCTTAAGCAACCTTCCACGCCCACTTCAATTTCGCCACGCAGCTCGATTTCCGGATTGATCAGCACGATCGGCATCGCGCTCTTCGGATCGACATCTTTGCCACTGAGTTTGAGGGTGCTTGGCCGGTCTTCAACGGCCGAAACGTCCAGCACCGTGAGCTGCAACGGCCGGCCGACCTGCTGCGCTGCCAGCCCGACACCGTGCGCTTCGTGCATCGTCTCGATCATGTCCATTGCCAGCTGCCGGATTCCCTCATCGATTTTCTCGATCCGTTCACCTTTGGCCCGCAGAGCCGGGTCACCATACTGCAAGATCGGCAGGATCATGGTCCTTCGTCCCGGGTGAACGCCGGTAAATTTTTAACGCCTGCCAGTTTCAAGGCGTCCATTACCTTAATGATCGTGCCAAATGACGCTTTCTTGTCGGCTTGCAGCGCGAGCGTCGACTTACGTTGTTCAGGCAAACCGCGCACTGCGGCTTCCAGTTCATCCACGTTTACGGCTCGTCCATCCAGTTTGACCTCGTCATCTTGGTTGATGCTTACGATCGCGTGATCGAGCTCAGCCGGCCGTTTCTGTGCAGTCTTCGATTCCGGTAAATTGATCTGCACCTCCGGCTGATCTTTTTTGAAGGTTGTGGAGACGACAAAAAATATCAGCAAGATGATGAGAATATCGACGAGCGAGACGATAATGATGACAGGCGCTCGTCGTTTCTTTACTGAAAAATTCATGCGAATTGCGTCGCGCGCTTCACGCGACGGAGGTCGGAATCTGTGCCGTCTTGTGTTCGCGCGCGGCGCGGCCGTAATAGCATTTGTTGATCAACTCGACGACGAGCGTTTCCATCTCGACCGACATCACTTCCACTCTTCGGGAGAAATAGGTGAACCCGACCAGTGTCGGCACGGCGATGGAAAGTCCGAAGACGGTTGCGTTTAATGCTTCAGCGATGCCGAGCGCAATCTGTCGCGTGTCCGATCCACCGCCGGAGCTTAAGCCGAGGTGCGAGAAAACATGCACCAGCCCGGACACGGCGCCAATCAATCCGAGCAGTGGCGCAATTCCAACAATGATTTCAAGAATGATGAGGCCTCGCTCCAGCCGCACCATCTCGTGCCGCGCACGGGTTTGCACGACTTCAACATTTTCCGAACGCGGGCCGCGCAGATGCTGCAGAGCCACGCGGGTAATCCGCGCCAGCGACGATGGATCATGATAAACAAGACGTGACAGCCGTTCGGGACTTTCGCCTGGCGTCATGCGTTCTATTTCCGATTCGATCGCAGACGGCATCACAATTTTCCTTCGCAACGCGAACCCACGCAAAATCATGATCGTAACTGACACGATCGAACAGACCAGCAGCGGCCACATGAAAAGGCCGCCTCTCGAGAAAAACCCGAGCACCACATCAACGATTCCCGCCGTTTCGGCAATGATCCAGGCGATGATCATCCGTTAGGAAAAATAATGAACCCGAGTCCTTCCACTTCCAAGCCTTCAGCCGGCAATGATTGCGCCACGTCTGCGGGAATTGGCGGGAGGTGCGCTTCCATCACCGACTGCACGCACACGCTCGCGAACGACTCGTTCGAACTGTTTTCGGTAACTTTGAGATTCTTCACTCGCCCGCTTCGATCGATAATAAATGCCAGCCGCAGCGTCCCGATGCTAATCAAATCGCGCTTCTGATCCACGTACGTATACCAGCGGGATCCGATCGAATCGGCCACGATCTTCTGGTAACGGCCGAGCGGTGTGCCCAAAGCATTCACCGACGAGATCCCGCGGTTGGTAATGTTTCCCGCGATGTGAGTCCGCTCCTTTTGCCGACGATACGCCGACTGCGCTTGCGATGATGCAGCCGCGGCATCGAGCGCAGACGCCGATTTTTGAGTCAGCAACGCAAATTGCTCCGCAGCAGTAATAGGCTCGGGTTGCACGGCAGGCTTCGCAGCCTTCTGTTGCGATGCCGGTTTCTGCTCCGCCTGCGCGCCCTTGCTGTCGAGCGAGTAGGGATTTGACTCAAAATCCATCAATGGCCGATCCTTCCCCGCCTGAGACGGCAACGGCATTTCGCCAGCAGCGGCCAGCTCGCTGGCTCCAATCGAATTGGCATTGGATTCAAACGTCTTGTCTTTCGGCTCCGGTGCTTTCTTAGATTCGTCCGTTTCGATGAACGCGGAATTTTTGGAATTCGACGCCGGTGACAAATCCATGAACGTCAGTTCGACCGGTTTCTCCGGCGCCGGGAGCGCGGGAGAGAAAAAGCCGCTGAAGGCAGCGAGCAAAAACGCCACCAGCAAATGAATTAGGATCGCGACAAGCAGCGCCCAGAAAATCATCCGCGCATCTTGTTCGTGGTCCCGCAGCCTGTCGGGGTTGCCCGGCTGGGCGAAAACAGTGTCAGCCGTCGTCATGTAGCAATGATCGCTTGGTGAAGAAGCATTCGGGCCTGGAAGCGTCTTTAAGGTTGGAACACTATCTCAGGCCACAAGCCCTGACAACTTGGCCAGGGTGTTGGGCGGTCGAGGTGAACCGCCCCTACCTTCGCTCATTCCGTGGGAGGTAGGGGCGATTGACCTCAATCGCCCGATCGCCGCGTCCGCCACTCCGCGCGTGATGAAACAAATACTGCTGCGCGTATCCGCCGTGTTCACCGAAATAAGTCTCGGAGAACTGCCGCAACCGCTGCGCGCTCATTTTCTTTCGACCCGAGAAATAATGCTGCCTCAACACGCGCTCGATCCAGACATCGATCGGGAATGCTCGGAGCCGCTCATACGCAAAAAGCATCACGCAATTTCCGATCTTCGGCCCCACGCCTGGCAACGCGCATAGTTGTTTTCGGAGCTCGGCATCGGACAACGCCGACCACGCCTCGAGATCCGCATGGCCGGAGCTGACGAGCCGCGCCGTCGCACGCAGATTTTTGGCGCGATAGCCGAGCTTGCAACCGCGCAACTCCGTCTCGGAAGCTTGCGCAACTCGCCGCGGCGAAGCGAACGTGTACACGAGCTGATTGCCGATCCTCCGTCGTTCGCCAAATCGTCTTCGGAGCGCCAGCGAAATCTGGCGAATATGCGCCACCTGTTTCATCGATGAACAAATGAATGTGGCGAGACATTCCCACTTCGGCTGCCGAATGATCCGCAACCCGCGACAAAAACCGCGAGCAGCGTTCATCACCGGATCTTTCGGAAACGAATCGCAAATCTCTGCCAGCGGATGATCGAGCGCTAAGTAACGCGCGACAATTCCGGGGAGCGCACGCGTCTCGCGTGCCGGTTTTGGCGGCCCGCCAAAACGAACTTTCAAAAATTCGCCGCGTTGCTCGAGATAAACCGCACGATCCCCAATCGTCCCCACAAATCCGTGGACAACCTTTTCCCAATGAAACACCTGGCCGGAATCCAACGTCTTCTCCAAGTCGAAATCAGGCGCGCTAATTTTAATCACGTGCGTGAAGATAATGACGAAGGAATAACAAAGCACGAATCACGAACCGCTTGGAAGTTGCAGTATCTGCGGCCTTTTTGGATTTCGGTTTCGTCATTCGGATTTGTTTCGTCATTCGTCATTCGGATTTCGTCATTCCACTAGCGTCTGAGCCTACCGCATCGATTACGAGGATGAGCATGAGCATTACCAAAGGAAATCGAAGATTATCTCTGTGACTCCGTTTCAATCCGTGGCTAAATGACCGCCGACATGGACAGCCGGCTCGCGATCGATACCGCGGTCTTACTTCTGTATTTTATCGTCATCATTTCCATCGGCCTTTACATGGGCAGGAAGGAGGAGAGCCTCAAAGATTTCGTGCTGGGCGGTCGCGCAATTCCGTGGTGGGCCGTACTCGCTTCGATCATCGCCGCGGAGACGAGCGCCGCCACCTTTTTCGGTACGCCCGGCGAAGGCTTTCACGACCGCAACTACACTTATTTGCAACTGGCGCTCGGCACCATTCTGGCGCGCATCCTGGTCAGTTACATTTTCATCAAGCCTTACTACGACTACAAAGTTTATTCGATCTACGAATATCTCACCGCGCGTTTTGGCGTGCCGACAAAGAACGCGGCGTCAGCTGTTTTTCTGGTTACGCGCGTGCTGGCGTCCGGTGCGCGCCTCTATGTAGCGGCAATCGCGCTTGCGCTTGCGTATGAAATGATTCGCGGCGTGCAGCCCGGTCAAAAAGAGACGCTGTTCATCTACATCGGCTCAACGATTGTCATTGTCATTTTGACCGCCATCTACACGACTCTCGGCGGCATCAAAGCGGTGATCTGGACCGATTTCATCCAGGCCTCGATCATGATTGGCAGCGCGTTGATCGCGGTCGGTTTGCTTTACTCGCAAATTCCCGGGGGCTGGGACGAAATCGTCCAGCGCCACGGCAGCTTCGGGATTTCGGATTTCTTTACCACTGGACTCGATCCGGCAAAACACGGCTGGGACAAGATCAAAGGAATGTTCGAGGTCGAGTACACAATCTTTGCCGGCCTGATCGGATCGACTTTCATCACCATGTCCACGCACGGCACGGACCAGGACATGGTGCAACGCATGTTGACCGCGCCAGATATTCGCCGGAGCCGGCGCTCATTGATCCTGTCAGGCCTGGCAGATATCCCGATCGTGCTGACGTTTCTAACCATTGGCCTGTTGCTTTGGGTTTATTATCAGGCGCACCCGGATCCGACCCTCCCGAAAACGCCTAACGAAACATTTTGCCACTTCATTTTGTACCAGATGCCAGTCGGCCTGCGCGGGCTGTTGATCGCCGGAATTTTTGCTACCGCCATGGGCTCGCTCAGCACAGCGATAAACGCGTTGGCCACAAGTTTCACGCGCGATTGGTACGAGCCGTACATCAATCCACAATCAACAGCCGAACAGAGCCTGCGCGCCGTACGCTGGGCCACGGTCTGGTTTTCGATCCTGATGATTATCGTCGCATCAACGACTTCATATCTCATCATCGTGCATCCGAACGTGCGAATCATCCCAATCGTGCTCGGGATATTCGGATACACGTACGGATCGCTTCTCGGCGTTTTCCTATGCGGGATGTTCACTAAGCGGCGCGGCAACGACTTGGGAAACATCATCGCGATGATCATAGGCTTCATCGTCGTCGCGATTTTGAGTGGTCTACCGAACAACATCGCCGGCCTGTTCGGCAGTAGGTTGTACACGCAGCCAAGCTGGCTGCCGGTGATGGAATTCCCCTGGTGGATTTGCTTCGGCACCATCGTCACGTTTTCCGTGGCGATCTTGTTCCGGAGCGGCCGCGAAGATCACGCAACGGTCTCTGCTGGATGAAATCTGATTCGGTAGTTCGCGGGCCGAGGGCGGCCCGGCTCCATCGGCATCCACCGTCAAATCGGCCTTGGAGATGGCCTGCCCTCAGGCCGTTTTCTCGGCTCGAATGGAGCACCTCAAAATTAAACCAGAATTGACCCCGAAAGCGTTCGGGGTTGACTCGCCGTTGTCGCTCAATACTCGTAACAGAGTTTTTTCACCCAACCCTTAATTAATTACTGAAACGCTATGGCCCATGTTGTGACCGAGAAATGTAATGGATGCAAATTCACCGACTGCGTAGAAGTCTGTCCCGTGGCGTGCTTCTACGAGATGGATACCCAGGTGGTGATTCATGCCGACGACTGCATCGATTGCATGGCGTGCGTGGAAGTTTGCCCTGTGCACGCCATCTATGCGGACGCAGACGTTCCTACCGAATACACAAAAGACATCGAGTTCAACTTGCTCGAGGCGAACCAAATTAAAGACTCTGGCGCGCCTGCAATCACGGTCCGTAAAGACGCTCTACCCACGGCGAATGACCGCAAAAAAGCTCTGGGATATTAAGCGAATCAGGAAAGCAGGAACTCAGGAAAAGATAATAGCCGCAGATTAACACGGACTTTCACCGATTTTGAGGCGGTCGCGGACCGTCGCTACAGCAACATCAATCTGCGGAAATCTAGACGAGGGAACGGAGTTGCTGGTGAGCGAGTGACATCGACGGGAATGCCGAACGGCCGAGTGAGCGCGCGGCGAGCGAATCAATCTGCGGATCACCTCGTCCCTTCTTGGTTTCCAGATTCTAACCCTCCTGCGTTCCTGCTTTCCTAATTCCCCGGCGCTCTTTCCAGATTCTGCCGCTGGTGACCGAGTGAGCGGGAGCGAGCGAGTCAAACGCCCCACCACATTCGAATTCCCGATCTTTTCCTGTTTTCCTGCTTTCCTGATTCGCTCTTTTCCTGATTAAATATCTTGATCATGGCTGACACGCATAAAGGCGGATGTTACTGCGGAGCGGTCGAGATCGAGGTTCGCGGGGAACCCTTAGAGATGGGTTACTGTCATTGCGAAAATTGCCGACGTTATTCCGCCGCGCCGGTGAGCGCATTCACGTTGTGGAAATGGGAGGACGTGAAGCTCACGAAAGGCGCGGAGTTCCTCGGAAAATTCAAGAGCAGCGAGATCAGCGATCGTCGGTATTGCACGAAGTGCGGCAGCCACATCTCGGTGGATCATCCAACACTCGGCTTGATCGATGTCCGCATCGGCGCTCTGCGGAATTTTCCATTCAAACCAAAGGTGCACCTCAATTACGCAGAAACGGTGCTGCCGATGAAAGACGGTTTGCCCAAGCTCAAGGATTTTCCCGCATCAATTGGCGGATCGGGCGAGACGGTGCCCGAATAGGCAGAACTCTGTTCGCAGATCGTACTACTCCAGATCAATTTCGACATACTCGCCGGAGCGCACGGTTGTGACTCGTGACGCGATTATTTCTGCGTTCGGTTTCAGTCGCGGCCAGCTTGCAAAGGGCAAAACTAGAATCGCAATCTTGCGCTTCGACAGATTTAGTTGGGTCCGCAACGCTTGATCGGTCGTGACCAGCAAATCGAATTCGCGCTGGGCCGCATCGAGCAATTCACCGTTGGAAAGGGTCGACCACCCCATTTCCGCCGCAGTTGCGACTTTGTGTTCCGGGAGATAATCACGCAGCGGAACCGGTGTTCCCTGATCAAAGAGAACGCGCACAACGCTAGGTTGCTGCCAAACTCTTTTCCGCGCATTCGAGCACGGCCAACGCTTGTTCCCGTTTCACCCCCGGAAACCACTCGAGGAATTGATCAATTGTCGCACCGGACTCGAGATTCTCGAATAACGCTTTGACTGGAACACGCGTATTTTTGAATCGCCACGTGCCGCTCAGCGTATCTCCCGAACGCTCTACCGCCGGACACGCGCTCCAATCGATCATTTGTCGATCTTATCACCAGTTATCCACACGGCCAAGCGTCTGTGTTCGTTTGGAAACCCTCAACTAGAGCGACGCGTTCTCCGTAAAGGAGCGTAGCTCCAACGGAGCTTTTACGCTCTCAACCATCAACTCTTCTGAAAAAGATCCCCCTCGGAGATCGGCGGCTCGGGAGAGACAATGCCTGAATAATTACGCCGACCAGATGTCGGCCAGGACTCGCTTGAAATTTCCGCCCAGGATTTTTTCTACCGCCGCGCTCTTGTAGCCGCGCTTCAACAACGCATCGGTGACGAGCTCGAGTTTTCGTTCGGTATTCAGGTCCGGGATATAAGCCGGCCGATCCTCGCCTGGCGCGGCGATTCCCGCGGCTTTCCGTTCCTCGGTCCTGCGTTTCAGTTCGGCGAGTTCCTCTTCGCCGACGTGCAGAAAGGGAACGTCCGTCCCGATCCCCACATGATCTTCGCCGCAAACCTTAACCGCGTGGTCGAGATGCAGGAGAAAATCCTTGAGCATCGGCTGCTTCGGCGGCTCGGTCAGAAACGGCAGCATGTAAATTCCGATCACGCCGCCTTTGTCCGCCAACGCTTTCAATTCGCGATCTTCCTTGTTCCGTGGATGCATGTAAACAGCGCGACAGCCGGCGTGAGTGATCAACACCGGTTTCTTCGACGCCGCGATGCCGTCCGCCGTCGTCTTTGTGTTGCAATGGCTGAGATCGAGCGCAACGCCGACCTCATTCATCCTGCCCACGGCGCTGGCGCCGAGATTGGTCAGGCCGTCCGTGTCGCCATCGAGACAACCGCACCCGAGCGGCGTCCGGTGATTGTAGGTAAGCTGCATCACGCGCACGCCGAGACTGCGGAACAGCTCGATCCTGTCGATCTTTTCCTCGAGCATGTTCGGCGATTCGAACGAATAAATGACGCCGAGCTTCCCGTCGTTCTTCGCGCGATCGAAATCGGCCGCGCGCTGCACTTTGAAAAACGCTTCCGGCTGCTTTTCCATCAACAGCTCCGCATTCGCGATCGCGGCTACGGCCTCCTCGAAATTTCCCTGTGGGCCGCCAAGTGTCGACTTCACCACGTTCACACCGGAACCGACAATCCGCTTGGTCACGCCCGCCGGATCATGATTCTGAATCGGAAACCCAATCGCGCCAAGCACGTTCCCGTCGAGTACAAATACCTTGCGATACAATTCCGCCGCGACAGGCGACACCGGTGCCGGTGTGGCGGTAGCGGTCGGTTCGCCAGACCACAAAGCGTCCGGCTTGATCGCGGTCAACGTCACCGCACCGCCCAAAGTTTTCGTAAATTGCCGACGACTAATCATCTCCCAAGAAATTTTACCGCAATCCACTCGGTAATCGTGGCGAGGACAGCAGTTTGGCGAATTCGCTCCACCGTTTGTCGGGATCGGCGCCGCTTCGTTTCTCGATGTAACGTCGCACCATGTCTTCGCCGAGATTGTAGTTGATCACGTAACTTCGGTAACGCTGAATGAATTTCACCCGCTGCTGAGCGCGAGCTGGTTCCATCACTGCATATTTTTGCAACCATTGCACCGCAGCGTCCTGGTCGATCTCACCGTTGATCAAGCGTCGGGCAGCTTCGTTTACCGCATAATCGAGCTGCTTCATCAAATCCTGTACCGCGTAATATTCGTCTGCGCGCTTGGAATCGATCCCGGCCGCCGGAAACAAGACTTCCTTCTCGAACTTCATTCGCTCGGTCTTAGTCGGGAACGCAACCTCCCGGCCGAAATTCGCCGTCCCTTCCGCGACGAGCGATTGCGGTGAAAACAGCGGGTAAACTGAAAACTCCATCCAGCCGCGATCGCGGACCAGGTTCTTTTCCAGCAGCGAATTGTAAACGTGATGACCGGGATAACCTTCGTGCGCTGCGAGATCGACCGCCCGATCGATGTAGGTCGGCAGATCGGTATTCACCTGAATCACGCTGTGGAAATTTCCTTTGTACCAATTGTAACCGCCCCACGGCTTATTGGTCACGTACTCGACGGCGAAACTCTCGTTGGGCGGAAGCGCAACGTGCGCCAGCGTCCGGGTTCGGCATTCCTTGATCGCGAGTTGAAACACCGTATCAAGTTTCTCTTTGGGAATCACAAACGGTTTCCGCCATTCCTCGTAGCGCTGCCACAAGGGACCCTTCCCGGGAATCTTTGCCTCCAATTGGCCAATGATCTGGTCAAAGTGCAAATCCGGATCCGAGCCGGACTGGCGGTATGTCGGCGCAACGGCGTCGTAGAGCGCGCGCGACTCGTTGTCGAACTTTGATTTTTCGCCCTTCAACATCCGCACCCGCGCCACCAGCGCGGCAACTTGTCTCTGCAAATATTCGCGCCGCAATTTGAGCATCTCGTCGCCAGACGTTGCTGCGTCGGGAATTTTCGCCAGGGTCGCGATCAGTTCGGCGGCCTCTTCGCCGATCGTATCCAGCGATTGCTTTTCCTTCTCCGCCTGCGTCTTCCACTCAGCCGGCCCGTAAAACGCGTCGACGTAATCGGGATCGTGTTGTCCGAGCGCCAGCACCAGATGCACGTATCGCTCGGCGACCGGGCTCAGCGGATTCGGCGCATACGCGTTCCCACTCGACGCTACCAGCCCGCAAAAAATGACGGATAACAATATCCGCATGTTTCTAGTCAGCTCTCATGAGCATTTCGATCGACTTGCTGCAGAATGGAATCAAAACGTCCGGCCTTGACGTCCTCCTCGATTTCTTCGTCCCACCTTTCCTGATCGAATTCCCAGAACCATTTCCGGAAAACGCCTAGATCCTCGCGCGACAGATTCTTCACTGCTTCTTTGATTTCCTCCATATTCATCATTTGCGACCCCTCGTTAACTGGAGCTTGAGCCAGCGCGGATCCCGTCGGCAATCCAACACGCGCCAAACTCTGATTTCGTCCTTGTGCAAGTCATAATAGATCGCGAACGGAAATCGTTTCGAGAGCATTCGATGATAACCGAAGACCCGTCGATGCGTGCCGGCATAGAGTCGAAGCGATTCAATGTCAGAGCTAAGTGATTCGAGAAAATACCAACCAACGCCGCTGCCTTGCCGCTCATAAAAGCGAAAGCCATCGAGCAGGTCCGCCTCGGCGAGGCTGAGGATTCGAAGCGTCACGCAAGCTTCGCTGCCTTGCGGCGAATCCGCTTCTTGGCTTCCTGCCAATCGCTAAACTTTGCCTCGCCGTTCTTCATCGCGCGCTCTGCCTCGCGCAGCGCTCGGGCGTGCCACGCCGGCGATTCAAAACGATCATCGTCTTTAGAGAGATCAGCCCAAAGCGCCTCCATCACGCGCAATTTTTCGTCGCGGGACATCTTCTTCAGCGGAAGGGCCACCGGCATGAATACAAACAGTAAACTCTGAAGTTCCGATGACAAGCACGCCGATCCCGGTCTTCGCACTCACGAAGACCACGAAGAAAAACTAATCAGGAACTCAGGAATCGAGGAGCGGGATTTCCGAGATAGAAGGTAAAGTTGCGAAGGTAGCAGCGAAGGAGAGAGGGCCCCCGCCGCAATCGGCGGCTCCGGCGAGACGCTGCCCGAATAGCTCAGCGGCTACCGCAACTGCTTGATGAAGTTGTTGTAGTCTTCGTGCGTGCCGATCCAAAACCAGACGACGAGATCCCCGTGTTTCTGCGTAACAGCGCGATAGTGATCTCCGATTCGTACTGACCAGACGTTTCCGACAAGCGGCTTGAACTGCATTGAAGGGTGAAACGGATCACGCAGCCAAAGTTGAAACTTTTCTCGCGCGAGACATTGGACGTGAGCTGGTAGTCGATTGAACTCGTGCCAGAAACGCCGATGCGTTCTCGACGTCACGGCATTTCGCGGGTGCGTCCGGACTTGATGTCCTCTTCGACTTCGTGCAAGACGTCATCG
>Ga0193727_1000805_pt1 | contig 12602 bp, 8 predicted proteins | sample H2c2metaG_FD_143051 | JGI IMG/M metagenome (GOLD analysis project Ga0193727, IMG submission 143051) | Soil microbial communities from a riparian zone of the East river system, Colorado, United States - H2c2 | ecosystem: Environmental > Terrestrial > Soil > Riparian zone | place: USA: East River...
GCGGGAACCTTGGTGTCCCAGTCGCCGCCATCGAGCGCCTCGGCCCACACCAGCGTGGCCGGGTCGGTGGCGCGCCACGAGAAATCACGCGGCCCGGTCGGCACGCCATGGATCGGCACGCGATCGGCGAGCGGCAGCGAGGCAATCGTGTGCGAGGTGACGTGTGCGCGATCGCCTGCGTCCCAGACCTCGACATCGTGCGGGAAGCGATCGTAGGTCGTGATGTACGAATACGGTTTGTGGATCGCGCTGACGAGGATGTGCCTGCCGTCCGGCGCTGCATCGACCGATTCGTAGTTGCCCGGCTTGCCGGCCGGCGTGACCGCAAGCGTGGCCGCGTCGACGAACGCGAGCTGCGCGGCCGCGTAGTAGTCGAACAGGTCCTCGTCGTGCCGGTTCGTCAGCGTGTCGCGATTTTCGTACGTGCTGCTCTGCCCTTTTTCGCCAGCGCTCTCCTGGATGCTCGGTCCGGCCGGCACGACCGGCTCGGGCGGCGGCGGCCCCATGCCGCCCGGGACCAGTTTGACCAGCAGCGATTTCTGGTCCGCCATCCACTGCATCTCGGCGTTGAACATCGGGTTGAGGGCAACGCCGGGCGCCTGGCGCACCTTCCCGGTGTTGCCGTCGCCGACCCACAGTTCGGCCGCATCGGCTGCAAGATTCGCAAACGCGAAGTACCTGCCATCGGCGGACCAGGCCGGCTCCTGCGGGCAGCCGCCTTGCGGCAGTGCAATCGTCGTCTTCGCGCCATCGGTGATGCGCACGAGCTCCAGACGGCTCGCACAGGGCGTCACGCCGTAGCCGCCCGGTGTATCGTGCTTGCTGTGATTGCGCGGTTCGACGCGCACGCCGGCCAGGCGCAGGAACGGCGTCGCGACGCGCGCCATCGGCGGATAATCCTGCCACGAGATGAGCAGCAGCTTGTCTTCGGTCGGGCTCACGTCGGGTGTCGGCGGCGACGGTGCGTGCATCACATCGAGAATGTTTTTCGGTGGCTGGTTGTAGCCGGAGTTGTCGGCCGGCACCGCAGCCGCCGTCTGGGCCACTGTCGGCTTGGCAGCGTCCGCTGCAAGTGCGCTGCTGGCAGCGGACGCGATCGATAGCGCAAGGCACATTACGATGTGAACTCGCATGGATTTCCTCTGACCTGGTGACGTGATCGACAATGGTACGATGTCGGCGCGCCGCAGACGATCTTGCACTGCAGCGTGGCGTAGCTCCGCGACAAATGGGGGGGCCGTAGCCAGGATGAAGCGCGGCGGGATCGGGGTTGGCAACGCACGTGTGCGGCGGGCAATCGGTCCCGGCGGGTACGCTCTTCAGGCCGCAGTGATGTGCAGGGTGTTCTCGGCATGATGCCGGATTTCGCTGCGCTCCAACCGGGCTACGTTTCTGCGAATTGCAATTGCAGATATTCGCTTTCTGACTTTGAGGGCGGAGCTGCGTCGCTCCCTCAAAGCATGTCCCACGATGCGACCGCATTGGACGCTTTCACGGTAGCGCGAATTACATAAGGTGGCCGCTTGCTGATCCAATAGATGGATGCAGCAGGAAATGGGCCGATTTCCACAATCCATGTCTTCATCTTCCCCCGACGCCCCGCCGGTATCTCCTCTTGACCGACTACTCGAATTGAGGTGGTGTCGAGTGCGTTGTCGGCAATTCCGGGTAGTACAGCCGAATACCCGGTCTTGAGTGGTAGCGCTGCAAGCAGGAGCCCGGTCATGCCACCGTGCACGTCAAACACCGGCTCTACAGTATCGGTTTCCACGACGCTCTCTGGAGCTCCCATTTTTTGCCGGGTATGCGTTGAAACATGTTTGGCGGCAAAATTGTTGACTTCTGAATCGCCCGCGGATGTATACGCTTCGCCCAAAAGGGGCCGCATGCTGACCGGATCGAAAACGTTGAAAGACATCGAGAAGTTGCTTGTCGGGGGCTCTCCGGGCTTACCTACGACCGATGTCGTGCCCTCTGTTCGAGTCAAATAACGCTTTCCCGCAATAGTGCGAAACCGAACATGATCACTGGAAAGGCCGCGTTCATCAACGCGACCGTCGAAGTACTTCACGGTGACCAGCCAGACGTTGTCATACTCGGAAATAATATTTCCATCCATTGTTCCGTCGTCCACGTGGACGGTGGCAGTCGACGGCGGTATATCTGTAACGGCTGAATCAGCAGGACAGGTGCTGCACAAAGACAGTAAGGCAAGAAGATGCACAATACGTGCGTTTGTAATTGTCATTTTGCTTGGCCTCGACTCTCAGTCAGGGAAGCTCTGACGACTTGTTCAGAGGTTCCTTCAGCAGATTCGCCTTTGGTCGACGGACACGTCGCCCACTTCCGTAACTCTAGCCCTCGTATTCATTCCGGGCTATCAGAAATCTGTTGTGAGCCGAAACAGTCAAACTCTCCATGTGTCCGATGATCGAGAGCCCATCCGGAAAGTCAGGGTGGTCGCTGCGCGCGCGGTGCATCAGGAATCGTCGGCCTTCCAGCCATTCGAAGACGGCCGAGCCGTGCACGACGACGCTCGGCATGGCGGGGAGCGTAGCCTCGGTGGTCCATGTCCCATCAGCCGGTCAAGTTGCGCCAACGTTGGATCCGCTGTCATCTTATCCTGGCAACGGGCTGCTCATTTGGGCTCCCTCGGTTCCCAGAGCTCAATAGGGTTGCCTTCTGGATCATGCAGCCGAGCAAAATTGCCGCTGGGATCGCTCTGTGGTTCCTCAACGGTAACGCCGGCTGCGCGGAGCTGGGCAACCATTGCTTTGAGATCCGCCACGCGGAAATTGACCATCCAGGCTTGTTCCGGCTTCCCGAAGTACTTTGTGTCCTTTTTTAACGGGGTAAATGCGGTTGGCCCCGCATCTTGATGCCAGGGCTTCTGCCCGTGGCTCGTCGGCACAGGCGAGATACCAAGATGCGTCTCGTACCACTTCGCAAGGCTCGCGGGGTTGTCGGACCTGAAAAACAGGCCGCCAATGCCTAGAACTTTTTGCATGTTGCGCCCCTCGGTCGGCTCAGCCGCAGAGGCAGAGCCCAGTGTGGCGATGAGGAGCGCCGCAAGGACTGGGAACAGCAATCGATTCTCCATGTGATGTACCTGGGTTGTGCCGAACTGGCGTTAAGGAGGTCTGAACAAGCGTTTGCTCGGCATTCCAGCTTTCGCTCACTGCTGTCCGGAATAATTTTGCAGTTGGTGCCTGGAAGCCTTGCAGCTGCTTGCCGACGCGCAGTCAGCGATGACGACGACTCGAATTTCGATTCGAGCCAACAAGCGCCCCCTTCCGCCTCCGGCACCTTCCCCCGCTGCGCAGGGGAAGGGAAATGCCGTGGCGCCGCGGCGTTGAGTCCTTCCCCTGCGCAGCGGGGGAAGGTGCCCGAAGGGCGGAAGGGGGCGCTCTTCACTGGCATACATTTATTCCGGACAGCAGTGAGCTTTCGCTGGGATGACGACTTAATTCAGAGGTTAACGGTTCCCGGGTTTGCAGACGAATTTCTGACGCGCAATCGATCCTCTATAGCCCATGGGCAACACGGCGCGTCGCTATCGGCGGTGACGCGCGTCTGATTGGCGAACGCTGGAGTAAGTGGCCGCTGCCGCGTACCGCATGATAGTACCGAAGACCGTAGCAGCAGTCCGCTCAAACGAATCTCAGGCCGCTAGTGTGAAGCTGGTCGGCCCAATCGTAGCCCTGGACGGGCGCAACGAAAGCACGCTCCATGGCCATACAAACCAAGCGTCCGTTCTATTCCACGGCGCCACCCTCACCCCCAGCCCTTTCCCGCCAGGCGGGGGAGGGGCAAAAGGCCTGAGTGCCTCGGCGCTCGTGACCGCCGCTGCCTCGGCGCTCCCCATCGTCGGTACCTCGGGCTCGCAGATCGCCAGTGCCGCGCCACGGGCCGCCTCGCGTACACTGTGCCGCGGGCAATCCGGGCACCGCATGTCACTGATCGAAGAACTCAAGCGCCGCAACGTCATCCGCATGGCCGGGTTGTATCTCGTCGCCGCATGGCTGACGGTGCAGGTCTCGAGTACGGTGCTGCCGATGTTTGATGCACCGGCCTGGGTACCGCGCGCGATCGTCATCCTGTTCGTGATCGGCTTTGTGCCGGCACTGGTGTTCGCCTGGGTGTTCGAATTGACGCCGCAAGGCGTGAAGCGCGAAAGCGAAATCGACCGCACGCAGTCGATCACGCCGCGGACCGGCCGCAGTATCGACCGCATGATCCTGGTCGGCTTGGCGCTGATCATCGTGCTGATGGGAATCGAGCGCGTCTGGTTCGCCGGACGGACATCTCCCGCCGCTTCATCGTCGGAAATGGGGTCAGAGTCATTTTCCGGGAACCGCACGCAGGCTCGATCCACGACGTCGCACCGGGAAAATGACTCTGACCCCATTTCCGCGGCGTCGGCCAATGCGATCGCGGTCATGGCGTTCGAGGACTTGAGTCCTGCGCACGACCAGGGCTACTTTTCCGACGGCATGGCCGAGGAAATCCTCAATGCGCTGGCGCGCATCAGGGAGCTGCGCGTGCTCGGCCGCAGTTCGTCGTTCCAGTACAAGGGCAAGGATGTCGATCCGCGCAGGATCGGCGCCGAGCTCGGCGTCGCGCACATCCTCGACGGCTCGGTGCGCCGGCAGGGTGATCTGGTGCGCATCGCCGCGACGCTGATCTCGACCGTCGACGGCGCCGCGCAGTGGACCAAGGAATACAACGGCAAGCTCGCCGACCTGTTCGACCTGCAGGACAACTGCGCGCACGACATTGCGTCCGAGCTGAAGATCGTGCTGACCGGCGGCCAGCGGCCGCTGGTCGACAAGGTCACCGCGAATCCCGAAGCCTACGCGCTGTACGTCGAAGCGCAGACGCTGGTCAGGGAGCGCTTCGGCGACAGCCTGCCGCGCGCGATCGAGAAACTCGACGCGGCGGTCAAGCTCGACCCGTCGTTTGCGCGCGCGTGGTCGAAGCGGGCGGTCGCGTTCGCGGTGCTGGCGCAGTATGTCGCCGGCGACTGGCGGCAGAACTGGGACAAGTCGGAGGAATCGGCCCGCCGCGCGCTGGCGCTCGACGCCAACGACGCCGAGGCCCACGCCGCGCGCAGCTACAACCTGTTTTCGCAGCGTCGCTATGTCGACATGGTCGAGCCGATGCGACATGCGCTTCAGGTCGATCCCGACAATGAGACGGCGCGCTACTGGGAGATCAACGAACTATCGGCGATGGGGCACACCCGCGACGCCTTACCGCGGCTCGATGCGATGATGGCGAACGATCCGGAGAACAGCCGGGTCATTTTCTACAAGGCCTTCATGAGCTGGCGCGAGCACGACCGCGATACGCTGCTCGCACTCGGACGCCGGCTGCAGGGGCTCGGCTCGCCATGGGGCGATGTCGCGATGTCGACCTATTACGCCAGCACCGGAGATTGCGACAGCGGCCTCAAGCCGTTCTCGACGCGCCAGCGCATACTCGGTTCGGGGATTTCGGTTGCCGAGTCCGAGATGATCTATCGCGGCGTCTGTGCCGGCGGCGCGGCGCGCGAACCGGCGAAGGCGATCCTGCTTGCCCATGCGGACGATCAGTGGGTGCCGACGCTGTGGCTCGAGATGGGCGAACCGGAACGTGCGTTCGACCTGTTCGAGCACGGCAGCGCCGGCCTTTCCGACGCCTATCTGAACTGGCTGTGGCAACCCGAGGACTGGTCGCGCAAGGCGCGCCAGCATCCGGCGTTCCCGGCCTTCGCCAAACGCATCGGCCTGGTCGACTACTGGAAGAAATACGGCTGGCCGGACGTGTGCAAGCCGCAGCCGCAAACAGGACCCGACGCGTTCGTCTGCGAATGAGCCTGATCGCCCTCTCGCTGTGCCCGGGATGCACCTTCGGAGCGAGGTGGACCGATCTTCCCTCGCCCCGCTGGCGGGAGAAGGTGCCGTAGGCAGATGAGGGTGGCACATTCGCCTGCGAGTACGTTCGGCCAAGCGCCACCCTCGCCCGGCACGCTACGTGCGCCGACCTCTCCCGCCAGCGGAAGAGGTGGACTGCCTCCGTTGGGATGCTCTTCATTTGAGACAGACCACCAGTGTCTGGGCGCCGTCCGCCTCGCGTACACTGTCCCCGGTCTCAGGGGGGCGCATGTCGCTGATACGAGAGCTCAGGCGCCGCAACGTGATCCGCATGGCCGGGTTGTACCTGGTCGGTGCGTGGCTGATCGTGCAGGTCGCCGGTACGCTGCTGCCGGTGTTCGAAGCGCCGTCGTGGGTCATGAAGACGCTCGTGGGGTTACTCGCGGTCGGCTTCGTGCCGGCGCTGGTGTTCTCGTGGGTGTTCGAACTGACCCCGGCAGGAATCAAACGCGACGCCGAGGTCAAACCCGAGGAATCGATCGCGCCGCAGACCGCGCGGCGCCTGGATCGCATGATCATCGCCGTGCTGGTGCTGGCACTCGGCTATTTCGGCTTCGACAAATTCGTGCTCGCGCCGCAGCGCGAGGCGGTGCTGGTTACGCAAACGCAGCAGGCGACGAAAGTCGAAGCAGCAGCGCAATCCACGAGCGTCGGCAATGACAAGTCGATCGCCGTGCTGCCGTTCGCGAACCTGTCCGACGACAAGGCGAACGCGTTCTTCGCCGACGGCATGCAGGACGAAATCCTGACGAAGCTGTCGAAGATTGCCGCGCTGCATGTCGTCTCGCGCACTTCGACGCAGCGCTATGCCAGCGCGCCGGGTAATCTCGCGGAGATCGCTCGCCAGCTCGGCGTCGCAAATATCCTCGAAGGCAGCGTGCAGAAAGCCGGCAACGCCGTGCACATCAACGTGCAGCTGATCGGTGCAGCGAAGGACGAACACCTGTGGGCCGAGAGCTACAACCGCACGCTCGACGATATCTTCGGCGTCGAAGGCGAGGTCGCGCAGGCCGTCGCCGATGCACTGAAGGCGACGCTGACCGGCTTCGAGCGTCAAGTCGTTTCGGCCAAGGGCACGGAAAATCCCAAAGCCTACGAGGCCTACCTGCGCGGCCGCGCTACGGACAATGCCCAGTACACGTACGACGGCGCGATTCGCGCGATCGACAACTATTTCGAAGCCGTGCGCGAGGACCCGCAATTCGCGCAGGCCTGGTCCGCGGCCGCGGTGGCAATGAGCAATCTGTATCTGAACGATGTCGACGCCGCGCGCTCGACACCCGACGCCGTGCGCAACGCCGCCGCCACGGCGATGAGGCTGCAGCCGCAGCTCGCCGAAAGCTTGCTGGCGCAAGGCGCATACCTGTACCGCGTCGAGCGCGACTATCCGGCAGCGCTCGACGTCTATCGGCGGGCCCTGGCGCAACAGCCCGGCAACATCGACATCATCTCCGAGCTCTTCTTCATCGAGCGGCGCATGGGGCGTTGGGACGAGGCGATCGCGCACTATCGTGAAGCCATCGCGCGCGATCCGCGAAACGTATCGATCCGTGTCCAGGGCGCGTGCGAAATCTTCCTGCGCTTGCGCCGGTTCGACGAAACGCGCGAGTTGCTCGAGCAGGCACTGAAGATCGCTCCGGACGACACCGCGGCACCGGCGTGTCTTGCACAGGTCGAAACGCAACTCGGCCGGCTCGATGCCGCCGACGCCTGGCTCGCGCGCATTCCGGAGGATCGGCACGAGCCGTACGAGGCCGAAGCGCGCATGCGCCTGCTGACGCTGCGACGCGACGAGCCGGCGCTGACCCGTTTCATGCGCGCAGCCGAGTTGCGTGACGACGCGAAGCTCAGCGCCGACGACATCGAAGGCCTGATCCGCCTCGGCATTCTGCAACGCGCAGCCGGGCACGCCGACGTTGCGCGCCGGACGTTCGAGCGGCTTGCACGCGCGATCGCGGCAGTTCCTGGTGGTATCGATCACGTGACCGAGACCGGATCGTTTACGCCGCTCGTTTACGCCGGTCTCGGCGACTGGAAGGCTGCGCTCGACGCCGCGCAACACCATATCCAGATCCACCGCAACGACGCCAACGAAACCGCGGTGGCGAAGACCACGCTCGCCCAGATCCATGCGCAGAAGGGCGAGCGCGACGCCGTGATCGCGATGCTGCCGGAACTGATCGAGATTCCGAGCGGTGTCACGCCGGCGCTGCTCGCGCTCGATCCGGTGTGGGATCCGATCCGCGACGATCCACGCTTCGTCGCGCTGAGCAAGCTGCCGGTCAAGGAATACAAAGTGCCGCCGTAATGAGCTTCTTCGCCGAACTCAAGCGCCGCAACGTGTTTCGTGCCGGCGCATTTTATGCCGCCAGCATGTGGCTGCTGGTCCAGGTGGCCACGCAGGTTTTTCCATTTTTCCACATTGCCGAATGGGTCGTGCGCTGGATCGTGATCGCTGCCGTCATCGGCTTTCCGTTCGCGTTGCTGTTTTCGTGGTTCTACGAATGGACGCCGCAGGGACTCCAGCGCGAAAGCGACGTCGCGCCGGATGAATCCAGCGCCCGCAACACGGGAAAGAGGCTCGATCGCGGGATCATCGCGGTACTTGGCCTCGCCGTGGTCTTGTTGCTGACCGACCGGTTTGTGCTGCACAAGAATGCGGACGACGCCGGCGGCAAGTCGATCGCCGTGCTGCCATTGCTCAACGAAAGCGGCGACGCACACGAGGACTATTTCTCCGATGGCCTGTCCGAGGAATTGATCGCCAACCTCGCACAGATCGATGGCTTGAAGGTGATCGGGCGCAGCTCGTCGTTCCGTTTCAAGAGTGGCGGCCACGACAGCAAGATCATCGGCGAAAGCCTCGGCGTCGACACGCTGCTCGAAGGCACCGTGCGCAGGCAGGGCGAACGCGTGCGCATCGTCGCGGAACTGATCAATGCCGCAGACGGCCGCGAACTGTGGTCGCAGACTTACGACCGCGAACTGAAAGACATATTTGCGGTGCAATCCGGGATCGCGCAGGCCGTGGCCGATTCGCTCAAGGTCAAACTGCTGTCCGGTCATTCCGGATCGACCAGCAGACACCGTGTTCCCAGCTTCGCAACCTACGATCATTTTCTGCTGGGCCGACAGCTGATTCGTCGCGACAATCCTCAGAGCCTGCCACAGGCAGTCGCGGCGTTTCGTCAAGCCGTCGCTCTGGATCCGGATTATGCCGAAGCCTATTCGGGCCTGGCGATGGCGGAAAGCTTTGCCGTTGAAAGCGAATCGGATGCCAATCTCGTCGCGCTCGGAAACCGGCGCGCGATGGCCGCTGCCGAACGGGCGGTGGCGCTGGATCCCGAACTGGGCGACGCATATGGCGCGCGCGGGTATCTGCGCGGCAGCAACGACTGGGACTGGAATGGCGCCGAGGCAGACCTGCTCAAGGCGGTCAGCCTCGATCCTGGCGATGGCAGAAACCAGCTGCGTTACGGTTACCTGTTGGCGACGCTGAACCGTCTGCCGGAGGCAAGCGCAGCTCTGGAAAAGTGCGTGGATCACGATCCGCTGATGCCGCCGTGTTGGTATTGGCTGGGTCGGATCAAGGCAGCTCAAGCTGATTACGAGGGCGCGCGTCAGACGATGAAACGCGTGCTCGCCATCGATCCGGAATACAAAACGGCATCGTCTTACCTCGGCATCTTGTCGCTGCTGCAAGGCGATCCCGCCACAGCAAGAGAGATATTCGTCAAATTGGACAGGCCGGCCGGACTTGCATTGGCCGAGCACGATCTCGGCCACGCCGCAGAGTCGAAGTCGGCATTGGATCAATTGATCGCTGCGCACGCGATGGATGGCGCCTATCAGATCGCAACCGTCTATGCGTGGTCGGGCGATAGCGACCAGGCTTTCGCATGGCTGGAACGGGCAATCAAGCAGCACGACAGCGGGCTCGTGGGTTTGACCTATGACCCGCTTCTGCACGGACTGCGCGCCGATCCGCGCTTCGCCGAATTCTGCCGGAAGATGGGGTTGGCCGTGCCGGCGGGAAAGGGGGCGGGGGTAATTAGCCAGGGGTAATTAGCTCCGTCCCCATTTTTTGTCTCAATTCAGGCCGAACGCGACCGGAACGAGAAAGTCTGCACTCGGCCGGCTCCACAATGCCGGGAAAGGTGGGAATGGCGCGGCTTCTGCCGCCATCGCGGATACCTCGTCATCAAGGTCGCGGTATCCGGAACTCACGGCAATGTGCGATGAAAGCAGGCGTCCCAACCGGTCCAGGCGCATTGACAGCATCACAACGCCCTCTTCCCGACGGGCCAATGCCGCGATGGGATACTGCTTGACTCTGGAAAGACACTCAGCGATCCGGCCCAGATAAAACGAAGGAGCCTGCGGGGCCGGATTCACCTGATCTTGCGCTGGTCGTGAAGAGGGCGCGACAGCGTAGACCTTTGCGGGATGCAGCGTTCTTCGCTCGCTCGTGGCCGCGCTTGATTCCGAAGCTGCGCGCGGCGACCCTGCCGTCGGTGAAAGCGATCGAGTCGCCACCGTCGCGACGTCGGATTCGTGCTTCTGAAATTCCTCGGCATCCGGCAAGCGACTGGAGCGTGTTGATGGACCAGGGCCGGATGTGCGCGGGGGTGTCGGCGTTGCCGGAAGTAGCCGCACCGTTACAACCAGGTCGTGGCCGACTTTGGCAGCAGGTGATCCAGTCGGCGCGAAAAAGAATGCGCCGTGCAAGACAAGTGAGATGAGAAGTCCCGCCAGTCTTATCCACAGTGGAGGTCCAGACGACGATCGCCGTCTGGCCGGATCGACATGTCGCAGCCCATGGAACGCTGCTTCATCGTCGCAACGCATTTCAGATCATCACAGACAAGGACATGTGGGAACGTCCGCTTTCTCTCTCGCCGAATTGTACTCCTCGACGATGTTAAGGAACGTAGCGATAGATCGCACGTTTGTGCAGAAACGTAGTCAGGGAATGTCGCTAACGGCCAATGCCACGATGCTTTGCGTAATTTGATCCCCTGATTTCGCTGCGCTTCATGCGGGCTACCCGTCTGAAGCGTCATGAAAAATGGACCTGCCCCTGAATGCTCTCGCCGGAGTATTCAGCCGCGCTGTGCCAGGGCGTAATCGATCGCCGCACGCACGGCTGTCACCTGAGCGTCGTTACACTGCTCGGGCGTCGCTCGTGCGCTGTCCGGGTAGACTTCGGTAATCGTGCGGTAGCGTGCGGTGGTGGTGGATGTGCACATGCCCAGCGCCTTCACCGGATAGTTGATGACGCCCGGTGAGACGACGGGCGAGCCGATGATCTCGCCGTTGGCGTCGGCCGGCGCGATGTGGGTGACCTTGGCCACTGCGGCGATGACGGCCTGCTGGAATTGCAGTTGCGGATCTTCGGCATCGCCGACGATATAGAAGCCGTCGGGAATCTCGCCGGGTTCGAACGGCTTGCCGTCACGCGCGGCCAGTGCCGGACGGAACTCCGACTCGTCGCTGTCGGTGGTTTCGTGCAGATCGATGTGAACGAGGAACCGGTCGCGCAGCGGCGCAACCAGCCGCATCAATGCCGCCGCTTCCGCCGCCGGACTATCCTCGCGGAACGAGCGGTTCGGATCGATCGCCTCGGCGTTCCATCGGTGGATTCGCTCGTAGGCCCACGGGCTCACGCACGGCGCAACGAGCAGGTTCACGCGCTTGGCGAAGTCCGTCGCGTGCTGCTCGACGAATTGCAGCGCGCCATGCACACCGCTGGTCTCATAGCCGTGCACGCCGCCCGTGACGAGCACGCCCGGCAGCTCGTCGCGCCAAACGCGGCTGCGGATGGCGAATAACGCAAAGCGCTGGCTGCCGTAGTCGAGCCTGCCGTACTCCGCCACGTCGAACCGCGAGCGCAACGCATCGATCCTGGCGACCACCTCTTCGGCGTAGCTGCGCCGGGGCACCTGGCGCGACAGCCATTCGGCTTTCTCCGCCGCGCTCCAGGCTTGGCCCAGAGTGCCGATCGGAAAGGATGCGGATGTGGAAGTCATCGTTGATTCCCTGCGGTTGCTCGATCGAGTCGCGCACTTTAACACCGGAAGCGAAAGCTCTGATCAGCAGTTCCGGCAATGGATGATCAGATACTGGTCGTGACCACAGCAGGAGAGAGCACAGGCCGCAGTCGGGCCACTCCGGGACACCCGACGCCCACAACTCACTGCCGCGAAGCGGACAGTCACGATTGCGATAGGACGATCATCCCTCATCGACACATTACAGCTTCACGTCGGCACCGTTCGCGAAGATGTAGTCGCCGTCGAACTCGTAGGCGCCGACGTCGCACTGTGCCCCATAGGGACGCGGCATGAAGCGTGCGTCGACCGTCAGGGTTGTCGTTCCGTCCGCTTCGAGACAATCCGGCGCGGCATTGTATGCGGGGCTGTTCGAGCCGATCGGCAGCACCGGCAGCAAGTGCGGCGACGCGCTGTAGAGGCTCAATGCACCGAGCAGCGGATCGGCCTGTGTCGGCGAGCTGCCGGTCTGCAGGACGCTGCCTAGGTTGGCCGAAAACCGAACGAAGTTCTTGCCGTTGTAGACGACGTTCGATGAATTGACCCGCGCGCCGTCGACGAGGTTGACGAGAATATCGTTGCCGGCGCCGCCGTCGGCGTGCGTGCCGTGGATGATGCTGTCGTGTATCGTCAGCGT
>Ga0193727_1000806_pt1 | contig 12598 bp, 11 predicted proteins | sample H2c2metaG_FD_143051 | JGI IMG/M metagenome (GOLD analysis project Ga0193727, IMG submission 143051) | Soil microbial communities from a riparian zone of the East river system, Colorado, United States - H2c2 | ecosystem: Environmental > Terrestrial > Soil > Riparian zone | place: USA: East River...
GAATGACCAAGCTCTTCATGACAATCGGCACGCGGGATGGAGTGAAGGTCGGAGATCTCATGGGGATTATCGCCGGAGAGGGTGGGATTCCCGGAGATCACGTCGGAAAAATCGATTTGCAGGAGAGCCACGCGCTCGTCGAAGTAGCCGAGGGTGATGCCGCCAGCGTGATCACGCGGGTGAACGGCTCGATGATCAAAGGACGTCGCGTCGTCGTGCGTGGCGAGCGTGACAAGGAAGATCGTGAGCGCTCCGCGGGACCGAGAGGGCGCCCGGAGCGAAGCGGTGGAAGCGACAGACCACGAAGCGATCGGCCTCGGAGCGACGGGCCCCGCGGCGACCGGCCCCCTCGCCGTCCGAGCGCATCCGATCGACCAACCCGCGGGGGACCACCGCGTAGAGATCGCGATCGCTCGTGAGTGGGCCGAGCGGACCATTCCACCAGGCCGGTGGATGGGTGGAGGTGATCGCGGGCGTGATGTTCAGCGGCAAGAGCGAGGAGCTGATCCGTCGCGTTCGCCGGTCCATCATCGCGCGCAAGCGGGTGCAGGTCTTCAAATCGCACCTCGACGCGCGGTACGCCGGGATCTACTCGATCTCAAGCCACGACGGCCGGACCGTCGAGGCCATCCCGGCAGATTCGGCCGCCCAGATCAGCGTCCAGATCGACCCGATGGCGCACGTCATTGCCATCGACGAGGCGCAGTTTCTCGATGAAGGAATCGTCCCGCTAGTAACCTCGCTCGCTGCCCGAGGTCGCCGCGTTATCGTCGCCGGAACGGACACGGACTTCCGCGGGGAGCCATTCGGGGCTATGCCGGACCTAATGGCAATTGCTGAGGTCGTGGATAAGCTGCACGCGATTTGCGTACTCTGCGGAGGGCCAGCTAGCCGCAATCAACGGCTGATCGGGGGCCGGCCCGCACCTTACAACTCACCGCAGATCATGGTTGGGGGTACGGAATCTTACGAAGCGCGGTGCAGGATGTGTCACACGGTTCCCGCGGGTGACGCCGCACAGGTCCCGCTTCTATAGCAGCTCGATTGACTGCCTAGATGGCTCCAAAGTTCCAAGCAGCTGTTTATGCGTGACATGCGTAGGAGAACTTCCTATCTTGGCAGCGCGCGCGGCTGACTCCACCTCGATCCAGTGCAAGATGATCCTCATCGGACTGACCGGAAACATCGCCAGCGGGAAATCTGAGGTGGCCAGAATGCTGGCCGATCGCGGCGCCACCATCATTGATGCCGACGAGCTTGCACGCGAAGCGGTCCGGCCGGAGACCCAGGCTCTTCGGGACATCGTCAAGCGTTGGGGCAAGGACGTCATCAAGCAGGACGGCAGCCTCGACCGGGGGGCGCTTCGCCAAATCGTCTTCGCCGACCAAACCGAGCTGGATGCCCTGAACAGAATCGTGCACCCGGGCGTCACCCGCATGCAGGATCGCGAGGTCGCGCGCGCAAAAGAGCGGGGTGACCCGATCGTGGTCGTGGTGATCCCTCTGCTCTTCGAGAAGAATCTCGTGGATGAGTTCGATGCGATCGTGCTCGTGGATGCTCCTCGTCCGGTCCGGCTCGAGCGCCTGGTGACGACTCGCGGTCTCGAAGAGACCGAGGGGATGAACATGATCGCCGCCCAGATGCCCGCCGAGTTGAAGCGCGCGCGGGCGGATTATTTTATCGACAACAGTGGCTCACTCGAAAATCTTGAGCGCGATGTCGATGCGCTATGGAGCTCCCTTCAGCGCAATGAGGTCGACAAAGTCGGCACCCTCCGCGGAATGACGAGCGATGTTCGCGCAACGGAGAGCCAAGCCAGCTTTTCTTGACTCCGATTTGGGCGGCGGATAGACTTCGCGCCCGGCGGTCCTCGCAGGCATCACCATAGCGGAGCACAAGTGTCGAACATCCCGAACGATCTCCAGTACACGGAAGAGCACGAGTACGTCCGCAAGGGCAAGGACGGCAACGCGGAGATCGGCATCACCGACTACGCCCAGGGCGAGCTCGGCGACATCGTTTACATAGAGCTGCCGAAAGTCGGGACGAAATTCGGCAAGCACGACGTGTTCGGAACGATCGAGGCGGTGAAAGCCGTGTCCGAGCTGTTCGCGCCGATCGCGGGCGAGGTAGTGGCGATCAACACCCGGCTCGACAAGGAGCCCGCCCTGGTCAATACCGATCCTTACGGCGCCGGCTGGATGATCAAGGTAAAGCCGAGCAGCGCGTCGGAGATCGATGGCTTGATGAAATCGGACGCGTACACAAAGCACATCGGGAAGTAGTAGATCAACTACAACTGCAACTGAACACGTCGTCAGCTGGAGCTTGAAAGCCGTCAGCTATCAGGCTTGAATCGTCGGGACGTCCTTCCTGGCGTGGCGATCAGCAGTTGATTGTGTCTTGATCCGCGCCAGTGACGTCCCGGCGTAGTGAGGCTGATGACGGTCAGCTGCGGGGCTCCAGCTGACGACGTGTTCAGTTGCAGTTCTGCGCAGCGGCAACTAGCGCGAGGATCCGCATGCCGCGCCTCGAGCTACCCACGAATTGCATTCAGGACTTGCTCCGTCGAGCGTACGCGCCCAAGCCTCGGAAAAATCGTTTTGATCGCGAACGAATGCGCTTCGTTGGTGAGCCCAGCCATCGCGTCCTCAACGAAAACCAGCGCGTATCCCCGCTCGAAAGCGTCCCGGGCCGTTGACTCCACCCCAAAGTTCGTGGCGATTCCGCCAATCACTATCGTCCTGATTCCCCTTCGGCGCAGCTGAAGATCGAGCTGAGTCCCGTAAAAGGCGCCCCATTGCCGCTTGGTGATCATGATGTCCTTCGGGTCGCGGGCCAGGTCCGCCGAGATTTCGTCCCAACCAGGCTGGGTCGCCGCCGGCGGAGGGGGTTCATCCGTCGGCGGAGTAAGGCGATCGCCGCCATCGGGTGAAAACGAAACGTGCACCAGTACGACCAAGCCACCGGCTCCCCGAAATCGCTCGGCCAGACGCACAGAGCGCGCTAATACATCCGAGGCCGAGTGGGGTGCGGTTTGACGCCCGAGAATTCCCCCCTGAAGATCGATCAGCACCAGCGCGGTTTGCTTCGGGTCGAGCAGAAAGGCGTCAGCCATATCAGGCTATTCCTACTTCTGCCTCGGCGTATGCATCGGTCGGCAGACACGAACAAATCAGGTGCCTGTCCCCGTACGCGCTTTCAACCCGCGCCACCGCCGGCCAGAACTTGAATTCCAGCGTCCATGGAGCCGGGAACGCCGCGCGTTCCCTCGTATATGGATGCGTCCAGGCGGACGCCGTCACCCGACCTATTGGATGCGGCGAGTTCTTGAGGACGTTGTCCTGTCTGTCCGCCGTTCCCGCCTCGATCTCTCTGATCTCTTCGCGAATCGAGATCATCGCCTCGCAGAACCTGTCGAGCTCTTCCTTCGGCTCGCTCTCCGTAGGCTCGATCATCAGCGTTCCCGCCACCGGAAAAGACACCGTTGGGGCGTGGAACCCGTAGTCCATCAACCGCTTCGCAATGTCCTCGACGTCGATTCCGCTGGTTTGCTTCACCACTCTCGTGTCGATGATGCATTCGTGTGCGACGGTTCCGTTCGTGCCCTTGTACAGCACAGGAAAGTGGGGCTCCAGGCGCTTGGCGATGTAGTTCGCGTTGAGGATCGCGATCTTCGTCGCGTACTCGAGCCCCTCTGCGCCCATCAACTTGATGTAGGCGTACGAAATCGGAAGAATGCTGGCACTCCCCCACGGCGCTGCCGAGACGGCGCCGACCTCATGCCTGCCGTCGAGTCGCACCACAGGATGACCGGGGAGGAATGGAACGAGATGCTTTGCCACACCGATCGGACCCATTCCGGGGCCGCCACCGCCGTGCGGGATGCAGAACGTCTTGTGGAGATTCAGATGACACACGTCGGCGCCGATGTCCGCGGGCCGGCACAGCCCGACCATCGCGTTCATGTTGGCGCCATCCATGTAGACCTGCCCGCCGTATTTGTGGACGATGTCGCAGATCTCGACGATCGATTCCTCGAACACGCCGTGGGTTGACGGATAGGTGACCATCAGCGCAGCGAGGTGCAGTCCGTGCTCCTCCGCCTTCGCCTTCAGATCCGCGACGTCGATGTTCCCGCGCGAGTCAGTCTTAACAACCACGACCTGCATGCCGGCCATCACCGCACTCGCGGGGTTCGTCCCGTGCGCCGATTGGGGAATGAGGCAGACGTTGCGGTGACCCTCGTTTCGCGAGTTGTGGTAAGCATCGATCACTAGCAGCCCCGCGAACTCTCCCTGCGAGCCGGCGTTCGGCTGCAGTGAGACCGCCGCAAATCCCGTGATGTCGGCCAACGCGCTCTCCAGCTCGTCGAAGAGCTGTCGGTAGCCATCGGTCTGGTCGAGAGGTGCGAAGGGATGGATTTTCGCGAAGCCCGGCCAGGTGATCGGCATCATCTCAGCCGTCGCGTTCAGCTTCATCGTGCAGGAGCCGAGGGGAATCATCGAATGCTCGAGCGACAGGTCGCGCGACCGGAGCCTGGTCATGTAGCGGAGCATCTCGGTCTCCGCATGGTGCTTGTTGAACACCGGATGCGTGAGGAACTGCGTAGTCCGGTTGAATCGCTCGTCGTACCTGGCGTCAGTTCCCGATGCGAGATCCTCGATGCCGAAGTCGGGATCCTTACCGCCGTTGAACGCCGCCAGGAGATTCGTGATGTCGTCGTTGCCGACGGTCTCGTCCAGAGCGACGACGATGCTTCTGTCGTCCATCACGCGCAGGTTGATGCGCCGGTTTCGCGCCTCTTCGATGATCGCGTGCACGTTGTGCTTTCCCATCGCGACGCGGATCGTGTCGAAGTAGTCGTCGTTAACGATCGTGAAGCCGAGCTTGCGCAGGCCTTCGCTGAGTGCCGCGGCGAAGCCGTGCACGCGCCGCGCGATCCGGGTCAGGCCCTGCGGCCCATGATAGACCGCGTACATGCTCGCCACCACTGCCAGCAGCACCTGCGCGGTGCACACGTTGCTGGTTGCTTTCTCGCGGCGGATGTGCTGCTCTCTCGTCTGGAGCGCCATCCGCATCGCCGGCTTCCCGTCGGCGTCACGCGATACACCGATGATGCGGCCCGGCAGGAATCGCTTGAACTCGTCCTTCGTCGCGAAGTATGCGGCGTGAGGACCGCCGTAACCGAGCGGAACGCCGAAACGCTGGGTGTTGCCGACGACGATGTCGGCGCCCCACTCGCCCGGCGGCGTAAGCAGCACGAGACTCAGAAGATCGGCGGCGACGGTAAGCAGGGCATCCGCGGCGTGCACCTCCTCAACGGTGCTCGTGTAATCGATCACCGCGCCATCGGTCGCCGGATACTGCACGAGCGCGCCGAACACATCGGGGCCGATCTTGAAATCGGCATAGCTGGCGACCCGCACCTCGATTCCACGCACGCCCGCGCGTGTCTTCACCACGTCGATCGTCTGCGGGTGGCACTCGGATGCGACGAGAAATACTTCCTTGCCCGGCTTGCCCTTTAGCGCGTAGCTCATCGTCATCGCTTCGGCAGCCGCAGTCGCTTCGTCAAGCAGAGATGCGTTCGCGATCTCTACCCCAGTCAGGTCGATCACCATGGTCTGGAAGGTGAGCAGTGCCTCCAGCCTCCCCTGCGCAATCTCCGCCTGATATGGTGTGTAGGCTGTGTACCAGCCCGGATCCTCGATGATATTTCGCTGAATGACAGGCGGAGTCACGCAGTCCGAGTATCCCATCCCGATAAATGAGCGGAAAACCTGGTTTTTCGCGGCGAGAGCGCGGAAGTAGGTGAGGACCTCGAGCTCCGTCATTCCCTTCGGCAGAGACAGGCCCTCTCTGAGCCGAATCTTTTGCGGAACGGTCGCGTCTATCAGCGCATCCAGCGATGAAAAGCCGAGGGTCCTGACCATCTCGGCCACATCATTCTCATCGGGACCAACATGTCGGGGAACGAAAGATTCAGCAGGCGGAATCGCTGCTTCAACGTGCTTGATTGTGGTGCTCATAGGAGTGACAATTTAACACTCTATGCACCCCCGGCGAAGTTACAGCCCCTGGCGCCTTCTCTTCGCTGCGCCGCGCTCGGGCGCCGAGAACATGGCGCGTGACACAGCCTTGCAGGCGCGTGCGGCGCGGACCGGAGAAACGGTCTTCAGCGTCTACTCCTGGAGCCGCCCGACGCTGTCGTTCGGACGAAATCAGCCCGCCTCGGGACTCTACGATCTCGACAGGATTCGCGCCGCCGGGATCGATGTGGTGCGCCGGCCGACGGGCGGACGCGCGATCCTGCACAATCGCGAAGTCACCTATAGCGTCACGGCGCCGGTGGAAGATGCCACGCCGCTCCGCGAAACCTACTCGCGGATCAACCGAATCCTTCAGAACGGATTGAGCCGGTTGGGTGTCACGGTCGTGCCGGCAATGTCATCGGCGCGCGCCGCCGTTCCAAGCGTACGGCCGTGCTTCGAGACGCCGGCTGAGGGAGAGCTGGTGGCCGGGGCAAGCAAGCTCGTCGGCAGCGCCCAGTACCGGGACGATGGAGCGTTGTTGCAGCACGGCTCCATCCTCGTCAACGATGACCAGTCGTCGCTTCCGGATTTTGCCGCCAGGTTGTCGGCGGAAAGTGAATCGGTTCCGGCGCCGGCCACGCTCCACGCGCTGCTCGGACGCTCTCCCGATGCCGCGGAAGTTGCAGAGGCGATGTTCGACGCGGTTCGCTCGCTCGAAGATGAGCGCGCGATCGAGCTGGACGAGGACGAGGTTCGCGGTGCAGCGCTGCAGCACGTTTCGCACTTTCTCGACGAGGGTTGGACATGGCGGCGATGAAATACGCGGGTCTCCTTTGCGCAATCGTGGCATTCGGCTGTGTTGGAACTGAGTCCTCCTCGACGAAAAGCAGCGGTGGTACTCTCGCCATTTCCGTCGGCGGCGATCCTGATGTTCTGATCCCATCGCTCGTTCAGAGCACTGTCGGCGTAGAGATCACCGACATGATTTTCGATCGCCTCGCGGACATCGGAGATTCGATCAACATCCTCAACGACAAGGGCTTCACGCCGCGGCTCGCCGATCGCTGGACGTGGGCCGCCGATTCGCTCAGTATCGCGTTTCATCTCAATCCGAAGGCGAAGTGGCACGACGGGGTTCCAGTTCGCTCGAACGATGTTCGATTCACTATCGCGAGCACCAAGGACTCGACGCTCGGCTCACCCACGGCGTCGGTCATCACAAATATCGACTCGGTGAGCACTCCTGATTCCGCGACCGCCGTCTACTGGTTTCACGCTCGCTCGCCACAGCAGTTCTACGACGCGGTGTATCAGCTGCCGATCATGCCGGAGCATGTCTGGAAGGGTATTCCGCCGGCCAGTTGGCGCGCCTCCGAGGCCGCAAAGAATCCGGTTGGATCGGGCCAGTACAGGTTCGTTCGCTGGATTCCTGGCGCAGCCGTTGAGCTCGTCGCCGACACGACCAACTATCGCGGCGCGCCAAAACTGAGTCGACTGATCTGGAGCATTGCTTCCGACTTCCAGACCGCGCTAACGCGGCTCCTCAGCGGCGAGACGGATTTCATCGAGCAGTTGCGGCCCGAGAACATCGCGGAAGTGGCCAAGCATCCCGAGCTCCGCACGAAGCAGAACCACGCCCTTCAGTACGCCTTCGCGCAATTCAACCTGCGTGATCCGGCGAACAACGCGCGGCCGCACCCGATTTTCGGCAACCGTGAGCTTCGCCGCGCTCTCACCATGGCAACGGATCGCGTGAAGCTCGTGCGCAGCGTCTATGACACGCTGGCGTTGCCAGCACTCGGTCCGACGGTGCGTGCCTATCAGACCACCGACCCGAATCTCACACAGATCCCCTTCGATCTTCCCCGCGCGCGTCAGATCCTCGATTCACTGGGGTGGCGTATCACGAGCAGCGATGGAATGCGGGCACGCAACGGACGTCCGCTGGAGTTCACGCTCTCGGTTCCAAACTCGAGCAAGTTGCGCGTACAAATGGCGGTGCTCCTTCAGGAGCAGCTCCGGCAGGCCGGGGTCAAGGTGGATGTCGAGCAGATCAATTACCCGGTGCTCCTGGAAAAGGAGAGAAAGCGCGCCTTTGATGCGGATATCGGAACGTGGAGCACGCAGCCGAGTCCGGGCGCGGTTCGTGGATCGTGGGGTACCGGGGGATCACGCGCGACGAGCGGCAACAATTACGGCTCCTACGAGAATCCGGTCTTCGACTCGTACGTCGACAGCGCGATTTCCGCGTTCGACCCCGCCAAACGCAAAGCGCTCTTTACCAAAGCGTACGAGACGATCATCCAGGACGCGCCGGCCATCTGGCTGGCCGAGCCGATTCAAACGGTCGCGTATCATTCGCGTCTCCAGCTGGCCGCAATGAGACCGGACGCGTGGTGGGCGCACATCCCCGAGTGGTGGATTCCGGAAGACAAGCGGATCCCGCGCGACAACACGCCGCCCTCGGCAACGCCTCCCGCTCAATCGGCGGGTCAGAAGACCCCGTAGCGGGTGCTCCGCTACATAGCACAACGGCTGGCCCAGGCCGCGATGATCGTCGCCATCGTCGCGGTGATCACCTTCGTGCTGATTCACCTCGCTCCGGGCGATCCATTCAGCGGGGTGATGGACAATCCGAACGTCAGTGAGGCGGTGCGCCAGACGCTCCGGGCGCAATACGGATTCGATCGCCCACTCCCCGAGCAGTTCGTGAAGTACGTGAGCGCGCTCGCGCATGGCGAGCTGGGGTGGTCCTTCTCCCACGAGCGGCCAGTGCGCGAAGTCCTCGCGACCGCGCTTCCCAACACGCTCCTTCTCATGGCGGTGGCGCTCGTCGGCAGCTTCACGCTCGGAATCCTCATCGCCCTCGTCCAGGTCGCCCGGCGCGGCTCGGCGACTGATCACGCGCTTAGCGGAATCTCGCTTCTCTTCATTTCCATGCCGGACTTCTGGCTCGCGCTTCTGACGCTACTCGCGTTCGCATACTGGCTGCCGCTTTTTCCCGTGGGCGGTACGATCGATCCGGTGATGCACGAGTACAAGGGATTCGTCGGACGAATCGTTGATCGCCTGTGGCACCTCGCGCTGCCCGCGCTGACTCTCACGGCACTCGCATCCGCCGCTGTCGCGCGATATCAACGCGCGGCGCTGCTCGATGTTCTACCCGCCGATTACATCCGCACGGCGCGGCTCAAGGGTCTCTCCGAGCGTGAGATCCTGCGGCGTCACGCCCTCCGCAACGCACTCCTGCCGATTATCACCATGATCGGGCTGTCGTTCCCCGCCCTGCTCACCGGAACTTTTTTCGTCGAGAAGATCTTCTCGTGGCAAGGCATGGGGTACGCAGTCGTGAATGCGATCGCATCGCGCGACTATCAACTCGTGATGGGGGGCGTCATCATCGGCAGCATCATGGTCACGCTCGGAAGCCTTCTCGCTGATTTGCTCTATGCCCTGGCAGACCCAAGACTTCGCGGCCAGTAGCGGCCCGACTCGGGTCCGAGAGTCGCCGCTCGGCCTCGCGGTGCGGCGCATCCTGCGCAAGCGTTCTTCGCGCGTAGCGTTCTTCGTGCTCGGCGTGATTCTGCTCGTGGGATTGCTCGCACCCATTCTCGCGCCTTACAATCCCGCTGCGCAGCCCGACATCGTATTTGGCAAAAGTCTTTCCCCGTCCTTCGCGCATCCGTTCGGCACCGATCCTTACAGCAGGGATGTGTTGAGTCGTGTGATCTACGGAGCGCGACTCTCGCTCATGATCGGAGTTCTGGCCACGATCGTGAGCCTCACCTTCGGCGTGGCGTACGGCGCGGTCGCGGGCTATGCGGGCGGGGCGCTTGACGCGGTGATGATGCGTGTCCTCGACGCATTCCTCTCGATTCCGCGCCTGCTGCTTCTCATTGGTGTGCTGGCGGCGTGGCCTCAACTCTCCGTCGCCGCCCTCGTCCTCTTTCTTGGCCTGACCGGTTGGTTCGGGCTGAGTCGCATCGTCAGAGGTCAGGTTCTTGCGTTGAAACACGCGGAATTCGTGACGGCGGCACAGGCACTCGGCGCGAGCCGGAGACGGATTCTCTGGAGGCACCTGCTTCCGAATCTCGTCTCCCCGATCGTCGTTGCCGCAACGCTCGGCGTCGCTCACGTGATCGTGCTGGAGGCCGGTCTTTCGTACCTTGGGATCGGTGTGCAGGAACCGTTGGCGAGCTGGGGGAACATCATTCGGGATGGTGCCGATCAGGTCGCGACCTTGTGGTGGATGTCACTCTTTCCGGGTCTTTTCATGGTCCTCACGGTGATGACACTGAACATCCTCGCCGAAGCGCTGAGCGAAGCGCACGAACGACGCTGACAAAACCATGACGCCGCCCCTGCTCTCGATCCGTAACCTCCGCACCTGGTTTTATACCGAAGCGGGCGTCGCGCGCGCCGTCGATGGCGTCTCCTTCGACATCGGGGCTGGGGAGACGCTTGGACTGGTCGGAGAGTCGGGTTCGGGGAAATCCGTAACGGCGCTCTCGATACTACGTCTCATTCAGCCGCCCGGACGAATTGAGTCCGGGAGCGCTATTGAGTTCGACGGAAAAGACATCGTCACGCTCGGCGACGAGGAGATCCGCCACATCCGCGGCAATCGCATCTCGATGATCTTCCAGGAGCCGATGTCCGCGCTCAATCCCGTGTTCACGATCGGTGACCAGGTTGCAGAGGTGGCGCGTGTGCACGCTGGTGTGAGTAGAAAGGAGGCGTGGGATCGCGCCGTAGAAATGCTCGCACTCACCGGCATGCCTGACGCCGAGTCGCGCGCGAAACAGTATCCTCACCAGCTCTCGGGCGGAATGCGTCAGCGCGTGCTGATCGCGATGGCTCTCATGATGAAGCCGGCGCTCGTCATCGCCGATGAGCCGACCACCGCGCTCGATGTCACCATTCAGGCGCAGATCCTCGACCTGCTCCTGGATCTCCAGAAGAAAATCGGCACCTCGATATTGATGATCACTCACGATCTCGGTGTAATCGCCGAGACGGCGTCGAGGGTCATAGTTATGTACGCGGGCGAAGTGGTCGAGCAGGCTGAAGTCGACTCGTTGTTTGCAAAGCCACATCATCCGTACACTGAAGGCCTGATGCACTCCATGCCCCACATCGGGCACGATCAGGAACGGCTAAACGTCATCCCGGGCACTGTGCCCGCTCCCACCGAATGGCCGTCGGGTTGTCGCTTCCGCGAGCGGTGTCCCTATTCGTGGGACCGCTGCGAGACGGAGCATCCGCCGCTGTACCAGATCGGTGAGGACCACGTGTCGCGCTGCCATCTCGCGATCGAACCGGACCGCCGAAACCATCCGCATCCCCCAGTCGTGGTCGAAGCCGGAGTCGCCGCCGCGTGAACGGGACCGGGCCGCTGGTATCAGTTCGCAACCTCAAGAAGGAATTTCCGATCAGGAAGGGCGTGCTGTCGCGTCAGGTCGGCGCCGTGAAGGCGGTGAACGACGTTTCCTTCGACGTCGCGCGCGGCGAAACGCTCGGTGTAGTCGGCGAATCGGGATGCGGAAAGACGACGACCGGCCGCGCGATCCTTCGCCTCATTGAGCCGACGTCCGGCGAGATCAGCTTCGAGGGCCGCGACGTGAGATCGATGGGCACGTCCGAGCTGCGGGCGCTCCGGCGCGAGATGCAGATCATCTTCCAAGATCCGGTCTCCTCGCTCAATCCACGCATGAGCGTGGGTGCGATCATCCGCGAGGGCCTCACTATCCACAAGCTCGCTGAGGGCGCCGCGGCAGACGCGCGGGTCAGGCAGCTGCTCCAGGAAGTCGGCCTTCGACCGGAGTACTCGAATCGTTATCCACACGAGTTTTCGGGCGGGCAGCGCCAGCGCATCGGGATCGCTCGCGCTCTCTCGGTGGAACCCAAATTCATCGTCTGCGATGAGCCGGTGTCGGCGCTCGATGTCTCCGTGCAGGCGCAGGTGATCAATCTGCTCGAGGACCTGCAGCGCGATCACGACCTCACGTACATGTTCATCGCGCACGACCTGTCGGTCGTCGAGCACATCGCCGACCGCGTTGCCGTCATGTATCTAGGCAAGATCGTCGAGCTCGCGACGGCCGACGACCTTTATCGCGAGCCGTTGATGCCGTACACGCAGGCGCTTCTCTCCGCGGTGCCGGTCGCCGATCCAAAAGCGAGGAAGGAGCGAATCCTTCTGCAGGGCGATGTTCCTTCTACGGCGAATCCTCCGTCCGGCTGCGTTTTCCATCCACGCTGTCACCATCCGGCGAAAGACGCGGCGTGCGCGGCGCTTGTTCCTCCGCTCGAGGAAAAAACGCCGGGACATTTCGCCGCCTGCATCAAGCAGCCGCCGACGACCGTCAGCTGGGAGCAACAAAAGGAAGCTGGTGGCGTACATCCACCTGAGCGGTATCTTCCGCTCGCTGCCGTGCACGCGTAGTCGACCCTCACTCTTCCGACAAATGGCCAGAGACTCGAAAGGCGTTTTTCAGCAGCCCTCGGCAGGAGCAGTAACGGCCGACGTTCCGCCCCCGGGATTTGTCGGAGCGAGCACGCGT
>Ga0193727_1000809_pt1 | contig 12590 bp, 11 predicted proteins | sample H2c2metaG_FD_143051 | JGI IMG/M metagenome (GOLD analysis project Ga0193727, IMG submission 143051) | Soil microbial communities from a riparian zone of the East river system, Colorado, United States - H2c2 | ecosystem: Environmental > Terrestrial > Soil > Riparian zone | place: USA: East River...
CGACGTTGCAGATAATGCGAGTGTCACTACTGCTGCGCGCGAGTTTGCCAAAGCTGCCCCTCATCTGGACGTGCTCGTGAATAACGCAGGAATCATTGTTGATGGCGACAACGCAATTCTGGAGATCAGCGACGAGCTATTGCGAAAGACGCTTGAGACAAATACGCTCGGCGCTCTGCGCGTGACACGCGCGTTCGTACACTTGCTTAGAAAAAGCGAAGCGCCGCGCGTGATCAATGTGTCCAGTGGCGGCGGTCAATTGACCGGTGGCGCTGATGGTTGGTCGCCGGCCTACTGCATTTCGAAAACTGCGCTCAATGGTGTGACCTCGCAGCTCGCGGCTGCATTGCCGAAGTTTGAGGTGAATTCAGTTTGCCCCGGGTGGGTTCGCACGGATATGGGCGGGCAAGGCGCTACCCGCTCAGTGCAGGAGGGCGCGGACACGATTGTGTGGCTCGCTACTGATGCGCCGCAAGAGCTCACGAGAAAATTCCTACGTGATCGTAAAGAAATACCCTGGTAAAAGGTTGAAGAGTTAAAACGGAACCTGTTGCGCAGGGCTTAACTTGTAAGTTTTCAACCCTGCAACCTTTAACTTTTGGTTACAGCACTTGATCCCATTTGCTCTGGTCTTTGAGCATGATTTCGCGGAGTAGACGAATCGGCAGCATGCCGTGATTGAGGAGCTCGTTGTGGAATTTTTGCAATGAGAAATCATCGCCCTGCTGCGCCTTGTAATCGTCGCGCAATTTCAAAATCTGCAATTTGCCCAGGGTATAATTCAGATAACCGGGATCGAAGGTGCCGCGCATTGCTTCCTGGCGCGCCGGCTTTTCCTCGTAATAACGGTTTTCCCGAAAAAATTTCGTTGCCTCGTCGAGCGACATCTTCTGCGTGTGCATCTTGATCGACACGCATAATCTGCATAGACGAAGCAGCGCTTCGTCGGCCTGTGCCATGCGATATTTGGCCGCGCGTTTCACGTCGTCTTCGCTGGGAGTAGAGTTGGTGGAACTACCGTAGCCTTCGTCGAGCATCATTTTTTCGCAGTAATGAGCCCATCCTTCGACGAACGCGTAGCTGCCGAAAATTTTTTCCACTTTGTTCGCCGGCGATGTGTTCAGGTGCAGGAACTGCACATAATGACCAGGGTAAGCTTCGTGAATCGAAACGACGTCGGAGGTGTAGTAATTAAAGGCGGTGAGCCATTCCTCTTTTTGTTTCTCCGGCCAATCGTTCTCCGCAGGCGTGACGTAGTAATACGCCTCGTTGGCGCGTTTCTCGAACGGACCTGGCGTGTCCATCGACGCGAAAGAGGTAGCGCGCAGGTATTGCGGCGTCTCTTTCACCTTCGCTCGGATCTCAGATGGGATGCTCACCAAATGCTGGCTCAAGACGTATTTGCGAATTTTGTCCAGGTCTTTGGCCACGTCCGCGATGAGATTTTGCGGCGTGGGATGTTCGCTTTGGATTTGCTTGAAAACTTCGATTGGCGACTTGTTCGGATCGATCTTTTTTGCCGCTTCGGCAAACGCTGCTTGTTCGGCTTTTAATTGCTCCAGGCCGATCTCGAGGATTTTTTGCGGAGGAAGATCAACGAGTTGCGTCTGCGCCAGGAAGCGCCCGAATTTTTCTTCACCCAACGCGAAATCAATGGAGGCTTTCGGAAGTTTCTCCCGCTCCAGCCACGCGGCATAATCGTTGAGCGCATTTGCGCCTCTGCGGTTGGCCTCATGAAAGGCGACGCGAAGCTGTTCGTCTTTGAGGTTGCCGATAGCGGCAACGAGATCTTTTCTCAGGAAATCTGCGGAACCCTTCGCGATCTGAATGGCAAGCTCAACGTACGGTTTGGGAACGACCGCATTGAGGTTGGTCCTCGCCGCGATGAGAATATTTGGGATCTGCGATTCGATCGCGACCAGGCTACGAACGCGATCCTCAAGCGGTGCGAAATTCCTTTTGATATAAACATTCACGTCGGCAGCGCGTGCATAGATCATTGGATTCCGTTCAAAGACCGACATGTCCTGCATTTCAAAGAGGTCTTTCTTTACTGCGGCCTGAAGAATTCGCAGATCGATGGATTGCCGGGGGCTCAGTTTACCGGGGTCGAACTTGGCCAGCCGATCGTCGAAGCGCCGTAGGCGCGAAAGCTCCGCATCGAGAGCGAGGCGACTGTAGTCAGTGATTTTGCCGTCGTACTCATGAAGTCCGAGAGCGGTCCCTTCCAGGGGATGAGCGCCCAGGTAACCTTTAATGTATTCCTCGGCCACCGCCTCATACTCGCCGTCTTCTGATTCCGCAGCGAGGCTCGGAACATTTTTAGATAAAAGAGAGAGCGCGGTGAGGAAAAGAATGAACCAGAAGGCTTTAACGCGAAAGGCTTGCTTCATTGGCGGCGCAGAATTAAGACAACGGTTCGCGTGGGGTGTTGCCAAAAATTTCCAGTGAGCGATGGTGAGCCTGTTTTTCAAACTGGGGTAGAAGTATGAGGCGCTTCATGATCTTGCCGTTGTTGGCTTGTCTCTTGTTCGGCGTTTTTCCTGCTGTCTTCGCACAGGAGGGGGAGCCGGCAAAGAGTGAAGAGGATAACGGCTACGCGCAAATTTCAATTTTCGCAAAAGCGCTGGAATTGATTCGTCAGGATTACGTGGATGATAACAAGACGAGCTACCACGATCTCATCAATGCGGCAATGAAGGGGATGCTTTCCTCGCTGGATCCACATAGCCAGTTCATGGATCCCGACGATTTCCGCGATATGCAGGACGACACCCGCAGTCGTTTTAACGGTCTTGGGATCGAAGTTTCGATGAAAAACGGGCTGCCAACCGTGATTGCGGCGATGGAGGACACGCCTGCGGCCAAGGCTGGAATCCTCTCTGGCGATCAGATCTTGCGAATCAACGGCATTTCAACGGAAAGAATGGATCTCCAGGACGCCATCAATGTTTTGCGCGGACCTGCTGGAGCAAAACTAACGCTTACACTGTTGCGACCTTCGACCAAGGAAATCAAGGAATACACTTTGCAACGCGCTGAGATCAAAATCCAAAGTGTCAAGGGCGCGCGACTGCTTGACCCGGAGTTCACCGGCCCATTCAAGATCGGTTATATCAGGTTGGTGCAGTTCAACGAGCCTACCGCCGACGAACTGACGAAAGCGCTCGATGAATTACAGAAGGAAGGGATGCAGGCGCTCATTCTCGATTTGCGGAACAATCCGGGTGGGCTGCTAAATAGCGCGGTCGACGTATGCGCGCAGTTCCTGCCGCCCAATACAAAAGTCGTTTCAACGCAGGGCCGGGTGGCTTCGCAACAGCATGATTATTCTACTTCCGGCGCGAAGAAGGAACGCCCGAACTTTCCGATGGTGGTCTTAATTAACGAAGGTAGCGCGAGCGGAGCAGAAATCGTTGCCGGGGCACTGAAGGATTTGCATCGAGCGGTGCTTGTCGGCGAAACAACTTTTGGAAAAGGTTCCGTGCAGAATGTCATGCAGTTGCCGGATGGCTCCGCAGTGCGTTTTACGACCGCGAAATACTACACACCGAGCAAACAGGTCATTCAGGGTAATGGCGTGACGCCGAATATTCGTGTTGCATTGACCGCCGACCAGGAGCGTTCCCTTTCTGCTCTGCGCAATGCTGGAAATATGAAGCCCGAGGATGAGAAAAGCATTATCAAGGCCAGAGATCCGCAGATGTTACGAGCAATTGATGCACTCAAGGGCGTTATGATTTACGCGCAGGAGAACGCCCCAAAAGCCCAAGCCGCAAAGAAGTAGAGCACTGTCATCCCGAACCGCGCGGACGGTGAGGGACCTCACACGGGAAGAGAGAATCACGCAATCCAACGTGTGTGATCCAGCACTCTTTGTGAGGTTCTCCGCTTCGCTCAGAATGACCTGCGTATTATATTGGTCGTGAAAACCGTATTGGCATTAGAAACTTCATGCGACGAAACCGGCGTCGCGATCGTGCGCGGAAAGAACAGCGGCTCAGGATCGGATTTGCTCGCTAGCGAAGTCGCATCCCAAATCGCCGCGCATGAAAAATATGGTGGAATCGTGCCCGAGATCGCGTCGCGGAACCACCTTGTTTACGCACCGCGGCTGCTCAATCAGGCTTCGAGTGTAGCGAACATCGGTTTTTCAGAGGTGGATGCATTTGCCGCGACCAGCGGACCGGGTCTGGCGAGCTCGCTCATGATCGGCGCATCGATTGCCAAAGGATTGGCCATCGGCTTTGGCAAACCTTACCTCGCCATCAATCATCTCGAAGGACATTTGCTCTCGCCTTTTTTCGGAAGCGTAGAAAAAGAAAACCAAATCCGCCCGAATGTTTCGCTTATCGCGAGCGGCGGGCACACCATGTTGGTTCGAGTGCAAGGACTGGATGATTACAAATTAATCGGCCGAACTGTCGATGATGCCGCTGGCGAGGCATTCGATAAGGTCGCCAAGATACTGGGCCTTGGGTATCCCGGCGGACCGGAGATTGAAAAACACGCGCGAGGCGGAGATCCAAATCGCTTTGATTTGCCGCGCAGCATGCCCGAGTCGGAAAACTTTAGCTTCAGCGGATTGAAGACGGCCGTTCGTTATTTGCTACCCAAAATTGTAGGGCGGTTCTGCGAAACACCGGATCAAGAGCGGGCTCTAACACAGACGCCCTACAAATTGGATAATCATGTTCTCGCTGATCTGTGCGCTTCCTTCCAGCAGGCGATTATCGATGTGTTGGTGCGCAAAACGATTGCCGCAGCGCAGAAATATCGTTTCGATCTTGTGACAGTCAGCGGCGGGGTTAGTTGCAATCAGGAATTGCGAAAACAATTGGGCGAAGCATGTGCGCACGAAGGATTTGAATTTAAAAATGCCGAACCCTGGTTGTGCACGGACAATGCGGCCATGATCGCTTTTGCCGCGTCATTGCGATTGCAGGGTGGGTTTCAATCTGACGTCACTGAAGAGATCGATCCGAACCTCGCGTTGGCAAAGTAAGGCGCACGCGTTGGATGGCTCTACGAGCCGTTCCTGCCAATCAATACTCGCGTTCGAGAAGGTAGTTTGCGAGCGCGTGAAGCGTTTCGGCATCGCCTCCGCGAAATACAGACAGAGCATCGTGCGCCTGGCGCGTGAGCCGCCTTGCTTCAGCGCGTGATTTCTCCAGACCAATTACCGCAGGGTAAGTCGCTTTTTTTGCCGCGACATCTTTGCCGGCGCTCTTGCCCAGTATCTCCGACGTTTGGGTTACATCGAGGATATCGTCGATGACTTGGAAAGCGAGACCAAGGCGCTCCCCGAACCGTGTGATAGCGGAAAGTTTCCGTGCGTCTGCGTTGGCGCTCATTGCGCCCAGCCGGACCGAACTTTTCAACATGGCTGCGGTCTTGTTCTCGTGGATAAATCGCAGCTGATCGCGTTTGACTCTCCTGCCTTCTGCTTCGAGATCGGCCACTTGACCAGCAATCAGTCTTTGGCTCCCAGCCGCGACCGCGATCTCGCGCAGCAAAATTGAAATGTCGTAACGTGGTGCGGGCTTGGCAGTTGACACAATTTCAAATGCGATGGTCAGCAGTGCGTCTCCAGCCAGCACTGCGATGCCCTCGCCGAAAACTTTATGGCAGGTAGGTCGGCCACGGCGGAAATCGTCATTATCCATGCTGGGAAGATCGTCGTGCACCAGCGAATAGGTGTGGATGCATTCGACGGCGCAGGCGAGGGGGAGTGCGTTATCGATGTTGCCCCGACAAGCTTCCGCTGCGGCGAGGCACAGAATCGGTCGCAATCGTTTACCGCCGGCAAAAACACTGTATCGCATCGCCTTGTGGAGCGTAGCGGGTTTCGTACTCGCTTTCGGCAAGTAGCGATCCAGCGCGCGATCGACCTCTTTCTGGCGGGTTCGGAGATATTTTTTGAGACTCACAGAATGATAATGGCGACGGATGCTTAATCTCAATACTGGATAATGCACTCCCGCGCAGGGTGTCCAGCGCTCAGATATTTTCCGCTGTCGCAGTGGTCGCGATCGGTTTTACGCGCATGGCCAAAAACGCGCCCAGGAGTAAAATGGCGGCGCTCCAAAGCTGAGCGTGAGTCAGTCGTTCACCGTAAATCCAGGCTGAGAGACCCAGTGCGAACGCCGGGCACAGGAGTTGAAGCGTTTGCGCGAGTGCGACACCGATTTCACGAATGGCGACGTAGTACAGCACATGAGCCAGCGTGATACAGGTCACGGCCGAAACGATCAAAATCAAGTTTGCCTGGGCTCCAGCGTGAAGCGGCGCGCCAATTTTTCCGAAAGCGAATGTAAGCGGAAGCAACAGGATCGAGGTAATCAAGCTGACCAGCCCGAAGCTGCGAATTGGGCCCAGCTGGATGGAAGGCCGTTTAATCAGGACGCCGTAGAGCGCCCAACAAAATGTGGCGGTGAAGGCGATGAATAACCCAGGGAGCTTCATATGCTCTGTTTCTCGACCTGGTTGAAACCAGATTACGCCAAAGGCTCCAATTAAGCCGAGGAGCGTTCCCACTTGGAACTGCCATTGACGAATCACCCGGCGTTCCTCGGGAAAAAACGCGAGTGCGAGTAATGCGGTGAAGATCACGGATGCCCGGGTGAAAATCGTGTAAACGCCGGGACCCATGTAAAACAGAGCGATGACCTGCGTGACTTGATGAACTACGTTGGGAAGACATGGGACGAGACACATCGTTACAGCCCGCCAGTCGAATAGTGGGGCACCGCGACGAGCCCGCTGAATCAAGAGCGGTGCAATGGCAAGACATGCGACAAAATAACGATAAAAATTTTGTGCCCACGGATCGTAATAGCGATTCAAATAATACATGAACAGTGATGGCGTGGACCAAATAAGGACCGTGGCAAAGACTGCAGCGTAGCCTTCCGACAGACTGGTGCGACGGTGTCGATCGACAGACTCCGTCAACGAATTTGTTTGGTTCATTTAGGCGTTCGGCGCGTTAATTTGCTCGCCTACAAGCATAAATCGCTCAACAGTTGGGCTGAAAGGAGAATGAATATCTTGAACAAGCAAACAATTATCATCGCAACCGCGTCACTTTTCTGTTTTGCAGTCAGTCACGTTTGCCTGGGGAAACCTCAGAAACCGGCAGGGGGCGGCGCAAGCCATATGCAGCGTGGGATCGAACTCGCTCAACAAAAGAATTTCGACGGCGCCGCAGCCGAATTTACCAAAGCGATTGAAGCGAATCCGAAAGATCCACGTGGCTACACGAATCGTGGTACTGCGTATCGTGCCAGCAACCCTCCCCGACTCCCCGACGCTTACGCCGATTTTTCGAAGGCAATCGAAGTCGCTCCAAAGGATGAAGTGGCCTATCGGGAGCGCGGAATGACTGCTGTCATGCAAAATCAGTTCGATGCCGCATTGCCAGATTTTGACAAGGCAATCGAACTCAAACCCGACGACGCGTTCGCCTACAAGTTTCGCGGTTTTGCTGAGATCGGTCTTAACCAATGGGACAAAGCGGTCGCGGACTTCACCACCGCAATGCAGAAACAGCCGGATGATGCGCAAAATTATGACCGGCGCGCCTGGGCAAATCGAAACTTGAAAAACTACGATGCTGCCTTGGCCGACTACACAGTGTTGATCCAAAAAGACCCGAACGATGCCGAGCACTTGGTAAAGCGAGGCGCGACCTACACTTCCTTGCAGCAGTATGAGAACGCCATCGCCGATTACCAGGCAGCGTTAAAGATAAAACCCGACGACTATGACACCATTCAGCGTTTGCAATATGTGCAGGGAATGCTGCAGGCGAAAAACGCTCCGCCTCCCCCTTCGGCTACTCCGACCCCAACGCGGGGACCGGGCTTGATCACGCCGCTGAACGTGGGCCTTGCCATCTTGGCGTTCATAGTCATTGCAGTCATCCTGCGAATCGTGACGCGAGGAAAAACAGAAGAGACAAGCAGCAGAATCCGCTAGGTTTCGCAGCGCTTTAAGTGTCAGCTGTCCTGAGCGGACTTGATTTCCTCAGCTCCAAACATGTGCGCGAGAACGGTCAATGTACGGCCTCCGTGAGAGGCAAGAGATGTCGAGAAATTTCTTTGACACGACGGTGCGCGCGGTTAGCTTGCGGACGCTTTTTGCTGGAACGAGGCGGTCCCATGGTCGTTCAAATTGCAAATTTGACGCGGCTTTGGGACTTTTGAATCTCTGGCAGAAGGCAAACCGGTTTGCCGCTCGGGTTGCCGCAGAGGCGCTGGGCTGGCGACGAGCAGCCCATGTAGCTCAGTTGGTAGAGCACGTCCTTGGTAAGGACGAGGTCACCGGTTCAATCCCGGTCATGGGCTCCAGATAAGCTCAAGACCGGCAGCGGATAATTAAAAAAATAAAGAGTTTAGTTAAACAGGAGAATTGAAATGGCTAAGGAAGCATTTAAACGCGACAAGCCGCACGTGAACGTCGGCACGATCGGTCACGTTGACCACGGCAAGACAACTCTCACGGCAGCAATTACGGCAGCGCTGGCCAAGAAGGGCATGGCCGAAGTGCGCGCATACGAATCAATCGACAACGCGCCCGAAGAAAAAGAGCGCGGCATTACGATCAACACTGCACACGTAGAGTATTCGAGCGACAAACGGCATTATGCCCACGTGGATTGCCCGGGCCACGCCGACTACGTTAAGAACATGATCACTGGTGCGGCGCAAATGGACGGTGCGATTTTGGTCGTCTCCGCCGCCGATGGACCGATGCCTCAAACGCGTGAACATATCCTGCTGGCGCGCCAAGTGGGTGTCCCCTCGATTGTCGTGTTTCTGAACAAGGTCGACATGGTCGACGATCCCGAACTTCTCGATCTCGTCGAGATGGAAGTGCGAGATCTGCTCACGCAGTACGAATTTCCGGGAGACAAAATCCCAATTGTTAAAGGCAGCGCGCTTAAGGCGCTTAATGGCGACGCTGACGCCGAGAAACAGGTTCTCGCACTCGTCGAGGCCATTGACGATTACATCCCGGTTCCGGAGCGGCCAGTGGATCAGCCCTTCCTGATGCCGATTGAGGACGTGTTCAACATTGAAGGCCGCGGCACCGTCGCGACAGGTCGTGTCGAGCGCGGTGTTCTCAAGAAAATGGGAGAAGTCGAGCTGGTCGGCATTCGTCCTACCGCGAAGACGGTTGCAACCGACATTGAAATGTTCCGCAAACTTCTCGATGAAGCGCGTGCCGGTGATAACGTCGGCGTTTTGTTGCGCGGCTTAAAGAAAGAAGAAGTCGAGCGTGGCCAGGTGATTTCGAAGCCCGGTTCGATCACTCCGCATAAGAAATTTAAGGCGGAAGTCTATGTGCTGAGCAAAGAGGAAGGCGGACGTCATACTCCGTTCTTCACCAATTACCGGCCACAGTTTTACTTCCGTACAACTGACGTAACTGGCACCGTTAAATTGCCTGAAGGCGTAGAAATGGTCATGCCCGGCGACAACATCTCAATCGAAGTCGAGTTGATCACGCCAATAGCAATGGAAAAGACGATCCGCTTCGCCATTCGCGAAGGCGGCAAGACTGTCGGCGCCGGTCGGGTGAGTGACATTCTGGATTAACACTCTTTCTCTAATTCTGCTCACTTGTGGATGTGGAAAGAAGAGGAGATTAATAGGGAGCGGAACAGGAAGAGTAAACTTACGCCAGTAGCTCAATTGGTAGAGTAGCGGTCTCCAAAACCGTCGGTTGGGGGTTCGAGTCCCTCCTGGCGTGTGGCTAACGCCGCGTTAAAGAGTTGAATCGTCGAAGCGTTAAACAGGAAGAAATGAAATTGCATTGTAATCGACCGCTTTAACGTTTTAACGAATCACGATCTAAATCAGGATGATTACCAAAATCAAAACCTTCTTCAGCGAAGTTAAGGTCGAGCTTCAGAAATGTTCGTGGCCGTGGGATCCGAAAGAGAAAGGGTTCCGCCGCTACAAGGAACTGAGTGACTCGACCGTGGTGGTGGTTATCGCGATGTTGTTGCTTGGCGGATACGTCGCCCTTTTCGATCTGGTTCTTGTGAATTTTGTGCATTTTTTTACCCGGTTTCACTGATTTATGGCACAGACACTCGCAGGCAAAGATCAGTGGTACGTCGTGCACGTGCTTTCCGGACAAGAAAACAAGGTGCGCGACAATATCTTGAAGCGCGTTAAAACCGAAGAGATGGGCGATCTAATTTACGACGTGCTTGTCCCGACAGAGCGCGTCTCGGAAATCAAGAAAGGGAAGAAGAGCGAGACCACGCGGAAGTTTTTCCCGGGCTATCTGATCGCTAACATGCACCTGCTCGACGAAAATAATCAGCTGGTCGGGCGCACATGGTATTTCATTCGCGACACACCCGGCGTGATTGGGTTTGCTGGCACTAAAGACAAACCGATTCCGATGCGGCAGTCGGAGGTGGACAGCATGCTCGCGCAAATGAAAGAGCGGGAAGAAAAGGTGAAACCGAAGGTCAGCTTCGAAGTCGGCGAATCGGTGAAAGTTGCCGACGGCCCGTTCCAGAACCAGACTGGAATCGTTGAAGAAATCGATCCGGAACGCGGCAAACTACGCGTCTCAGTCACCATTTTCGGCCGCGCTACGCCCGTGGAATTGGAATACTGGCAGGTAGAACGCGGTTAGTTTTCCGCTTTGACGATTCAACCATTCAACGCTTTAACGAACCACAATGGCAAAAGAAAAAGTAGCTGAGATTAAACTTCAGATTCCTGCCGGACAGGCAAACCCGGCGCCGCCGGTTGGAACGGCGCTTGGTCCACGCGGCGTCAACATCATGGCGTTTTGCAAGGAATTTAACTCAACGACGCAGAAGCAAGCTGGCGACATTCTTCCGGTCGTGATCACGGTTTACAAAGACAAATCCTTCACATTCATCACAAAAAGTCCGCCTGCGGCGGTTCTGTTAAAGAAGGCCGCCAACATCGCCGCCGGTTCTAAAGAGCCTAACAAAACCAAGGTCGGCAAGGTCACGCGCAAACAGGTGATGGACATTGTGAACACCAAGCGCAAAGATCTGAACGCGCGCAACGACGAAGCTGCTTTCCGAATCATTGCCGGCACGGCCCGCCAAATGGGACTGGAAATCGTCGATTAGGATTGGAAGTCAGGCAGCTTGCCTGACGCGGCTGGCATCCTATCTTCCGCCCAAATATTCCCACTGCTGCAACGCAATTGGTACATTTCCGTTTTTCCAGACGAAATCGTGGAACGTGCGGAGGTTGAACTTGTCGCCCTGTTGCATTCGCGCGTTGGCAAGAAATTGGATGATCTGTAATTTGCCGATCTGATAGGTGATCGCCTGACCAGGCCCAGTCGAAAACGCGATTGCTTCCTGGCGCGCGGTCTGTTCGTCCATCGGAACTTTCTGTTGGAGATACTTTGCAGCTTGATCGAGGGTGAATTCGCCGAGCGCAAGTTTCACGTCCACTTCCACGCGCAATGCGCGGAGCCGCATGAAATTGTAAATAATCTCGCGTGTATGCGGGCTGTCATCGAACAAGCCGGATTGCAACATCATTTCCTCGGCGTAAAAGCCGATCCCTTCATTCGCGCCGGAGTCGTAGTAATGCCGCCGGATCGGGTCGTCGTGTTTCCAGGAAAGACAAAGCTGGAAATAATGCCCGGGAATTCCTTCGTGAACTGTAATTGGTTGCGGGTCTTCTGCTGTCGCCTGCCAGAAGTAAGCGAGCTTCCCTGAAGGTTCGGTTACATAACGGATACAATTTTCCTTCAAGCGCGATGGTGACGTGAAATCGTCCATTTCGTCGAAGCCTTGCAATGCACGCAAATACTCTGGCATTGGACGCAGCGTGTAATGCTGGACCCAACTCGGGACGGCAAGAATGCTGCGCTCCTCGAGAAATTTCCGGATCTGCAATTCCTTCTCCGCTGCTTCTTTGATCCAATTGTCGACGTTGTCGGCAGTCTTAAGCGGTGGCACATCGTGGTTTCTATTTTTCTCGAACGTCTCGAAAGCGACAGCGCGGTTCCATTCCTGTCTCCCCATCGACAGAAGGTCTTCAGGGGAATACGGCATCAACGCGACGTTGTTGAGAAAAAATACGTACGCGTCGCGCCGAAGAGCGGTCTCATTCGCTAGCGACGGCACCATTTCCCGGAGCTTTTCGCGAAAACGTTCCAGCGCGTCCGCTGCAAGATCAGTCGCGCTGTTTAGTTCTTCTTCTTTGAGAGTTGTGGATTTTGCCAATGAATTGGCCATTTGATGCAGACGCGGCCGAATATTTTCCAGGGCTTGAATCGCGACAAAGGCGAATGGCGCCGGCGGTTTATCGAGATTCTCAGCGCCTTGTTGCAGAATCGACGGAATGTTTTCGATTCGCGCTAAAATTTCCCGGCTGCGCGCTGCGTCATACGGCCCCGGCACAGTGAGCGCTTCAACTACTGCCGTCAGCGTTTGAGCGATATAGAAATTTGGGTCGCGTTTCCAGCTCGGATTAATGTCCAATTCCCAGCGCACTCGGGCCAAAGCGGAACCAATCAGACGGTAGTCTACCTGCTCTGGAATCGCCCATTGTGTCGGGTCTAGCTTCTTC
>Ga0193727_1000810_pt1 | contig 12588 bp, 15 predicted proteins | sample H2c2metaG_FD_143051 | JGI IMG/M metagenome (GOLD analysis project Ga0193727, IMG submission 143051) | Soil microbial communities from a riparian zone of the East river system, Colorado, United States - H2c2 | ecosystem: Environmental > Terrestrial > Soil > Riparian zone | place: USA: East River...
TTGCATATTAGGCAGCAGGTGTGGCGATCGATAAAACATCTCAACGAGATGGACTGCGGAGCGTTAGGCCGCGAAGGGGCCAGGCGGCCAGCGACTAGGCAGGTCCGTTGAAATCATAGTTAGGCGCCCACGAAACTCCTGTCTATGACTTTCATTCTCGATGCGCAACGAAGGGACCCTGCGGATGTCGTTAGTAGCTTCCGCCGCTACCGTGACTACCTCAACGGGGTGCGCGCTCAATTCCCGCCTTCGGCCTTCGAGTTGGCAGTGTCGGAATGGTATTTCGATCCCAGCGACCACCGCTGTCCCCACGACTCCTGGCTGGAAGAGATCGTCATCTCCGAGCCCGCGCACGGTAAGCGGAGTGAACAACGCTCGCTCGCAGCACGCATTCGTCTCCTAGGTGCATACCACGACGGGGTGATCGAACTTCAATATCCTCGAGTGTTCAGTTACACCTTTAGCATTCAGGACTCCGCGGGTGGGCACCGGGACTGGCGCTACGATCAGTTTCGACTCTCCGAGGCTGGTCACGTCCTTCACGAGATCGAGTGGTGTGGGAGGGACAGCACTGGGACCTGGTGCATTGAAGCATCCGACGTGCTGTTTGAATGGCGTCCGCGTTCGGCGGGCGCCTAACAAGCGCGTGAAGCTGGCGGCGCGGTTTATTCGAGGTAGAATTGCGTTTGTGCGCCCGTATGCATCTCTGGAGCGCTCGAGCCTGGGAGCGCCCGGCCGGGCGGGGCGCCGCAGCTTACGCGCGAGCCGTTAGGCAGCACACCGCCAAGGCTCCACCCGAGTCCCGGAGGGCTATCACCGCGGTGGCGTTGCGTTGACGCCACACTAGCGGACTAGAAACGCCGTCGCCATACTGCCGCAATCCGTTAGGCGGCCGGTGACCAATGCGCAGCGCAACTCCTGCAATTCGCTGGTCTCATCTCGCGGTCGTGCTCATGCCCACCAGGTGTTCCACTTGGCGCGGGGCCACTTTGCCGCAGCCCCCGACCATCCACGCAGACCCTGCCACGTTGGCTAGGCGCTTCAGGACCTGGCGCGCCGCGCTTCTTGGTGCTCTTGGTCTCCTGGGGGCGATCTCGTGCAGCGAGTCGGCGAGCCCGAACCCGATGATCCCTGATACCGGCCCCCCGGGCCTGCGGGTGGTATCCGGTGCCGGAGTCTCGGATACCGTCGAGACGGCGCTCCCTGCCCCCTTGGTACTGGAACTCCGTGACTCGAGCGGACACCCGGTGAATGGTGCGGGGATCGACATCGGTTCGCTCCTCTCGGCTCCCTCCGACGCCTATGTGTACTTCAGCACGCCATCCCATCCTTCTCTTGCCAGCTACACATACGTGTTGACCGATTCGAACGGTCGTGTCGCTGTGTCCGTGCGTTTGGGGCGGCAGGCCGGGCGGGCTTTCATCGGCATATACGTGCGGGAAGGACCGGCTGACACCGTGACCTTCGATGTGCAACCGGGCGCGGTAGCCCGCCTCAGAGCCAGTCCGTTCGATACGAGCGTATTTGTTGGCGGCACGGCATCGTACCGCGCGTACGTCACAGACAGGCTTGGCAATCGGCGAACAGATACCGTCGCGGCGCAATATCAGACTCCGAGTCCCGCCGTTACGGTCAGCAACGGTGGAGCGGTATTGGGTGCTGCCATCGGAAGGGCATTCATCGTTGTGACGTTTGGCGGGCTCATCGACACTCAATGGGTGAGCGTCGTCCCGCCGGGTCGGATCGCGGCTATTGCGGGTTCGGGCGAGGGATTCATCTACGTCCTGAACCTCGATGGGTCCGCGTTCGACACGATTGCGAACACGTTCGATGAAAAGCACTGGCTCCATTGGTCGCCTGTCGATTCAACCATCGTATTGCATCGCGGGTCGTCCTCGGAGGCACCGCATCTGTTCTCCGTCGACGTTGCGGGAAATTGGCGGCAGGTCATCACGGACTCGCCTCTGTTCGGGGAAGCGCGCCCGAGTTACGCACGCGACGGATCGTTCATCTATTTCCTCGGGATCGATGCCGGAACGAGGTGTGATGCAATCTGGCGCGTGCGACCTGACGGGTCGGAGCTCGGGGTGGTCGCGACCGACGGCAATGCCTGCGGCCAACCGTTCGATGCTCCATCTCCCTCCCCCGACGGTACGAAGCTCGCGTTTCTCAAGGGCGACGGGATCAGGATCCGAACGCTGGCAACCAGCGCGGATACGATGCTTGGGGTCTACGGCGGGAGGCCATGGTGGTCGCCCACAGGGGAGTGGATTGCCTACGACAGTCTTGGTTACCTCAACGTCGTCCACCCGGATGGCACCGGTGCCCACATGCTGCGCCGTGCGGGATACCCGGTCGTAAAGCCGGACTGGTCACCGGACGGCGCGTGGCTCCTGTACCGCGGTGTCGATGAGCTGGAGATCGTCAACGTCCAGACGGGCCTCGTCTTGCCGCTCGCAGTGACGCTGGGCATGAACGACCCTGCGTGGAAGCCCTAGTGCGGCCGCGCACCGACGCCCGTGGACACTTTCGCGGGCGCTGCCAACAAGCGCCTGAAGCTGGCGGCGTGGTGCCTTGAAGGCAGATTGCAGCTTACGCGCGAGCCGTTAGGCGGCTTGGACGGTCAGCCAGGAGGAGGGTTATGACGAACGCGATGCGCGCCGTGCTTGGTGCGGTGGTGCTGATCTTGGGCGCCGCGTCAGCCTGTCACCCGGTCAACACCATCCCACCTCCGCCGTCACCCACGGACCCTGTTAAGCACTATGACCTCGACATTCCGGAAGCGCTCGAGATCAAGGCGGTGACCTTCGACGCCACGGCGTTCTCCGACGTATCGGGGAGCGGCAATCTGACGTCGACACAGATGGGTGGCCGCGCCTTTCTCAAGGTTTATGCAGTCCACAGACAAACCGGCGAACAGTATCTCTTGATCTACGAGGACATCGCGCGCCGTAAGACCCCGGTCCAGGTAATCCGCTTTCGGCCCGTTCCAGACTCGCGAGTGCTGTCACCTGGACCGTCGTGATATAGGGTGCTTGCCAAGCCGCCTAACAAGCGCCCTGAAGCTGGCGGCGTCGTTTTTCTTTTGTAGTCGAGAGAGGAGTTCGTTCGCATGTGGCGATCCTTGAAGCTGCCTGTCCTCCTTCTTCTCGTCGGCTGCGGCCCCGATCTTGGTCCCACCGGCAGTATCAGCGGCACCTGGGCGGCCCCCGTCACGATTCCCGGCAACAGCTTCGTACTCGTTCTCACTCAACAGGGGACCAGCGTCACTGGCACCGGTAGTTGGTCCGGGGAGGCGTGCTGCCAAGGCACCATGCAGGTCGCTGGCAGCTTCACGCCTCGCATTGACGGGGTTCGTGTCGATCTGTCCCTTCACTACGACGACGGAAGGGTGCGTTCATACGTCGGCTCTGTGCGTGATGCTTCCCACATCAACGGCTCGTTGGACGGGATGTCGCTTCCGCTGGTCCGTCATTGACGGCTGGCCGCCTGACAAGCGCGTGAAGCTGGCGGCGGGGTCGCTTCGAGGTAGCATTGCGTTTGTGCGCCAGAGAGGAGGGCTCATATGACAGGCATGCGCTTCGCCATCCGAGTCTCGCTCGTCGGCTTGCTCCCAGTCGTATTCTCTATTCAAGGGTGCGGGGACGCGACCTCGGTCGAGACCGTTAAGGTCTCGCTCACGAACGCCCAAGCATACCAGTACCCAACAGTATCCGGTGACGAGGAGGGCGCAAGGATCTCAGTCCAGCCGAACCACTCCATTATCAGTGAGATCCGCCGCAATGCAGAGACCAACTGGGTCGCGACGTTCGTTTACCAACCAACGGCCGGATTCGTCGGATCGGATTACGCGGAGATTGAAATCGTGACCGGCTCTGACGGTGCGAGTCCGCCCAGGAACGTCAAGAGGGTTGTCTTTCACTTTGACATCCATGACTAGAATAGGAGGCGAAACCGCCGGGCCGTGACAACCCTCCTGCGGCGTGCGGCAGGACGTGGACAGCGGGTTTGCCCGACTCGAGCACAGTGTCATGGTGAACTAGCTGGCGGCGGGGTGTCTTCGCGGTAGGATTGTGCTTGTGATCGACACCGTGCGGCATCCCTGATGGACCGTTGGTACCTGCTCCGGGTCAAGACGGCAGGGTTGCTCGGAGGTACCAACCTCGGGCAGGAGTTCGACCATACCAGTGCCTGCATCAGGTGCGGCGCCGGGGCGCAGGCGGTCCCTCCGATCCTTGCAGACCTTGCGCGAATGGGCACCAAGCAACTCGACGTCACCGCCCACGATGGCCTGATCATCGTTGCTCGCGAGCTGGCCGGGCGCTTCGAGGCAGCGGGCCTGACGGGCTTCACGTCACTGCCGGTGCGCGGCCGCTCGCCGAAAGCACCACACGACGCATTCAGGCATATCGCCATTTCCACCGTCTGGCCCCCGTTGCATCAGAGCAGCCGAGTTGCGACCGAAGAGCTCTGCTCGGTGTGCCGCCGTGCGGGTCATTTTGATATTCACCCAACCGGAACTCAGTTGGTATACTCCGCGCCCCCTCCAGCGGCAACGGATTTCGGTCGCACGTGGGAGTACTTTGGTACGTGGCATTTGGCAGCTCGTCCTGGAAGGCCTCCGGTTGGAGGCCAACAGTTTGTCATCGTGTCGGAGCAGGCACGCGCCCTGCTTGGCTCGCTCCATCGTCGTCAGCTCGCCTTCGAGCCTGTCGTGATCAAAGAGAGTGCGGCCTAGCAGGCGAATGATGGACAGCTACGCCACCGCCAAGGCAGTGTATCGGGAGCTCCGCTCCACGATCGGACCCTGGGCCAAGGCCAACGACTATCGGCGCTGGGCGGATACCCAGGCGGGGTGGCAGAAGGCCGTAGACGCCGAGCGTCGGCTATGGTTCAAGTTCGAGGGCTACAGCTTTGCAAACCCCGACACGGGGAATGCTTACCATGGCCTCGTGCAGCTGGAGCCCCTGGACAGCCACGGCTCCACCATTCTGCGCCAATCCGATTTCTCGTGCTGCCTCGTTCAGGCCGAACTCGACGAGCTGGCGCGAATCCAGGGAGGGATCAATCGGCGGCGGCCGACCCTGCCCTCGTATCTGAAGCAGGACGTGGCGGCGGACTCGCTGCTCGGCCATGATCTGCGCGCGCTGTACGACCCAACGCCGCAGTATCGGGAAGGGCACATGATCTCCTTCAGCTACTATGGCCTGCGGGACGCACGCGAGCTCGCCGCGTTCGTGGCTGCCGCGCTGCCACAAGCGCTCGAACGGTTCCTGCAAGGACGCGTAGCCAAGCCGGTTGACCGCACGCCACCTCACCTGCGGCCCAAGTGGCTGACAAGGTGAGTAGCCTCGGGGAGCCTTTGAGACTCGTTCATGTTCTCACTGCAGCACTGTGTCTCACCGGCGTGGCGTACCCCTGTTCGGGGCAGGCCCTCATTGACATCGCCAACATCGAGGCCCACCTCGTCTATCAGTTCGGCGACACGTCGGCAAACATCATCGGTCCGCATCCCTGGGTGCTGTGGAACACGATCATCGGGGAAGGGGACGCGAAGCGGCCGTCGCACGCCACTCTTGTGGTCGTCGTCGTGCGGGGTCGTACGCGAGCAACTCCAAGAACGAAGGTCCGACTGTCCATCAGTGGCCGCTTGCCTGGGCGTGACAGCATGGAAGCGGCCCTGGTGCCGTTTGACTCAAGCGGTGTGCAAAGAGTCCCGTTTCACCTGGCACACACGGGGTGCGACTCGCTGCACCTGACCGCTCGACTCGTGCCGAGTAGCAGAGCGAGAGCCAGCGTCAGCCCGAGAAGTGCCGACATCGCGTTCCATTGCGGAGAATAGACAGGACGGGCTACGTGGCGGCGATTATTCGAGAGCTTGAACGGACCCGCGACGAGACGCTGAAATGCTTCTCGCTCGACCATCGCGACCTCGCGCGAACCTACGCTCCGGGCAAGTGGTCGGTCCGATATATCGTTCACCACCTCTCGGATAGCGAAACCGTGTTTTTCGATCGCATCCGTCGAGTCCTCAGCGAGCCTCGTCAGGTCTTATGGGTGATGGATCAGGATGCGTGGGCCAAGGGACTCGACTATGGCCGGGTGCCACTGGACCTCTCCCGGCAGGTATACGAATCGGTTCGCAACGCAATCATCTACTATGCTGGTACGCACTATGAGCGGAGTGGCCACCTCGAATTCGTGCACAGCGTAGACGGCGTGCGCACGTTGCGGGATGAATTCGACAAGGTCGCCGCTCATAATGAACATCACTTGAGTCAAATCAGGGTGGCGCTTGGCCGTCCGGCTGTCTAGCCTTCACGAGCTGTTGCGATACCTGCTGATTGCCGCTGTGCTGGGCAGTGTCGTCTACGGTGTTCGCAACTTTCCCAGTTCTCACATGCGCTCCGCGGCCTACGTGACACGCCCCAAGGCGTGGTGGTGGTCACCGTGGCGCCTGTTTCGCGATGACGAATGGACAGCCGAGGGACTCACGTACCGCCGCCGCTTCGTCACTTGGTGCGTGGTGTCGGCTGCGCTGTTCGTGGCTCTGATGTTGGTGTTGTAGCTGGCGGCGCGGGTCCCTCCACTACATTCCAGCCATACACTCACCCTATGGGAGACGCATGACCGCTACGCCTGGGCTTTTACAAGGGCAGTCCCTGCAAGCCTCTGTCACCGTCAAGGATGTGGAGAAGAGCGTCGCGTGGTACGTCGAGGCTCTCGGCTTTGCTGTCTCGCGACGTATCGAGCGGGATGGGAAGCTGCGGGGCGTCGCTATACAAGCCGGCGACGTGCGGATCATCCTGAACCAGGACGACGGCGCAAAGGGATGGACGCGTGTCAAAGGTGAAGGCATGTCGTTTCAAATCAGCACCGGGCAGGACGTCGATCTCATTGCGCGCCGGCTCACCGAACACGGCAGCACGCTCGACATGGAGCCCAAAGACATGCCGTGGGGCGCCCGGGCCTTCCGGGTGCGGGACCCGGACGGCTTCAAATGGACCATCTCCCGGGCGAATGCGTCCTGATGGATTCCAGCGAGGGAGCCGTCGACCCCGAGCTGCGGCAGCGCCAGCACGTAAAGCTGGCGGCGCGGTGTCATCGAAGTAAAATTCCGGTTGTGCGCCCACCTCTAGCCAGGAGACCAAACGTATGCGACCCAGCCTCACCACCATGTTACTCGCCGTCTGCGCGCTCCCGGTCGCCGGGGCCGCTGGGGCGCAGAATCCCGTCACGAACGGGTTCCGCTTCATCGAGCAGCGTCAGGCAAAGAATATCGTGGATGCCGCAGAGGCGATGCCGGCCGACAAGTACGGCTTCAAACCCACGCCGGCCCAGATGAGTTTTGGCGATGTCGTCGCCCACTTGATCACCGACGGGAACGATTATCTCTGCGGCGCCGCGTCCGGGCAAAAGGCTCCCGAGCGCGGCAAGTTCGCCGGCACCGATCCCAAGGACAAGCTGGTGGCCGGTCTCAAGGACTCGTTTCAGTTCTGCCAGACAGTCGCCGCGCAGATGCAGGATGCGCAGCTCGGCGACAGCACCGATTTCTTCGGTGGCCGCAAGGGGACGCGCGCGGTGGCCACGCTGATCACCATCGCCGATTGGGCGGACCACTACAGCCAGATGGCGATTTACCTGCGGTTGAACGGACTCTTGCCGCCGACGGCGAAAAAGGCCAGCGACTAGTCGCTCACGCGGAGGCACCATGAATTGGAAGCTCATCGTCTTGCTTGCGGTTGGCTCGCTCTGTTCCACACAGTCCCAAGCCCAACTGGGACCGCTCCGCAAGCGCCTTGGCCTGAACCGCGCCTCGCTCAGCGACGAGCGGGTGGCGGCCGGGCTCAGAGAAGCGCTGCAGGTGGGAACCGGAAACGCGGTCCAACTCACCGGCAGGCCGGACGGCTATTTCAGGAACGACGCCATCAAGATCCTGATGCCCGAGAAACTCCGCACGATTGAAAAGGGATTGCGCAGGGTTGGGTATGGCCGGCAGGTGGATGACTTCATCCTGAGCATGAACCGCGCGGCGGAGCGCGCCGCGCCAACGGCCAAGGCCATTTTCTGGAACGCTATCAAGCAGCTGACGTTTGACGACGCCCGTCACATCCTGAGCGGCGGCGACAGCGCCGCGACCGAGTACTTCCGACGCAAGACTTCCGACCAGCTGACCGTGGCGTTCCGGCCCGTGGTGGACCAGTCGATGAACGAGGTCGGGGCGACGCGCCGGTACGAGGATTTGACGAAGCGGGCGCAATCAGTCCCCTTCGTGCGCCTCCAGACCCTGGACCTCGGTGCATACGTCGTGGCGAAAGCGCTGGACGGGCTGTTCCATGTCCTGAGCGAGGAAGAGCGAAAGATCCGCACGGACCCGGCGGCGCGGGTGACCAGTTTGTTGAAGGAAGTCTTCCGGTAATCGGCGGGTCCAACTGACGGCGTGAAGTGTAGGGTACCGTATGGAGTCCAGCGAAGCAGCCGTCGACCCCGAGCTGCGGCAGAGCCGGCTGTCCACGTTCGGTTGTGTGCTCGCGTGCGTGACCCTGAGCGTCGTCGGGCTGAACCTGTCCCTTTCGATCTGGTTCTTGCATCGGCCCTCCTTCAATCGCCCGAGCATTCCGCTCCTCGTGGCGGGTGTCGCGTTCGCAACGCTCTGGCTCCTGTTGCGAGGGATGCCCCGACGCCCGCGTTTTGTCCGCGCCGTCGAGCTCTCGACGCTGTTCGTCGGCACGGCGGCGTTCTCGTCGATGGCGCTGGTCATGGACCTGACCGCGTCGCCGGACATGGTGGTGCGCACGTTACTCACCTACATGCTGCTCGTGTATGCGGTCTACGTCCCGTCCACCGCGCGGCATACGCTCGTGGTCGCCGCGCTGATGACGGTGCCGCTGCTCGGCAGCATCTTCCTCGCGTTCCGTTCCTGGGATCCCGCGCTGTATGATCCGCCCGCGGCCATCTGGCCCAAGGGCCAGATAGGCGACATGGCCTACCCGGCGACGCTGGTCTCCGCCGCCCTGTGGGCGATCGTCGTGGCGATGGCGGCCGGCTTTTCGCAGACGATCCATGGGCTGCGCAAGGCGGTGCGCGACTTCCGGCGCCTGGGGCAGTACACGCTCGAGGAGAAGCTCGGCGAAGGCGGGATGGGCGTGGTATACCGCGCCTCGCACGCGATGCTGCGCCGGCCCACCGCCATCAAGCTCATCCTGCCCGACCGGGCCGGTACGGATGCCCTGACCCGCTTCGAGCGCGAGGTCCAACGGACCGCGATGCTCACGCATCCCAATACCGTGACTGTTTTCGACTACGGGCGGACGACAGATGGAGTCTTCTATTACGCCATGGAGCTGCTTACGGGCGCAACGCTCCAGGAGCTGGTCGAGGTCGATGGCCCACAGCCCGAGGAACGCGTCATCCACGTCCTGGAACAGGCCGCGGGATCGCTCGCAGAGGCGCACGACGCCGGGCTGATTCATCGCGACATCAAGCCCGGCAACATCCTGGTCGTCGATCGCGGTGGCATCGCCGACCTGGTGAAGGTGGTGGATTTCGGGCTGGTGAAGGACGTGAGTGGAGCGGCGCCGTCCGGGCCCGCGCTCACCATGACCGACACGATTACGGGAACGCCGCTCTACATGGCCCCCGAGACGGTGACGGCGCCGCAGACCGTAGACGCGCGGACGGACATCTACGCGCTCGGCGCGGTCGGGTACTGGCTGCTGACCGGCACGCACGTCTTCGGCGGAAACTCGATAGTCGAAGTGTTCGCTCGTCATCTACACGCGATACCCGATGCTCCATCCGCCCGACTCGGCGCGCCCGTGGCCGCAGATCTCGAGGCTGTGCTCCTCGCCTGTCTCGCCAAGCGACCCGAGGATCGCCCTGCCACCGCGCACGTGTTGCGGGAGCGCCTTCTTGCCTGCGCCGTGGCTGGCCGCTGGACCAACGCGCGAGCCGCGCAATGGTGGGCGGGCCACCGCCACCAGTTGCGTTCGGGCGGGGCGGGGGTCAGCGCCGCTGTCGACGCCCGCATCTCCCATCTCACTGTGACCCGAATTGGCGACTAGCTCGCGGCCTTAGGGGTTCTTCCTCTTGCCCCGGGGCTCGGCGTGCGGCTTCCTTCACGCCAGGTTCCCTCTTGTACGCCTCCCGTATCGGCCGTGAAGGAGATTTCTCATGCGTCCCAGCAGTTCCCAGTCCTGCGCCACCTTGGTGGCGCTGGCGGCACTCGTCGTCGTCGCCGCCTGCGGTGACTCCACAGCCCCGCCCGTCGCGACCTCGCTCGCGTTCCGCGCCTTCGCCGGTGGCGTAACACGCACCGCCCTTCCGGCCGTGGTGGTTGAGATCCGCGACCAGGCGGGCGTCCTCATGACCGGGGCCAGCGGCTCGGTGACGCTGAGCTTCGCGGCCAATCCCGGCCGCCTCATCTTCCACGCCAGCGGGATCTCCACCAACGACCGGATCATCGAGCTGGTGGACATCGCGTCGGGCCTCGTGCTCCCCACGCTCCAGAACAACGAGGGCCTGACCGAGATGACCGCTCTCGCGTACGACGCGGCTGCGAATGTGGTTTTCGGCGTGGACCTCAACGACAGTCTGTGGGCTCTCGATGCGGTGACCGGCGCCCGCACCACGCGCGGGCACACGGGCGTCCAACTCAAGGGTCTCACGGTCGAGGCGGGCGCGAATGGCCGGCTGCTCGGGGGCCGGCAGGCCGGCAGCGCCCTGTACTCGGTCAATCGGGTCACGGGTGACACCACGAATCTCGGCACCCTGGTCTATAGCGCCGGCGCATTCGTGGGCGTCAACGGTTTTGCCACAGAACCCGGGACGGGTACGATCTACGCCGTCGTACGGGTGGCCTCGGGGACCGTACGGCACCTCGCGACCCTCAACCCCACGGCCCTCACGCTCACCGAAGTAGCCCTTCTGACAGACAACGGGGTGTCGGACCTCACCTTCCTGGCCGACGGTACCCTGATTGCGGTGACGGGGACGGGCTCGGGAGTGACCAATCCCGAGACTCTCTTGACGGTGAACAAGGCGACCGGCGTGATGGCTGTCGTCATGGCGTTGGGGAATGGCGCCGACGGCGAGGCCATCGCGGCGGTGCCGTCACGACTCACGGGCACCCTGACCGCCGCGACGGTGGGCGGGGTGGCGACGTTCAACGGCCTGCAGATCACGGCGCCGGGCACCGCATACACGCTCCGGGCCACTGCCGCAGGGCTCACGAACGGCACCAGCGCCGTGTTCAACGTCGCAATCGCGCCCTGACCTCCTGCCGGCACGCCGCTGAATGACACGATGCACGGCCCCGCCAGCGTGACGCTGGCGGGGCGACGGGTTCGAGGTAGAATTGCATTCCATCTCTAATGCGAGCCTCCACTATGTATCCACGCCTCGATCGCTACGCGCCTCTTCATCTCTGTCTCCCGGTGCTACTGCTGCTTGCCTGCGGTCCATCCGCCGAGCAACGGGAGGCCGCCGAGGTGGACAGTGCCAGGGCCACACGGACGGCGATGCTCCAGCAGCTGGTAGACCGTACCCTTCGGACGGCCGGTCAGCGATGCTCTGAGTCGCCGGAGGATTTCGCGCGGCTCCTGCTGCAGCATCAGGAATACGGCGCTACGATTGGCGGCAAACCGGCCCCCCGGTTCGACTTCCTGGCGCGAGTGAGAGGGGCGACAGCTCGACATGACTCCACCAAGTCTTGCGCACCGCTGGTTGATTCGGTCGCGCGCGCCATGCAGAAGGAGGCTACTGTCGCGGGCCGGCCCTAGCGGGACGGCTTTCTTCCACCTTCAGACGGCAGGTTGCTAGGCGGCGGGGCGCGCTTCCCCCGCGCGGGACGCGACGGCCCGGGCGATGCGCTCCGCATCCCGTCCCACACCGTGAATCATGACTGACGACAGCGAATAGAGGAAATGCAAACCGACGAAGTACAGCCCGGGCTCGCGCGGGTTCAGGCCGCGCGCGTGGATCGGCTCGGGCGCCCCGGCCCCGAATACGGGCAGGTGGATCCACGAGAAGCCCGGCTGGAACCCCGTGCACCAGACGACGTTCTTCACATCCAGCACGCGGCCGTCGTCCAGCACGGGTAACCCGTCCCGCACCCCCGCGGTCCTGGGCACGCGGATCACCCCGGCGGCGGCGAGATCCTTGGGTTTGACGCGGATGAGCGGTCCGCCCTTTGAAAGCACCTTGGGGCGCACCATGCGGCCCAGCGGCGTGCTGACGGTGAGGACGCGGTGAAACACGAACCGGAGCACCAGTTGCACCAGGATGAGCCGCGCGGCGAGCCCCTCGATACGGAATGGGATGTGCCCCGTATCCCGGCCCGACAACCACGTCTGATGAGTCCTCGCGACCTCCATCGCGACGTCCGCTCCCGAATTTCCGGCGCCCACGACGAGGACGCCTCCGGGCTGCATCTGTGAAGGACCCCGGTAGTCCTTGGAATGCACCTGGACGATTGCGGGATCGAGCTGTGACGCAAACGCCGGTACGACCGGCGTCTGATAGTTCGACATCGCTACGACGACATTGTCGGCGTCAAACTGGCGATCACCGGCGGTCACGATGCACCGC
>Ga0193727_1000811_pt1 | contig 12586 bp, 14 predicted proteins | sample H2c2metaG_FD_143051 | JGI IMG/M metagenome (GOLD analysis project Ga0193727, IMG submission 143051) | Soil microbial communities from a riparian zone of the East river system, Colorado, United States - H2c2 | ecosystem: Environmental > Terrestrial > Soil > Riparian zone | place: USA: East River...
CAAGCAAAACTCAATCTTTGTTCCCTTTGTTATCTTCTATTTAGACTCTTCTCTAGCTTTCTTCTACTTTAGTCTTCTTCATCCGTACCATTCGCTGCTTGCCTCGCGTGCGCTCTTGCAGAGAAGGCGGGTAATCGCTCTCTCAGCTTCAACGCTTCCCTGACGCGCATAGCCCAGCGAGTACAAGAGGCGAAGGCAGATTCTTTCCGCATTCGACGCTTCAACGCCTTTAACGAATTTCTGCATTTCCGCGTAACCTCGAGCCGGATTTCCTGCAGTACCTCATTGAATAGCCAAATCAGACAGGCACAAAACAAGAAAGGAAATAGTTTATGAAAAGGCGAAAACCACTAGCTAAACTCACGCTGCTATTCGCAGTGTTGCTGACTCTTAGTGCGGCCCGAGCACAAGGCGACATCCTTCCTGGTGTCACTATCAGCTTCGCTCCCGTCGGCCTAACCATGGATCAGACTGCACGGCTCAATATGGTCAACGTTGACATACCAAATGGTCTACTCATTAGCTGGCGCTTTATCGACGCCAACGGCCTTCCGCTCGCTCAAGCAGTAACTACTTTGCCATTGGGCAAGATCGTTTCGGTCGATTTCAGACGCGCCGGGGCCCCGCTGCCACCTAACACTGATCCTGCCCTCTCGATCCGAGCAGAGGTGCGAGCCCAAATCCAGATCGTTTCGGCCGGCGTCCCGGGCGAAAGCCTGCGCCGAAGTCTCGAGGTATTCAACAATGATACCGGCGCAACTACCGTGTGCATGGGCGGCGCAGCTCCATAGGAGGGTTTTGCCCGCTGGAGCTACGGTTGTCGACACTGGTGACTACCAGTGTCGACACCGTCGTTGATCAACGGAAAAGGCTTTATCCTGGCTAACAGGTGACAGGTAATAACTGGTAACAACAAGAAACCCAGCAAAATGAAACTACGAATCTCGAAAGTCTCCAACAGGGCGCGTTCGATTGAAGATGAAGATGACGAAGGCTTTCAGAATTCGACCATGCCTTTGTGTCCTTTACTGCCTTCTGTAGAAAGCTTCGGCGGTGCAGCTACGACACTGCCTCATGGCCGGCAGTCAGTCGTCTGCAGTCGCCGCATGCCGGTCGACATGGCCGCTTTTACTTCACGCTGTTTTCCCAGGACAATCGAGATTCCAGTCCGTCTTCGAGGCCGACCATTGGAAGCATTGTCCGGCGGTCGGCGAATCAGTGCACGACTAGCCCACATGTTGCATAGATCGGGCATCCGTGTACTCGGAAGGCTTCACGGGTTGCGGGTAGGTGACTTTGCATGGGAAAGAAATTGCGGGTTAAAAACGCTGCACGAGTTGGATTCGCTTGCATCTGCCCTTACCAATCAGCCGTCATCCCACGGTCGGACAACTAGGGCAACTCGAAAGCTTACGGCGCTCGGGACAGCTTTTGCCGTTCCGAAATCGGTCTGCGACCTGCGATTCGACGAATTGCCGATCACAAAGCGTTTGGCAAATGTGGCCCGCTCAGCTGGGCTCCGGACGCTCGGTAACCTGCACGGGCGCACTCGCTTTGAATTGCTTCAACGAAGGGCTTGTGGCTGGCGAACTGTTATCGAAATTCAGCAACTCATTGAGCGCGCAATCTCCGGCGAATTTGATATCGCTCGTATTGGGGAATCCAGGGCAGTGGCGGAATTACTGACTTTACTCGAACAAGGAATAGCAAAGCTTGCGCGTCGTGAGAGGCAGTTTCTTCTTGCCAGAATCGACGGAATGACTTTCGCAAAGATTGGCCAGCGGCACGGGTTTACGCGAGCGTATGCTCACCAAGTGGTCATGAAAACGGTTGGTATTCTTAGAAAGACTTATGGCCCGCGAATACCAGAACTTATCGAGATGGTGAAGCAGCGTTGTCTTTCGACACCGAGAGCTTCGGGACTAACTCCGTCATTACTTGACCAATGGGTGGTTAACTCTACGAACAGTTTCCGCCTATCAAGAAAAGCGCAGGTACGTTTGATCGCAGCACTGGATAAAAGTATCCCGCTTTGAATGGATTAGCAGAGACATGAATTAGACCATTATCATGAAGCTCACGAAAATCACTTATGATCACCTGGTCGCGTACGGTCGGCCTAAGAAGACATCACACATTCGCCTGTGAATCTTTGGTTAGTTGGTCTGCTTGCGAAGATCCCTTCGAAGTTGTTTTCGGTTTGGATCTCCTGGATCTCCCTTCTGGTCTACGCCGTTCCGTGACCCGTTACATGCTCGGTTGCCACGTGGTAGCTGTTTAGGAGAGGCGAGTAATCCGTCATTGTCATAATTTCCAAAGTTTCGGCATAACGTCGCGCTGGATTTCCTGCAGTACCTCTGTGGAAGGACAAATAAAACCAACAAAAACAAAACAGAGGAACGAGTATGAAAACGAACCTAACGAAAATCAAATTCAAATCCGTCTTTAGCACCGCTAGACAGTTATTCAGCAGTGTAGCGTGTCTGGGAGCAGTTATCCTGATCTGCACTAGCGCGTCTGCGCAAAACCTGTTTGTGTCGGGAAGCGACCTCCATGGTGGCGCGATCTTTAAGTTCACGTGGGATGGAGGACAAAGCATCTTCGCATCCGGGTTAACTGATCCTTGGGATGTGGCCTTTGACAATGCCGGCAATCTCTTTGTGGTGGATTACGCCAGCAGTGGACTGGTCGGCAATGCCGCGGTGTACAAGATTACTCCGAACGGAGTGCGAACCACCTTTGCCTCCGGATTGAGTTACCCGTCATACCTGGCCGTTGACAACACAGGCAATGTGTTTGTGGCGGATTACAACCAAGGCGTTATCTATCAATACAAGCCGACCGGATCGCGAGCCACCTTTGCCTCAGGGTTGCATCACCCTGTAGGTATGGCTTTTAACAGCGCGGGAAACTTGTTTGTGGTGGATAACAGCATCGGTAACGTCTATCTAGGCAGGATCTACGAATACAAACCTAACGGATCGCGGGGTACCTTTGCCACGTTGGAGCCGTCCGATCGCCCGGCAGACCTGGCCTTTGACAGTATGGGCAATCTGCTTATGGCGGATTTGGGCGGCAACATCTATAAGTATAATCTGAATGGAGTTCTACGTCGGTATATTCGAACGATCTTTGGCACCGTGCCGAACAGCGCACAAAGTCTGGCCCGTGACAGCGCGGGCAACCTGCTTGTGGTGGATGCGGGCGATGTGAGCAGTGCAGGCAGCGTCCCCAACGCCATCTATAAATTCACTTCCCAGGGAGCGCGAAACATGTTTGCGTCTGGACAGGCGCTCAGTGAAAGCTTCGCATGTCTCGCCTTTCAGCCAATACCGTGTTGCGAATGAGGAGCAGGAGTGGATAGGGCGATCGACCTCAATCGCCCCGGGGGCGGTCAGCGAACCGCCCCCGTAAACGTTAGTTACTCTCCGATAACCGTAACGAAAACCTTTCGCCGACGCGCGGCGCGACGATGTTCGAACAGGAAGATACCCTGCCAGGTGCCGAGCTGCATCTCACCATTAACAATCGGCACGGTCTCGCTGGTGCGCGTCAGGACCATGCGAATGTGTGACGGCATGTCGTCGTTGCCTTCGGAGCGGTGTGTGAAGTAGTCCACATCTTCTGGCACGAGCCGATTAAAGAATTCTTCCAGATCACGTCGCGCAGTCGGATCGGCATTTTCCATCATGATTACGCTGCAACTGGTATGCTGGACAAAGACGGTCGCGGTCCCGTTTTGCACACCGCACTTGTCGATCTTTGACTGTAATTCGTCCGTGATTTCGTACAGTCCCTTTCCGTTCGTGCGAATCTCAATTCGATCGTGGCAGACGCTCATTGGTTAAATCGTTCAGGCTACCATTGTGTCATTCCGACCGACGTGGAGGAATCTTTGCTTCGGTCATCGTCGGTCAGTTATTTAAGAGATGTCTCCAGACCTTCGCATAAAGCTACGGCTTGGCAGGCGACTTCGCTCGACATGACAAGAATAGGATAGACGGCGCAAGTGGCATCGTTGAAAAGTTTGTCGCACGTTGATCTCTCCGTCGGCTAATGGCCTAGTAATCTCGATGCGAGGCGATCTGGAGCGGGTGCTGTTTGATGAGCCGGCGATTCACCGGCGCCTGGATGATATCGCCGCGCAAATTTCTAACGACTATCGTGAGTTAGACCTGACCGTGATCGCAGTGTTGCACGGGAGCTTGATGTTCGTCGCTGATTTGCTTCGTCGAATTCCGCTTCCCCTGAAGCTGGATTGCCTGAGCGTGGCGAGTTATCACGGAAAAGGGCAGAGCAGTGGCGCCGTCGTCTTCAAGCAAATCACAGTCCCGGACGTCGCGGGTCGAGATGTTTTGATCCTGGATGATATTTTGGATAGCGGCCACACGCTCGCAGCCGTTCGCGAAACGTTGGAAACAGCAAAACCCCACAGCATCCGGGTATGCGTGCTGTTGAGCAAAAAGAAACAACGCACCCAGGAAGTCGATACAGACTATGTTGGATTCGAGATTGAAGACGAATTTGTTGTCGGTTACGGCCTCGATTTCAGGGAACGTTATCGCAATCTTCCTTACATTGGCGTTTTGCGGAAGGAGTTACTAGAGGAGGGTTGAGTCGTCATTTCGAGCGAAGTCGAGATGTCCGCGAACTTACTGTAAGCTGGTGCCACGGGATTCCTCGACTCCGCTCGGAATGACATGATCACATGAAAGTGCGAGTGCTGTTTTACGCGCAGCTGCGCGATCTACTCGGAATGCGCCAGTTGGATGTCGATGTTGCGGACGGCGCGACTGTTCGCGACCTGCTTGGGCAAATCTATGCGCAACAACCGACGCTTCGGCCGCACGACAAGAGCATCTTGATTGGCGCAGGCGTGGAATTCGTCGATCGAAATTACCGGCTCTCTCCGGGAGAGGAAATTTCGATCATGCCGCCCGTGCAGGGCGGTTAGGTTCGACATGTGCACGAGGCGTTTCGCCCAGCAAAGCGGCTACAGGTCAGTCTCGGAAATTTTTGAAATTTGTTGCAACACCAAAGTCTCGGTCGCGGATGAATTGAATGACTGCCTGGAGGTCGTCCTTCTTCTTTCCGGTCACTCGAATCTGCTGATCCTGCAGTTGGCTTTGCACCTTGAAACCTTGTGACTTGATTGCCTGAATAATTTCCTTCGCTTTGTTTCCTTCCAGACCCTGTTGAATCTTCAATTCCTGCCGGGCGTGGCCGACGGATGAAACTGCGGGGTCGTCCTGTTGGATATTGCGCAAATCCACGCCGCGCTTTGAAAGTTTGCCGATGAGGATGTCGCGCAATCCCCGAAGATGGCCTGCATCTTGCGCGGTGAGCGTGATCTTGTCCTTCTCGAGAAGTATCTCAGCTATTATGCCCTTGAAATCGAAACGAGTCGCCAGCTCCTTGCGCGCCTGATTGACCGCATTATCAAGTTCCTGTTTGTCTATTTCGGAGACGATGTCAAACGAAGGCATAGAAGGTCTAGATACTAGATACTAGATGCTCGATGCCGAACCCGACGCAAGCGAACCCTTATGGATTTGCCTCCACGATCTTAATTTCACCATTTGCCGTACGCACCTTGATCGCGGCCTTTCCTCCGCCGTGAACTAACGTGTCGATTTTCTCAGCTCCTGCGGGCGCCGTTTGCGCAGCTGTATCATCAAAGTCGCTGGCGAGCTTTCCATGCAGCGTTTCGGCGATAAGACGAAAGGCAGCATCACTGGGAAGAAACGCCCATGCGTTTCCGCGCGCGACATTTGCCTGGACGGAAAACGTTCCATGTTCCCACCAGTCGTAAGAGATAGTGAGATTGCCGCGTTGCAGTGCAAGGTCGACGTCCGCGAAGCAGTTGTGAGCGGACATGCGACCATCGCCTAACCAGGCACGTAAGCTTCGTCCCCGCATTCCGTCCACGAAAACTTCGCCCGCATCAAGCCGCAGCTGCGATATGTTGGTGGTTGCAGGAACGACAATGGTGCAATCAACCGTGCCTGAGCGATCAAACAGAGCCCACGTCGGTTTGGGAGGAAGCTTGACCTTGATCGAAACGGAGGTTGGCTCTACAGAGACATCAACCGCAATCTCTTTCAGCCGAGTGCGGCTATAGGCTTTCTTCGTCGCGTGGACCCGCATTTCGTTGGTGTTTGAACCGTAGACCAGAACCGCGCCATCGCCGCTTTGGATGCTTATGTCCGTGTTTGGCTGGATCGTGTAAAGCCTTTCGAAAGTCTCCTCAAGCACCGGATCGCTTTCCGAGCCACAACCGGCAAGCGACAACAGTAGTACGGCAACAATCTGCCGAAACTTGGGCGTCTTATTGAGAGGTGATCGCACGCGCGAATTCTATCAACGCGTCCAGGTTATTCATCAAGGGAAGTGCTGCCGTGACAGTGATAACTGCAAAAAGCGCAGCTTCACTCCAGAAGTCGTGGCGCGCTTCATCTTTCAAGTAATTGCCGGCGATGTTCCAAAACGATTGCGCGGGATTGCGCAGATAACGTCCGCTGAATCCTTCGAATGCGCCGGAGTGATACCTGTAAACTGTTACGGGCATCCGGTGGCGTTCCCGTCCTGTGGGAACAAACAAATCGCCGCGGCTGTGATCAGGAGTCGTTAAGGGTATTGGTTTCATGTTTCGAGCGTTTTCTTGTTTCCTTTGAGATGCACCTCACTCGCTCTTCGGATTCAAATCTGTTTGCTCTTGCCGATGCTCTTGTTCGCGGCCGTAATTGCGGGGCAGAGCACACGATCACGAGCGGGCGTGCAGAATCCCTGATCCGATCGGCTACACCCAGAGCGTGCGGTCAAATGTGCGATATTGAATCGCTTCGCTCACATGCTCAGGCGAGATCTCAGTCTTGCCATCGAGATCGGCGATGGTGCGCGAAACTTTCAGAATCCGATCGTAAGCGCGGGCGCTTAAGTTCAGTTCGCTCATGGCTACGCGAATCAATTCCTGCGAATCCTGAGTGAGTGTGCAGTATTGCTTAAGTTGGCGCGTGGCCATGCGGGCGTTGCAATTTACTTTTGCGTCGCTGCGAAACCGCTCTTGCTGACGTTGCCGCGCGCGAACAACGCGCTCACGGATCGCGGCAGACGTCTCTTCAGCGCGCTCGCTGGCGATGTCTCGATACTCGACAGCTGGCACTTCAATGTGCAGATCGATACGGTCCAGCAACGGGCCGGAGACGCGCTGGCGATAACGCTGCACCTGGGCCGGACCGCAACGGCATTCACGTTTGAGGTCGCCAAAGTAGCCGCATGGACACGGATTCATCGCGGCGACGAGCATGAACTCTGAGGGGAAAGTGACGGTGCCCGCTGCACGGGAAACGGTAACTTTTCCGTCTTCCAGTGGCTGGCGCATTACTTCCAGCGCCGATCTTTTGAATTCGGGCAGCTCATCGAGGAAGAGCACACCATTGTGAGCGAGACTCACTTCGCCCGGGTTTGGGAACGCGCCGCCGCCCAGCAGCCCAATGTCGCTGATGGTGTGATGGGGCGGGCGAAATGGTCGCGTGGAGACAAAGGATTTTTCGGTATCGAGCAACCCGGCGATGCTGTGAATCTTTGTCGTCTCAATCGCTTCCTCGAGTGAAAGAGGCGGAATAATGGTAGGAATACGCTTCGCCAGCATCGATTTTCCCGAGCCAGGCGGCCCGACCATCAAGACGTTGTGACCGCCAGCCACCGCGACTTCAACCGCGCGTTTGACGTGTCCCTGGCCCTTAACATCTCCGAAATCGACGTCATAGCTTTGGTGGGCGGCGAAAAATCCCGTCAAATCAGCGCGTGTTGGAAGCAACGGCGTTTCGCCGCGCAAGAACGCGAACGTCTGCCGCAAATTTTGCACGCCGTAGATGTCGATCTTATCGACCATTGCGGCTTCGAGAGCGTTTGCTTCTGGAACGAATAACGCACGCTTGCCGCGACGCCGCGCCTCCAACGCGACCGGCAAAACACCTTTGACGGCTCGGACCGTGCCATCCAAGGCGAGCTCCCCTACAAAGCTGAAGTTTTCAAACGGCGAGCTGTCCAGTGCTTCTGTCACCGCGATCATTCCAAGGGCGATTGGCAGGTCGAAGCTCGGTCCTTCTTTTTTGATATCGGCCGGGGCAAGATTGATCGTCGTGCGGCCGCGCGGCCAGTTGTAGCCGCTATTGGCTATGGCCGTGGTGACCCGATCGCGGCTTTCCCTCACAGCAGCGTCTGGCAGGCCAACGATAACGATATTTGGATCACCACCAGCGCCGTTGACCTCGATCTCAACCTCGTATGCGTCCACGCCGTAAACAGCCGCGGAGTAGATTTTTGCCAGCATCGCTGTTGCAGCGTGGCAGAAAATCACTGTGTGGAAAAGCGTCAAATATCCCTCTAAAGTGGGAGGGCACTAACCCCTACAAATCTCGTAGAATATATAGGGATGTTTATACTAAATAGCCCTACAAACTAAAGGGCGAGTAGGAGTCCCAAAAAGATTGAACAGGAGGCGTCCGGTCAGTGTCACTATTCAGAATATTTAACCTTGTTAAGTAGTTTACAGGATGCTACAACGCGTGATCGACAAGCCTGCGCCGAAAAAGACGTACGGGAGGTTGTCGATCCAACCCCCCAAAATGATTAATGAAAAAGAGTTATATGGCTGCTGAGGATAGCGATACCGGAATTAAGATTTACCTGCGCGAGATCGGGCAAATCCCATTGTTGACTCCGGACCAGGAGATTGAGCTGGCCGCTAAGATTAAGAAAGGCGATCGCGAAGCGCGGGCGCTGATGATTCGGTCTAACTTGCGTCTGGTCGTCAAGATCGCGCATGACTACGCGAATCTGGGCCTTCCGCTCCTCGACCTGATCTCAGAGGGAAATATTGGTCTGATGAAGGCGGTGGAACGGTTCGATCCGGCGAAGGGCGGGAAACTTAGCACTTACGCCGCGTGGTGGATCAAACAGTCCATCAAACGGGCACTGGCGAACCAGAGCAAGACGATTCGTCTGCCTGTGCATCTGGTGGACAAAATCTCCAAGATGCGCCGTGTTTCCCTGCAAATGAGCGAGGAACTGGGCCGCGAACCCACCGACGAAGAGCTGGGTGATGAAATTGGAATTGCGAGCGGAAAAGTTTCGCAGCTAAAGACTGTGTCGATCCGTCCGGCGTCGCTCGATGCGCCGATCAGCGACGATGATTCCACCGAGTTCGGCGAGATTGTTGGCGACGAGGACGCGCAAACGCCATTTGAGCTGCTGCGCGACAAAAACCTGCGCAACGAAGTCGGCGGGCTGCTTGATGTGCTGGATGATCGTGAGAAGAAGATTATTTTCCAGCGGTTCGGACTAGACGGCGGCAAACCGAAAACGCTTGAGGAAGTGGGCAAGAAATTCGGCGTCACCCGGGAACGGATTCGTCAGTTGCAAAACATCGCGCTCTCGAAGTTGCGCCGCGCGCTCAGCAAGAAGGAGCGTCCGGTCGACGTCGAGTTGCCTGTGGAAGCTTAAGCGGGTCAATGTCTTCGATTTAGGACGCGCGGACCTGCTGCCCGCGCGTTTTGTTTTCATTTGACTTCACGCAGTTGGATCGAATCGATAAGCGCGCGACCCATACGCACGTCACTGACAATTACCATGCGGTCTCCAGATGTAGCCCACTTGTTTTTGCGCAAAAACTTCTCGGCTGCTGAAATCGTCCTGTCCGGACCGGCGGCAAAATCGATGCAGGCCGGAAACGTTCCCCAGTAAAGCGAGAGTTGCCTGTAAACTTCCTCGCTCGGAGTGAACGCAAAGATCGGTGTGCGCTGCGGCCGCAGATTTGAAGCATACCGCGCCATCCTTCCCTGGAGCGTGAAGACAACCAGTTTTGAATCTTGCAGCGAGTCTGCCAGCGTTACGGCCGAAGCCACCATTTTCTGACGAATGTTTTCCAGCAGTGCGTTCTCTGCATAACCCGCGCCACCGCTGCGTTCGATGCGCACAGCGACGCGGCGCAAAACTTCGACGCACTCAACCGGGTAACGGCCGATCGACGTTTCGCCGCTCAACATCAGAGCGTCGGCCTGTTCGAAAACTGCATTTGCCACGTCGCTGATCTCGGCCCGTGTGGCCAGAGGATTAGTGATCATCGATTCTAAGAGCTGAGTCGCCACTATGACCGGCTTGCCCAGGCGAAGACAATTTTTCACAATTCGGCGCTGGATGATTGGCAAGTCTTCCATCGGGCATTCGATTCCCAAATCGCCGCGCGCGACCATGATTACGTCCGCACTCTCGATCATCTTGTCGATGGAGCGCACCGCCAGTTGATCCTCGATTTTTGCCACGATCTGCGCCTTGCTTTTTTTCCTCGCCAGAAGTTTTCGCAACTGTTCGATGTCGCTCTTCTCGCGCACAAAACTCAGCCCGATGAAATCCGCGCCCAACTCCACGCCGAGAGAGACATCGGCCAGGTCCTTGCTCGTGAGCGAGGGGAGATTCACATGTACGCCGGGCAAATTAATGTGACGCCGCGAACCGAGGATCGCGCGCGTCAAAACCTTGCAGCGCACACGCTTTTTTCCCTTATCGAGTACGAGCAATTTGATTAAGCCATTATCAACCAGAATCATGCCGCCAACCGTCACATCGTCGGCAAAGCCGGGGTAATTCACGTCCACGGAATAGCGCTCCTTACTTTTCGCGCCGCGCACGGTGAACTCCAGAATGTCGCCCGGCTTCAAATGCAGATTGGCCTTCAGATCGCCAGTCCGGATAGCCGGGCCTTGCATATCAAGGAGAAGCGCAACCGCCCGGCCCGCTTTTTGTGCGAGCGTTCGGATGCGTGGAACAATTTCGCGTACCCATTCGTGGGTGGCGTGGCTCATATTTACTCGGAAGACGTCGCTTCCTTTCTGTATTAGCTGGCGCAAGACCTCGGTCTCTTCCGTCGCAGGACCCAGGGTGCAGATGATTTTCGTCTTGCGCATGCACTAGAGGATCAAGTTTCGTATTGGAAAAGCCAAGGCGCTTTTAGGTGGCGTAATGCTTTTAAGCCAAGTGTAAAACTCGAAAAGGTTGCAGCAAAAAAAAGCGGCACGCCTTCGAGGCGTGCCGCATCGCAGTCAGTGTCTTCCTTATTGCAGCTTGCTCTGAGTTTCTTTGGCTAGGTCAAGATGCTCCTGGACCATTTTGGCCGTGTCCTCTGCAAACTTTTTCACCTCGGGATCGCTACCGGTTTTTGCTTCCTCCTGAAATTCGGCCAGGTCCTTCTCGTGATCCTTAACCATCGCGTCCATGTAAGCTTTGTCCGAGCTCCACTTAGTGGTGGGCTCTTTGCTTGGGAGTTGGACCCCTTTCTTCGAAGCAATGGACTTTAATTCGTCGTTGGCCTTGCTGTGATCGGTGACCATTCGTTTGCCGAATGACTTTACGTCGTCGCTCTGGCCGTTCTGCTCAGCGAGCTTCCCCATTGCGACTTCCATCATGCCGCCCTTCGCGGCTTTCTTCATGAAAGTTTTGTCCTTAACGCTAAGCGATGAACTCTTGGCTGTTGGAGAGTCTTGCGCCATGGCCATTCCCGCCACGCTAAGCGCTGCGACCGTTAGAGTAAGAACACAAAACTGCGATACAATTGTGATTTTGGTTTTCATTACGTTGTACGGTTGAAATGTGTCGAAACAATCCGGCAATTAATAATCGAAGCCAGACCCTCGCTTGGACGCGAATGAATCCTGATTCCATCATTTCCGGCCTCTAGGTTGCTCCAGGTGCACAGGCTCAGAAGATCGGATTAGTCAGGCTTCAGGAATGTTCTGCTGGTAGGAGTTCTCTACCCGCGTCGCCACATCTTTGTAGCCGTGTTCGACTTCGTAAATCTGCTTCATACAAGCGAGCGATTTTTCCTGGTCGCCCGTCCGCTGGTAAATAAGTCCAAGATTGTAAACGATCTCTTTCTTCATCGCGTCCATTGGAAGAATTTCCTTTGACGCCTCCTCCAGTTGCTTCGTTGCAAGATCAAGCATCCCAAGCTCGCCGTAGCAGCGACCGAGCAGGTTCATCGCTTTTAAGCGGGCGTGTGGATTTTGCCGGGCCCGCTGCAAATCCGGAACGGCTTCGCGAAAACGTCTGGCGCTGACGAGGTGCTCGCCCAACTCGAATCGAAGCTGAAGATCGGTCGGATTTCGAGCGATCCGTTCACGTGCCTCGGCGATGAGGATTTCTGCGCGCTTCGCTTTGGCGGCCTTTAGTTCTTCTGATTTTTTCGCATGCAACTCATGGGCTGCGTTGCGTGTTGAAAGAAATTCCTCGTGCGCGGCAATCTCGCGTTCCAGGCATTTGATTTTCAGATCGGAAACTTTCCGGACCAATCCAGTATCCGCACCTTTGGTCAGGTCAGCTGCGCATTGATACCAGCCGATCGCTGCCTCCAAATCCTCCTTTTCCTCGTTCAACACGCCCAAGCGTCGCACAAGGTCGACGTTCTTCGGCTCTGCCTTGTGACGCGCGTGCGTTTCGGCGATCTGTTGCTCGAGCGATTCGCCGGTCAATCGTATCCGGCTTTGCTGTTCGAGCGAAATCGCCATCTCTTTGTTCTTGATCAGGTCGC
>Ga0193727_1000812_pt1 | contig 12582 bp, 9 predicted proteins | sample H2c2metaG_FD_143051 | JGI IMG/M metagenome (GOLD analysis project Ga0193727, IMG submission 143051) | Soil microbial communities from a riparian zone of the East river system, Colorado, United States - H2c2 | ecosystem: Environmental > Terrestrial > Soil > Riparian zone | place: USA: East River...
CAACTTATTATCTGATTATTGGTCGCGCTCGCATCTTGAGATGGATCCGTGAAGTCGGTTCGAACTAGCACGGAGCGCTCGTTGATCTACCAAGGTAACGACAAGATTTTTGAATCAGGAAAACAGAAATCGAGGAAAGGGATTTCCGTGATAGAAGGTAAAGGCGCGATGGGTAGCGCCGAGCGAGCGCTGGTAGCGAGCGAGTTTCAAACAAGGAAAGGGGAGGGCGTTTCCTGCATTGAAACTCGTTCGGCCCCCGCCTTCGCTCGCTGCTACCCTCGCAGCTTTACCTTCTATCTCGGAAATCCCTTCCTTCGTTCCTGCTTTCCTTATTTGACTCTTTCTGCTCTTCGTGTCCTCCGCCTTCTCCTTGGTGAAATCACGAGGTTATTTCGGCGAGGCCGCCGAAAAATGCACGCGAGCCGCGTGCGCTCCCCAGATCCGTCCAATCCGTGTCATCCGTGGCTGTCTGCTCTTCCCCCAATTGGTGTCTATTCGTGTCGATTCGTGGTTAGCTTCCCAAAAGCGGCGCCAAGTCGCCGCACTCCAAAGCGCTTCGCGCGCAATCGGTGCAATCCGTGTCATCCGTGGTTGTCTGCTTCTTCTCTTATTGGTGTGTATTCGTGTCCATTCGTGGTTGGCTCCGAAAATCTTAAGAAATTTTCCTTGAATCCCGTAGAAGGGATCAGTACAAGCGACCTCAATGTGTACAAATAACCGAGTAACCGCGGATACCCGCATGCAAGACTCAGAAAGAACAAGTGATGTTTATGAAAACCACCCAGAACGTAATAACCATTGCAGTACACCGTCTTGTACGGCGTCTGTGTCAGACGCCGCGGCGTTTCACAGAAACGCCCTGCAACCGAATCGCGCCCGCGTTATTCGGCATCTGGGTGCTTCTGCTATGCGCCAGCGCGTTCGCGCAAAACGCCGACAACATTGCCGACCGCGAAGTGCAGCGGCGTCAGGCGGCCATACCGGCGGGCGAAGCCGCTCTTGCGCGCGGCAAATCCGCCATCAGAGCGAAGAATTACACCGTCGCGTACCAGGAATTTAAAACTGCCGTTGCCTATCTGCCCGACGCGGTCGTTTCCGGGAGATCGCACGACGATGCGGCGGCAGGCGTTTGCAAAAGCGGCACCGTACTGGCCGAAGCGCGCATCGCGCAGGGCGATTACGCCGGGGCGGAAGCGATCCTGAATGAAATCTTAACCCGTTACGATCCGAGCTGCCGCAAGGCGCAGGACCTTCTGGCCCATATGCGTCAGCCTGGTTACTTCAACAAATCGGTGGACGCCGGCTTCATCAACAAAGTTGAGGAAGTGAAACGTCTGCTCGCGGAAGCCGACGGGTTTTATCAGTCCGGACAGTACGACAAGGCGATGAAACGTTACGACCAGGTGCTAACGCTCGACCCGTACAACACCGCCGCGCGTAGAGGACAGGAAAGGATATCCAACACCAAATACCAATACGGCGAAGAAGCATACAACGAGACGCGTGCCCGGGATCTTTGGAAAGTAGAGGAAGCCTGGCAGCAACCTGTCAGAAAATACGGTGCCGTCGGCCCGGTCGCTGACAACAAAGGGCGAGGGGAAGGGCGCGGCACCGCGCAGATGACGAACAAACTGAATAGTATCATCATTCCGCACATTGAATTTCGCGACACAACGATTCGCGAAGCGATCGATTTCCTGCGGGAACAGGCAGCCGAAAACGATCCGTCGGGACAGGGCGTCAATATCGTGCTGCGTCTTGTTCCTTTAGGACAAGTCGCCGGACCTTCAGCGCCGCTGCTGCCACCTCCGGGGCAGACAGGCGCCGAATCTCCGGCAGTTGGTGCTCCTCCTACTGGCGCTGGCGCCCCTCCGGCAGGTCCACCCGTGCAGGCGCGTCCTCCCGGAGCTCCTGTGCCCATACCGGTCTCGGGTCCGGCCGGCGCGCGCATTACAGTCACGCTCGACAATATTCCGCTCGGCGAAGCGCTGCGGTACGTTGCCAATCAGGCGGGGTTGAAAGTTAAAGTGGAACCGTATGCAGTGGCTGTTATCCCTCTCACCGAGCAAAGCAATGATCTCATCACGAAGCGATATCATGTGCCACCCGAATTCTTTGGCGGCCCGCTCGATGTGGGTTACTACATCGGGACTAATTTGGCCGGCGGTGGCGAGGGTGGTGGCACCCAAACGGGCGTCAGAGGGGCGCCCCCCGTGGCGGCAAATGTTATTGATCAGCAGGCAGTGAGTTTTCAGACTGCTTCCGGAGTCGGCTATGGCGCTGGTGCTACGAGCCAGGCAAACCAGGTGCAAGGCACTGCCAGTACCCGACAGAGTTTGTACAATGATCGTCAGCTCGTCGGCAGGGCAGACGCGATAACGATGTTGAAAAGCATGGGTGTCTCGTTTCCGGGCAGCGCAAGCGCAACTTTCTGGCCGCATAGCGGCACGCTGATTGTTCGGAATACCCAGGATAATTTGGACATGGTGGATGCGTTGGTCGATCAAGCGAATGCTTCAGCGCCGAAGCAGGTTTCGATCGAATCGAAGTTTGTTGAGATCAACCAAAACAATGCCAAAGAACTTGGCTTCGATTGGTTGCTCGGCCCGTTTAGCTTGAACGGGAAAGTTTTCGGTTCAGGTGGAACCGCCAGTAACGGCGTGCCTGTTGATGCGGCGAATTTTCCTTTCAATAATAACGGAGTTCCGATTGGACAAAATCCGGTCACTTCCGGAAACCGCAGTGGCGATTTCGCAATCAGTGCGAACGCGCTCGATGCTCTTTTGGTTCCGGGTCTCGGGCAAGTTGCCGGCGTTGCCCCGTCGATGTTCGGATTAGCTGGCGTTTTCACGAATCCACAATTCCAAGTCGTGATTCGCGCGCTCAACCAGAAAAAAGGGATCGACCTTCTCTCCGCGCCAAGTGTGACCACAAAGAGCGGTCAGCGCGCAATTATCGAAGTCATTCGGGAGTTGCGGTATCCGAGGACATACACTGCGCCGCAGGTTCCGTCGATCGCCGGTAACAACACCGGGACTACCAGCGGCCCCGTGCCTGTCGTCGTTACGCCTACGACACCTCAAGACTGGGAGACGCGAAATACTGGTGTGACGCTGGAAGTAGAACCGGTCGTCGGTGGAGACGCGACGACAATAGATCTCAACCTAATTCCGCAGGTCGTGGAATTCGAAGGCTTCATCAATTATGGCAGCCCGATTTTTGCGGTCGGGGTCAATACCGCTGCATCAATATCGCTTTCCAACTCAGTTCTCCTCACCGCGAACACGATCAACCAGCCGGTGTTCAGCACACGCAAAGTGACCACGAGCGTCAGCGTTTATGACGGGCAGACCGTAGTTCTCGGCGGGTTAATGCGTGAAGACGTCCAGAAAACAGAGGATAAGGTTCCCATCATTGGCGACATTCCGCTTGTTGGCAGAGCCTTTCGCACCAATACCGAACAGCACACCAAAAAGAACCTGGTCATTTTCGTGACCGCGAAGATCATCACGCCAGCGGGTGTGCCGTTAAACGAGGAAGAAGAGGAAGGCGTCCTCCCGCCGGAGCTGCCACAAGTGCCCGCGTATAAGAAGTAAGACACGAATTACACGAATTGGCACGAATACCTTCGCCGGCTGTTACATCGTTAAATCGGATCTCCCCTGGCGCATTCCGATTTTGCGCAAAGCGCGGACTCGCGAAAGCTTTCGGAGTTGGAGTGCGGCGACTCGCGCCGGCTTCGGTGAAAAGGCAGAATCTACAAGATTCACATTATGGAAATTTTGTTCATTGGGTCGAAACATCCGTAGCTTGCCCGCCGTGTGAGGGCTGCCTCGCGTGCTGGCGACTCCGAAAGCTTTCGCGAGACGCAAACTTTTCTCTTAACCACGGATATCACGGATTTGGATAGCGAAGAGAGATCTGTGATTTGTGGAGCAGAGAAGTTGAATTGTTTCGCGTGTGTTCGAGTGATTCGTGGGCAACTTGATTCGTCATTTGCCTAAGATCCAAGTAATCCGGGCGGTCCGCGGTTCCTGTTTTCGACCAAATTCGGTTCCATTCGTGACTAGTCACGGTTGCAGGACCGTTCGGTTTAAAGCATAATTCTGCGATGACGCGACCAGTTAGAATTGAGCCGCTCAGTGGATATCGACTACGCGTCCGATATGCCGACGGTGTCGAGGGAATTATCGATCTTTCCGACCAAGTTGGTCGCGGGGTGTTCGCGCCCCTTCGTGATGAAGCTTTCTTCCGCAGTGTGCAAATCGGTGATAACGGCCAGATTGCCTGGTCGGATGAACTAGAGATTTGTCCCGATTCAGCATATCTAGAGATCACGGGCAAAATCGCTGCACCGGCTAAGCATGCCTGAGATTTGCCGGTTCTACGGCATCTTCATTCGCTTCTATTACCGCGAGCATCCGCCGAGGCATTTCCACGCTATCTATGGCGAGCACGAAGCACTAATTGAGATCGAAACCGGCGACGTGCACGAGGGATGGCTGCCGCGAACCGCTTACGATTTGGTCCAATACCTGGCGCCTGATTCATCTGCAGGAGCTTCGCGCCAATTGGGAACGCGCTCGCCAGCAGCAGCCGTTATTGCCAATTCCGCCGTTGGAATGATCCTTTTGATTCGGGTGATCGGTGTATTTCGTGGGAGCACTTCTTTCCCAAGTATCCGTGATATCCGCGTCATCCGCTTGTCACGCCATACCTTGGTGCGAAGGCGGATGGTTCTCCCTCGCTTCCCTTCGTCCCGATCTACACAGATCGACTCGATTAATCGGTGATTGAGAATCTGCGCAATGGAGCTGACGGGAACAGCGACATAGAAGGTAAAGCCGCCAGGGCAGCGGCGAGCGAACGGGGACGCGAGCGAGTTTCAAATCTGCGCAATCCTGCGTATCAACTTTTTTGAAGATTTTTGAGAACTTCACCCCGCAAATCCCGGAGAAGGAAGTGGAAGGCTGTTTCCGTGGATTCAACATTAAACATCGTTTTGGCAAATCCGTGCCTGCCGCGCCGTAGCCTCGGCGAAAGCGGTCGTGCGTGGTCGGCTGCCCCCTCAAGAAAGTAAGAAATAACTATTGACTTTATCCGTGAAGACTGCGATAACGCCCGCACCTCAGAGTAAAAACCCTCTGAACAACCCAAACCCAAAACAAAACCCCCGAACAAAACCCTCTGAGAGACCCTCAGAACACTTGTCCGCCGTAGCCTTGTGCGAAGGCGGAACCTAACAGAAAGAAACAAAAAACCCCAGTATGAAAATCCAAATAAAGAAATACTTCTCAGCATTTACGCTGATTGAGTTGCTGGTCGTGATTGCGATTATCGCGATCCTGGCCGCTTTCGCTGTGCCCGCGCTCACCTCGGCTCTAACAAAGGGCAAGATGACTGGCACCATGAATAACGCGCGCCAGCTTTACCTCGCGCAATTCCAGATGTCGAACGACGGCGCAGCGACGGGCGACTCAACTTCGGCGTGGCCCGGCGATCTTGTCGCGGGTGGTCTCACGCCCGGAGCAGGAACCTTGACAAATTACCTTAACGTATTGTGTTCAAAAGGTTATTTGCGTGGCGGCGATGCATTGAAGCTTTTGACCGCTTCTGGCGCGCCGTACAGTGCTACAGTAACCACGGCAGGTGGTATCGACTCGCTAAGCGTTCCTACAGGGATAGGCGCTCTGAAAGTTTACCCTGTCACTGACGCGGATACGGTGAGTGCGATCTTTTGTGCCACCCATAATTATGTTTATAACATTGCCCTGCTCTCAACGGGCCAACCTTACGGTACAAACGGCTTCATAGTAGTCCATAAGGGGGGCGATGCAGCTATCTTTAGAGCAGGCCAGGCCGTGTTCGCAAATCCGCCCTGGGCTACTATCCCAGTGTTTCAGACGCAGGTCGGGATGCTGCCCGGTGACGTCGTGGGAACTTTAGGAGTAGAAGCCCCTGGTAACGTTTATACGCAGCCGTAAGTTAAGAAAAGCTGCCTCGTTTAAATTAATCAATTCAAGGCGCCCCGTCTCGGCGGGGCGCTTTTGTTTTGTAGCCGCTTCGCTGTGTCGAGGCGTTTGATTCACGCCGACGCAGCACCGTGGCTACAACGCGTCCGGCTGGGCGTTTTTCGTTCTTGGAAACGCGAACACGGCACCGACCAGCCAGGGCGCAAGAGAACTCGATGCGGATGCCGAGAGTCTCGTTTAATCATCCAGCCCAATCCGGAGCAGCGCCGCCAATAAGAAAAAAACGTAAACAGAAGGAAACGAAGACAGCGAAGGGGATCCAAATAAGTCGAATCTTTTGTTTCCTTCGTTGCCTTCTGTAAAAAGTCTCTCAAAGAAATTTGAACAGAAGGAAGCAAAGATCACGAAGGTTTCTTTGCAGAAGCCGAGATTTGAAACGCTTGGCTTGCTTTGATCGACCCGGCAGATTCCGTTTAATCGTTCAGCCAATTCAGCAAAGCAGCTGGTAAAAGAAATCAACAGAAGAAAACGAAGGGGGCGAAGGGGTTCAAACCCAATCCAATCTTTGTTTCCTTCGTTGCCTTCTGTAAAAGTCTCCCAAAGAAATTTGAACAGAAGGAAGCAAAGATCACGAAGGTTTCTTTGCAGAACCGAGATTTGAAACTCTTGGCTCGCTTCGCTGCCTTCTGTAAAAGAAACTTGAGTGCATCCATTGTACCGAAAAAGCAGATCGCCTCAGTAGAGAAGTAATTGGCGCGGCGATCGAAGTACACCGGAACAAAGGGCCCGGCCTGATCGAGTCTATTTACGAGCGCTGTTTGCTGCGAGAGTTGGAGTTACGTTCGATTCCCGCTACGACGCAGAAAATTGTTCGCGTAGAATACAAAGGTCTGGTTTTTGATGAGCCGCTGCGCTTCGACATCCTCGTAGATGGCTGTCTGCTCGTGGAACTAAAGGCGGTCGAAGTCTTGCATCCTTCCAGTAAAGCGCAGCTTTTTAGCTACATGAAGTTGCTGAATATTCCGATCGGATTACTGATTAACTTTCACGAGCCGGTTCTCAAGAATGGCATTTGCCGCATGATTCTGCCAGGAGCGAAAGACACCGACGAGAGTCAGGCTTCGCTGTAGGATTTGTCGTAAGAGAATCTTTGTTTCCTTCGCTGTCTTCTGTAAAAAGATTTGTGGTTAGAAAATATTTTGCGAGCCTTGGCAGATCTGCATTGGCTCATGCCGCTGCAACCGAAAAGACTTGCTCGATGAGCGGCGAGACTGATGAAACAATTTGAGCGTTTTTGCGTCAAGCCCATCTGATAGTCTTGCAAAGGGCATGGCTAAACGGACTGCGCAAAAGCGAAAAGACCGGCGTGTCGCCGCTCCCCGGCCAGAAGATTCCATTTTCAGCTCGCGCGAACGTAAGCTCGCCACGGCGAGTCCGTCCGGCGGCGGACGAGACGCATGCGCTACTACAACATTTGAGCGACCCGATCTTCTCATCGTGTTCGGTCTGGCGGTAGTGACGTTTGGGATCTATGCGCAGTTGATAGGGCATCGCTTCATCACGTTCGATGACCCGACATATATCCAGGAAAATCCAATGGTGAATCGCGGTGTTACGCTCGAGGGACTCGGCTGGGCGTTTACCACCTTTTACGCGGGGAACTGGCATCCACTCACATGGGTCGCACATATGATCGATAGCCAACTCTTCGGCATGTTTGCGGGTGGCCATCTGCTCGTTAACGCACTGATTCATGCGGCAAACACGTTACTTCTCTTCTGGTTGCTGTTGCGAACAACGCACGCCCGCTGGTCGAGCGCGCTGGTCGCGGCGCTTTTTGCGCTGCATCCGTTGCACGTGGAATCGGTCGCATGGGCGGCTGAACGCAAGGATACGCTGTCCGCATTTTTCGGCTTGCTGTCGCTCATCGCTTACACGCGTTACGCAGAGGCGCCTTCGATCAGGCGTTACGCATGGGTCGCCGTCATGCTCGCGCTGGGACTGCTCGCTAAATCAATGCTGGTGACGTGGCCTTTTGTCATGTTGCTGCTCGATTACTGGCCGTTAGGACGATTTGCATCCACGGTAGGGACATCGCGCTGCGATGTCCGGACGCCGCAGCGCGGCGTCCCTACCTTTGCTAGTCAGAAGTCAGTAATTCGTAGTCTTGTTGTCGAAAAATTACCGTTGTTTGCTCTCGTGGCAGCGTCCGCGGTTATAACCTTCCTCGCGCAATCTCATGGAGGCGGTGTGCGCACCTTCACGGAATCTGCTGTTACGCTGCGGCTGTCGAATGCGCTTGTCTCGTATGCGAAATACTTGCTGATCGCTTTCTGGCCGAATGATCTTGCCGTGTTTTACCCATTCCCGAAGGCGGGCATACCGGCCTGGCAGATCATCGGCGCGGCGTTGCTGTTGATTGGAATTACGGCATTCTGTTTTTTCCAACGGAAACTCCGGCCCTACCTCATCGTAGGCTGGCTTTGGTTCCTGGGAACGCTGGTTCCCGTCATCGGGCTCGTTCAGGTTGGCGGGCAAACCATGGCGGACCGCTACTTTTATATTCCGTCAGTCGGTTTGTTCATTGCGATCGTGTTCGGATTAGCGAACATCGCGGAAACGCGACGCGTTGCGCCTTGGCTGTGTGCAGCAATAGCGAACGTGGTTCTGCTGGTTCTTGCTGCTCTTACCAACGCGCAGATTCATCGGTGGAGTGACAGTTTCACTTTGTTTAAGCACGCGCTCACAGTCGCCCCGCCTAGTGTCGTGGCAGAAGACTGTCTGGGGTTGGCCATGCACAAGAACGGACAGCTGGATGAAGCCGTGCCGCATTTTGAGAAGGCCCTTCAAATGAGACCCGATGACTACACGGCGCTGTTGACCATTGGCGTTACACGTTTTTACCAGGGCCGGGTGCCCCAAGCGATCGAATATGCCCAGGCGGCAATCCGTTCGAACGCGGACGCGCCTAAAGCGCACAACCTGCTGGGCATGGCCTTAGCGAAGCAGAACCGCAACGAAGCGGCGCTCGATGAAGTGCGCCGCGCGTCAGAGTTGGCACCGGAAGACGCTGAGATCCAGAACAATCTTGGACTGGCGCTGGCGCGTCTGGGTAGAATTCCGGAGGCTATTGATCAATTTCACAAAGCGGTGCGGCTGGATCCCGACAACGCCGCCCCAGCCCATGCCAATCTGGGGTGGGCCCTCCTTTCAGCCGGGAAACCAAGGGAGAGCATTCCGGAATTTGAGGCAGCGCTCCATCTCAACCCGGAGTTCCAAGCTGCGGCCGACGGTCTGCGTCAGGCGCAGGCGCAGTTAAGCCCGCTAAGGTAGCGGAGTGAAAAGATCTCTGTTTGTACCTGTAGCGGCAGGCGTGTCGCCTGCATTGCGAACATTGGTTATGGCAGCCGGCACGGCTGCCTCTACAGGAGGAAATTTCGCCCGATCTACAGCTTGTCAATACGAATGTACTCGCTTGCATAATGGCACTCGATGGGCACGAATAGTTGGTTCACAATCATGCGTCGATGACAGCCCGTATTCGAAATTTTGAACAGGGCATTCAGCTATGCTGGTGGATCCTTGTGGCAGTTGTGGTTGCCGTGGTCGTATTCATCCGAATCCATTTCCTTGCAATTCCGCTTGAACGTGATGAGGGCGAATACGCCTATGCGGGGCAACTCATGTTGCAGGGAATCCCGCCTTACCGATTAGCCTATAACATGAAGTTCCCCGGAGTTTACGCTGCATACGCTTTCATAATGTGGATCTTTGGCGAAAGCAGCGTCGGCATCCACCTTGGTCTGTTGATTGTAAACATCGCCAGCATCGTAATTGTTTTTTTGATTGCGAGGCGACTGATGGGTTTAATAGCCGGCATCGCTGCCGCGGCCAGCTACACGATTCTCTCGGCTAGCCCGTCGGTGCTAGGACTGGCCGCGCACGCGACACATTTTGTAATGTTGCCGACTCTTCTCGGCGCTCTCGTCTTATTGAATCCAGTCTTAACAAAGAAGATGGTGTTCGTTAGCGGAATACTTTTTGGAGCCGGCCTGTTAATGAAGCAACCGGCGATATTTTTCATCTGCTTTGGCGCCACCTATCTGTTGTTTCAGGATTGGCGCGCCCGGTTAACCTTCCGTCAAGCGCTGTTGCGGAATGCTCTCTTTATTACCGCGAGTGTTCTACCTCTGGCCGGTACCGCATTCTGGTTGTGGCGGGCGGGCGTACTCGCGAAATTTTGGTTCTGGACCGTGCTTTATGCGCGGGAGTACGCCGGTGTAATTCCGATCTCTCAGGGGTTTCGACTATTTTTTCAACAGATTGGGACCGTTATCGGCTTGGGATGGCCTCTGTGGGCGTTGGCGGCGCTCGGTATGGGTGCCAGTTTCCTGGACAAAGCCATGCGTAATGCTGCGTTTTTCATTTTGATCTTTATTGCATTTTCAGGAGTCGCCCTCTCCTCCGGATTTTTGTTTCGTTACCATTATTTCATTTTTGTTCTTCCGGCGATTTGCTTGTTGGTGGGCGTGGCCGCGGCGAGCGCTTCCAATTTTTGCTCGCGGCTTGCGCGGCCACTCAGCTTTCTTCCCATTGCCATCTTTGTGGTCTGCTCGAGGGTGGCGCTGTCCGGACAGTTACCTCTTCTGTCGCAACGTCCCTCCGATGTGCTTCGAATGATCTATGGTCCCAATCCTTTTACGGAAGCTGTTCGGGTTGCCGAATACTTACAAGAGCATACCAATCCTACGGACACGATCGCGATTCTCGGTTCGGAACCGGAGATTTACTTTTATGCGCATCGGCATTCCGCGACTGGCTACATTTATACCTATCCATTGATGGAGCCCCAGAGATATGCCGTGCAAATGCAACATGAAATGATGCGAGAAATAGAGGCCGCGCGGCCAAAATATCTGGTCTTCGTCTCGGTTACGACATCCTGGCTAAAACACTCGAACTCTCACACTAAAATCTTCGACTGGTTTGACAGATTCTCGGCAGAGGATTTCCAATTGGATGGACTTGTCAGTATCGTATCGCCAGAACGCAGCGATTATTATCTTCCCTTATTGGTCGATCCACAATCGATCCGGCCTTCGGAGTATTACCTTCTGATCTACAAACGAAAAACGTAGTAGATGCGATGAGTAGCGCGCCGAGCAAGGCGGGAGCGGTCGGAAACTGCCGCTACATACAATTCGTGTTCAATAGCATTTTAAGGAAACGTGTAGCCGCTCGAAGCGCCAGAGGTGCTATCTCAAAATCAAGCCTGGGGCAGCGCCCCAGGAATTCAAATCGCCATGCAAACAAGCGCTGAAAGCGCGATTCACTTGGCGCTGATCCAACTGGTGTGCCGGAAGTGAATCGCGCTTTCAGCGCTAAATGTTTTTTCGACTGTCATAACCCTGGGGCGTTGCCCCAGGCTTTGATGTGAATGTCGCGCCTTCGGCGCCAGAAGCGATTTCATGAATGTAGTAGCCACCGGCCGGTCCATCTCGGCGCTCGTTTTCACACCAAGTAAGCGGCCCACGGGCCGCGGCAACAGCAACGCATCACAGCGGCCACAGTTTTATTAAATCGCTTTAGTCCCGCGATCGCGGGAGACGAGTCGCTCCTGTGAGCCTGTTGGCGGCCGCACCAGAACCTCGTGTTACGGCTTCCACCCAGTCGCAACGAAAACAGGAAGGTTCTCAAATGGATTGACGCAATTTGTGGAAGGAGGGATCGCCACAGCGGAGCTCTGGCAATGAGCTGAAAGGAATTGAGTTACCTCGACGCCCCAGTAGAACGAGTAAGGCGGGTCGACCCAGCCCCACGGATTATTCGGTGCCGGGTGAATTTCCGGGAGCGGCTTTTCGGTGAACGGGATTTTCCCCACAAGCCAGACCCGATTCCCCGATTGAAGTGTCGAAGTAATCCGGTCGATCACCGGCGCGATGGGGTCTTTTGTTTGCATCTTTGTCTTAAGTAGGTCGACGCGATGTACTCCGTGGTCTTCTAATGGTGGAAGCGTTGTCCATGGTGCTGCGCCTTTGTAATAGCGGTTAAACGCCACGCCACAGTGCCATGGATGGACGATCACATAGTCATTTGGAGCCACGTTATTGGAAAGCTGGGCGGCGATAAAATCTACGTTAGTCTGGCGGCATATGACCAAGGGCAGCTCGAATACAAAGGCCGTAAAAATGGTTACCACCGCCAGGATCATCGCGGCAGGTCGCGCCCAACGCCATGCTGCAAGGAATATCGTGTCGAGGCAGACTACCGAAAAGGCCATGAGCGGCACGTAATACCATGGCTGCGTGGGCAACTCCGCTAGCTTTAGAAAGACAGCGAAACCTGCCGCCGCAAGAACGAGACTGGTGCCCGCAAATAGAATCACGCCCCGGACATGCTCTGGAAGACGATCGCGGCGCCAAAAGAGCACAGAAATTGTCGCTGCGAGTGCGCCTATCCACAATGCAACCCAAACCCACGTGAAAACCGGCACCGGAGAACCGGTGGCCACCGAGAGCTGTTCCCATCCGTGCGAAAAACGAAAGCCTTGCCTCGCGGTAATTAACCAATCCTTCGCGCGAATGATCAACGGAATGCAAAACAGCAGCGA
>Ga0193727_1000813_pt1 | contig 12580 bp, 14 predicted proteins | sample H2c2metaG_FD_143051 | JGI IMG/M metagenome (GOLD analysis project Ga0193727, IMG submission 143051) | Soil microbial communities from a riparian zone of the East river system, Colorado, United States - H2c2 | ecosystem: Environmental > Terrestrial > Soil > Riparian zone | place: USA: East River...
TTCACGTCCGCGGTAGAACGTCACCGGCAGCTCACCGACCCAGCCAGCGAGTATGCGCTCGATGTGGTTCTGCCAGAGACCGAGCCCGTAGTTATGCCGGGTCGGAAAGTCGCTGATGTCCAAATGCGCCGGGGCGAAGGCCGTGACCTGAGCCTTCTGTCCCTCCGCAAGGAACCGATCGACGATTCCGCGCTGATCGAGTACCTCGAGGGTGCGTGAGCTCAGGCCGCCGGCGCGTGAGCCGGCGAGATCCGGGCTGGCGCGCCGCTCGACAATCGCGACGTCGACGCTCGCTAACGCCATCTCGGCTGCCAACATCAGCCCCGTCGGACCGCCTCCGGCGATCACGACCGCGTGTTCGGTCATCGCAACTCCTGGTTCGGAATGAGCGCGAAGTTTGAACTCGCACGGGGGGCTTGCCGCAAGCCTGGGGGTGCGTGATAATGTTCGTTAGGCGCACATGTGACGGGCGCGGCAAACACGCCCGTCACATTCCCGCCATCAATTACCGGCCGTGGTCGAGCTGTCCGCGGATCTCTCCGCCCGGGAAGTCGCCTGGCCCGGTGTTCGTCGGAGCCACGCCGTCGTTCGTGTGAACGTTGACGTAGGTGAGACCAGCCCGGATCGCGTCGAGTAGCGGCATGTCCACGCCAACCGCACTCGCCGGACATACAACTCCAGCTGGCGCGAATGTGCCCGACGCCAGCACGCCGTTCTGTGGTCCCGAGGCGTTCGGACCTTGCGCCCCCGTCGGCCCAATCACGGGATAGAGCCACATCCGGATAGGACCATTTTGTCCGGGACGCCCGCAATGGATGTGCGACATTATCACGTTGTCGATGTTGGACGCGATAAGGCGGAAGTCGACTGTGCTACCGTCATCGCTCACACGGAAGATCGCCTCGCCCTGACCCCGTGAGTCGGCCGGGGTCGCCGTGCTCGGCGGCACTGGCGTGAACACTTCCTCGGCGCCGGTCATGTGCGTACCGAGATTGAAATCCCCATTCCCGCCCCTGATGGCGCTGACGAACAGTGGGACACGCATCTCGACCGCGGTCGGCGCGGGTTTGTCGGCCGTGCAGCCGACGAGGAGCGCCGCGGCGGCGCCCAACGCTAAGTTTTTCCTCGACATGGTAACCTCGTTGCTACTGGTCTCCGCACCTTCCAAGGTAGAAGTTGTGCGCCTCGTCGTGGCGTACGGCTCGGCCGAGCCGACACATAGTGCGAAAATTAAGGATTTCCACTTGAACTCGCACGGGGGCCTTGCCGCAAGCCTTGGGGGTGCGTGATAATGTTCATTGGGCACAATCATTGTAGGGCGTAGGGCGATGCATTCGCATCGCAAAGGAGGTCGCATGCGATCAACGCTCCGTCTTCTCTCGTCCGCCTGGTTGGTCGGCCGATACACGCTGTGAAAGTATTGTGCTGGTCGCTCGCAATTGCAGGCCCACTCCTCTGCGCGCGTCCCATCCAGGCTCAGACCAAAACACCGTTGTCCGACTCCAGTCGGGCAGCCGCCTTCGATCGCCTGGATCGCGCGTCACAAATGCTGATCGCGACTGTCGGCTGCGCGCGCCGGAGCGCCCAGGCGCGCGCAGATGGACTGTTCGGTCCGCCCGATTCCCTCGGCCGGCGGGGACAATGTCTGCGAGTGGATGGACGAGTGTTCGGCGTATTCTTCACTCCGGACAGCACTTTCACGAAGGCATCAAATCTCCGTGTGGTGGACGTTGCGACGAATGCTCGCTACCTGGGCCCGGTCGACACGACCGCGATCCTCGCCGAATCGCGCGCCTCGCAAGAGGGCGTCCTCAAAGGATTTCCTTCGTTCCGGGATGGGAAGCGCCAGTTCGCTCCGTTCTCGATTCGCACAGATGGAGACACTATCGAAGTGTGGCTCCTGCCTGCTGGCCTTTTGATGGGCCGGACGCCGTCGAGTGTCGGAGGCGAACGCGGCTTCATTTATTCGCCCGACGGCCGGACTCTCGTCCGCGAGATCGACGCGTTCGATCGGTATCGGACGGTCCAGATTCCGGATTCCGGAAAAGTGGAGATCCGCAGTCGAGAGGAAGACCTTCCATTGCTCTCGGAACTCATTGCGACAAACATTCTGCATAATCAGGGTCGCGAAGTGCAGCTCATAACGAATACGTTCGCTTCCCAGCTCGTCGGTCCTCAGTCGGCTCCGATCTGGATTCAAGTTCACCGGCGCTAGCTCGGCATCGGAGCGCCCCGTGACGCACCCAAGCGCGGGCACAGTCCTCGTCACCGGTGCGACGGGGCGAGTGGGACGTCTCGTCGTCGATGAGCTTCCTGGTTCAACATCGGTCGCGACACAGAGACCGGCCGATTGAGTCGCAAGATGAAGCTCTCCGCATCAATGACCGTCACCCAGTTCGATCACGGGTACTGGTACGCGACGGAACTCAAGGACTTCGCGAAGAAGCTCGGAATCCCATCATCGAGCAAGCTTCGGAAGGACGAACTCGAACGTGCGATCCGAATCTTCCTACGGACCGGCGCGATTGTTAAAACCCCAACGAGAAATCTTTCAGCAGCGACCAAGAGGGACGTAGACCTGGGGCTGCATCTCGACTTACCTGTCGTTGGCTACATCAACAACGCGGAGACCAAACATTTTCTCGACCTGGAGGCGCAGAAGCTCGCGCCCGGTTTGAAGCGCAGGTCGGGCGCACGGTATCGCCTCAACAGATGGCGCGAGGCGCAGATCCTCAAGGGCGTCCACGTCACGTACGGCGATTTGGTGAAAGAGTACGTTCGCCTCAATCAATCCACTGAGCCTTTCGCCCGGGTACCTCATGGGCGATACATCAACTTCATGAGCGACTTCCTGGGGGCGCAGACCGGAGCCGCGAAAGAGCAAGCCATTAAAGCATGGTCGAAGCTTAAGTCCATGGATGTTCCAAAGACGTATGCTGCCTGGGTGAAGGCGCGATCACGGAAGCGTTAGAGTCACATGGCTGACACATCCATTCCATGATGCAGACTCCTCTTTGACGGAGACCCCATGCCCCACGGAAAGATTTGTTACCTGGAAATACCCGCCAAGACCGCCCAAGCCTCCGCCGACTTCTACAGCACCATTTTCGGTTGGAAGGTCAGGAAACGGGGAGATGGCGAGCTGGCCTTCGATGACACGGGTGGCGTTAGCGGAACGTGGGTAAAGGAGAGCGACCGGACACCGGACGAGCGCACGCGGACGTACATCATGGTAGATGACATCGCCGATGCTTTGAAGCGAATCGAGGCCGAGGGTGGGCGGGTGATGACGCGCCGTACCAATATCGGCTCGGGAATGGGCGCCTTTGCTGTGTTCGCGGATCCCGTGGGGAACGAGTTCGGTCTATACGAGGAACCGCGACCTTGACGGAGATGAGTGAGCGCGCACGCGGCATCGAATCAGTTCGTGGACACCTCCTGCGTCGAATGTCGCCCCCTGACGCGTCATCGATCGGTGTCGTGGTAAAGCATCTTCAGGAACGGCCGACTACTCCGGCGCAACCTTGAGGCATCCCGAGCACAATGAGCATCCGATCGTCACGAGCGCCGTGATCGTGGTCGTCGTAACTGCGTTGCTTTTTGGCGGCGGCTCGGTGATTGGTCTCAGTCCCTATGATCAAGGTAGAGCAGCTGCCCTCGTTCTTATGGCGGGCATCGTGCTCGGTGCCTGGGCCAGCCAGGCATCTGAGTCCTGGTCTCGCGTAGGTTATGTGTGGCGCTTCGGCGTCGCGTGGGTGGCCGTGGCCGCACTCACCTTTGCCTGCGGTGTATTCGGCGTCAAGCCGGGGGTGCGATGAGAAGTGGACCGATCCTTCTCGAGACATTGCTTCTGGCCATCGCCGCCCATGGCCTTACACCTGAGACTCTAACCCCTTGGCGCGGTTGGGTTCTGTTCAAGGAATACGTCCGAAGCGTGGCCGAATCGCCCGACCCAGGTGTGAGCGTTCAGATCTCTCGAGACGACGCCGATGGGACCGTTTCGCTCATCTTCGTGAGGCAGGTTGTCGAGCCGGTCGAGGACTGGTTGCATCCGATCGGTGGCGTTGTGTGTGAGATGACGTTTCAGCTAGGCAAGAAGCGTCTACTCGAGTGGGACCTGTGGAGCTTCGACTCACCCACTTTCGACCGGTTTGAGGATGTTGTGGTAAACAGCTATGCGTTTGAAGAGCTCGTCGGGACCAGACCTGTCGCGAGCTCTGTCTACTGGCTCGAAACGTAGAACAACATTGGGCCGCCTCTCATCGATCGACGGGACGCCAGTTCTCTGTTTTCTTTTTGCCTCCGTACCACCAACCCAGTCCGCCGCCAAGTGCGACACCGGCAATCCCTCCGACCATGGCGTTCTGCGAGGAGTCTGTCTTGCCGGTGCCGAGTCCTTGCCCGTTGTGATTACTGGCAACGTATCCTATGACTCCACCGACTATCGCCGTGACTAGCGCGTATTCCGATCGGCGCGTGCGCGTTCCTTTGCTGACCTCGAGTGTGCTTACGCTTTTCAGCGAAAGAGACCTCGTGACCGGGTGGGAATCCGGGCGAAACTGAATGCTGTCCGCGCTGATGGAACTAAGCCGACCAATTCTTTCTGCGTCGGGAACGGTTGCCGCGGTGAGGCGGATTCTGGCACCTCGTTCAAGGCTGGAGAGGGGCTCACTCTGCGCGAAGGCAAGACAGGGGATGATTGAAGTCAGCAGGACTGCGGAGACATAAGCGCGCATTCGACCTCCTCGGCGGTTGGCCAGCGTTCCAATGCGTCACAGGGTAGGCTGACGCTCCCGTCCGACCAATACGTAGCCTTACGTAGTATGCAACTGAGTGCTACCTAACGAACGTTGCGACAGACAAGCACTCTTAACCGCTCTCGCCGAGGTCAGCGGACACATGGCTGAAAAGAAACCCGCAAAGAAGGGCACGCAGAAACCCGCCAGGAGCACCACCGCGAGTGGCAAGGCCTCCAAGGGATTCACGAAAGAGGAACTCGCAGCGATGCGGGAGCGCGCCCAGGAGCTGAAGGCCGGTGCGCGCGCAGGAAAGGCGGACGAGGAAAGCGCTGTGCTCGCGAAGATCGCCGCAATGTCGGCACCGGATCGCACCATGGGCGAGCGGCTCCACGCCGTCATCAAAGCCAGCGCACCAGGGCTCTCGCCGAAACTCTGGTACGGGATGCCAGCGTATGCCAAGGACGGCAAGGTCGTCTGCTTCTTCCAGGACGCGCAGAAGTTCAAGACGAGGTACGCAACGCTCGGCTTCAGCGACAAGGCGACCCTTGATGAAGGCAATATGTGGCCGACCGCCTTCGCGCTCAAGGAATTGACCGTCGCCGACGAGTCAACGATCGGCGCACTCGTGAAGAAGGCAGCGAGCTGAGTACACTTCTTCACGAGTGCAGAATCTGAGCGCCAGGCGCTCAACCCAGCTCGCTACCTCGCAGCTGCTGGAAACGCCGGCAACTTGGCGACGTCGCGCGCATCGTGTTGAATGATCACCGTCGCTTTCAGATTCGTAGCGATCTTCTTGAAACGATCGAGGGAGGCGAGCGTCGCAGCACGATCCGTGTTGAAGGTCGGCACGCCGTTCCCGTCGTAATTCTCATGAAAGTGCGCGAGATCGCCCGTAATGAGCACGTTGCCCATCTCTTTCAGTCGCACCAGCAAGCTGTGGTGGCCGGGCGTGTGGCCAGGAGTGTTGAGCATGACGACAGTGCCGTCACCGAACACGTCTCGATCACCCGTCAGCGGCTCGACCTTTCCACCGCCGCTGATCCAATTGGCGAACGGTGCGGCACTCGCCGCCACAGTCTTCGGGTCGTTCACGTAATCCCAGTCGCCTTTGCCGATCAGTAGCGTCGATTGCGGGAGTGAGCTCACCTGTCCGGTGTGATCGCCGTGATAGTGACTGATGCCGACGTACTTGATCTGAGCCGGCGTGAGCTTCAGCTGCGCGAGCAGGTCCACCAGACTCGTTTTCGGAGCAGTCGGCGTCGTCCCCGCGGGCTGGCCGGTGTCCCATACCAGATACTCGTCTCCATGCCTGATCAGGTAACAACTGTATGTGAGCTGAACCTTCAAGCCACTGTAGGCGAAAGTATCGGAGAATCGAGCGACATCGCTGGGGGCGGCGTTGGTACCGCAGTCCAGGCGCGTCAACGTTATTGTGGGCGGTGTTTGCGCCCAAGCCGGCGCGTGAGCGAACGCAATGGCGCACACACCGAATGCCAACTTCGCCAGCACTCGTCTCATAATTTTCTCCTTCGCGGTGAACGGGTGACCCTTGGCGCGGAAAAAGCAGGCAGGAAGATGCCACTGTGGGGGCATCGCATCAACATAGAGAAACAATGGACAACTTCATCTGCGCCGGCATTCGATGACAACACCGTGGCAGCTGCATCGGGAACCTCTTCGTGCGACGTTGCTCCGTACGACCATCATCGCACTGGTCGCAGGCGGCGTCGTCGCGCTCCGGTCCGGCGGGCGGATTGCCTGGCCGCTGGCTTCGCTCCTCTTCCTCTGGCTTTCGTTCGGTGGCCACTGGGTGGAGTTGTGGTACCTCAACTGGCTGCGTCCTCGCATCTCCAGTGCACGTCTCATGCAGATCATGGCGCGCGTCGGGACATGGTTTGTCGGTGGCACCGTGCTCGCCCTCGGCGTGGCTCTCACTGCGAGAGCTCTCGCCTTCCGGCGGGCACGATGGCCGGCATGGTGGCTGGGCGGGTTCGCGTTCATCGTCCTCGAACTGGTCGTGCATCTCGGACTGCAGCTACGCGGCCGACCGAGCTTCTACAACGGGCGAGGCTAGATATCCTATCGTGGCTATAGATATCTCCTCGCGTCTCTCGCCTGATGAATTAACGAATCGAATCGAAGCGTTCATCAAGGAGTGGCGCGATTCGAAAATACCTGGCGAGTTGCGAAAGCGTGGCGTGTGGTGGTGCGGCGGCCGCACGAACGGCCGATCATTTGTTCTTAGCCTGCAGAACCCTCAGGTCGGCTTTGCCCTTAACTGTACGGGCACCGTACTACCAACGGAGGTTGGTAGCCGCATTGTAGCCACGACGATTACGGCGCCGGAAGTTGTCAAGGGCGCTTTACTCATATCGCTGGTGTCCGCACTGGTGGCATTAGTTTGGACGGTGAAGAGTTTTACCTGGCCCGTGTTTCTCGGAGCAACTCTTCGTTTCGCATTCTTTTGGGCAGCTATTGGGTTTGGCATGATGGCGTTGAGTCGTCGGTCGAACGAGAGAGACTACAGAGCAATCCTGGAACAACTTGCTTCCTGACATGCGTCATCCCGTTTCGCCTCCCCAAATGCTAAAGAGCCACGCGTCGCGCGCGCTGGCTAACGAACGTTGCAGCCGGCAACCTGAGTTGCGCTGTTGATCGCGCACGCGCGCGCGTTCGACGCATACCTGCTCGATGCCAAGCCGCGACCGGGACTCTCCGGCGTGCGACGGGGGCTGGTCGAGTTCCTCTGGTTCGGCATCAAAGAAGCTCGCGCGTGCCTGTTCGCGGGATTGTTCTTCCTCGCTGTATTCGGGCTGCCGCGCACACCGGTCCTAGGCATTCCGCGCTACGACCTCCTGCTGCTCATCGCGGTCGCGATCCAGGCATGGATGGTGTGGGCGAAGCTCGAGACGTGGGACGAGCTGAAGGCGATCACTCTCTTTCACGTCATCGGCTTCGGGCTCGAGGTGTTCAAGACGTCCGAAGCCATCGGCTCGTGGAGCTATCCCGACTTCGCGTACACAAAGTTGTTCGGGGTTCCCCTGTTCTCAGGCTTCATGTACGCGGCTGTTGGGAGCTACATCATTCAGTCGTGGCGGCTATTCGACATTCGGATTCGCCATCACCCGCCGTACTGGATGGCGGGACTGGTCGCGCTCATGATCTACGCGAACTTCTTCACGCACCACTACATCCCGGACCTGCGCTGGTACCTCGCGGCGCTGGCGTTGGGTCTCTACGCCCGCACCACGGTGGTGTTCCGTCCACTCGATCGGGACCGGACAATGCCGCTTCTATTGGGATTTCTCCTCATCGGATTCTTCATCTGGCTCGCCGAAAACATCAGCACGTTCTTCGGGATCTGGCGATATCCGGATCAGCTTGGGGCGTGGTCCAAGGTGCACATCGGCAAGTGGAGCTCGTGGTCGCTGCTGGTGGTGATGACGTTCACCATCGTGGCGAATCTCAAGCACATCAAGGAGCGCGTCCACGTTCCGCTCTGAGGCCGCGCGTGACGGACCTACAGCGCAGCGACGAGCTGCTTCAGCGCCGTAAGACGCTCCTGCAACGCGCCGCGCCCGCCGGCCTTCTCCATCGCTTTCACAATCGGCGGCGGCAGAAACTCGCGGTCGGTGCACTCGATGATCGCAGCCGTCTCCTGCAGCTCCTTCTCCAGCCCCTGCGTGGACGGCATGAACTGCGCGACCACCTCGGCAAGCCCTTCCTTCGTGATCTGCTTCTTCCCCGCAATGAGCGACTTGCGCATCGCGCGGCCCACGATGCCCTCGATGTCCGCGCCCGATAGCAGTCCCTTCTGCGGAATCGGCGGCACATCCTCCGGCTCGAGCGACGTGCCGAGCTTCTTCGCCAGCATCACGAACATCTGCTTTAGCTCGTCGTCTTCATACGGATAGAAGAGCGGGATGTGCACCTCCGCTCTTCCCTGCCGCTTGATGTCGATGGGCAGAAGATCGGGGCGCGCGGTCAAGAGCATCCACAGAATCCTTCCGCGATACTGGGTGTCGCCCATCTGGGTGGCGATCATGCCGAAGACTCGGCTCGACGTGCCCGCGTCGCCGTCGCTCTCGCGATCCCCCAGCGCGGCATCGGCCTCGTCGATGACCACCATCACCGGACCCATCGCCCGTAGCATTGCCAGCACGCGCTCGAGGTTCCCCTCGGTCTCGCCGACATACTTGGAGCGGAAGTTCTTCAGCATCACGCACGGAATGCCGATCTCGCCGGCGGCACACGTCGCCATGAACGACTTCCCGGTTCCCACCGGTCCGCACAAGAGGTAGCCCATCGGCACGGAGTCCAGCGCGCCACGCGCGATGAGCATCGCGTCGTCGCGCAACCGCTGCTTTGCCGCGACGTGCCCGATCACAGTGTCGAGCTTCCACTTCGGCTCGATGAACTCGAGCAGCCCCTGACACTGGCGCTCCAGCAATCGCTTCTTGGTGTCCTTGAACAGCTTCGCGTCCACTCGTTGCCCACCGCCGATCGCTGTCGTTATCACCACACCGAGGTCGTTGAGCGACATTCCCGCGCCGAGGACGGCGAGCTGCTCCGGCGTGTAGTCCGATGCCGTCTTCCACTTGTCGGCGGATCCACCCGCCGTCGCATCGCGAATGAATGCGAGGCGCTCGCTCTCGGCCGGCATCGGTACTTCGATCGTCGAGACGTACGGGTTGCCGGTGATCCGATCGGTGATTTCGCTGCGCCGCTCGTCGATGAGCACGAACGCTGTCTCCATGCTCTTCACGTGTGGGCTGGACGCCCAGTTCAACAGTGTCACGGCCATCCCCGACGCCGAAAAGCTCAATCGGCCAGGGTCGCCGGCGGGAAATAGATACGACGCGCTGCTGATGATGACCGCCACGCTAAGCTGCTTGTCCGCCGGAGCCATGATGTTCTCCCGCACGAACAGGTCGAGCACTCCGAACACGATCGCGGGATCGTTCTTGATCGTCGAGAGATCGCCAATCCGTCTGGTCGCGAGCGCCACCATGTCCTTGAGCCGTTTCTCGCTTCGTCCAGCGAAGGCGCGGAGGCCGCGGCCGAGATCATAGTGCAGCACCAGGTCCCACTTCCCGAAAAGCTGCTCGGACAGAAACTCGGGAATCCCTCCGAACGGTGCGCGATCCTCCGCGTCGACGTCACCGAGCGGAACTAGGTCGTACGTGTTGCCGTGCAGCACGAACACCGAAGACGCGCGAGAGAAATACAGATCGGCCATGGTGCGTGCCCACGGCGGATACCACGCCGGCAGCTCAGTGGACACGGAGCACGCTGTCCAGCTCGGCGTCCAGAATCGCGGGGGGTTCCTCGAGCTGATCGGCAAGTCCGGTGAGATGCTGGAGCTGGTTCACCGTGGTCTCCGTCTGCTGCATGCTTTCGGCGGCCGCGGTCACCTGGTGGCTCAAGGTGTCGGGATCCTGACTGCTCACGCCCATCTCGGTGAGCGCCTGGATTTTCGTTTCGATCCGGTCGAGCTCGATAGCCACGAAGTCGGCATCCTTCCGACTTTTTCTGTAATTGTCGAGCCGCAGCTCCGCATCCGCGAGGCTGTCCTGCAGCGAGCGAATCATCCGCTCATCCTTGCTCTCCTGCGCCGCCGTGAGGCGTTTGCGCACATCGTCCACCTTGCCACTCAGCGTCACCTCAGTGGTGCTGCGCAGAAATCGGTCGAGGCCTGCCTGCGACATCAGCAGTTTCAGAAAGAGGAAGAGCAGCCGGTCGAGCGCCGGCGTGCGGATAGAATCCGCGGAATCATTCGACCTGGCCGTCTGGCCTCGTACGCCGCTGGCGATGTCGCGCATCTCGAAGCAGCGCTTGCGAAGCGACGCGAATCGCTGGACCGACATCGCAGGCAGTGAGTTTACCATGCGCTCGAGCGACTCCTTCGCGCCGGGCCCAACACGCGCTCCGGTCGCCTGCTCGCGCTCACGCTTAGCGAGCTGTGCATCCACCGCGGTTCGAAAACGGGGAATGGCGACCATGCCGGACAGGTACGCCAGCTCCAATGCGCCGACGACCGGGAGGAGGGCATCGGCCTGGCCCGACAGCGCAGCCAGCGCGGCGCCACCGATGAACAGGAGCAGATTCCAGTGATACGTGAATGCCGCCTTCACGTAGGCGCCGATGCCGGAGCGTCCGGAGCCTGATGGCATTGGCGTCATCTACTCGTCGCCCGCCCTGGTGGAGCTCTCGAGCGACTCCATGATGTCGCGGATGTGAAACACGATTTTCATGAACTCCGGCTTCTGCTGCATCACGCGCGCCGGAAAATCCGGCCCCGGCACCTTCATGTCGTGGAGGATCGTACCCGGCGCCGACGAGATGATGAACGTCCGGTCGCCTACGTACACCGCCTCCTCGATGGAGTGGGTGACGAAAAATACCGTGGCCTGCGCCTCGCGAGCGAGACCGACGAGCATGTCCTGCATGTTGAGACGGGTACGCGGATCCAGCGCTCCGAAGGGCTCGTCCATGAGCATGATTTTCGGCTTGAGAATGAGCGACCGCGCGATCGCGACGCGCTGACGCATTCCGCCCGAGAGCTGGTGCGGATACTTCGATGCATCGCGGTTGACCTCGAGTCCCACCTTCCCGATCCATTCGCGCGCTCTCTCCCGGCGCTCCTTCGCCGGTATCCCCTCACACTCGAGCCCGAAGGCAATGTTGTCCTCGACCGTTCGGTTGTCGAACGACGTGTAGTCCTGAAACACCATGCCCCGGTCGGCGCCGGGCTCCACCACGGGCTGTCCCAATACCTGCACCTTCCCGGTTGTCGGCGGGAACTGCGGGCGGAGACCCGCGATGAGTCGCAGGATCGTTGACTTGCCGCACCCCGATGGCCCGAGGATGGTGATGATCTCCATCTCGTTGGGTTTATCGTCAACGGTGAACGAGACGTCGCGGATCGCGGTGAAGCCGTCGTCGTACGTCTTGCTCACCTTGTCGAACAGCACGATCGGCGGCGGCGGGCCGGCGGGCACGGGCACGGACACGGGTGCGGGCGCGGGTGCGGTCACTCCTCAGCCTCGCGGTAGGGGAAGAACCCGCGTTGAAACCAGAGCAGCAGGCGATCGATACTGAAAGCGAGCAGGCCAATGAGAATCAGGATCGCGAAGATGTGCTCGGTGAGCCCGCGCCGTTGGCTGGTCATCAGCAGAAAGCCGAGACCGAACTTCGCGTTCACGAGCTCCGCCAGCATGATGTAGCCGAAGGCAAGGCCGAACAGGCTGCGCAGGCTGGAGAAGATGTCGGGTAACGCGAGCGGAATGAGTACTTTCGCAATTACCTGTCGCGAGGACGCGCCCAGCGTCTGCGCGGTCTCCACGTACCGCGGTTGGATGGTGATCACCGCGCGCATGGCCTCGAAGAAAACGAACGGAACGGTCGCGATGAAGATGAACATCGTCTTCTGCGTCTCGTCGATGCCGAACCAGAGAATCGTCAGTGGAATCAGCACGGCGACCGGGATGTTGCGCGCGAACAGTGACAGCGGGCCGGTGAGCGCATCGAATAGTCGGTACGAGCCCGCGAGAATCCCCAGCGGCACGCCGATGAGGATCGCGAGGCCAAAGCCGCTCAGAACGCGCTTGAGCGTGGCGAAGATGCTCTCGACGAGCGCGCGTTCCCTGAAGAGCACCGGAACGCTGGCGACAACTTCGAGCGGACTCGGAAGCAGCACCGGAGACACCAGGCGCTGCTCCGGGACGTCGCCATAGGTAAGCGCAGCCCACACCAGGATGACGAGCACCACGCCAAGCACGCCGAGCAACCGGCGGAGCATGGCCGGCGGATCGGCGCGGAGCGCGAACAGCCCGCGCCGA
>Ga0193727_1000814_pt1 | contig 12579 bp, 15 predicted proteins | sample H2c2metaG_FD_143051 | JGI IMG/M metagenome (GOLD analysis project Ga0193727, IMG submission 143051) | Soil microbial communities from a riparian zone of the East river system, Colorado, United States - H2c2 | ecosystem: Environmental > Terrestrial > Soil > Riparian zone | place: USA: East River...
GTCATCGCCAACAAGCTCAACGCCAGACCTAGAAAGCGACTCGACTATCGAACCCCAGCGGAGTGCTTCTATGAAACCTGATCAGCGTTGCACTTCAAAGTTGATATCAGGCGCGCTATTCGTCACGGGTCCTGTTTGGCCATAGCCTGACGGCCCGCCTTTCCGATGCGGCCAGACGTGTACGCCAGAGCAGGTCGGTGAGCAAGATAGCAACCGCGAAACTGTGCCGAACTCTGAGAGTTGACTGAGCCTCGTGCTCCGCTGGGCCGAGCCATGGCAGTTGCCGACAGAGACTCGCTACCTTTCCGCTCTCAAATGAGACGCCTTCCCAAGAGTGACCAAATTCGTTCCTGATCTTTCGGATTAGGGTGATTTCGTGATACTCGTTGTCTTGGATAAGGCCCAGTGCATGCGCCGCCGCTGTTCGTGAGGCAAATGTACCAAGTGGCGCATTAAAGCCGAGAAGTAGTTCCTTCGCCGATGCGCCTTCGACGAGGAAGGCCGTGAGAATTTCGGATAGGCGATCGTCTAGCATCGCGGCCGCAGCAAGTGCCGCGCCACGATCGCTCTCAGCGTTGAAAGCATTCAGGAATCTGCTGAGCTCAAATACCTCTGGAGAAGCATCCATTGCGCGCCTAACGCTTGAGTTAAGGCGCCGCGCGGTGCGCCGGGTTATCGCCGCGACACATCACGGTCGCCTTGAACGAATAGTTAGGCCGCACCAAACGCCACGACCTTGGCTAGACAATAGCGCTGCGAGGAAAACGCCGCAACAGCGCGCAACGGCGATGGCCTGCGATGCCGAGAACGCGCCACGCCGTACAAACGCACAAGCTGCAACAGCTTCGCGCGTAGAACACCAGCAACGCGCGCATGACGCGCATGCCTTGCGCCGATCCGCGCGGGGAACTGCGACGACGGCTTGCGCGCGCGGATTGCTACCAGGAGCAGGCTTGCGGAACCGTACAACGAAGGGCGCGCGGCGTGAGCGAATGCCGACGCCGTAACGCGGTGAGAAGCGCCACCAAAAACAAGAGACGCTCTTTGCGGCCTAACGTTTGAGTTAAGGCGCCGCGCGGTGCAGCGGGTTATCGCCACGACACATCACGGTCGCCTTGAACGAATAGTTAGGCCGCGACAGACCGCGACCTTGGCCAAACAATAGCGCTGAGACGAAATTGCCGCAACAGCGCGCAACGGCGATGGCCTGCGCTGCCGAGACCGAGCCACGCGGAACCAACGCACCAGCTGCGGTAGCCACGCGCGTAAAACACCAGCAGCGCGCGCATGACGCGCATGCCTTGCGCCGATTCGCGCGGGATCTCCGCGACGACGGTTGCGCGCGCGAACTTGCTGCTCAGGAGCAGGCCGGCCGAGTTGTGCAAACGAAAGACGCACTGCATGAACGCAGGCCGGAGCCGTAAACGCGGTAAGCAGCGCCTCGAAGACAGAAGATGCTCTTTGCGGCCTAACGCTTGAGTTAAGCGGCTGCCGCCGCCGACGTACGATCTTAGCGCAGACCGACACCGGCAGTCCGCTTGAACGAATAGTTAGACCGCACGCGAAGTAAGGGGCCTTACCCAATTCTTGTCCGCATACTTTGCGTGAACGGCTGGATGGTATTTTGCGCAATAGACCTCATCGAAGATCGGCAAGAGTAGCCGGACAGGGAATTCGTCAGTTAGACGATCCATGTTGTCACCACGGTCTCTGTGATCTTGGACAAATTCAGCTACGACGCCTCTGCTAAGGGCAAGCAAGCTATGGAGCGAATGGATGTGTAGATGCCCGATAGCAGTGAGGTCTGCTGCCAGCTTTGAAAGTGTGTATTGACCGCAGTGGCTGAGGCACCCATACATGAAGCGCAAATATTGATGCAGCGCGACAACAGTGACCTCTTGACTCAATATCTCGATCGGGGCGTGCATGTCCGTCTGGGTAGGGTTTGCGCTGATCGTCTGTGCCGAACTTGTGGAGGAAACGCGCAAGATCATCTGTTCCATGTCCGACTTGGTTGGCAACTGCTGAAGCATTTGTTGCAGGGCATCTAGTCGATTTGCATCGGCCCCGTATCTTGTAGCGCAAATCTCAAACCAAAAATCGCGCGCCTCGCGTATGAACTTGCGTTTTGTAGGGTTAGCGCCGTAGGTCTCGTGACAGGAGGGGCACAGTGGCGCTGCATTGTCTTCAGTGTCAGGGCCGCCGTCCGCTTGAGGCACAATGTGATGTAGCTCAATTCCTACGCCTCGACACAAGCAACATGCGAAATGCGCCTTGCGCTTGACTGTCAGCTTGACTGCTTCGGAGAAGGACATGCGGTCTAACGCTTGAGTTAACGCGCCGCGCCGGGCGCTGAATTTTGCGATAACGACTGGACGGTCGCGTTGAACGAATAGTTAGGCCGCACGAGATGCGCGACCATAGCCAAACAATAACGCTGCGACGAACGCGCTGCAACAACGCGCAGCGGCAGTGGCCTGCGCCGAGAAGCAACGAGCCAGGGCTGCGTTTGCCGCCTGTTGACAAAACCTCGCGCGTAAAGCGGCAACCGGCGCGCATGAAGCGAATTGTGCAGCGCCAATTCGCGCGGGAACTGCGACGGCCGACCACCCGCCGAAGCGGGCCGCGGCGCAGGCTGGCCAAGCCGAAAACGAAGAGCGAGCAACGAAGAGGAGAGCAACCGTGATGCCCGCAAGACCGTTGACCTGCACTGCAAAGCTCTGTGCGGCCTAACGCTTGAGTTAAGCGGCCGCTGCTGACCGCCGCATGATAGTACCGCAACCCTTCGCAGCGGTCCGCTTGAACGAATAGTTAGGTACGGCTAACAAGAAAAAGAAGTGCCATGTACCAAAACATTACCCGCGATGACGCAAAAGGCCAGCATTCTTGCGTGGGCGCACGCGCGTGGAGCGCGGCATGCCCCGTAAGGCGCATGAGCGAAACTATGCCCGGCAAGACAACAAGCCCTTGGAGTTGCAAAGTGTGTGAACCGTGAAAATAAAGGTGGAAGGCGCCGAAGGAAACTGTGGCGACGCTTAGCAAGCAGACGAACGCAGCAGCCAAGCGAAATGGCCAACGAACAGAAGTGCGTTGAACTGTGCAAGTAGCAGAGGAGCTAACGTTTGCCATAAGTACCTAACGCTTGAGTTAACGCGCCGCTGAGGGCGCTCGGTTTTCGGCGCGACACATCACGGTCGCGTTGAACGAATAGTTAGGCCGCAACAACACACCCGCGCAACCGCAGGAACAATAGCGCCGCGAGCCTAGCCTGGCAACGACCGATGCGGTTGTGGCCTGCGCTGGAACGACCGAGCCAGGGCTAAGCATTGCTGCACGCTGAGCTAGCCTCGCGCGTAGCGCGGCGATCGAGCGCGCATGAAGCGCACAGTGCAACGCCGATTCGCGCGGGACCTGCAACGGCCGACCACCCGCTGAGTGGACCGCAGCGCAGGCCGGCCGAACCTGTAACGAAGCAAGCGCCGCGACAGAGCAAAAGCCGACATGCCGCGGCGAGCGAACATTGAACGAAAAGCGTCTGCGCGGCCTAACGCTTGAGTTAAGCGGCCGCTGCCGCGTATCGCATGATAGTACCGCGGCCCGTCACAGCGGTCCGCTTGAACGAATTGTTAGGCGCAAACCTCACGGCGGCTGGCCACCTACAACAGCGCTTTGATGTCAGGCTTTACCTGCCAAAAACAGATGTAGAACATCAACGGTGTCAGCACAACGACAAGAGCGGGCTGGTAGGGATTGCTCTTGGGGACCACAGCGAGGAGCAGGAAGAAAGCCTGGGCCAAGAGAAGGCGAACGATGACCCTACGACTTTGCAACAGACGGTTGAATGGCGACGTGAAGAAGAAGTAGACAATGAGGGAGTAGGCACCGACTGCGATTAGTGGCTCGCCGCTCGAGAGCGCCATACCCGACAGGCCAAAGAGCGTAACAAGCATTACAAAGCGCACCGATTTCTGCCGCTGAGCCTCGAATTCCATTGCGTGCAATTCCTTGCGCCTAACGCTTGAGTTAACGCGCCGCGCCGGGCGCTGGGTTATCGGCGCGACACGTCACGGTCGCGTTGAACGAATAGTTAGGGCCCACTAGCCCCGGAACCTGTAAGGCGCATGGGCCTCATACTCTGCGCGTTGCGCCGCTGACATGCCAGAGCGAATGACTTGCGTTGTGAAGCCGCCCACAAGATAGCCATCTTCAACATACATCCAGTCTGTGATTTGCGAGGGCATGAAAGTAGTTCGCTGCATGAACGTAAAGCCAGGGAGCTTGGGCTCGTTGGCAACTGTACCCTCAAGCGGCGAAACGGATGCATCGACGTCGGCGACCCAGATGTGCTCCTTCTCGCCATCGGATTCGAACAGCACCTTCAGCAGGAAGGATGTCTGGTTTGGTCTCGGAGCTACGAAAGCGTCGAAAAACGAGCGCAAAGTTCGGCGCGCTTCCTCGATAGCGAACTGCATCCGTGGATCCTTTTCGCCAAAAAAGATGAGATGGTCTTCCATGGGCCCTAACGCTTGAGTTAAGGCGACCCGCGCGGAGCGCCGGGTTATCGCCACGACACATCACGGGTCGCCTTGAACGAATAGTTAGGCGGCAGCGCATGAAGGTGCCAAGTATACAAACTTGCGCGCCCTGAGCAAACCGTCCTACACCACCTTGCCAGCAATGATGCGAAGCCAAGCGGTCGTGGCCAGCAGCGCGAGTAGCACCGCGACGAAGCGTCCCATAACACGCTGGCCGCCGAAGCGAAACCGACACGCCAGGCCGTGGCCGAGCTCGAGCGATTGCCCAGCCGCAGCTTTCAAACACAACTAGAGCGGCGCTCTTTGCCGCCTAACGTTAGAGTTAACGCGCCGCGCGGGGCGCTGGGTTATCGCCGCGACACGTCACGGTCGCGTTGAACGAATAGTTAGGTGCCTTCACGCGAAAAGGACGAGAAATGGCCACACAACCCCACCAGCAATGAAAACGACGAGTAGAAGCTCAGCATACCAACTGAGCGCACCACGAACGGTGCTTGCGGAGCCACTTGCGACATTGAATCTTGCGTTGGGCCCGAACCAGGTGCACAAGCAAAGTAACCCCCAGGGCACGATGACGAATGGCCCCATAGCCGCGAAAGAGAGGTTAGAAGCCTCGCTGCTACGGCTCAAAAAAAGGACCGCAACCAACACGATAAAGGAACCCAGAGCTACGGCGAGAAATAGCCAGCGATAAGGGGAAAGTCGCGCCGCTAGTTTGCTCGCAAGTTGCAGGCTCATAACTTGAGGCACCTAACGCTTGAGTTAAGCGGCCGCTGCTGACCGCGGCATGATGTTACCGCAACCACTCGCAGCGGTCCGCTTGAACGAATAGTTAGACATGGCCAGCCCTCACTCTGAAGACCCGGGCAACAAGCCAAGCTGCAATCGCGCCGGCCGTTGCGAAGAGTATGGCGATGACGACCATATTTGTGGTCACTGAGTGAAACGTCTGGGACAACCATACTCCCAGGCCGGTTGGAATAAGCAACGAGAGAACCACGGCAATAGGAACCGCGCATAGAGTGCGGATGACACTTTGACAACCAACGAGAGCAAAACCAATTGCGGCTGCGAACGCAGCGAAAGCGTATAGCTCCAGAGCGAATTCACGCGCAGGCGCAGAGACTGGATTGGCCTCCAGAAAGACACAGAGGAGCAAGGCGAACCACATTGCTACGCCGAAGACCGCGGCATAAAAAGCACGTATGTAGGTTGGAGCCATGTCTAACGCTTGAGTTAAGCGGCCGCTGCTGACCGCCGCATGATAGTACCGCAACCCGTCGCAGCGGTCCGCTTGAACGAATAGTTAGGGCACGCTGCGCCAGCCATCGCGAAGAATTGGAAGGACGGGATTGCTCAGGGCAGCCGCGCGCTGGGCCGCGGCCGACACCTCGACTGCAGCCTGCTGTACGTCAACTACGTCCGAGCCTATCTCGCTCGGAGAGATAAAATAGACAAGCATCTCGTCATGGTCGTGCGTTAAATCTAGGCGCGACCCGAACCGCACGTATGACACTGTGTCTTGAAAGACGTGAGGCCCCGCTCCGTCGTCCGCTTCGGCGTCGCCAATGTACACAAGCGGCTCTACACCAGGCATGGTCATGTCGCGGTCGGCGTAGGTGAGCCTGAAATAGGTATGCCCAACCTTTAGTTCGAGTTTCACATGCGGGCCCTAACGCTAGAGTTAACGCGCCGCGCCGGGCGCTCGGTCTCGCGAGAACGACTGGACGGTCGCGTTGAACGAATAGTTAGGCCGCACGATATCCGCGACCGTGGCCGAACAATAACGCTGCGAGAATTGCGCTGCAACACCGCGCAACGGTGATGGCCTGCGTTGGCCGGACCGAGCCACGCAAACAAGCCTGTGAGCCGCAACGGACTCGCGCGTAGAACGCCAGCAACGCGCGCATGACGCGCATGCCTTGCACCGATTTGCGCGGGATGCGCGACGACGGTTTGCGCGCGAATTTGCAAGCCAAGAGCAGGCCGGCCAAGCCCTGCAAACGAAGGACGCGCGGATGGACGAAGGCCGAAGCCATAACGCGGTAGGCAGCGGTACCAAGACAAGAAACGCTCTTTGCGGCCTAACGCTAGAGTTAACGCGCCGCGCCGGGCGCTCGGTTTCGCGATAACGACTGGACGGTCGCGTTGAACGAATAGTTAGGCCGCACCAGATGCGCGATCATGGCCGAACAATAACGCTGCGAGGATTGCGCTGCAACACCGCGCAACGGTGATGGCCTGCGTTGCCCCGGAACGAGCCACGCAAACAAGCCTGTGAGCCGCAACGGACTCGCGCGTAGAACCCCAGCAACGCGCGCATGACGCGCATGCCTTGCACCGATTCGCGCGGGATGCGCGACGACGGTTTGCGCGCGCGAATTTGCAAGCAAGAGCAGGCTGGCCGAGCCGCGCAAACGAAGGACGCGCGGAATGGACGAAGGCCGAAGCCACAAAGCGGTAAGTAGCGCCGACAAGACAAGAAACGCTCTTTGCGGCCTAACGTTAGAGTTAACGCGCCGCACGAGGCGCGGGATCGCCGTACCGACACGTCACGGTCGCGTTGAACGAAATGTTAGGCCACACGACATGCGACGACGCATGCAAGAACGATAGCGCTGAAACAAATGAGCTGCAACAGCGCCGAGCTGCGATGGCCTGCGCCGGAAGAACCGAGCCGCGCCGATAGAGCGCATGAACTGCAACAACCTCGCGCGTAGAACAACGCTTGCGCGCGCATGAAGCGCACGGCGTTACGCAGATTCGCGCGGAGTCTGCGAACCGTGAGCACGCGCTTGAGATGACAGCCGCGCAGGCCGGCCAAGGCTTGAACGAAGCAAGCGCTGCAATGGAACGAAAGCCTTGACGCCGCAGCGCGCGAACACTGACACGAAATGCCTTGTGCGGCCTAACGCTTGAGTTAAGGCGCCGCGCGGTGCGCCAGGTTATCGCCGCGACACGTCACGGTCGCCTTGGACGAATAGTTAGGGCGCACGAGACGCGCGACCATGGCCAAACAATAGCGCTGCGACGAAAGCGCCGCAACAGCGCGTAGCGGTAGTGGCCTGCGCATGGCGACGACGAGCCAGGGCCGAGTTTGCCACCCGCTGGCGAAACCTCGCGCGTAGGGCGACGATCGGGCGCGCATGAAGCGCATCGTGCTGCGCTGATTCGCGCGGGACCTGCGACAACGGGGCGCCCGCTGACGCGAGCCGCGGCGCAGGCCGGACAAGCCGAAAACGAAGGACGGGCAATGGATGAGAAGAGCAACCTTGACGCCCACAGACTGCTGACCTGCACTGCAAAGCTCTGTGCGGCCTAACGCTAGAGTTAACGCGCCGCACCGGGCGCTGGGTTTTCGTACCGACACATCACGGTCGCGTTGAACGAATAGTTAGGCAGCACAACCTGCGCCGCCACTGGCAAGAACGATAGCGCGAACAGAGCAGCACAACAACGCTGAACGGTAGTGGCCTGCGCACGACACGCGCACCGCGCCGCAGCAAGCGGCACGCTGCCACAGCTCGCGCCCGCATTTCCATGCGCGAGAGTTGCGAAAGCCGAACGCGCGCTACGGTTGATACAGCGCAGGCCAGGTATTGGTGAAACGGAGGAACCTGCGTTGGCTCGGATGCCGAGCCAGCACGCGGTGAGCAGCCGACCACCGAACAAGAAAAGCTCTGTGCGGCCTAACGCTTGAGTTAAGCGGCCGCTGCTGACCGCAGCGTGATAGTACCGCAACCCGTCGCAGCGGTCCGCTTGAACGAATAGTTAGGGTGCAACGCCCTGCAGTGCGGCGTTCTGTATGGCGCCGGAATTGAACGCACGCAAGGAGGAAGAAAAGCGATCAATTGCCGCCGGCTCAACGCGAAAAAAGATGGATGCTTTCTCGAAGCCTTGATTAACAGCCGGGTACGCAGCCTCCATAGTGACCCACACTCCGCAGTGCGCAACCGCATCTATGCACACGAACTCAAGTTTACAAAAGCCTGTCTGCGGACTGCCAAATTGAAAGTGCACCGAACTGTTATCGGACTGAGGGAAACCTTGCAACTTTGCAGCGAGTTCACCCAGATTGTCAGCGTAACCCCAGGCTTCCACAGAGCCGGAAAAATCTTTGCTCAATGTGGTGATGCGAAATCGCACGAGCTCATCGCCGTCGTGCGCCAACGAGCTCGAAATTTCCAGAGAGTTTGCCATGCACCCTAACGCTAGAGTTAACGCGCCGCGCCGGGCGCTGGGTTTTGCGAGAACGACTGGACGGTCGCGTTGAACGAATAGTTAGGCCGCAGCGCTCGGATAACGCCGAGTATATTGACTGCACAGCCGCTTGCAACAAGAGCTCTTGTGACAGAGCCATGCGTTGTAGCCTGCGCACGACTCGCGATCGCGAGCGAGCATCGGAGCGGAGCGCAGTGTATTGCGACAACGGGCTTTGTTTGCGAGCCGCTGCGCGACTGCTGACGCAGGCCCGCGAGGTGGTGAGCGAAGGATCAACGCTGCGTCGAAGCCAAGGGCAGCGAGCGCGTGCAGCTGACGCCCGCCGGCCGACCTAAGTAAAGAAAGCTCTATGCGGCCTAACGCTTGAGTTAAGCGGCCGCTGCTGACCGCCGCCAGATAGTACCGCAACCCGTCGCAGCGGTCCGCTTGAACGAATAGTTAGGCGGCAGCTTGTGGAGACAGGAACGCCGCCAAGCGCGACGGGTGACGGAGAAAGACTAAGCCAACCACGGCATAGAGAGCACTTGAGATAATGTGCGACAGACGGAACGACCACTCTTGAACGATGAAAGCCTCACCGACCCAGCCGATAATACCGGCGAGGCCGGAAGCAATGAAACATAGGCCGAGAAGCTGCGTGCCTACTTTGAGCAGGCCATCGAAGGTATGAGGCTCCACTACCGCGTCGCTTGGCATGTGCCGGAACCGAACAAGCAACAGCAAGCCGAATAGGATAAGTAGAATTAGTTGCACTGCAACCGCGAGAGTGTAAAAACCTGCGTTAGACGGCGATGTACCAATTGCCGCGACATACGCCGTGCCGATACCCGGGAGCGAGGTTACGCCGCTGACGACAAAAAATATGCCGAGGAGCCGCGCACCAACAACGAAGAGACCTTGAGCTGACATTTCGCCTCCCTGCCGCCTAACGCTAGAGTTAACGCGCCGCGCCGGGCGCTCGGTCTCGCGAGAACGACTGGACGGTCGCGTTGAACGAATAGTTAGGGTACACGCTTCATGCGCCGCAGGGCCACAAAAGCTATGAATGCATAGACAAGCGCACCCAGCGGCACGCTTGCGAGGAAAGCCAGATCGTTCAACGGCGAACCTTCGAGAAAGGGTTGCTCAGACGTGCCGATATTGTGTGGCGGAACCAGCGTTTGGAGAAAGGTGTTTGGCCAAGCAAGGAGTTTGGCTAGCAACCCGAAACCCAGTTCGTCGGTGTAGACACTGAGGCCCAACAGAGCGAATGCAGCAGCGAGGCCGACAAGTAGGGCAATACAAACTTGCTTGCACATTCCGCGTGTACCCTAACGCTTGAGTTAAGCGGCCGCTGCTGACCGCCGCATGATAGTACCGCAACCCGTCGCAGCGGTCCGCTTGAACGAATAGTTAGCCTGCGACCTGGCTAGGGGCCCCAGTAGTCGAATTTGAACACGGTTTGCGCGGGAACGGAAATGGACACTTGTGTGCCGCACGCAAGGACATGAACACCGGGCCGGATTGCGCCTGGCTGTCCGATAGGATGAGACCAGACTTCGCCGTCGACTGTCAGCGGCCCACACTTACCTCCATTGTCGTTGACAATATTCAAGTAAGTGCGGCCATCAGGTGATGGCGAGATAGAACCGCGCAGGTCGTTGCCGCTACAAGCGACGCACCCTGTCAGCAAACTTACGCAAAGCAATGTGAAACGCAACATGGCGTCCTAGCAGGCTAACGGATTTGAGTTAACCGGCGGCGCAGCGCGGTAAGGACAGGCCGAGCGGCCGCGCCCCGTCGCTGCGGCGTCCGGTTGAACGATTAGTTAGGGTGCGCACTACCGAGCCTGGAGAAGCAAGGGTGCAACACGGCCATGTGCTCGGACTCCGCAAAGCGCTGACGAAACGGTGCAAGCCTACCAGAGCGTCGCTACGCGAGTGAAGCGAAAGACCCGCTCCATCGTTTTGCGCTTCACTCGCGTAGCGACGCTCTTTGTAGCACGGATTTTTTCGCCTGGGCAGCGGCCGAACCTGACAGAGTGTGTAGGAAAACAACCCTTTCAGATGGGCTCGACCGTCCATGCGCAGCCTAACGTTAGAGTTAACGCGCCGCTGAGCGACGCTGGGTTATCGGCGCGACACATCACGGTCGCGTTGAACGACTAGTTAGGCCGCACGACACACGCTGCCGCCGGAAGGAACGATAGCGCGACGAAACAGGCCGAGCAAGGAGCGCAACCGGTTATGGCCTGCGAGAGAAGCCAGCCGCGCAGTACGAGCCGAGCACCGCAAAAACCTCGTGCGTAGTGCGGCGATAGGGCGCGCATGAAGCGCATTGTGTGATGCTCAACGCGCGGGAGGCACGATGGCCGAGCACGCGCTAAAAGCGTTGATGCGCAGGCCAGCCGAGAGCCGAACGAAACGACCAAACGCCGGCGAGAACGCGTGACCGGATGCGCCGAGGTGCCGAGCACTGAAAGCAAAACGTTCTGCGGCCTAACGCTTGAGTTAAGCGGCTGCCGCCGCCGTCGTACGATCTTAGCGCAGACCGACATCGGCAGTCCGCTTGAACGAACAGTTAGGCAGCAGCACCCCGGATATGCGAACGGCGCAATACTACAAGGCCGACGGCCGCTAAAAGGATAACTGCGGCAATAGCCTCAAATTTGTACTCGCCCAGCGGCAGTAGAAAACTGAAGGGACCGGGCTGTTCCGAGCTCAGAACTGTATTGCCGTAGAGGAAGAGAGTTGTGTTACCGATTTGCGGCCCGCCAGGCCTCGATACCTCCGAGAGCCTGTAAGTCGTTCCTGTACGAAGCCCGAGCAGCACTGCGATTACGAGCGCTGCTGTGATCAGGACGATTTTCTGGCCGGTTGCCATGCGTTTCCCCTGCTGCCTAACGCTTGAGTTAACGCGCCGCGCCGGGCGCTCGGTTTCGCGAGAACGACTGGACGGTCGCGTTGAACGAATAGTTAGGCCGCACAAAGCGTACGACCTTGGCCAGACAATAGCGCTGCGACGAAAGCGCCGCAACAGCGCGCAGCGGCGATGGCCTGCGCTGCCGACACCAGGCCACGCCGAACCAAACCTGCGACGTGCAACGGCCTCGCGCGTAGAACGCCAGCAACGCGCGCTTGACGCGCATGCCATGCGGCCATTCGCGCGGGAGCTGCGACGACGATTGCGCGCGTGAATTTGCGGACCGGAAGCAGGCCGACCGAGCTGTGCAACGGAGCAAGCACGGCATGAGCGAAGACCGAAGCCGTAACGCGGTAAGCGGCGCCACCAAAAACAAGAGCCGCTCTTTGCGGCCTAACGTTAGAGTTAACGCGCCGCACGAGGCGCGGGATCGCCGTACCGACACGTCACGGTCGCGTTGAACGAAATGTTAGGCCACACGACACACGACGACGCACGGAAGAACAATAGCGCTGGACCAAAAGCGGTGCAACAGCGCCGAGCAGCGATGGCCTGCGCCGGACCAACCGACCCGCACCGACTGCGCGGTATGAGCTGCGGCAACCTCGCGTGTAGAGAAACGCTAACGCGCGCATGAAGCGCACGCCGCTACACCCATTCGCGCGGGACCTGCGAACCGCAACCACGCGCTGAAGGCGACAGCCGCGCAGGCCGACCAAGGCTGGAACGAAGAAAAGCGCTGCGATGGAACGAGAGCGTTGACGCCGCAGAGCGCGACCACTGACACGAAATGCTTTGTGCGGCCTAACGCTTGAGTTAAGCGGCCGCTGCTGACCGCCGCATGATAATACCGCAACCCGTCGCAGCGGTCCGCTTGAACGAATAGTTAGCCTTGGACCCGACTAAGGCTGAGCTCAAAGGA
>Ga0193727_1000815_pt1 | contig 12577 bp, 13 predicted proteins | sample H2c2metaG_FD_143051 | JGI IMG/M metagenome (GOLD analysis project Ga0193727, IMG submission 143051) | Soil microbial communities from a riparian zone of the East river system, Colorado, United States - H2c2 | ecosystem: Environmental > Terrestrial > Soil > Riparian zone | place: USA: East River...
CGATCCCGACGAGATGGCCACGCAGCCAATGCGATTCTTCGCGGCCGAGTTCATCCGCGAGGCCGCGTTCGAAACGCTGCGCGAGGAGTTGCCCTACAGCGTGGCCGTCGAGATCGACGAATTCCGGGAGGGCTCAAGCCCGGTATATATTCGCGCCGTCGTGTACGTGGAGCGCGAGAGCCAGAAGGGCATCGTGATCGGGGATGGGGGACGCACGATCAAGACGCTAGGCACCGCCGCCCGTGCCAAGATCGAACCGCTGCTGGGCGAGCGTGTCTTCCTCGAGCTCCATGTGAAGGTGATGCCCAAGTGGCGGCGTCACGAACCCTCTCTCAAGCGGTTGGGGTACGCCCAGTGAGCCTGGCGCCCGATCTCCTCGAAATCCTGGTGTGCCCCAAGTGCAAGGGGCCGCTCGAGCACCGCACCGCCGGCCGCGAAGAGCTCGTGTGTCAGGCTTGCCGCCTCATCTACAAGGTCGAGGACGACATTCCCATCATGCTGATCGATGAGGCAACGCACTTCTAGAGGCGGTCGGGCGGTCAGGCGGTCTGTCGGTCGCCTCCTGGCGGTCGTCGCCGTGTTTACCGCCCGACCGCTCGACCGCCTGACCGCCCAGGCGTTCCCGAACAATTCGGGCGCGCTGTTTCTCACCCTGCCCGTGGGCGCCGAGGCGGTTGGCATGGGCCAGACCGCCGTGACGCTTCAGGGCCATGGCGAGGCGGCGTTCTGGAACCCCGCCGGCCTGGCGACCATGACCGAGAGCGAATTCGGGCTCCAGAACGGCAGTCTCGCCGCTGGGAAGAGCTACGCCATGACGGCCTACCTCCACTCCCATGGCATCGGCGTCTTGGGCGGGGCCGTGTACCTGCTCGACTACGGGGATCTGGAAAGCACCGACTCGACGAGCAGCACAATTGCTCACATCTCCCCGCGCAACCTCGAGTTCCTGGCGTCGTACGCCACGCAGCTGGGAAGCGCGCTGAGTATCGGGATCAACTACAAGCTGGTGGAGTTCCGGGTCGACTGCAGCGGAGACTGCCGGGACTTTCCCAACGGCGAGGGCGTCACGCACGGGCTCGACTTGGGCGGCCAGCTGGTCGTGGGTCCCGAGGGTGCGCTGCGGATCGGAGTCGCCGTCAGGAACATCGGATTCAAGCTGCAGGTGAACAACCGCGACCAGGCCGACCCGCTGCCGGCGCATGTGGTCGTAGGTGCCCTCTATCGCCTGGCGCTGGGGAGAGGGACGGGCGCCGGTCCGACCTCCGATGGGCTGGACGTACGGGTCGCGGCCGACCTGGACAGTCCCTGGGGCAGCTACGGCGAATCGGGGATGCGGGTGGGCGTGGACGTTGGGTACCAACATCTGCTGCGGGTGCGCGGTGGGTACTCCTTCGCACCTGAGGGCTTGAGCGGTCCGAGCGTCGGGATGGGCATTTCAAGCGGGTCAATCGGAGTGGATCTCGCCCGCACCTTTCTGAGCGGCTCGGACTTCGTCACCGACAACCCGACCTTCTTCTCTTTCCGCGTGGTCTTCTAGTCGTGCGGGCCGGCGCGCTGCTGCTCGGGGCAGTCGCGCTCATAGGCGGGCGCAGCGCGGCAGGCCAGGCGGTGGACTCGACATCCGATTCGGCGGCCGCCGTGCGGCGGTGGCGCTTCTGGGTTCGGCCCGCCGCCTCATTCCTGATACCAGGTTCCGGTCAAATCCTTGCCCATCAGGACCGCGCGGCGATCTACCTGGGAGCCGAGGCCTACGGGCTCACACGGTTCATCCAGCTCACGCTCTCGTCGCACCGCGACGCCACGCGGTTCCGCGACCTCGCATTTCAGGTGGCCCGGGGCGCCTTCAGCCCCGTCCGGCGAGACACGGTGTTCGAGTACTTTGAAACGATGCAGCGCTACACGGAGAGCGGCCAGTTCGACCGCGATCCGGGACCTGCGTTCGCGCCGGAGGCCGACACGACGACGTACAACGGCTCCGTGTGGATGACGGCGCGCCGCACGTACTGGCGGGATCCCAACGCCCCTCCGGACCCACAGTCCCTCGAATATGCGCGTGCCGTGCAGTTCTACGACGCGCACGCGGTCGGTCCCGGGTTCCTCTGGTCGTGGCGCAACTCCGAGCAGCAGTTGAGTGTATTTCGCGAAACGATCCGGAAGAGCGACAGCGAGTTCCGCAAAGCGCAGGACCAGCTTGGGATCCTGCTTGCCAACCACCTGGTGAGTGCCGTCGACGCGCTCATCTCGAGCCGCCTGTCGAGCGCGGCCCACCGGCCCACGGCGCTGCGCACCATCGTGCGCCCCGGCGCGGCCGTCATCAGCATCTCGGTCGCATTCTAGAGGTTCCGCCGCGAGTTAGTTTGACACTCGAGGGTGGCAGTCCTAAGTTTAAGTGGGCTCGACCCTTACGCGAGGAGGTAGGTGCCACCACGTCGGACGATTCTCTTCTTTTCGCCGGCTGGCCGCCCGGCCCCCGCCTTCCTGGCGCAATGGGTGGCCGCGAAGGGGTTCACCGTCGTCCATGTGGCCGAACCGGCTGTCATCGAGGAGATGGTGCTGCGATCCTTGCCGATGCTGGTCGTGATCGACGCCGACGCCCCGGGGCCGGCGGGCCTGGCGCTGTGCACGCGGCTCAAGGCGGACTCCTATTCGGCCATTGTGCCCCTCGCGGCCGTCGGCGCCCGGCACACCACGGCTGCGGTGCAGGGGTGGTTTGCCGCGGGGGCGGACGAGGTTATCACGCCGTTGTTCGAGCCGGTCGAGCAGGCCAGCCGGTTAGACGGCCTGCTGGCGCGCACGGCACGCGACGTGGCGGTCAATCCATCCACGCGGCTGCCGGGGACGACCGAAATCGATCGTGAGATCCGGCGCCGCATGGACCGTGGCGAGCTGTTCGCGGTGTGCTATGCCGATCTCGATCACTTCAAGGAGTACAACGACCGCTACAGCTACTATGACGGCGATCGCGTCATTAATCTGGTGTCGCGCATCCTGCACGACGTCGTCAAGGGAATGATCGGCGCTCAGGGATTCGTCGGGCACATCGGCGGCGACGACTTCATTGTCATCATCACCCTGGACGCGATTTCCCTGGTGTGTGCCGAGATTCTGAACGTGTTCGACACCCTGATCCCGTACCAGTACAATGAACAGGACCGCCGTGCCGGGTACTACTTCGGGAAGGATCGGCGTGGGCAGCTGCATCGGGTGCCCTTGATGACCCTGTCGATCGGCATCGTGACTAACGAGCATCGGCGGTTCGCCCATCCGGCTCAGGTGAGCGAGCTCGCCACCGAGATGAAGAGCTACGCAAAGACCCAGACGGGTTCGGTGTTCGTCATCGATCGCCGTCACGATCAGGACCCGGAAGAAGGCGGGGAAGGGCGGCCACCAGCGTGAACGTCACCTGTCCGTCTTGTGAAACGGTGTATCGCGTCGATCCCGCGAAGGTCCCATCCGCGGGGGTACGCGCGCGCTGCACGGTGTGCGGCAACGTGTTCGCCGTATCCGCCGCGGGAGTGACTGCCGCCCCGGTAGGGGCGCCGGGCACCTCACCGCCACTCACCCCGCGGCCTCAGGTGCGGCCGGCACCGCCGGCATTCGCCGGCGCCCAGAGCCCCGCCGCTGCCGCTCCGGTCTTCACCCCGGCGCCCGCAGGGTCGCCGCCGTCCCCGCCGCCCCCTCCGCGGCCCCCGGCTGCCCCGCCCAGGCCGGCCATGCCGGCTCCTGCGGCACCCCCGGCTGTGCCGGTCGTGGCCAACGTACCACCGACGGCGCCGCGGCCTCCGCTGGCCCGGCCCTCCACCCCGGGCGCGCCGCTGCCGCCGGGGATTGGCGCGGCACGCCCCGCCGCGCCCGCGGCGCCACGGCCTGCTGCCCCACCGGCTGCCCCTGCTGCCGCGGCCGCGCCTGCCGCGCCTGCCGCTCCGTCGGCGCCAGCGCCGGCCGCTGCTCCAGCACCGCGCTCCACCGGGCCGCTCCGTCCCGTGAATCCATTCATGGTGCAGGATCCGAAACAGAAGGCGCGGCGGCTGGCGCGAGCGTTGGTTTCCGACCTTGTGGTGTATCACCCTGAGAAGCGCCAGCAGGGAATCCGCGACGGCACGCTGGCCACCCTTTTCAAGGACGAGATCGAGAAGAGCTGGCAGGAGTATGTCGAGCAAGTCGGAGCGGAGCTGGCGAAAAGCACCACATTCTGGACCGAGGCGCTGAACGAGATTCTTGCCGGCGGTGGCAAGGTTTTCTAACACCTGACACCTGACACCTGACACCTAGAAGCGAGCGATCATAGTGGCGGCTCTAACTGAACGGTTTCGCGAATTCGACCGGCGCCTGAACGACCTTCGGAGTTTCCTTTGACGTAGCAGGGAAGACGAAGCGGCTGGCGGAGTTGGAGCATGCAATGGCCGAGGGGAGCATGTGGGCCGATCCGGAGCGGGCGCGCCAGGTCGTGGATGAGGTCAAAGACCTCAAGCGGTGGCTCGAGCCGTACGCCGCCCTACGCAAGCGGCTCGACGATGCGCAGGCGCTGAACGACCTCGCCGAGGCCGAACAGACCGACGATCTCGCCCAGGAGCTCGAGGCGGAAGCCGAGCAGGTTGCGGCGCGCCTCGAAGCGCTGGATCTCCAGAGCATGCTGCGCGGCCGCGATGACGGGCGCGATGCCTTGCTCACAATCCATCCGGGTGCGGGAGGAACGGAATCGCAGGACTGGGCCGAGATGCTCATGCGGATGTACACCCGCTGGGCGGAGCGGCACGGGTTCAAGGTCGAGGTCCTCGACCTGCTCGAGGGCGAAGAAGCCGGCATCAAGTCGGCCGAAATCCAAATCAGCGGGCAGTACGCCTATGGCCTCCTGAAGGCGGAGAAGGGCGTGCACCGCCTGGTGCGGATTTCCCCGTTCGACGCAATCGCGCCGCCATACGTCGTTCGCGTCGGTCTTTGTCTACCCGGTGGTGGATGAGGACATCGAAATCGAGATCGACCCCGACGACCTGCGCATCGATACCTTCCGTGCTTCGGGGAAGGGTGGCCAGCACGTCAACAAGACGTCGTCGGCCGTGCGCATCACCCATCTCCCGACGGGAATCGTGACCTCCTGCCAGCAGGAGCGCAGCCAGCACAAGAACAAGGCGACCTCGATGAAGATGTTGAAGGCGCGCCTCTACGAGCGGGCGGTCGAGGAACGCGAGGCGAAAAAGGCCGAGGTCGACAAGCAGAAGACAGACATCGCGTGGGGGAACCAGATCCGCTCGTATGTGTTCCAGCCCTACACGATGGTGAACGACCATCGCACGGAATTGAAAGTGAACGACGTGCACAAAGTCATGGACGGCGATCTCGACCCGTTCATCGAGGCATTCCTGAAGCGTCCGGGGGGCAAGGCGGCGTGAGCAGGGAAAAACTCCAGGAGCTCGTGAAGCGCGGGGTGGTCCCGTTCGCCTACCGGTTCGACCGGTCGGGGGCCGCCGCAGACGCCGTGGCGGCGTATCGCGGCGAGGACGATCCGACCGTGCACCGGCTGGCGGGGCGGTTGGTGGCCCTCCGGCCCCACGGCAAGACCACCTTTGCGCATCTCGCCGACCAATCCGGAAAGATTCAGCTGTACTTCAAGTTTGACGAGTTCGGCGCCGCGGAGTACGACCTGCTCTCGCTGCTCGACCTGGGGGACTTCGTCGGGGTTGAGGGCCCGCTCTTCAAGACGAAAACCGGCGAAATCACGACGCGCGTTCGCAAGCTCACCGTGCTCGCGAAGTCGCTCCGCCCGTTGCCGCTCGGCAAGGAGGACGAGAGCGGGGTCCGGCACGGCGCGCTCGCGGATCCGGAGCAGCGCGCCCGGCAGCGCTACGCCGATCTGGCGGTCCACCCGGAGGTCCGCGCGCTGTTCGCGCTGCGGACGCGCGTGGTGCGTCAGATCCGTGCGTTCCTCGACGCGCGCGGCTACCTCGAAGTGGAGACGCCGGTACTCCAGCCGCTGTATGGCGGTGCGGCCGCACGGCCGTTTACGACCCACTACGAGGCGCTCGACGCGACCATGTTTCTGCGGATTGCCGACGAGTTGTACCTTAAGCGCTGCATCGTCGGCGGCCTCGAGAAGGTGTACGAGATCGGGCACGACTTCCGCAATGAAGGGCTGTCGCGGTTTCATAACCCCGAGTTCACGATGGCGGAGTGGTACGAGGCGTATGCCGACTACGACGACATGCGCGAGCTGACCGAGGAGCTGCTGGTGACGCTGGTGGTCGAGTTGTTCGGGAACGCCACCCTCGAACGCCACGGGGCCACGCTCTCATTCGCGCGCCCGTTCGCGCGCAAGGATTTCTACACCCTGGTGCGCGATGCCACCGGCGTCGATCTCGCGGGCGCGACCGATGAGGCGTTGCGTGAGACGCTGCGACGCCGCAGTGTGGATGGAGCCGACGCGATGTCCGGCGCGAAGCTCGTCGACGAGGTGTTCAAGACGTACGTCGAGCCCACGCTCATCCAGCCGACCTTCGTGGTCGACTACCCAGTGGCGCTGTCCCCGCTCGCCAAGAACAAGCGTGGCGATCCTTCGAAGGTGGAACGGTGGGAGTTGTTCATCCACGGGCGCGAGATCGCGAACGCTTTCAGTGAGTTGAACGATCCCGAAGAGCAGCGCCGCCGTTTCGAGCAGCAGGCCCGGTTCCGCGCCGCGGGCGATCAGGAAGCGCAGCAGCTCGACGAAGACTTCCTGCGGGCCCTCGAGTACGGCATGCCGCCGACCGGTGGCGTCGGATTGGGTGTGGACCGTCTGATGATGATCCTGGCCGATCAGGCGAACATCCGCGACGTCATTCTATTCCCGATGCTGCGGCCCGAATGACGGCGTTCGCGTCACCCTGGTTTGCGGTCGCCGTCGGGACCGTTCTGCTGCTGGTCGCCCTGCGGTTCCGGCGCACCGTGTGGCCGTCCCCGCTCGAACGGCAGATCGCGCTCCGCTACCTGCGCAGCCATCGGACGTCCCGGCTCGTGTCGCTCATCACGCTCATCGCGGTGGGCGGCGTGACCGTCGGGGTGATGGCGCTGGTGCTGGTGCTCGGAGTAATGAACGGCCTCCAGTCCGACCTGCGCGACAAGATTCTCGTCGCCAATCCGCATCTGCGGGTGCTCACCTACGGGGAAGGCCTGCGGCTCGACGCCTGGCGCCGCATCCGCGGCGAGGTCGCGCATACGGCCGGCGTCCAGGCCGTGGCGCCGTTTGTCATGACCCAGGGGCTGATCTCGGCCGGTCACGACTATGCCGAAGGAGTCATCGTGCTCGGTGTGGCTGCCGACACCGGGACCCGGGCCGTGACGAGCTTCGCGCGCCACTTCGTGAAGGGCGATCTCACGTTCCGCGCGACGCGCACCGACGTGGAAGCCGGGATCGCGCTTGGGACGCGACTGGCCAGCAAATTATCCGCCTTTCCGGGCCAAGTCGTGACGCTGGTGTCGCCCGCCGGCGCCCGCTTCAACCCCAGCGTCGGCGCGTACGTCCCCAAGTTCCATCGCTACGAGGTCACCGGGATCTTCGACACCGGGATGTATGAATACGACAACAGCTACGTCGCCCTCGGGCTGCTGGCGGCGCAGCGTTTTGCCGGACTCGACACGTCGATGACCGGCATGGAGGTGCGGCTGGCCGACCCGTGGGAGGCGGAGCGCCTCGGCCAGGATCTCGAGGCCCGGCTCGGCTATCCCTACCGCGTCCTCGATTGGCAGTCCCAGAACGCGTCGCTGTTTTCCGCGCTCAAGCTCGAGAAGCTCGCCATGGCGCTGGTCGTGTTCCTCATCTGCATCGTCGCGGCGTTCAATGTCGTGGGAACGCTGACGATGGTGGTGCGCGACAAGACCCGGGAGATCGGCATCCTCCTCGCCATGGGGCTCTCCCGGGCTTCGGTGGGCCGGATCTTCCTCGCGCAGGGGATCCTGATCGGCGTTGTCGGGACGTCGCTGGGCGCGACGCTGGGACTCGTCGTCGGTGGGATGGTGGATTCGGGGGAATGGATCCGTATCGATCCGTCGGTCTATTTTATCGACCATCTCCCTGTGCGCACGCAGCCGCTGGACGCCTTGCTCGTGGTCGCGGCGAGCCTGTTCATCGCCACGCTGGCGCCGCTCTACCCCGCGGTGCAGGCGGCCCGGCTCGACCCCGTGACCGCGATCCGCTACGAATGACCGCCCTGCTCGAGGCCAGCGGCCTGCGGAAAGTGTTCGCCGGAGGCGACGGCCAGCCGCTCGAGGTGTTACGCGGCCTCGATCTCGAGGTGCGCCGCGGTGAAGTGGTGGCCGTCATTGGTGCGTCGGGGGCGGGGAAGAGCACGCTGCTGCATCTGCTCGGCGCCCTGGACCGCCCCACGGCGGGCGACGTGTGGCTCGACGGCTCGCGCTACTCCGATCTCGGTCCCGAGAATCTCGCCGAGATCCGCAACCGGCGGTTGGGCTTCGTGTTTCAGTTCCACCATCTGTTGCGGGAATTCTCGGCGCTCGAGAACGTGATGATGCCGCTAATGATCGGGGGGATCCCCCCGCGGGCGGCACGCACCCGCGCCGAAGAGGTGCTGGCCCACGTTGGCCTCGCCGGCCGGATGACCCACCGGCCGGCGGAGTTGTCCGGCGGCGAGCAGCAGCGTTGCGCGGTGGCGCGGGCGCTAGTCCACGACCCTAGTCTCATTCTGGCGGACGAGCCGTCCGGCAACCTGGATCACGCCAACGCCGAGCGGCTGCACGATGTATTCTTCCGGTTGGCGCGGGAGTTTGAGACCGCGGTGATGGTGGCGACCCACAACCGGCAGCTCGCCGGGCGAGCGGACCGGATCTTCTGGCTCGAAGACGGACGGATCTCCGTGGTGGACTCGGTGGACGCGATACCCTGATGGTGTGCGACAACTGTAAGGAACGGGACGCGGTCATCAACCTGACCCAAGTGGAGCACGACTCCAAAGTCACGCTCCATCTGTGCGAGCAGTGCGCCCAGGAGAAGGGCGTGGAAACCGGCGTCGCGGTGCTCAAGTCGCCGCTCGGCGGTTTCATCACCGCCATGGGGAAGGGCACGGCGAACCTGCTGCCCACACCCGCCGACGGTCTCCGGTGCCCCTCGTGCGGTGCGACCCTCAAGGATTTCCGGGAAACCGGCCGGTTGGGCTGCGCCGAGTGCTACCAGGCCTTCAACACCCATCTACGGGATCTACTGCGACGCCTGCACGGCTCGAGTCAGCACGTGGGCGAGCGCTATGCCGCTCCCGGCCAGGAAGAGGCCGATCCGCGGCACCGCCTGCTCGACCTGAAGGAGCAGCTGCGGCGGGCGGTGGAGAACGAGAACTTCGAGCTCGCCGCCGATCTGCGGGACCGCATCCGGGTGCTTGAATGATCGACCTGTCGCTCCTGCCCGATGGCGGGATGAGATGGCTCGATGCCTCCGGCCCCAAGGGGAGCATTGTGCTGTCCACACGGATCCGGCTCGCCCGCAACCTGCAGGGCTATGCCTTCAGTCAGCGAGCGCGGGACGCCGACCGGACCGCCATTCTCACGCGGGTGGAGGAGGCGGTGAGCGCCAGCGATCGCCTGGGGGGCGGCGTGGGCTTCCGGCTGGACCAAATGGAGCGCGGCGACCGCCAACTCCTGCATGAACGGCACCTGGTTTCCAAGGAGCTGGCCGGGTTGGACCGCGAAGCCCGGCCGCGCCCCGGGGCCGCCCTCCTGGTGCAGGGACCGATTGGCGTCATGGTCAACGAGGAGGACCACCTGCGCCTCAACGGGTTGCGTTCCGGGTTCGCCCTGGAGGAGGCATATGCGAATTTGGAGGCGGCAGATGGGGAATTAGGCCAGCTGCTGCCCTTCGCGTTTCATGCAGAATTTGGCTATCTTACGTCGTGCCCGACGAATGCCGGGACCGGGCTGCGGGCGAGCGTGCTTATCCACTTGCCGGGCCTTGTGTTGACGAAGGAAATTGGGAAGGTCTTGCAGGGCCTCTCCCAGGTCGGACTGACGTTCCGGGGGCTGTACGGAGAGGGGAGCGAAGTCGTCGGCAACTTCTTCCAGCTCTCGAATCAGACCACCCTCGGGAAGTCGGAAGAAGAGCTACTCGATCACCTCGGCAAGATCGTCCGGCAGGTGATCACGTACGAGGAGCAGGCACGTGAAATGCTCCTGCAGAACGCCCCGACTGAGGTCGCCGATAAGACCTGGCGGGCATACGGGTTGCTCAAGTACGCCCGCAGCCTGTCGTTCGAAGAGACGATGAATCTGCTGAGCGGGGTGCGGTTGGGAGCCGGGCTGAATCTGATCCCCGGGTTGAGTGTATATACATTGAACAAGCTGCTCATCTTCACGCAGCCCGCGCATTTGGCGGCGCTCGAGGGCCGGTCGACCGGGGACCCTGAGTTGCCCACCATGCGCGCCACGTATGTCCGACGGGTCCTGGATGCGGAAGCAGGATAGGCGGGAGCAATGAACGGATACAACTTCACGGATCGCGTGCGAAAAGTCCTGCAGATGGCGCGGGAAGAAGCCGCGCGGCTGCACCACGAATACGTGGGAACTGAGCACATTCTCCTTGGGCTGATCCGTGAGGGTGAGGGCGTCGCGGCCGCCGTCCTGACCAATCTGAACGTGGATCTCGAGGAGATCCAGCAGAAAATCGAAGAGACGGTCAAGAAGGGCAAAGCCGCCGCCGCTGCCGGCCCCGACCTGCCATACACATCGCGCGCCAAGAAGGTACTGGAGCTCGCCATGAGCGAGGCGCGCGAGTTGAACCACTCCTACGTGGGGACCGAGCACTTGCTGCTCGGCCTGTTGCGCGAGGAGAAGGGCATCGCCGCGCAGGTGCTGACCGATGCCGGCGTCAACCTCGAGCAGGCGCGGGCCGAAACGCTGCGCCTGCTGGGGAGCGAGATGCCGTCCACGCCGGCGCCCGGCGCCTCAGGGGCCCAGCCCGCCGCGCCCAAGAGCGAGAAGAAGTCCAAGACCCCCGCGCTTGATCATTTCTGCCGCGACCTGACCCAGCTGGCCGCCGAAGGCCAGCTCGATCCCACGATCGGCCGCCAAAAGGAAATCGAGCGGGTGATGGAGATCTTGTCCCGCCGTAAGAAGAACAACCCGGTGCTGATCGGCGAGCCGGGCGTGGGGAAGACCGCCATCGTCGAGGGTCTTGCCCAGCTCATCGCCGGCGGACAGTGCCCCGACGCGCTCAAAGACCATCGCGTGTTGTCGCTCGACATGGCGGCGGTGATCGCCGGCACGAAGTACCGCGGCCAGTTTGAAGAGCGGCTCAAGGCGATCATCAACGAAATCGCGCAGAATCGCAGCATCATCCTGTTCATCGACGAGCTGCATACCCTGGTGGGAGCGGGCGCGGCGGAGGGGGCGGTGGATGCCTCCAACATGCTGAAGCCGGCGCTCGCCCGGGGCGAGCTGCAATGCGTCGGCGCGTCCACCCTCAACGAATATCGCAAGTACATCGAGAAGGACGGCGCGCTCGAGCGGCGCTTCCAGACGGTGATCGTCGATCCGCCGACGGTGGACGAGACGATCGAGATCCTCAAGGGCCTCCGGAAGCGCTACGAGGAGCATCACCGGGTGATCATCCCCGACGCGTCGCTCGAGTCGGCGGCGAAGCTGTCGGAGCGCTACATCACCGACCGGTTCCTTCCCGACAAAGCGATCGACGTGATCGACGAAGCGGGCGCGCGGGCGCGGCTGGCGACGCAGGTCCCACCGCCCGAGGTCGCGGCGTTGAAGGAGAAGCTGGAAAAGATCAACGCCGACAAGGAAGCCGCGGTCCGCGACCAGAACTTCGAGCGGGCGGCGGCGCTGCGGGATCAGGAGCGCGAGCAACAGGCTGAGATCCGGCGCAAGCAGGAACAGTGGGAAAAGGAGCGTCAGACACACCGGCCGACGATCAGCGAGGAAGGCGTGGCCTTCATCGTATCCCGCTGGACGGGGATTCCCGTCACCCGCCTGCAGGAAGCGGAAACGGCGCGGCTGTTGCGGATGGAAGAGGAGTTGCACGAGACGGTCGTGGGCCAGGACGAGGCGATCGCGGTGATCTCGCGCGCCATCCGGCGCAGCCGGGCGGGGCTCAAGGATCCCAAGCGTCCGATCGGGTCGTTCATCTTCTCCGGTCCGACGGGCGTGGGCAAGACCGAGCTGGCGCGCGCGCTGGCGCGGTTCCTCTTCGCCGACCAGACCGCGCTGATCCGGGTGGACATGTCGGAGTACATGGAGAAGTTCTCGGTCAGCCGGTTGATCGGGGCGCCGCCGGGATATGTAGGCTACGAGGACTCGGGGACGCTGACCAAGGCCGTACGGCGCAAACCGTACTCCGTGGTGCTGCTGGATGAGATCGAGAAGGCGCATCCGGATGTGTTCAACATCCTGCTGCAGGTGCTGGATGAAGGCCACCTGACCGACAACTATGGCCGGGTGATCGACTTCAAGAACACCGTGGTGATCATGACGTCGAACGTGGGCGCGCGGGACATGGTCAAGAGCAAGGCGCTCGGCTTTGCGCAGGGCGACAGCAAGGCGACCTTCGAGAAAATGGCCGAGAAGGTGAAGGATGAGATCAACAAGACCTTCA